>Ga0182027_10008895_pt1 | contig 14527 bp, 9 predicted proteins | sample 712E1DmetaG_FD_121300 | JGI IMG/M metagenome (GOLD analysis project Ga0182027, IMG submission 121300) | Permafrost microbial communities from Stordalen Mire, Sweden - 712E1D metaG (Illumina Assembly) | ecosystem: Environmental > Terrestrial > Soil > Wetlands > Permafrost | place: Sweden... | reverse complement strand
TTAGCAAGGGAAATGCTAAAAACTATTAGCGCACAAATCCACTTATTAGTTGAATCCGGTCAGTTTGCAACCGTAAATGAGGCAGTTATTGAAACTTGCTATAAATCGGAGGAACACCAGGTATTTAAAAAGTTTCACGAATGGAAAGACGAAGGTAAAAAAATCAAAAAAGGTTCAAAAGGTTTTCCGGTATGGTCCAGACCTCTTGACATTAAAAAGGATGAAAAGCACCCCGACCTCGAAAAAGACATCAAATATTACCCTATCTGCTATTTATTTTCGAATTCACAGGTTGAAGAACCAACTCCGGAGATGGAAAATAAAATTGCAGAGCTGCAACTGATTGTTGATGATCTGAAAGCCACACCTGAGTATCAGAAATACGTCGATCAAAGGAAATTGTGCTTAATAGATTCGCGGCTAAGATCAATTGACCTTTTACTGAGTGCCGGAATCTTAAGTTAATAGTCTGTCATATGCAAACCGTTCATTGATGGGAAACCACCAGTGAACGGTTTTTGGTTGCCTATTATTTTTGTTACTTTTTCCAGAAAAAGTAACAAAAAGCGCATTGGAGAAATGATAGCAATTTGACTCTAATTGTTAGTATCCAATTACAGATAGCACTTTGGCAAATAATAATCGATGACAATTGTCATTATTTGTTAAGCACTTCAATAATTTAAGTTACCAAAACAAGGATGGGAAATGAGATTTTCAAAAAAACTTTAACCTTGGAAAGCAAAAAAATTGCACAAAATGACATTGAAATTTTGACTTTTTTGCAACTTTTCAAAAAATCGTAATAAAATGATAATCAAAAAGATGAAAAAAGAGGGTGTTTAAACCATGTTTAAACCAGAAATTCACAACCCTCTGAAACCTAGAGCGGGAAAGGGGATTCGAACCCCCGGCCACCAGCTTGGGAAGCTAATGCTCTACCCCTGAGCTATTCCCGCTTGTGTAATTTATTTAATGATCTGCAACCTGGATTCCACCAAATCACAGATAATCCTGAACTATTTCAGTATTTATGTTGATTCCTGATTATTAAAATGGAGAGCAAATATATAAATAAAAATTTGATAGAAAATGAAGATTTTTGATCGGTTTTTGTTGTATAATTCCCGGTTCCTCATGAAACATATATATTTCAAACTTAATTCATCACTATAATTTTAAATAGTAATTTTACATTAAAATCGGGAATGAAAATACTCATCATTGAAGACGAAAAGGCACTTTGCGAAACCATTGTGACGTATCTTAAAAAAGAGGGATACCTTGTTGAATGTGCTTTAAATTATAAAAAGGCAGATGAAAAGATTAGCTTTTATGAATATGATTGTATTATTGTTGACCTTACGCTACCCGATGGTAATGGTCTTGATATTATCAAACAATTAAAGAAAAATGATCCACAAACCGGTATTATTATTATTACTGCTAAAAACTCTCTCGATGATAAAGTAACAGGCCTTGATATCGGAGCAGATGATTACCTTACCAAGCCTTTTGATCTTTCCGAACTGAATGCCCGTATAAAATCTGTACTCAGAAGGAGAAATTTCAGTGGACAGAAAGAGATCATTTTTAATGAAATTAAAGTAATACCTGAATTGACACAGGTATTTGTATTTGATAAAGAACTAAGTCTGACAAGGAAAGAATATGATCTATTATTGTTTCTGATATCAAACAAGAATAGGGTTATATCAAAAGATACAATAGCTGAACATCTCTGGGGTGAAGATATGGAATTAGCTGATTCACTTGATTTTATATATACCCATATTAAAAATCTGAGAAAAAAAATGCTTGAAAAAGGCGGAATAGATTATGTTAAAACAGTCTATGGCATAGGCTATAAATTTTCTAATGTGTGAAACTTCTCAACAAAACCACTCTTTACTATATAATAATATCCTTCATTATATTCCTGGCAGGCGGTTTGGTATTTTATCATACTACCAGAAAGATTGTTTACCGGCAGCTTGATGAAAACCTGATTACAGAGCAACAAATTATTCAGGAAGAGATTGACCATTTAGATAGTGTACCTGATTTCAGCACTCGTTTTGGTCATCAGATTGAAGTAATCATATACAACCACCCTTTTTTACCCTCCATAATAGTTCATGATACAATAATTGATAATGATAGTTTGTTTACCGAATCCAGATACCGGCATTTGTTATGTAAAGCCAACAGTTCCAAAGGGAAAGGATATGAAATAAGTATATATCAACCTCTTGATGATACGAATACCCTTATCAGCAATTTTGTTTTTATAATTTTCATTTTATTCATTGCTTTATTGTTGATACTGATATCGGTAAATTATGTAATATCAAGAACAGCCTGGATACCATTTTACAGTACATTACGAAAGTTAATGCAATATGATCTGAGTGATAATACTGTTCTGAATTTTGATAAAACCAGTATTTCTGAAATTAAAAAGCTAAACAGCGTTTTGGAAAATATGTCGGATAAGATCAAAAAAGACTATATTAATCTTAAGGAGTACACCGAAAATATTTCTCATGAAATACAGACACCTATCGCTATTATTAGAAATAAACTTGAATTATTAATTCAATCTGAGAACCTGGAAAACAACCAGTTGCAGATAATAGAATCAGTATCACAGGCTGCAAACAGGCTTTCAAAACTAAATCAGAATCTTATGCTTCTTACCAGAATTGAGAATCTTCAATTCAGTAATATTGAAAGTATAGACATAGGCGAAGTAATTGATAAATACCTCGAACATTTCGATGATTTATTAGACTTAAAAAAATTGATAGTAACAAAAGAATTTAAGAATAAAGCTGTTGTACAAATAAATAATGTTCTGGCCGATACGCTAATATCGAACTTACTGAGTAATGCTATAAAACATAATGTTGAAGAGGGTAAAATTAAAATATTATTAAATGCAAATGAACTTATGATATCAAACTCCGGACAATCATTACACATGAAACCTCAGGAATTGTTTGAAAGGTTTAAAAAAGCAAATACACAATCGTCATCATTAGGATTAGGACTAACCATTGTAAAAAAGATTGCCGATTTATATCATTTTAAGATTGAATATGTTTATGCTGAGAACATTCATACTTTAAAAATTATCTTTTTTATTCAGGAATAACAAGCCTTTCAGAATCTTTTTTCCCAACTTCAGAATTAAAACAGAATTTGCTTTTAATTTGGCAGTATGTTTAACTAACAATTTTAAAAACAAAATTTTACTGATTATGAAAAAGTTAATGTTATTTATGGCTATTATTTTTGCAGTTACATTTGTAAATGCACAAACAAAAACCGAGATCAAGGTAGCCGATCTCCAGAAAGTTATTACTGATCACATCACAGCTAATTATGCTGGTTACACCATCGACAAGGCATTCAAAGTTGACAACAAAGGTGTAATTACATTCAAGGTCCTCATCTCAAAAGCAACAGATAAGTTAACACTGGTGTATGACAAGGATGGAAAATTTGTTAAGAAAATTGCTCCTGCTGCAAAAACAACACCTGCAAAAACAACTACTCCTCCTAAGACTGAAAAAGCACCAAAAACAGGAACTACAAAATAATTCTCCTATGGTCAATTATTGACCATTCCTGTTGAATATCCCGAAATCGGAAGTAAATATTAGCTTCCGGGAAAAACCGCCCGTGCAGGGCGGTTTTTTTTTAACATCAATTGAAAACTTGTCAATTATTCTTTCCTGGGAAATGATAGGTTTAAAGACTTCAATCCCATTTTATAAAATATTTCAAAAACCTGTTTCTTTTCATATTTTTGTGTTTCATAAAAAAATTAAGTTTATCTGATATCTTTGAAAACAATAATATATCTGACCAAATGAAAAAGTATATTTTAATCCTGACTATTCTTACATCATTTACAGCATGTGATAAAAAGGGCAATAAGAATACCTATGAACCTATAATTAGTGCCGATAAATCGAATTATGTTTTCTGTTTAATTAAAAACCGGCTAAATATTGCAGTTCCGGGATATTTGCCCGAAGACTTGATTGTTAAATGTGATCAGGGCATTTTGCAGGGTGAAAATGGCAAGTATACCTATGTTAATGATTCTATGATCATTGATGAAGTACCTGTATTTTTCAGTATTTATACAAAAGAAAAGGATGGTCAGGAAAAAGCTATAGGTGTAAAACAGTTTATTCTCAAACCTTTTAACTATTTCATAGCAACTTTAGCTGGGAAGGATGGAGGTGAAATATCCATACAGGAATTGAAGAGCGCAAAAAATATAAATATTACTTGCGATTTTCTTAATGTTGTCATTGATAATGAATACACTGTAGAAAAAGCCAGGTGGGTTTTAGTTTCTAAAAAAAGTACACAAGTTTATGATGGTGTTGAAATGCCTGATCAGATATCAAAAGCAGAATATGTGCCGGGAGACATGCTTATTGTTACCGATATATATTTCAAGATTGGCAAGAAGTCGATACGAATACAAGGTGCAATTGTACTAACCATCAAATAAACTCTAATAATTTAAATTCCGATAAATTACCTTAAATATAAAATGTTATGAAAAAGTTAATAATTTTTATTTTAATTGGTTCAATACTGGTCGTTTCCTGTAAAAAAAACGAAAAAGTTGTTCCTGTAATTTCCAATGAGTTGATTGATTTTTTATTTATAGGACTTGAAAATGATATTTCAGTTGTTCTACCGGGAGTTGCCCCAGCTAATCTTGTTGTAAAAGCTTCTGTAGGAAATATTAGTGGCGAAAAGGGTCATTATATATATATGGTGAATGAAAATGAACTAAAAAAGGGAGAAATTAAAACTGTAATATTTACTATCCTATATAAAGATAATAAAGGGAATGAAGTAAGCACAGGAAATAAAACTTATCGATTAAAAGCAATACCTGATGTCAGATTAAAATATGCCGGTAAAAGAGGTGGCGAAGTAACACTTGAAGATATTCTCAAATGTGATTCACTTAATTATGAAGTACCCGGGTTTTATTATCATGACACACTTTTTGGACAGATTAATGGATTTACGTTGACTCTTTATTGTAAAAACTCAATTAAGAATAAAGCTGACACTTCTATAACCAAATATGTAATAACAGGCAGTAAACTAAGTACTTCAGCTTCAGAAAAGATTATTACACTAAAGACCGGCGATATGATAGGATTTTCGGATGCAACAGTCCTTTTCAAAAATAAACCTCAGGCAGTGAAGAATAAGCTGGTTCTAACTTTTAAAGGGAAATAATTATTTTAATTACGATTTTGTTTCATTTTGATGAATATTTTTTATTAATTACTTAAAATAAAAAAATCATGAAAAAAACGATTCTATTATTGGCAACAGTGCCATTATTCGTTCTCTCCTTTGCACAGAATAATAAATCTACTGTTTTATCAAACGCGAGGGAAAAACTTGGTGAACAGAAATTCATCAGAATCAGTAAAATGATTTATGCAGGCGCAACAACAGGTATTAATGGGAAGAAGATATCAGCATATCAGAATGATATGTTAACTACGTTGATTACACCTGAAGACCTACTTAAAAAAGGAAGTAGTGAAATGACCGTCCAAACGAATAGTGACAGAAATGATCCGAACAGCCCACTGATTGACACTGTTATCAGGAATGATTTCAGGCCGGATGATGTTTTAGGTTATAGATTGGTGCAGAATATAACAAAATCAACTGAGCCAATGAAATATTCGGCCGAAATGGTCGCCATATCCTTGACATTTGATCTGATGGTGTCAGGAATTAACGTTGGAGAAAAAGATTTATTCTATGTTAAATTTGATGATCTGAAAACAATTCTGGACGAAAAAACTTTCAACGAATTAGTGGATGCGTGTATTCCATGAGTTCTAAGTTCTGAGTTCAATTGTTTTTATTTATTTACTTGCTGATACTTTCCAGGTGCTTCAATACGAACCGGATATCTGCAAAGGAAATTTGATCTCCAAGCAATCGCTTGGCTTCGCCTAAAGAGAACAGGATGTTTTGACTATAAAATTCTGTAATGATATCTACTTTATCTTTGGGCACAAATTCAGAAACATCAAGTTCGCCGGTTCCAACATAATGTGCCAGATGTCCTTCGATGGTAGAATTTACAAATCCCCTGATATTTGCTATTTCTGTAATTGATCTACCTTCTTTGTACAACTCATAGCTCAGTTTTCGTGCATCGCCCTTCTGTTTTTTTTGTTTTTTCCTGAGAGGCTTCAATTCAATTTGCGGTTTTTCAATTTTATACTGATCACAATAACTGGCAATTATGGCAATAATTTCTTCACCATATTGATTTATCTTGGTTTTACCTATCCCCTTTATCATCTCAAGTTCGGGTATACTAACTGGCAAGTAAGTAGCCAGATCTACAAGAACCTTATAAGGTGCTACCATGTATGTTGGCATGTTGTTTTCGTCAGCCAGTGCATTACGCCATGCTTTTAATTCAAGATATAGCTCAGAGTGTTCTATATTATTTGGTACAATTAACTTTGGTAGAGTAGTAATCCTGGTGCTTCCCTTAAAATCAATATCAGCATTGGCTTTTGCCTGAAGGTAACCTATGGTATCAAATCCATCCATTCCGAATTTCAAACATTTCATTTTAATAAATACTTCCCTTTGCAACTTCGATAAACTTTCGTTGATTGTCTTTTTTACAGCCCTGTTATCAGTTTCAATATTCAGGTTTTGAATATCATGGTAAATTTGTTTCTCTATCTTTTCAATAAAAAATATTGATGCTTTTTTAATACGTTCCAGCAATTCTGTATTTTCTTCTGGTAATTTATCTTTTGTCAATCGCTCCAGTTGTAATTTAAACTTTTCAGCAACATTAAAAATTTCGGTTCTGATATTTGTATCTATCCTGTTTAATTCATTAAAAAGTGAAGTATCCAGAATATTACTGAATTCAGTGGCTGTTTTTCTGAAAAGATAAAAACGTTTTTTTATTTCTTCGAAGTCGAACAATTCAAAGATCAATGACTTCTGAAAATCGATCTTCGCTTCCTCCAGATGCCCATCATTAGGCACATTTCGATTGATATCGTTTGTAAATTCAGCTATGGTCTGATCAGTTCTGATACTGCTGAACAAAATCGGCGAACTCAGTACCAGGCCCCCGATGCTCTTGCAGCGACTAAGTGCTACATATACTTGTCCAAATGCAAAAGAGGATTTTGCATCTATAATGGCTTTTTCGAATGTCAATCCCTGGCTTTTATGAATCGTTATTGCCCAGGCCAATTTGAGAGGATATTGTGTAAAAGCACCTATAATATTTTCATCTATCTCTTTTGTTTGTTCATTCAGACTGTATTTAACATTGTGCCAGGTTACCCTGCGTACGGGAATTATAAAATCATCGGTTGGGCACTTCACATATATAATATCGTCATCGATATTTGTTATTTTTCCTATTTTACCATTGTAATACAGCTTTTCGCGGGCAATGTCATTTTTTACAAACATCACCTGTGCCCCTTCTTTTAATAACAATTCTGCTTCTGTAGGAAAGATTTCTGCCGGGAAATCATCTTCAATATCAGCATCAAAAACAATTTCAGGCTGATGAATCCCATTTAGTTTGGATTGGTTTACTTCCTGTGCTTTAATATTATGAGTGGTTAAAATGATGTAACCCTCATCTTCATCAGGCTTGAAGCCTGGTACATACCTTTCATTCAATTCAGTAAGTGAGTATTCGTCGATGTCGTTATTTCTGATCTGGTTCAGTAAATCTATAAAGTGTTCATCCGATTGCCTGAAAATTTCTTTTAGTTCAATATTAACATGCTGAGACATTTGCAATGCCTTACTACTAAAAAAATAAATTGTTTCATAGTAATTTTTCAGGATGTACCATTCATTTTCTTTAATGATAGGCGAAAGTTGGTGTAAATCGCCAATTAATAGGAGTTGAACGCCACCAAATGGTTTTGAATGATCTTTATACTTCCTGAGAACCTCATCAATAGCATCAAGCATATCGGCTCGAACCATGCTTATTTCATCAATCACCAATAAATCAAGGCTTTTAATGAGATTTATCTTATCACGGTTAAATTTTTTGTAATTGGTATAGGATTGTCTTGGATCAGGATTGTGCGAATCGGTTAGGCCGGGAATATGCGGACCAAAAGGAAGCTGAAAAAAAGAATGAATTGTAACGCCACCGGCATTAATTGCAGCGACACCAGTAGGCGCAACCACTACCATTCGTTTTGGAGAAGATTCTTTTAAATGATGCAGAAAAGTTGTTTTACCCGTCCCTGCCTTACCCGTTAAAAAAATATTTTTGTTGGTATACTGAACAAAATCATATGCTAAATTTAATTGCGGATTTTGTTGTAAGGCCATAAAATGAATTTTTGAAAGGTTTCGAATTTAAGGAAATATCAGCTTTACTGCTAAAAGATATTTGCATCAAAACATAAGCATGTCTCAGCAATACTAATGATGAAATATGAAACTTTGAACGGATGAAAGGGAATTTCATTCCTTCGACAACACTGCAACCATTTGATAAAAAACCTTTTCCGCTGCAATGATTTTAATTATATAAATCCCACTGGTTAATTTGGGAATATCGATCCTGTTAGTACCCTTTAAAATCCTTATATAGTTGAATTCAGTTTTACCGGTTAGGTCTATTAATTCAAATTTGGCTTCTATATCACCCTTATAATCAATCAATAGGTAATCATTAAATGGAATAGGATAGATCCTAAAAAAAGTATGATCTGTGAGCTTTCTTATTCCCGTTGAACCTATGATCACATCATAATCTTCCGTTTCACCTGCTGAATATTCATTAGTTAAAGCATTATGGCAACTATCAAGCCTGAAAATACTATTCGGCCAATCGGCAAAATGCCAACCAATGGAAATTCTCATTCTGACCTTACCGACATAAGAGCCTGAAGGAACAAAAAAAGCAACTTGTTTGGAAAGGTTCATCCCCATTCCTACTGAACCCTGAGGAATATCAATTATTTGTTCATTGGGCTCGAACTGATGATTGTTGTTAAAATCAATCCAGCCCCTGATCATCGTTTCCTGGTCAACATTGTTATAGGTAAGCCTGAGAATTGAACTGTCATTGCGTTGAATATCAGCTGATGACAGGTTGTTGTAATACATATAGGATGGTTTGGGTGTATGTGATGTAGTACTTATAAAACTATCCATCGCAACTTTCAGTAAAGCAGGATATGAAGATGTTGATCCAAAGGTTGAAGTGCAATATGGTGAAGGATCAGTAATCTGTGAAAATGATTTGCAGATTAAAGTTACAGTTAAGAAAAGGAATGCAATGTACTTTATCATAAAAACATTCTATTAGGTTTATTACAATTATCAGTATCAAGAACACACAAAAGTAAGAGTCAGGTTGACAGTAATGATTTTGCCTTTGTACTTTATTCTATAATGATCTTCATCGTCCTGAATTCATATTTATTGTCTATTCTGAGGAAATACAGTCCTTTAGGTTTTGATGATAAATCAATCAAACGACTTGATTTGAATCCATTTAAAGTGATATTTTCAACATATGCTGTTTTACCGGTAATATCATTAATTCTGATTTCAGTCGTACCTAAAAAGTCTTCAAACTCTAATGTAAATGTACCGTTTGACGGATTTGGAAAAACATTTATCAGATTCTTGTTATTATACTGTTTAATCCCGGCACATATCACAAAAGTTATTTTTATTGTATCATATCTGTCACAACCATTTAAAGTTGCTTTAATGGAAATGGTTTTTGTGCCCAATCCTACACCTGTGGAATCTACGGCAATAGTTGGAGTAGTAGCTCCCGTAGACCATAAATAACTAGTATTGCCTGCACCAGGGTTTAATACAATGCTTTTATTGGCACAGACAGTGGTATCCTTGCCAAGGTTTGCGAAAGGAGTGGTAACATTTACAACAACAGGTGATGATGTGGTACTGCACGGCCCAAGAATGGTTACAAAAGTATACAGACCTGATGTTTTTACATTTAAAATTGTGTCGGTTTCTCCAGTGATTGCTGAACCATCTTTATACCATTGATAAGCTAACCCATTTCCCGAGTTGCCTTTCAATAACACTGAATTTCCCAAGCAAAATGAAGTAGGTCCGTCTGCTACAGCGATAGCAGCAGGTTTTTGATGGACCGTCACTACTATAGCCTGAGAAGAATCAATACAAGAACTGCTATTGGTAACAACTACCTTATAAGAACCTGCTGATTTGATGGTAATGTTAGAAGCTGTTGCCCCTGATATATTTATCCCATTTTCTTTCCATTGATAGGTAAGTCCGGATCCAGTATTAGCATTGATGATCAGTGAATCACCCGTGCAAAGCGCAATTGAGCCAGCAGGCGTTGTAGTAGCAGCCGTTTTTGGGTTAACGTTTACAACAATCGCAGTTGAAGAATCTGAACATCCGCTTGTATTGCCAACAACCACTTTAAAGGAACCTGAGGTTTTTGCATAATAATAGGATTTTGTTGCTTTTGGAATGTTTATACCACTATTTTTCCATTGATAGCTAAGACCGGTTCCGGTATTGGCATTAATCCTTACAGAATCTCCATAACAGAATGTAGTTGGGCCAACCGGACTGGCTGTAGCTGATGGCAGTGGATTCACTTTTACAACAACTGAAGCTGATGAATCTGAACAAGAATAGGTGTTACTAACAACAACCCAATAAGTGCCTGCCGTTTTTACAGGGTAAGTTATTTTTGTTGAACCAACGATGCTTACACCATTTTTTTTCCATTGATAGTTGATCCCGGTTCCGGTATCTGCATTCAATACAACCGAATCTCCAAAGCAAAATGTAGTTGGTCCGTTAGCAAAAGTGGTAGCATTTGGTTTCGGGTTCACTTTTATGATAACAGCTGATGATGAATCAATACAAACATTGTTTTTAGTAACCACTACCTTATATGAGCCTGAGACCTTTGCATAATAGGTAGATTTTGTCGCTCCTGTTATATTTGCACCATTATTTCTCCATTGATAATTCAGACCATTCCCCGTTTGAGTATAGATTTTTAAAGAATCTCCCATACAGAAAGTTGTTGGACCAGCTGGTGTTGCTGTTGGAGTTTTTAAAGTATCGACCGTAACCAAAACAGCTTGTGAAGTTTTGGGACAATTATAAATATTGTTCACAATCACATTGTAATAACCATGAAGATGTGCATACATTGTTATTGCTGTTTGTCCGTTCAAATCCACACCGGCATATCTCCATTGGTATAACAATCCTGTTCCATTATTGGCTGTAAGCAAAATAGAATCCCCAAGGCAAATTGATGACGGAATATTTACTGTGATATTTGCAGTAGTTGTAGGATTAACAATAAATCCACTTCTTGTCATCGAATCGTTGGATGTAATAGTATCATTACCGCCATTAGGCAAAGTTGTATAAGCCAAAATAGTATAAGAATTTCCTGAAGCAAAATTATAGTTGCCAATGTTTACATTTGTTGAGTCGGAGGGTGCTACTGAACCAGTCCAGTTATAAATTGTCTGGGAAACATTGTTAACTTTCCAATTAATCTTGGCACTTGTTAGTGTTTTATTGTCGAAGTTTTTCAAAGTTACAGAAACAGTTTTGGTGGCACTGCAAAAAGTATCCGGTGGGTTGGTAATAGCTGTGATACCGGCATCGCCCCCCATAGGAAGCATTTGATTATAGGTAGTGGTTATTTCGGCCTGGCTTAACGCGCGGTTATACATACGGAATTCATCCATTAACGAGGATGCAGGCATTCCTGCAAGTGTGGAATATGCACCAATGAGAAAAGGGCCTGATCCCGTTATTGCGACGGAAGGTTGCGAAGTTGAGCTAGAATATGTCCCATTTAAATAAACTTTGATGGATGATCCATTATAAACAAAATGCACGACTGTTGGCCCCGGTGCTACACCTGTCACGAGGACATCATTCAAACCACCACCTCTTAAATAAAGATTACCTGCACCGGCTGCCCCTCCGATAAAACACCTGAAAGTGTTTGCATTAATATCACCCCACAGATAATACAAATTACTATTACTTGGCATATCATTAATCCACATGGAAATAGTCCATCCTGTATTAGCCAGACTTGTACCCCAACCTGTACTCAGGTAGTTGGATGTTGCCCCATTACCGATCAGTGCCGTTCCAAATTGACCTGAACTTCCTATAGTTAGTCCGGTTAAAGTGGCAGGATTGTTTCCTACAGCCGAACTAGCATAATTTTGCTGGTTGCCAGAAGCATCGAATTTGAAGTACATCAGCTCTGGTGCTTGCTGAGCTAACAATACACCTAAATTATTTGTAATAATAATAATTGTAATTAACCATTTTAACAGGGTATAAATGTTTTTCATAATTTGAGAATTTAAAGAATTAATAAAATGACATTATTATAAATTGATTAAACCTGAATACTTACTATGAAAATACCATCAAACAATTAATATTTAAACTACTTTGAAAAAGTTAGACCTATCTTGAAATAGAGGAATTCAAACAGATGTTGCACGGATATAATAATTAACATATTGATTTGTAATTAATTATGGCAAATCTATATGAAATCAAAATTACAATAATTCAGGCTGGAATCCAAATTTTCATTTAAAATTCGATTGTAAAACTCAGGCTTAATTTAACGCGAATTCGATATAAGAAAAAATATTTGATGATACAAAGAGGTGTTTTGGTGGAATTTTGAGATTTGGGGTTGTGTGCTAAAATCTGCCATTAAATCATAAACCTGCCCACAACTTATGTGTAAGCAGCCGGGATCACCAGATTTCAATTTAGCATTATTCATTTACCTATATGACATTCAATCATTTACAAATCGAACTCACGTTAATTAATGTTATAATTGTCAACTCTTTTTGAATAGACCTTTTTATAAATTCAAAGGCACTTCTAATTTAAAACTGATGTTTCTGCCCATATTGTAAATGCCGCTTTTGCCTGAGGGATTATTTGGATATTCTTCAAAATATTTTAGCCTGCTTAAGTGCGATTGATAAGCGACATCAGTGAGATTATTTCCCAAAATATTAATACTCGCCAGAACCTTCCCACGTCTGTTTGTTAAATTTGCACCTACACCTGCATTATAAAGGATGTAACCGGGTGTCGGAGTTTCTGTATTATTTTCGGAATATACCCTGTTCTGCTTAGCATAATATTCCATTCCTATTTTTGCATACACAGAAGAAAAATGTTTAAACTTCCTTTTTAAATTTGCCCGTAATTCTGAATTGGTATGGAGTGGAGGGATAAATGGCAGATATTTAGAGCTGTCTGTAACCTTTATTCCATTTCCACCCTTGTTTAAAGCATAGATAACTGAAATGGAATTCTCGAAATGAAGCCAGTCCAAAGGATGGGGGTGAATATCAAGACTTGCCTCCCAACCATACAATTGAGCTTCAGCCTGTTGAAATTTAAATGTTTGATTGCCTTTAACAATAACTGAATCTTGTCCTGAGGAGTTTATTAGTTTTTGATTAAATATATAGTTAGAAATATTGTTATTAAATACCTCAATAGTACCAATAACATGGCTGGATGTAAAAGAAATCCCGAGATCCTCCTGTAAACTAAATTCAGGCATTAATCCAGTATTACCAATCTGGTAAATAAGTGTACCAGGATGAACACCATTAGCAGATATTTCAGCTATATTGGGTGCGCGAAACCCGCGGGCAATATTACCCTTGACTAAAAATTCCTTTGATATTTTATAAGATGCGCCAAAACTTCCGGACATGCCTGAAAAGGTATGATTAAAGCTATAAAAAGGTTGTTCTGCTCCTTTTGGTGAAGTGACCATCATTTCAAGACCAGTTTGAGGGTTAGGCCGTGTGTACATTGCATTGTTATTAAAAATTCGTGTATCATACCGAATACCGGCACTTATATCCAACTTATCAAATGATCTATGTAAGAATACAAAAGGGCCTATATCGAACTCGTTATAATTCGGTATGATAAACTCGGTGCCTTTATTGGTATTATTCTGGTACATTCCATTTATCCCGATAGTTGTTTCCCACCCTTTAAACTCCGCCAGGTAGTATTTAACATCGTAGGTATAAGTATTAAGTACCAGGTATAGTCCGGCTATTTCAGGGAACTCAGGATGACTGAACTCCCTGCGGATATTTTGCTGATAACCCAGTATCAAACCTAATTTACTCCCACCAAAAATAAAATTATTTGATGAATACAATTTATAGTGTTGTACATGTTGATGCAAGGTAGCGATTTTATAAGAATTTAAATCAGCATTAGAAACAATTGGCCTGAATGTATCAATTTCAGTGATTTGCTTAGTAAATTTCCTCGTAGCTGAATCACGGCTGCCATCGGGTATTTCCTGTAAGTCGTCAAACAAAGAGAAATTGAGGTGTGAATAACCCCACTTCTTATTTAATCCAATGTACCCATT
>Ga0182027_10008894_pt1 | contig 14527 bp, 13 predicted proteins | sample 712E1DmetaG_FD_121300 | JGI IMG/M metagenome (GOLD analysis project Ga0182027, IMG submission 121300) | Permafrost microbial communities from Stordalen Mire, Sweden - 712E1D metaG (Illumina Assembly) | ecosystem: Environmental > Terrestrial > Soil > Wetlands > Permafrost | place: Sweden... | reverse complement strand
CGGCCGACATGATCCTGACGCCGGAATTGCGTATGTCTACCCCGGAAGCCCTCACCACCTGATAACAGAACGGAATTTTCCATTTCTCCCTGAAAAGGGTCAGGTTCGGGGAGGCCGAGGTCTGGGCCGACTTTACTTCAACGGCAAACCACGGCCTATTGTCGACGGCAACGAGAAAATCCACCTCACGCTTGGAAAGGTCGCGCAGAAAGAAAAGGCCCGCCTTGTATCCTTCAAAATCATGCAGGTAATGCACCAGCTTGAGCAGATGAGACGCAACCATGTTCTCAAAACGCACGGCCTCATTCGCTATTTCCGACCAGTCCCACAGGTACACCTTGGGTTCTTTCTTGTGCGACTTGACCATATTCGACACAAACGGATAAATGCGAAAATCATAGTAGAACGATTCCAACAAGTCCAGCCAATGAGCCACGGCTTTGAAACTGACCTCAAGGTCCTCGCGGATCGCATTTGTCGATAAGAGAGATCCAACCCGACCCGGCAGAAGATCGCTAAGCGCCTGCATGCTTCCCAGATCATGAATAACGGCAATGTCCCGGATGTCCTCCCGGAACAGGCGGTCGAGCTTCTCGTTATGCCACCGCCGCAGCACGCGATCGCTCTGTTTTATAAACGGTTCGGGGAAACCGCCGAAATGCAGCAATGCTTCACATCCGCCACGAGCGGGTCCGTGCGGCAGGGAAAGTTCCTTGAATGGAACAAACGCGTTCTTCCGGTTCTCCAGTTCGGCCAGCGTAAAGGGATGAAGACGGTAGTAATGGTACCTGCCTTGCAGGGAGTCGCCGCCTTTGCGGAATACGTCCATGCGGCTGCTGCCGGTGAGAATGAAGGAATAGCGGTCCTTGTTCTTGTCGTATTCCCCTTTGATAAAAGTCTTCCATTTCCTGTACTTGTGAACCTCATCAAGGGTAATCAGGTCCGCGTCTCCCGGCCATGCGCCTTGCAAAATCCGCGTCCTGTCGCCGCGGTTGTCCCAGTTGAAATAGGCCGGCCTTTCAAATGTTGCTGCGACCAGCTCGTTTGCCAGCGTTGTTTTCCCCACTTGGCGCGGGCCGCCGACAAAGACCATTTTCCGGTCTTTGAGATCGGCTGTGATTTCGGTGGTGAGATAGCGGTCTTTCATAGGCTGGAGGCTTTCGGGAAGGTGCGACTAGAACATACAATCTCGGGAAAGGCAGGGTCAAGTAATATTTGCCTATGAGCAAATTTTTCGATAGTAATATTTGCCTACAGGCAAATTTTTCTATGTGGCGGAGAAGGAGGCGGAGGCGGAAGAATACTAGCTTGTTAGAATTTCATTACCTGCTATCTTGAAATTGCCTTTTATGCCTGTGCCTATTGCAGTGGTCGTTTACTCGACGCGACACCGCTTCTGTCCAACTGCCGCTTCAATGGTGCGCGCAGCAGGTGTTTCGGTCTCGAACCGGACACACCCACGCCGCACCACGCGCAGCCCCCAAAAGCATTTTAATTTCTTCATCATCTTCCGGGAAATCATTGCTCTTCATCTCACTCATATACTCCTCGCTTCTCGCTACGAATAAAGCGAGTTGGGCGGCATGTGCTTGAGCTCGGAGATGATATAGTCGTAGGCGGAATCCACATCGTCGAATATCTTGAAGAGCGCCAGGTCTTCCTGAGCAATCACGCCATATTCAACAAGAGCGTTGAAATTAAACACGCCATTCCAGAATTCCTTTCCAAAAAGCACGACCGGCATACGCTTCTTGAGCTTTTTGGTTTGAAGCAGGGTCAGAACTTCAAAGACCTCATCGAACGTGCCGAAACCGCCGGGAAAAGCCACCAGGGCCTTGGCGTAGTAGAGAAACCAGAACTTTCGTATAAAGAAATAATGGAATTCGAGATTCAATTCGGGCGTGATATAGGGGTTGGCTACCTGTTCGAACGGCAAGCTGATATTGAGGCCGATGGACTTGCCCTTGGCGAGGCGAGCTCCTTTATTGGCCGCCTCCATAATGCCCGGGCCGCCGCCGCTGCAAAGATAAAAACGATGCCAGGGGTCCTTGATTTTGTTCGACCATTCCGTAATGCGTCGCGCCAGTTCCACGCAGGCTTCATACGTCTCGCCGGTGAGCATGCACTTGTTTCGCTTTTCGCCGGGATTCAAGACGCGGGATTTGGCTTGCTTTTTAGGCATGGCGCGCGCCGATCCGAAGAATACGATTGTGTTGTGGATTCCGTTCTTCCGAAAGCGTTCTTCCGGCTGGATGAATTCCGACAGCACGCGAATGGAACGCGCTGATTGTCCATGGAGGAATTCGGGATCGTCATATGCTTTCATGGTCACCGGTGCTTTTTTCCGCATTGGATTCGCTCCATTTTCGGGATTAAAGTTCCTTTTTGCATTCATTGGTTATTCCAATGTTCGCGTTGAGCGCCGGAACGACGGCGTTACAATAGGGTCATTTTACAAATTCGACCGCTTTACTCCATTCAAAGCTCCCGGCCCGGAAAAGAACGATATATATGCCGATTGCCTTCGGCGAAATCGGCAGATCAAGGGAGTAGCTTCCCGGCGACTGATTATTGATGATACAACGAGCGATTACCCGGCCGCGGACATCGAAGCATTGGAGCGAAACAAGGCAGTTTTTCGTCAAGGTATAGCGGATATTTTTCAATGCGCTATTGAAATAGAAAGGAAGATCGTTTTTATTCTTCTGCGTTGCCAGAAGGACCGGACATTTGAAGCTTCTTTCGGAGCAAAAAGGACCCCACCCCTTTGCGTTATACGCCTTCGCCCGCCACCAATAGGTAACACCCGGCGAAAGGCCGCCAATGTACCGAGTGGTATCGTAAACAGCGGAATCCTGCAGAAAGATCTGCGAAACCAGAGAATCAGTCCCGACGGCAACAGAGTACCTTGAGACGTAAGGCGTATCGGACAACCACAACAAATGCGCGCTTCCCGAAGTGAGCAATGCTCCATTTTCCGGCGAAACAAGCGTCACGGTGTTCGGCAGGGTTGGCGGAGCCGGAACATCGATGGAAAACCTGTACAAGGCCGACCATGCGCTTGTGCTTATCATATTGGCCGCATTAACACGCCAGCAATACGCCGTGTCGTTGAACAAGCCGACAACTCTAAGTGTCGTATCCGTCAATCCAACGGTGTCCAAAATACTCTGGTTCGAATCCGGCATTACAAAGAGCCGGACTCTGTACGATGCCGCCCAGAGGGCGGATTTCCAGACAAGTGTTGTCCCAAACGACTCGATAATAGAATCGTTTTTCGGAGCAACGATCTGCGGAACGGAAGGCGCAGAGAGTGTGGTAAAACTGGTTGAATCCCAACCGCCGGGACCGGCAAAATTTTTTGCATTGATACGCACAGAGTAGGTGGTACCGGCCGCAAGTCCGCGAAGCGGGAACACCGTATCTGTAATGCCGGAAGAATCCAGTATTCTCGTTGAAAAATTTGAGCCGACAGAAATCTGTAAAGAATAGGAATTCGCCAGACTCAACCTTCCCCATTCCAAAATCGGGTTAATGGAAACTCCCTGTGCATTGTCCTTCGGAGATATCCATGCAACTGAGGGAGGTATGAAATCCTGCAATGCAATCCTATAGACAAACAAGGTGGCGTCATCAAAGCCCGCAAAGAGATAATTGTTGTTAACGGCAAGGGCCTTCAGATTTGCGTAACCGCCTAGATAGGTGTTTTGCGGAAACGAGGAATTTACTTGTGTCCAATGACTTCCGTTGTCTACGGACAGAAAAACGCCCTGATACCATGTCCCGGCGAAAACGGCGCCATCGCATACGGCAAGAGCCGTTACGTTTGTTGGCAAGGGAATACCGGAATCGATTTTGGTCCAGGTATTGCCGTTGATAGATGTTCGATACATACCGTCACTGGTGCCGGCAAAGAAGAAGTTATTGGTTTTTGCAAGGGCGAAGACCGCCTCGCCAGTGTCGTACGTAAATCCGGAATCGAACGCGGTCCAGTGTATGCCATTGTCGACCGACCGGAAGGCGCCCAGGAGATTGGTGCCGGCGATAGCAGTATTGCCGTCTGAGACAAGCGCTTGAAAAAATAAACCCGTCTTCGACGGAAGCCCGGAATTGAGGGCTTTCCATACACCGCCGTTGTTTGCGGAAAGGAAGACGCCTCTGTCGGTGCCTGCATAAATGTTGTTGCCGTTTACGGCCAAGCTTGTGATGTAACGCGTGGTTAACCCGGAATCGGCCGCAATCCAGATATTGGAGGTTGAAATAGACCGGAAAATCCCGCCGTCCAGTGAGCTGTTCGTTGCTCCCGCAAATACAAAGCTGTCCTGAGCAACAAACGCAGATATTACAGTGTATGACTTACCAAGATCGATAGCAACCCATGTTTTTCCGTTATCCCGTGAAAAAAATGCTCCCATCCCATTGGAGGTTCCGGCATAAATGGTAGTGTCGACTGTTGCAAGCGTAGAAATATGGAAATATCCCGGTCCGGACGTTGGAGTCCAACTCGCATTTGCAAGGCTCAAATATGCAATTAAGAAACCAAACATAACCGATCTCACCGGGGAATTTGCATTTCTTTTTGGTATGACGACATTACGGTGGCATTTTAGCATGTGCGCTTCCCCACTTTGGGATGGACTGAACTTTCTACTAGTATGCGGTTCTACAACCTTCTTGTCAATCTTGATTGATAGTACTTTTCTTTTTAGCAAACAACGAATGTCACATGCCGAACTACGACAGCATTTTTTGCCTGCAAACCAGCATTTTTCTTGAAGAACCGACCGCCGGCGAACCCAGGGTGTTTGCAAATGCGGAAGGTCATGATTGTAGAGTAGAGAGTGGCGATTTTCGCCACTCCCCCTCTTCAAACCGTACGTGAAGTTTTCCCTCATACGGCTTACCGACAAACTTCATCTCAGGCGTTCGCAGGCGACCGGTTTGCGCATCTCCTGCTTGGCCATCCGATACAGCCTCCTCCGAGACTCATGCACGTTGGCGCTGCTTCGGCAGCACCGTGGCGGTTCCAGGCTTTCGCCAATCCGCCCGTACTCCATCCCTTTGGACGCTCGTTTGAAGCAATGCCCCTTCGCTCCGGCCACGTTTTCATGCACGGCCATCAACACTACTATGGGCATCTCCGACTTCTCCACGGGCCGCAATCCATTTCAGCTTGACCCTTATAGGACAGCGTTGGGATTGTAAATCCCACCTATGGAGATCTCCCACGTTCACCTGATACTCTTTGCAAACTCGTCGCCGGTTAAAACTCCGGCAGCCGCATGAAGTGTACCGGTCATTGACTTCTTCATGCCGTCGGGCTGCGTCGTCGCTAAAAGAATCGCCGACTGCATTATATAACTTAACGAAGCTAAACCCGTTCACGCTTGCGCATTGCGACTCGCTTGCCGATGTCATGGAGCATCGCATGCAGCGTCGCCGTTGCATACGTCCATGAACCTCCCCGGCGAATGACCAATTGCCGGGATCGGATTTACCTCCCGAGTGGAATATCGGGAAATGCACCGATTTGTATCTAAAGTGCCTCGTGGCACACTAGCGACTTGTTAGACAATATTAATCTTTTTGTTTAAAACCCTATTGTCAAAACTGTTTGCATTATGGAAATCTAATTGGAGGAACAATTTAAATTGGAATCTATCAATATATTGTTATATTTAATTAAATATATTTGTGCCCCTCCAGCCATTATTGCACCGGATGATGAATAATAAAGGCCAATATCGGAAAGATAGGAGCTAACAGTGCCACCGTGGCTCGAATATGTGCTGTATTTAATATATCTATGAGTTCCTAATTGTGACCCCAAGTTTGCATCATATGAACAATCCGGATTGATTTTATAATATGTTGAATAAAAGGAAGAATCATTTTCTGAAGTTACAAAATAGTTGGCCAATTCTCCAGTACATATAATCCTGTTACCTTGATTATAGCATGTATCAGTGGTTTGTAATAGCTTAATAGAATCAATTGTAGTCTTTGCACTGGAATTATAATAAATTGTACTATCTTGAACAGTGAATATGTATTGTTCAATATTATTTACTTGACTTACGGAATGCAATACTAGTAACTGGTAGATATCACAATAGCCTGCAGGAACTATTGACAAATTTGATTTGATTAAATAGCACCAAGTGTCCCCAATATTTCTTGAATAATATTTTGATGTATCTATTGTCTGTTCAATTTGAACGGCAGTATCATGTGGATTACCGATTATATAATGAATAAATACACTATCTGGTACGTTTAAATCTGCTAAGCTAACTAGGCTATTTTGTTTAGTTATCAGTGCATTGTATTTAACAATCATTGTATCCCTTACAGAATTTGATATAAGTATTACATTGTCATTTACAATATCAACGGAGATTAGCAACCCTGATTTTGTAAGTATACTGTTTGCATTTATTTGATTCTGCGGATGAGTGCAAGAAATTATTGTCAATAATATTGCAAGCAATAATTGGGGGAGACATTTCATATTTACTCCTCTTCTTTAATAATTATAGGTCTAACAGATACTCGACCCCAAACAACATATTGAATATTCATTCAGACGGCATATCCCCTATTACCTGAGATGGCTTGTTCAATAGACCGTGTTGGAGGATGCCGCGATGGCGTCCATCATCTCTTCCTCGTTCTGGAATTCCTGCGCTGTACGTTTCCAAAACTAGGTATTTCTAACATCAAAAGCAAGTATTATGTCGTATGGGTCAAGCGGTCAGGAGTAGGCGGGCTACGTTTTCACCCGATCGGGAGCCCGCACCTAAAGCCCCTCTTTGACAGGAAAGGGATTGGGGTGAGGTGACACGGAGCAAAGGTCCTCCTTGACGGCGTCCCGATAGTGGAAAGATCCATGAGTGCCTCCACTCGGGCCGCGCCTGCGCCCGCACGCGGCCCGACGCGCCTGTCACGAAGCGGGTGTCGCCGGTCCAAATCGCTTGACTGCCGCCGTGCGCCCGCGGCGGCTTGACGTATGCGCTGGTCACAGAGTCCTTGTTCGATGGTATGCCGAATGCGGAGCACCCGATCACGGATTCTCTTGGAAAACCGGACAAGGCCAATCGGTTTCACTCCGCTCGATCAGAAGCGTCGGCAACTGCATTGTCAAAGTTCATGACATTTGATACCCTGCTGTTTGCCGCTTGCGCGGACCTTGGGATATACATTTCAACGGACAAAGGGGGCACGTGGCACGCAAGCAGTTCCGGACTCAAAAGCGGCTACGTAAATTCCTTTGCAGCCATAGGCGCCGCAATCTACGCCTGCGCGGGAGGGGTCTACAACAGTTTTGCCCGGATCGGAGAGACCCAGCCCGGCGGAGTATTCAGATCGCTGGACAGCGGAAAGACCTGGGTGGAAACAGACTCCGGCATGTCGAAAAGTGCGGTCTACGCCGTCGCAGCACACGACACGGATATTTTGGCGGGAACTCAGGACGGGATCTACCGCACCCTGAACAATGGGAAAACCTGGACGGGGATGTTCTCGGGGATTCCCCGTACGTCGTTTGACGTTCTTGCCGCAAACACGACGGATTTTCTTGCCGGGTCAACACGGTCTGGCGTGTGGCGATCCGTGGACAGCGGCGCCGCCTGGTCCGAGCTGACTGCCGGATTGCCGGCAGGCGCAAGCCTGAGTTCCTTATGCGCAAGCGGAACGCGTTTTCTCGCGGGAGCGCAGGACAGCGGAATGTATCTGTGGAACGAAAACAGCGCCGCCTGGGCACCTGCCAACGCGGGATTTCCCGCAGGTGCCGCCATAGTGTCGCTTACCCCCGGCACCGCGCGCGTTTTTGCCGGCACGCGCTCCCATGGAATTTATTCGTCGTCGGACAACGGCTTGCACTGGGCGGCCTCGAACAAAGGAATACCGGACACTGCGTCGATCTCCTCGATCACGGTTTTTGGAAGCCGGATCTATGCGGGAAGCCGGCAAGGCCGCATCTACCGGTCCGTCGACGACGGGGGTACGTGGACGGAAATGCCTTTTGGGCGAATAACCGGAAATTCCATATCGTCAATTGCGGCGGGCGACTCGTTGATTGTTGCCGGAGCGGTCGGCGATTCCTGCGGCGCCTATCGTTCCGTGAACGACGGGCGCAGCTTTAGCGCCGTAATCCCCGGCCTGCCCCGGGAATACATGACGGCGGGATACACCTATTTCGCTCAAGCGCTTCAGGCGTGCGGGACCAACGTCTTTGCGGGGACCGAAAACGGGGCCTATCTTCTGAGTGAAAACGGGACATCATGGACCGATATCAGTGACGGATTGCCCGGCTCATGCTCCATAGGCTCGCTCATGATACGGGGGAACACGATTTACGCCGGCACGGCATCGGACGGAATGTGGCGACGACCGCTTTCCGAAATGGTCAATGTCGGGAAACAAACGGTTTTTGCACCCCGCAACTATCCACGGGTCAAAGTCATTCAACACCGCGGCATGATAAGCTTTTCGCTGGATGCCGCTCGTGCGCCCGATGCAAGCCTGGAGCTGCTTACCGTTTCGGGGAAACGAGCCGCTTTTGTCCGGGGCCGGGTCGGCAAGGAGATTGAGTTTCCAAACCAATTGCTTCCTGCAGAAGCCTACGAATACAAATTGACAACCGGAGCGATCACTTTGCGCGGCAGAATAACAGTGGTAAAGTAAGTCCAAACCACAAAGTGAAGTGCGAGCCGGGTGCAGCGAAGTGTCAAAGAACCGGTGCAAAACACCGGACGTGGCGTGTGACACGCGACCAAAGGGAGCGTTTGGGACCCGGTGGTCGGTCGTGCGTTGACCCGCTTGTTAGGCATTCAATCTGATTTCCGTTTTCGATTGATTGTATACTTCAACAACGATCGGGCAAACCGGATATCTTTCAACAAGGCCTGCAAGTCTCGAAATGAATTGGGCTTTTGTGAGGTGTGGATAAGATTTGCAATCTTCCGGCCGCACGTCGTAAATACGGCAACGGTTTTCTTTCAAGAATGAACATGGTATTCTTGCCACCAAGTATTCCCCAACTTTATCTTTGCGTTCTTTCAGATATTTGGAAATTACTTTTTCTTCGGTAATGTCAAGATATTTCGATATGGCGCGAATATCTTGTTTTGTGAGGCGAGGGCCCATTTCCTTACAGCAATTGGCGCACTTAGTGCAGTCGATTCGTTTTGTAACCTCAACATTGATGCGATGAACAATTATGTCTTTTTCGGATTCATCCTTGTCCAGGTACGTTGAGTATCTGCGCACTCTTGGGTTTCTTTTCTCGTTTTTGTGTCCATGGTCTTCTCGAGTGATTAAGCTGGCATGCATCATGGTGTCTGTTTCCGTGTTATCTTATGCCTAACGTGCGGCTAACCTGCCGACGCGGGACTCAAAGGCCAGGGATGGCCGGAGAGCACGCCGCAGGCGAACGAAGTGCACGACACTGGACGTGTCGTGTGACACGCGACCTAAGGGAGCGTTTGGGCCCCGCGTTCGGTCATGGGTTGAACCGCTTGTTATGCCTTAATCTTTTTGAATATTTATTGCTGTTATATTTCGACTGCCGTGAATAACGGCGAGGATTGATATCAAATCCGGGGTAACTTGATAAATAAGTCGATAGGAATGGATAAGTAGTTCCCGAATTTCTTTTTGATTTGTTTCTAGAACTATTCTTCCGCGTTCAGGGATAGCGGGAATTGTAGACGAGAGAGATATGATTTCTCTGACAATTTTCTTGGCGTAAAATTTCGAATCCAAAGCAATATATTCGTATATTGCCTTCAGATCGTCCCTCGCAGGAAAAGTCCATTTCACCATGAGTGGACTTCTTTTTCAATTTCTTCAATTGTGATTGTTTTGCCTTCTGCCGCAGCTTCCTGTCCTTTTTGGATCTTGTCGATTACATAAATCCTGTACATTATGTCGTCTGAGGAACTATCCTCAGGCAAGGATGAAATCGCCGCAAGTGCTTCATTTTTAATGCTTTTCATAATATTCAATCTCCTTTGCTTTTTTGGTACCGCCAAACTAAATATACTACTAAAAAGATAAGACCGAATCAAGCGATCCTATTCTCCCGCCGTTCTAATTATCCCGGTAATAATTGTCTTGTCTTTTCCGAATTAATTGCCTTTAAATTTATGGCATAACGCCGCGCTGATATGCCTAACTACGACCGCATTTGACCTTTGCAAACCACGAATCTTGTGTAAGAACCGACAGCTCGCATACCAAACCTGTTTGCAAACGCGGAGGGTCATGATTGAACGACGTGTTATGGCTTCTTTCTATCTTTCGCTTTGAGTCTTATGGCTCGTCAATAAGTTCCTCAACCGCTTTTCTGTTTTCTAAATATGTTATTGTCTCAATTGCTTTCTTTCTTTGTTCAATTAAAGGCAAGCCAAGTTTCCGGCAATATATTACTTTATCCGCCGTTTCTTGCTTTACATATACAATGGCAACCTCTCCGCTCTTAAATCTAATTTCGGCTTTAACCAATGAATTTACATCTGTAATATCTTTAGGATTATTTATTTTAAAGATCAATTCGTCAATCAATGTATCAATTGCGGTCTTAAGCCTTTCGTTGACATTTCTGTAAATAGCATAACAACTTTGATCGGCATACATATCCTCTTTATAGTCTTTTCGAAATTCGGGGATTGTCGCAATTACTTTGCCGTTTTTGTCATTTCTTAAAAGAATATTGTCAAATTCTATTGATATTTGTGCCTCTTCTTTGATTCCCGCAGTTGCAATAGCACCTAGTAATCCGAACTGGGATCCTATTGCTTGCGCGATTGAGACTTTTTGACTACCATTTAGCGATCTAACTGATCCAGTTAAAGTAAAGTCCGTAGTTCTCTTGTGAATTGAAAAGAACCGTGTCGAATACTCGACTCATCAACAGGTGGTTATAGATACATCGTGTTGTTTGTAATGCCACACTATCTGAATAGTAATGCATTTCAGAATTTACGCATTGCATTCCATCTCTATTGCTGCCACCATTCGGGTTTCTTTCGTCTTTAAACGTCTCAATATTTAGCGAGCCGGGTATTCTACTATTTTTGGCGCCAATATCAGTAGCATCGTAGTCGATGGATATTTTTGGAGCACAGCCCAAAAATATCAACAAAGCTAAGCAAATGCTGATTTTCATAATAGTCCCCAACCTCAACATTCTTCGTAGGTCATGATTTAGCGCCCTATGAGCGGCTCTTACTTTCTGTAAATTGCATTTAGTTCTTGAATAATATTGTCCGATATTTGTTTAATTATTTCCTTTACTAATTGCGGGCTTGCATCTCCAAAGGTGTCCCTGAAGCCAATTGCACCTGAATTATTTCTTGAATCTTTGATTTCAATTATCCTTTGGTTTTGATTGCTTATTATTGCTTGAATTTCTACATTGGCATGACCAAATCCGAGTTCTGCTGCCCATACTCTTGAGGCCGCATCTCCTGGTGACATGTTCGTGAAAATAAGTTTCATTTTGTAATTTGGTTCTATTCCATTTTCGGTTATTATTCCTCTATTGAATTCATTTGTTAAAATATCCTTTTTTAATTCCTTTTTACATTCCTCTTTTGTTATTCCATTTTCGTCAGATATACTGTCAATATTTATTTCTTCCAAAAGTATTTTGGCCTTTTTATCAATGACTGGTTGTGAATTATTTATCCAAACATTATCTACATATTTTCCTGTCGTCGCTTCCTTATTATGCTCCAACATATTGATATGACTATATCTAGTTGTAACACAACCTACACAAATTAAAATGGCCGGCAAATAAAATATTGATTTTAGAAATGATGCCATAAAGTCTCCATGATTATTTTTATTATTGTATTCAATTATTTACCGCTAACGAGCCTGTAGAAAAAGCCTCTTTTCAATAAAATCGAATTCTCCTTGTGCTCTGTCAAGTCAATTCACACTCTTTGCGGAAAGGTATCCTCCCCGAGTTCCCGCTGGTCGCACTCCCGGTGTTTGCGCAAACAACATAACGGATTATCTCATCCGACGACATAATGGTTTTATCGCGTTCGGTTGCTTGTCCTACCAAAAACTACCTATTCCTGCCGCAGAAAGCAAGATTCACGTCTTATGGGTCAAGGCTAAAGTGACAGCCTGCCGCATATTGCAGCTTTGACATAGTGGTGAAATGAGGACAATTTCTTTCTTCGATGAGGACGCGATAATATGGAAGATTGTCACTCCCGTTCTTAAAGGTTTGGAATACAAACCCTACGGGTTTACTTTATTGTGTCTTTTGCCTTTTCTGAAGCACTTCGGACTATGGAAAGAACAGTCGCCGCGTCCGCCGCCAAAAGAGAAGCCACGAGCCAGGTATTCCGGGACTTGCCAACAAGGGGCCAAAATACCTATATTTTCCCTCGAAGCCAATCAAGATGCGGACGGAGTAAGCGGGAAAGCGGGGAAACAGGTGAGCGTCCGTAAAGGAACCATCTTTATACGCCCACCCTCTCGCGGAAAAAGCAATTACTTATCAATTTTGAAGGAGAGTACCTATTTGTTTTCCTCGGAGCTGTTCCAGGTCCATGTGAGAAAAGAAGCAAGCAGGTTTTTGAAAAGGAATTGCAAAATGAGACACGTCACTCTTACTGTCTGCCTTTTTTACTCGTCTTTGTTGTTGTCCTGCAATTCGGAAGTTTGTAATTTCCGGCCGATCGAAGAAACAACGCGAGGAATCGCCAGCTCATCGCTCTGCGGCACCCTGATGATATCCAAACTCCCGGCAAGTCTGGTGATGAACGTTCTTGACGTTTTTGTAGACAGTGTCCATGTCGGCAAATTCCCGAACTCCGGCTATTATAAGGTTCACGTTCCGCCGGGCGCGCATTTTTTGATCCTGAACTCGGGAAATCAGTTCTACATCGACAAAATCGAATTTGTCCCGGGGATCATGCAATGGGCATCGCTCTCGTTTCCCATGCCGGTAAACGACTCGCTGTTTCTGTCACTCGCAACTCTCGCAGACAGCGCGCGCTTTGTCTATGCGCGCGGCTCGGCTTCGGGAAGCGAGGCAGGATCCGCGGTGGACAGCATATCCCTTAAATACAACAACGGCAATTTGCTGATCAAATCGGAGATCTATGACAATCTCGTTTTATGCTTTCGCAAAGGGATTCGATACGTCGATGCGGAATCCCGCGGCTCGCCGGACTTTCCCATGTATAACAGCGGATGGAGCGGACCACGCAATATTCCGTTCTCCGTGCCGGTCCCTTCGATGCCGCGATAAGGAGATAAATTTCTTCTTGAAACAAAAAGGAGACACGGGATTTTTCCTCACCGTGTCTCCAGCTTTTAACCAACAGCAATTACCTTCGGACAGTTTACTTCTTGTAAAGTTTTTGCGTTGTCGTGAAACCCTGCTTGTCGGTTATCCGCACAACGTAGGTCCCAGACGAAAATCCTGCAATGCTGAATGTATTATTGTTCACCTGCAGGCTCTTGCGCATGGATTTTCCATTGAGGGAAACCAGCACGACCTTTTCAATCGGGCTTGTGCTTTGAACAAGAACGACATTATTTGCACCCGTCAGTATCGCATGCGAGCTTACCCGCGATTTCTGCTGCACAGCAACCACACCATCGGGGCCCAGCGGCTCGAACGATCCGAAATCAATGACGAGGGAGTCGAGCGGTTGCGAGCTGCCCACAATCAACACCGAACTCTGATTGTTGTTGTCGTCAAAGCCAAAACCGTAGGCCTTATTATGAATGCTGATCCTGTGCAGGAGATCGGCGAATTCGCTCCTGATCTTGCTTTTGTGATAATAGGTGGAAGGGTCGTTATACCAACTGGAGTCTCGCGCCACTCCGCGACACAGTGCCGATGAAAGTGGAGCCACAAAGTTAAGACTCATCTGGTCAAAGCTGTTGTTGGCCCAGATCGACCTCGCGGTGGGCTTGCTCATTTTACCCGTATTGGAACCGGAGACGGTCACCGTATCGGTGCCATTTCCGGTGATCGTCCAGGTGCTGCCTCCGTATTTGAACGTGAACGGCTTTGCCGTCCAGAGCGTCCAGAGAGAATCAAGCATGGGTTTGAAATAGTCGGCGTAGGCGCCTCCAACGTAGAACTGGCTCGAGTTTTGCGGCGCCACAATGCGGGTAGGTTTGATGGAGGCCTGGAAAGGGGCCGACATACTGTCCTTGAAGAGTTTCATGATCTTCGGCATAGACCAGCCGCTGCTGCTGCTGATACCGCAACTGTCCAAGAAATGCGTTGAAGACTGACAGACTTTTACGGAATAGGGAAAACCGAAAATATCGACCTGGGTCGTATTGCCGCCGAACTGAAGTCCGTTATATGTGTAGGCCAATTCGTACCAGTCCCAGTAGGTATCCGCCATGGGATCAGCCGGGTTCTGGGGATCGGGTAACGCGAACCCGCCGTCCGAGACGTTTACCAGGAACGGACTGCCGATCGACATATACATTCGTCCGCCGCCGACCGCCGTCGGACACCTGAAATTGACCATAT
>Ga0182027_10008893_pt1 | contig 14527 bp, 15 predicted proteins | sample 712E1DmetaG_FD_121300 | JGI IMG/M metagenome (GOLD analysis project Ga0182027, IMG submission 121300) | Permafrost microbial communities from Stordalen Mire, Sweden - 712E1D metaG (Illumina Assembly) | ecosystem: Environmental > Terrestrial > Soil > Wetlands > Permafrost | place: Sweden... | reverse complement strand
GTACCCTTGTCCAGATACACAGGTTACAGGTAATATCTTTTGCTTCCGGGTCGGCTTTATTGGTAATCCAGAAATCAAAACTTTCGCACCAGGATCCATCTGCCTCGGTTGTAAAATCAAAATCCAAAACATAGCGGACTTTTTCCAGAGAGCAAGGAAGCTGGCTGCCATAAACCGCTTTACTCCATGGAGAACGTCCCAAAATAACTTCAGGATAGGTTTTAACCGAGGGACCAGTATCTTGCGGCCACTCCCATTCCCAGCCAAACTGATTTCCATCCAGAAATACTTGCTGAAAGGCATTTTGAATATCACCTTTAGCAAAAACGTTGTTGTAAAGAACACCATTATCGAATACCAGCAAAGCAAAGTCTTCGGACCGCTTTACAATCCGATTATCCGAATTTACGCGGTAAGAAGGGGTTGAGAGATTTTTCTGTTTCAAAATCGGCTCCTTCAATGATGTCTTTTCTTTGGCGGCGCGAAGCCCAACGGAATGGCTGATCGGGTAGCATCCCCGAAGGGGATACCTGCCACCGATTATAGCAAAACAAGCCTGCAGAAAATCACTTTTTCTACCGAATGGTCGAGGCGGAACGTGCTGATCGCGGAGTATCCCGGCGCGCAGCGCAGGGAAGGCGGTGAGGGGGTGCGAGTGTTGGGCCGTGGAATACCAATCTCCAAAATTCTATACCTGCTCTGCCCGGTCACTGCCACTCATCCAATTAACCGTTCCATTTCCAATTCTGACGAATCGGTTGACCCTCCAGGTATTTCGTCGTTGCTGCACTGGTAACATCGAATTCGAACAAGATGTAGCGGTCGGCTGGCCGATAGCTTGACAGTCTGTCTGCCAGGGCGCGCACTTCCGGATCATCGATCAGGTGCGCCTGGCCAGCAATAATGAACTCACCGCTTTCACCACTGGTGTCACCGACCGAGCAATGGATCGCATAGCGCCCATCCCGCTGAAGGTCGTGGCCTTTCGGCGAGGTCGGCTCCATAAATACAAAGAGATGACCATCTCCAATGATCGGCGTCATGGGATGAACGCGTGGCGAACCATCTTTGCGGATGGTTGCCAAATAGGCGACCTTGCCGTTCAAGTGTTCCACGCCAAATTTCGCAAGCTCGGGTTGTTGTTCTTCCAGAAATCTCCAACTCATTTTAGGTCTCTCTTCTCTCAGAGCGGGCAGATTGGTATGCAAGTTACCCAAAATTCCTCATCTCCCCTGGCTTAAGGCGGCCCCAACGGAACTTCAGCACCCATTCGGTTACTTTGGTGCAGGTCGGCGGCAGCGGGGCGGCGGCCTGCCTGTACCCGTTATTTTCGGGTGTTCTTGGTACTCTTCCAAGGATTCGACAGGCCTGTCCCCGTACTGCGGGGGAGCCGGTGGGCGTTTTTAGGCGATGGGCAACGTTGCGCTTTTGACATCAAACCCCTTTATCAAAGACGGGTAACTGCTTGACTTCAATACTTAAAAGCAGGCTGAAAACAATCTCAACCACTATCATTAATCCTGCCACAAAATATGGAGGAAAATTAAGCCCGATGATCAAAGTGACAATTGGAATAACAATTGATAAAACCGTGTAACTTTTTGATTGATAAAGCCATCCATAAGGCAACAAATGTGCTCCAAATATCATTGCTAATATCATTACCATTTTATCTGGAACAGCAGCGTAGATCCACATCGCAATCAGCAAATACAGTATTTGGTTCGCCGAAAACAGTACTCCTAAATTGGTCAATGGATTATCTTTGTTCGTAAAATCCACTTTAATTATTTTTGAAATCATGAATGCCAGTGGCATAAGGGGGGCTGTAAAGCAAAATGTAAGCAGGTTTTTCGCCAATATAGGCAATGTGGTCAAATGAACAATGAATACGGCAGTCCAGATAATGACCGACGCCAATATAAAATGTAATCCCTTCTTCTGCTTAATCGCACTATCTACTCGCATTTCGCCCAGGTTCATCTGACATATTCCTTTCTTGGGGTTGAGTGCATAAACTTGGCTGGAATGGAATTGATGTAATTATTATCACATAATATATCGCGCAAGGGGCATGGAAAGAAACGCCCAACAGATTGGCTGATCGCGTAGCAACTTGTCCACGAAGGGGATCCCCGCAGGGGCCCCCCTCTTCGTACCCATTCGGATACTTTACCCTTTCTGGGCAATTTTGTGCAGGTTGGCAGCGGCAGGACGGGTGTTAATTCTGTTTGGAAGCATGAAAAAACCGAAGCGAGGAAAATGCTTGAAAACTCGGCACGCCGCGAAACTGCAGTCCCCAGCGTCCAGTGAGGGCTGTGCCAGGTGTTGGCAGGATACAGCACTACTCTGGTTGAAGGTAAACAAACTTATACCCTTCCATGTACTGTACAATATGGGGGGTAAAATTTAATGATTCATGTACGGGGTGTTCAATTTTGATTTCATCGGCGAAATCAAAAAACCGAAGAGCGTTAACATCGTTTTTTACGAATGCTTTGGCGATTGCGTTTCTATTCAAGTAGACGCCTTTTGGGTTGACAACTTCCATGCTTATCCATGGCTGACGCGCCAACATTAGTTGTTTCTGAAAGCCCAGTTCGGACATAAAAAAATGTTGCCGATAAAGATGGGGTGGTTTTTATGGAACCTGAAATGATATGTTTTCTTGTGCCATTGTCTTCAAAGATGAAATCCACCTTCTTCCCTGCTCGTTGAATTCCGCCATTGGACTGAAGTGCGTCGAGGCTGAGGATTTCGCGATTATAAGCAACAACATTTGGAGTGTTATTCCACAGTCCGTAGCACAACATTTTCACATCCTGGCAGGAGAGAGGGGAAACAAGTGTGTTGAAAGGGTGATCGCGAATTGGAGCAATTTCTTTTCGGGAAACAAAAAACGAAAACTGCAATTCATGATGCGGGCCCAGGCTTGCTTCAGTAAAATTACAAACCCATATTCCCATCAGCGCTTTGCCATCGAGAGTTTTTACAGGCAGAACATCCTCATTTTCAAGGAGATGTTCTGTGGCGTCGAAATCACAAACACCCCCGATAAATAATCCAAACCCATCATAAATGTGGTAAGGGGTTGGAACACTTCCGATGGAAATATCAATAGTGCTTTGAATTGGAAAGTGTTTGAATAGTTTATGGTTTCTCGGATTCATATACCGCTGCTGCCTTTCTTCGCGTCTTCGCCTCTAGCACTGGCTATCCAATCTAAGCCCCTAACATCATGCTGTCCAAGCACCAAACTCAACTGCGCAGCGTGTTCCTGAACATGCCGCATACTATACATCTGTAGCTCCAGGAAACTTGGTTCCATCCACTCAAATACGCAGCGTTGTTGCGCTTTCTCGTCTGTTAGCCCCTTGATTGTCGATTGGCACTTCTCGCGGCAGGCGCCCAGATACGCAAGGATCTGATCCTTTAGGTAGGGTTTTTCCGGTAGCACCCCACGGATAAAAGGTGATGGCGGCGTAAAGCCTTCCATGCTGCCTGTCAGAAATAGGTCCAGCCAGAAAAGTGCATGGTAAGCAACAAACCAGAACTGGTCGTACCGTTCATCACCCGGGTCCTTCCACAATTCAACGGTCCAGAGATGGTCTGGGCATAAGCTGATAGCATCACCCAGCATATCAATGGCAGCCCCAAACTGCTTCCAGGTGCTCGTTCTCCAGTCAAATTTCATCATGTGCCTCCTGTGAGGGAAAGTGAGTATTCAGGGGAACAGTTGCTCTTCAGCACGATTCACGGCGATTCGAGCGGCCCAACGGAATGACTACGGCCACTTCGTACCCCTTCGGGTACTTTGGTGCAGGCCTGCCGCCAATTTGAACGAGACTAGGTTGCGGAAAAAGCTTTTTTTTCTGCCGAAAAGCCGCCGCACACCTAAGCCTCAGGCGGAGCATCCAGAGGAGCCGGTGTCAGGCCCGATCTTGTTCATGTTGAAATTACCCACGTTAAAAGTAACTGCGGAGGAACCCCACTGCTTCATCCGAGAGGCCAACAATCTTGTTGGTTGCCTGGCGATAGAATTTGAAATTGAGCTCGGTCTCTGGCCGGCCATCGTTCCAGTTGGAAAAGAGTTTGAGTTCGTTCCGTCCCAAGTGCCGCTGCGCGAGCGCAGTGCGTCTGACGGAGATACTCACACGAGGCGTTTGCCGGGCGATCCCAGGTTTCTTTGCGATCACATCAACCGAGGTGACAATGCCGCTTGCGATGAGGCCTGGTCCTCCTTCGTTCTCGCTCGCGAAGATGAAGATCGTATCGCCCATGGCGATGGACTTGCCGCCATACATCGTTTTCTGCACGCTAAACGAAAACGTTTCTGCCAGTGGATCACCAACCTCAGCTTTGATCGCAAATATCATTCTTCCCATCCTGCAGCTTAATTCCATGAATGTCCACCCGACTCAGCCCAACGGTTTGCATAACTGGCAGGGGCGCGGGTGTCGATAAGATTGGGGAGCATAGAAAACTTGAAGCCAGCCAGTCCTGCCTGCGCCACTATAGCCGCAGGTAAAGGTGGCCGACAGGCCAGGGAAAATGCTTGAAAATGCTGCAAGGCGCGAAGCGGCAGTCCCCAGCGTCCAGTACGCGCTTTGATAGCTACGTTATTATAGAAAGGCCTTATTGTTTGCCTCCAAGATCATTCTGTTGCATTTTTCCTCTACAATTATTGTTTCCTCTATCGAAAATATAATGAGGTTTGATAGACAAATGCCATAATGTAATCACCCGTTGTTGCATCTATGACTACATTATACTCATGGGCAATTGCCTGTTTAGCACCAGGTGGTCCGGATGACGGAATTTCCACCCCCTCATAACTAATAATCCAAACAAGTGGATGGGCAAGTAGGGCAGGATCAACATTCTCTCCGTTTGCCGCGTTTTCCTCTAAAATTGGGTCACTAAGATAGCCAAGCGCAGTGAATATGGCAGTAGCTTCCTGAACAGGCGCACCCGATTCTTGTGCCTTGGCGATGGCTTCCTGTTTGGATACTTTCGCCTTTACAATGTCAGAGGTCTTGACAGGGACAAAAACCATACCGACTTGATTCTTCATCGCTTGCACATTAAAGACGCTTTCCGGTGTCGCTAAGGCAGTTATCGTTGAGAATTGGGGTACGCAACCCGCACAAAACATTACAAAAGTTAATGTCAGGAAGATCTTTGCAATCCCGTGATTTTCCTTTGCGTTTGGCATTTATAAATCCTTGTTAAAGAAAACAACCAACGGTTTGGCTGATCGCGTAGCAACTTGTCCCCGAAGGGAATCCCCATCAGAGAAACCTGCCGCCGATTAGAACAAGACAAGATTACGTAAAATCACTTTTTCTGCCAAATGGCCGCCGCGGGCAGCGGCTGGTCCCGGCGCAGCAGCTCGGCAGGGGTTTCGTGGCGCTGAATCAGGCGGGCCTCGCCATCCGCAAGCCAGAGCACGGCCGGGCGGAGCGCGCCGTTGTAGTTGCTGGACATGCTGAGCTGGTAGGCCCCGCTGACCGGGATGGCAATCAAGTCGCCGGGTTCTACCCTGGGAAGGGCTAGATCCATGGCAAGCACATCCCCGCTTTCACAATAGGGGCCGGCCAGGCAGACTATTTCTTCATTTGGCTGGGCTGGTCGATCCACAACCAGGGCCGAGTAGCGCGAGCCGTAGAGGGCATGGCGGGGATTATCCGCCAGGCCGCCGTCCAGCAGCACCCAGGTGCGCTCCGGCGTGCGTTTGACGGCGCCGGCACGGTAGACAGCCACGCCGGCACGCGCGACCAGGCTGCGGCCGGGTTCCAGGCGCAAACAGGGCAGCGCCAGGCCGCGCTGACGGCAGCCCTGCTCAACAGATTCGGCGATGGAACGGATATATTCAGCCACATCCGGTTGATGCAGTTCGTCTTCGTGATAGACTACACCCCAACCCCCGCCCGGGCTGAGGGTCCAGCCAGCCTTGAAGCCCATTTCAAGTGCTAAATCGAGGGTTCTGCTGATGGCCGGGCCAAGCGGGGCTGGATCGCGCAACTGCGAGCCCAGGTGAAAATGCAGCCCTTTGAGCGGGAGGGCATGCTGGTGGCATAGGTGGGCGGCTTGCAGGATGGTCTCCCGGTCCATGCCGAATTTACTGCCGACCTGGCCAGTCTGGATGGCTGCGTGGCTGTCGACCGTCACGCCCGGTTGGAAGCGCAGCCAGAGCTCGGGGACGTTACGACCGGCAGACAGGGAGAGTATGCGTTCCAATTCAGTCAAATTGTCGACGACGATGGTTCCGGCATGCTCGAACGCGGCTGCGAGATCCTGCGGGGATTTATTAACGCCGTGCGCCAGCAGGTGTTCAGGCCGTACGCCGGCTGCAATGGCAATAGCAATTTCGCCCTGACCGGTACAATCCAGCCACAGGCCTTGTTGCTGAGTCCACTGGGCCATGGCCAGGCTGAGATACGCCTTCCCGGCATAGATCAGGCCGCTTTCGGCGGGATAGTATCTGGCCAGGGCCTGCCAGTAGCGCAGCACGGAAGCATCCAGGGTTAGGCGATCATAGAGATAGAGTGGCGTGCCGTATTCGACAGCCAGGGAAGACAGGTCGCAGCCGGCGATGGTCAGGCCGGCATCAGTGATGTGGGTGGAATCTGGGAAAAGTTCCAAACGGTTCACACGCACCTCATATTATTCATGGCTTTCCAGGTTGCTACCACCCGGCCGATCGAGAATCGCCGCAGGTTGCCGCCGGCTGTATTACGAGATTAATCTCGCAATACAGAGTCGCTAGGCTGATCGCAAAGAACCTTCCCATCCCCTGAGGAACTCTACTTGGCTTCTTCTGTCGAGGGTGGTTGCGCATGGGCCAGGGCGGCTTCCATGATCTGCTGGACGCGCGCGGCCATGCTGGAGGGGTCGGGATGCAAGCCTTCTACCAGCAGGGCGCTGTCGAAGATCTGCTCGATCACCAGGGCTTGCAGAGCGGAGTCAACCTTTTCCTTGAGCAGGTTCTTCAGCATGGGGTGGGCCGGGTTCAACTCAAGGATCTTTTTGGGGATCTCGACCTCTTTGCCAAGATATTTGTAGACACGCTGGAGTTCGGGGTCGGGCGCGCCTTCCGGGTCAACCAGCCGGGCGACCGATTCGGAAAGCCGGTTGCTGGCGCGCACATCCACCACGCGCTCACCCAGCACCTGCTTGAAGCGTTCCAGCAACCCTTTGAAAGCATCGTCGGGGATATTATCCTCAGCCTTTTTGTCCTCGGCGGGTTTCTCGGGCAGGTCCACCTGGGCCACATTCTTCAGCTCGAAATCCTTGTATTTATGCAGGCCCATCAGCATGAACGAATCCATCGGCTCGGTCAGCAGCAGAACCTCGGTGCCCTGCGTCTTGAAGTAATCCAGGTGCGGGCTGCGCAGGACAGCCTTCGGGTCTTCACCAACGATATAGTAGATCACTTTTTGGTCCGGCTTCATCCGCCCAACGTAATCATCCAGGGAGCTCCAGGTTTCCGGCTGCAGGCTGGTCTTGAAGCGCAGCAGGGGATTGAGCGGTTCGGCCTCCGCCGGGGCCATGGCAACGCCCTGCTTGATGTAACCGCCAAATTCCTGCCAGAATTCGTAGTATTTTTCGGGCTCCTTCGTTGCCAGAGCCTCCAGATCCTTGATGACCTGGTTGGTCAGCACCTTCTTCAAGCGGGTCATCAAGCTGGATGATTGGATGGTCTCGCGGGAAACATTCAGCGGGAGATCCTCCGAATCCACCACACCTTGCATGAAGCGCAGGTATTCCGGCAGCAGATCCTTGTTGTACTCATCGATCAGGATATTGCGGGAATACAACTTCAGCCCATCCTCCTTACGCAATGAGAACATGGCGCGCTCGGATTTGCGCGGCACGTACAGGAGCGCATACAACTGGACCGGCACATCCGTGATCATATGGATGTGCATGAGCGGCTCCTCGAAGTCCAGCGTCACCTGGCGGTAAAAATCCTTGTACTGGTCATCGGTGACTTCCTGTTTGGGCTTGCGCCAGAGCGAGGTCTGCTTGTTCTGCGCTTCCTTGGCCTCCCCCACGTAGATCGGGAAGCCGATGTAATCGGAATGCTTGTGGATGATCTCGTTCAGGCGGTGTTCCTCAGCGAACTCGGCGGCATCTTCCTTTAACTTCACTTCGACCTTCGTGCCGCGCTCGCTCATTTCCGCCGCGCCGACCTCGAAGGTGTCCTCGCCGGTGGCATACCAGCTGACCGCTTTGGCACGCGGTTTGTAGGAGCGGGAGGTGACGCGCACCCAATCGGCCACCATGAAGACCGAGTAAAAGCCCACCCCGAACTGGCCGATCACCTGGGTGAAATCGGCTTTTTTATCCTGGGTGGCTTGCATAAATTTGCGCGCGCCGGACTGGGCGATCGTGCCCAGGTTCTCGATAATCTCGTCACGGGTCATGCCGATGCCGGTATCCTGGATGGTGAGAAGACGCTGATCCTTATCGACCGTAATGCAAATGCGCAGCTCGACTGACGGGTCAAGCACCTGGTGGTCGGTCAGCATTTCGAAGCGGATGCGGTTGAGCGCATCGGAAGCGTTTGAGAGCAGTTCGCGCAAAAAGACTTCCCGGTCTTTATAAAGGGAATGGATCAAGATATTCAAGAGTTGTTTGGTCTCGGCCTTGAAGGAAAAACTTTCGCCTTCACTCTGGCTGGTGGTTGGGATTGGTTCGGTCATTACTTCCTCCTGATTTGAATAAAATGTGCCCCGTTCATCCCGGAGCACCAGCAACTACAAGGCTATATCCAGGATGAGGATTGCCTGAAAACCCGGGTTTACTAAACCCGGATCCATTTTAAATAATTATATCCAAAGCATATCATTGCATGACAAAAAAAGCGTTAGAAAATCGTAAATGATTTTACACCATTCCCAAAAAAGGCAGCTGGCATTCGATTTTGAGTTTTTAATTGCGAATATCCCCCGTCAAGCAGGCCGTTCATTCAGGACCTGCACCAAAATTCAGGATGAATTCGCAGTTTGATTTCAGGGGATCAAAGAAACCGTTATTCCGTATTTTGTGGATAGGTGCTTAAATAAACCTGAAACGTTCCAGCAAGATAAGGCCCACCCCAAAAAGCAGGAAAACCACCACGAGAGTGATGCCTGAGAAAGTCCACCGAAAGTCTTTGACGTAGGTGCGATCAGGATAGGCACCAAACCCGCGTGATTCGATTGCAACGGCGGTGTTTTCAGCTTTTCGCAGCCCATTGACAATGACCGTAAACAGGTAGCGTTGCCAGAGGTGAAAACGGTGGCTGATCTGGGATTTGGCGGCCTGGCCACGGATGGCATGCGCTGACTGGACCGCATCCACTTCCTGTTGAATAACCGGCAGAAAGCGCAATGCCATGAAGATGACAAACGCAAAACGATACGGCATACCTAGGCGCACCAGCCCCACCATCAGTTCCCGGATGTCGGTTGTCCAGATCAACATAAAGGAAGCCATTACCATGATTGCCAGGCGGAAGAAAAACGCCGCACCGTTTTCCAACGGTTCTTTCATCACCACAAAAGAGCCGATCGAAAACAGCGGCGTTATGCCTTTGGTGACCACGTAGTGAAAAACACCCAGCAGGAGAGCCACGCCAAAAATAAGCGGAGAGACTTTCCAGATGGCCCGCAGCGGTATACGCGCCACAACAATGGCGAGGAATAACAACGCAGCCAGCATCAACCCGCGCGAGATGCTGCCGCGAAACTGGAACGTGGCAATCACAACCACAAGCACCCAGAACAGTTTGCTCAATGCATCGGCCCGATGGATGATCGAGTTGTTATCAATGTAAGCCAGGGTTTGCTCGCTCATGCCATCGCCTCGATAAAAGCATCAACCGTATTCAAGCCATCCGGTATGGTCAAACCGTGCCCCCGCATGGCATCCACCAACCGCCGCAGCGAGGTTGTCCGCAGGGAGGCCTTTTCCACTATTTCAGGGGACTGGAACAACTCACCTGGCGCGCCGTCAAAAATCTTCTCTCCGTCAGCCATGACGATGGCTCGTTCAACGTGTGCATCCACCAGACGCATATCATGGGTGATCATCAGCACGGTAATGCCTTCATGCCGCAAGTTATTAATGAGCGCCATCAAACGTTCGGTAAGATGGCGATCCTGGCCATACGTCGGCTCGTCCACGATCAGCAGGCGCGCCCGCCCGCCCACCAGCATGGTCGCCACCCCCAGCCGGCGCTTGGCGCCTGCGCTCAACGCAAAGGGGTGGCTTGCAGCAGAATCACTGATATCCAGGCGGGCGAGCATATCATCGACGCGACGCTTTACCTCGTCCGGGTCATCCACACCCTGCGCAAGCAGGCTGTACGCCAGTTCCTCTGCAACCGAGTCGCACAAGAATTGGTGTTCCGGATTCTGGAATACCAGGGCCACCTCGTTTGCCAATGCCTGCACCTTCCATTTCTTGGCAGGTTTACCGAACAAGATCAACTCACCGCCGCTCGGTTTGAGCAGCCCAACCAGCAGCTTGCTCAAGGTTGATTTTCCCGCCCCGTTTTGGCCAACAATTGCCGCGATTTCACCCTGCCGGATCTCGAACGACCCGCCCCGCAAGGCTTTAACGCGGTGACTGTAGCCAAATTCAACATCCGTAGCTTTGACCAGTACCTCGCCTGTGACTGCTTTTTTGGCATTGCCCGAGCCGCTCACAAACAGAAAATGCTCGAAAGCCTGGGCGGCTTCCGCCACCGTCAGTGGCACGGATTGGGAAAGCAGTTTCCCGGCTTTGGCAAGCCTGAGACCGATCTCAGTCGGTTCGGGGAGCCATACACCCAGGTCGAGCATTTCCAGGCCATGCTGTTCGATCACCTGGCGAGGCGAGCCTTGCGCCACGACACGCCCTTCTGCAAGCAGGATCAGGTCGTCGGCTTCGGCCATAAATTCGTCGAGATCTTTGGTCACCAAAAGGATGGTCTTGCCCTCGCTGCGCAGGCGCAGGATCAGCTCGTGAACAGCATGCGTTGTGGCCGGGTCCAGGTTGGCAGTTGGCTCATCGAGCACGATCAGCGGCGGCTGCATCGCCAGAACAGCAGCCAGGCCCAGTTTCTGAACCTGCCCGCCCGAAAGCGCCCAGACCAGGTTCTTGCGCAAGGAGGTCATTCCAACATAATCCAGGGCAACCTCCACACGCCGGGCGATTTCTTCCGGCGGCGTGCGAAGATTTTCGGGACCAAAAGCCACTTCGTCCTCAACCTGGAGCGTGGCGAACATCCATTCCGGGTCTTGAAAAAGCAAACCCACCGAGCGTGCCAAATCCTTGACTTCCGTTTCGGCCACGTTGTTTCCATCCACCACAACCTTCCCGCTCAATTCTCCACCGAGCAGGTGCGGAATGATGCCGTTCAGCAGCATGCACAAGGTGGATTTGCCGGAGCCGGAAGGGCCAACCAGCAAAGTGAAAGAACCGCGCCGGATGGTTAAATCAACATTCTCCAGTGCCGGCACGGTTCGGTCGAAGTGCGTAAAACTGACGCGCTCGAAAGTTACGAGCGCGTCAGATGGATTTGAAGAAATCACGTTGTGCTGGTTTTCCTGGCAGCGCGTACCAGGCCGGTTTTAGAGATCATCTTGCCCAGCCACCAGCCAAGCAATCCTGAGATTATGAAGCCTGAAACCAGAACAATGGGTGTGGCAATCCAATACTGCCGGACCACTGCAGCGGTAGTATCCCAGCCAAACAGGTAGGCCGTCCAGACCGTCCCAAACTGCGCGGAGGCTGCGCCAGCCAATCCGAATGCCAACCAGCTAAAGTTTCCGTAAACGCAGAAGGCCATGACCGCTTCCGCGCCGAGGCCCTGCATAAGGCCCCAACCCAGGGTGGCTACTCCAGAGGGGTTGCCCAGCAACGCCTCAATGGCAGTCTCCAACAGCCCCACGATCAGCATGGAACCGGGCTTGCGGACCAGGAAAAAGGCCAGCAGGTAGCCCCACATGAAAGCTCCCTGCAAGGCCGCCCCGGCCAGAGGGCCACCGGCTGCGTTGGCGCCGTTCCAGACAATGCCAGTGCCGGTATTGACCACACCGGAGATGGCGCCGATGACAGCCAACAGGATCAGGTCACGGGTGGTGAACTTGAAGTTCCATCCGCCTTTTTCATGCTCGCTGCCGACTTTCACGAGCATGGCGACCAGGCCAAGCGCAACGATGATGATGAGATTGATGACGAACATGATGGGTAGAGTCATTCTGGGTTCCTCCTTGAGATTGGGTTGGAAAGGAATGGTAGGTTCCAAAGAGTGATGCGGTTTTCCAGGCCGCTCGCTCTGCCGGGCATGACTATAACTTTAACCCTTCAGACATCAAATCGGTCTTCACTTCTTCATACATCTTTTGCCAGAAGTCGAGCGGCTGAACATGTTGCAGATCATAAACCTGGTCAAAGGGCAAACCAGGATTGCCTCCTTCTTTCGTAAAAACGGCTTCGTAATGCGGCAGCAACTTCAGTACCCATTCATTGGCCTCTGTGAGGGTCATCTTCATCTTATGGGAGGCCAGCCCAACTTCGGCCATGAAACGCGCCTCCAGGCCGGAGCAGTTGGGAGCGTTGCCATCTGCAGAACCACATCCTTCGAGGTGGTTGGCGCTGACGGCGTTGACGATGGCATTGGCAGCAACTTCATACAGCAGTTCCTTTGTCCCCGCGCCCGACTTGGGATAGATATCCGCAACGATAATGGATGGGGCATTGCGGGCAAATGCCTGTCCGACCGCGCTGATGACCCACAATACATCGCGGGTTGATGTGGCAACATGCCGGACATGGATCGGGTGGAGGATATGATAATCTGCCAGGCAGGCAACATTGGCAATAATGAACGAGGCCACGTTGACAACCGCCGAGCCGGCCGGGCCGCCGCCCAATCCACCGACAATGACACATGGGAGCGAGGCGTTGATCATGCCATATTCAAGCGAATTAACCGCCCGCGAGATATTGCGGTTATCCATTTTTAATTCATTCAGGATCGGAACCAGGTGCGAATCACACGGCCGCAAATAGCGCTCCTGTGCTGCACCCAGGTCGCCCAGCTCCGAAACGCTCGACTGGGCTGCCAGCATGCCCATGCCCGGCCGTCCGACCCGGGCGAGGGCTGCGTGCATATATTCCAATTCCCTGCGGGTGGCAACAATTTCCATCGGACTGCCCGTACGCACCGCGCGGCCATCCACTTCGGTCAATGTGCCACAAGTCGCCAGATCAATCAGCGGCTCCTGTACATTTGAAATCACGTTGGCCAGAAAAAAACGTTCCGGGATCGGCGTTCCAGGGGTTCCACCAAAAAAGAGCGGCGGCCGTTCATCGTCCAGGTGGCGCGCATACAGGCTGCGAATATCCTTACCAGCCCCCATGAGCAGAGACTGCGGGGTGGTCCGCAACCCTTCTTCAAGTTCCTCCTGGCGGAACGCAATAATGCGTTCAGTGGATCGACAGTACGCACCCACTTCCACTGCCATCTCAAAGCCAGCCTGAAAGATCGCATCGGCCAGGACCGGATCTACGCTGACAACCTGATTACGATCCCATTCCAGGTGGTATTTCTTTACCAATCGACGGGCGGTGGCGGCGATCTTTTCGAGGTCCCAGTTCTCTTCTGAGATATACACTCCGTCGTTCGCCCGGTCAAGGATTTCAAGATAATTGTGCATATATGTTTTCCTTACGCCGCATTGAGCAGAGCGTGGATGAGTTTAACGGCATCGACGGCATTGCCCGCCGTACCATCTGCGCCGATGCTGCTGGCCCAGGCCTGAGTGACTGAGGCGCCCCCCACAATGACAATATATTTCTTTCTCAACCCGCGCGCTTTGAGCATCTCAATCAAGTCTTTCATGTAAGGCATTGAGGTCGTCAGCAGGCAAGACAGGGCGATAACGTTCGCCTGTGCTTCCTCCGCTTTATCGATGATGGACTTGATCGGCACATCGACACCCAGGTCGGTGACATCAAACCCACCCGCCATTAACATGGATGCCACCAGACTTTTGCCAAGATCATGAATATCAGTCTGAATGGTGGCGATTACGATTTTTCCACGCGCCTGGCTTGCATCATTGGAATATATTCTCGTCAGGCTGGGTTTAAGTACATCCATGGCAGCCTTAAGGGCACGCCCGGTCAGCATCAATTCAGGCAGGAAATATTCACCCTGATCAAAACGTTTACCAACTTCTGCCGCGCTGGTCATCAGGCCTTCATTGAGGATGCGCAGCGGGTCCATTCCAGATTCAAGCGCAGCCTGAACATTATTGGCAGCAATGGGGCCATCACCGTCAATGATCGCCAGGGCAATCTCTTCAATGAGTTTGTTCTCATCCATGATGGTCAATTCCTTGTCCTGATTATTTTTCCATACTGAGGGGGTGGTATTAAGACCTGTCGTAATTCAGGCAGAATTCGCATTTTGAGATACGTCGCGCACACTCAAAACATGGCCTTTCTTTAATTTTGTGTATTGGTCATAAAAAGGTAAAACACAATC
>Ga0182027_10008892_pt1 | contig 14528 bp, 11 predicted proteins | sample 712E1DmetaG_FD_121300 | JGI IMG/M metagenome (GOLD analysis project Ga0182027, IMG submission 121300) | Permafrost microbial communities from Stordalen Mire, Sweden - 712E1D metaG (Illumina Assembly) | ecosystem: Environmental > Terrestrial > Soil > Wetlands > Permafrost | place: Sweden... | reverse complement strand
GGCTGCCACCGCCTCGACGATCGAGACGTCCCGGCCAGCGCCGCCGTCCACCAGTTCGACCCGCCCGAGGCCTTCGTGCTCCTCTCGCGGTCGATCAGCGGCCATGATGACCTTGGGCGGCGGTCGATGACAGTCACGTCACGAGCGTTCGCCGTGGCACTCGACGAGATCGACAGGTTGACCGTGAGCAGGAAGGAGTTGTTCGTCGTCACCGAGTTGACGGTGCCGGGACCCAAGAATTGGACGGACGACGGCGTCCAGGTCCCGCTCTCGAAATTCAGCCCGATCACGGAGACGTTCTGGTTGACCGCACCGCGACCCATCGAACGCTGCGTGAGCCCGAAGATGACGGGCGCGGCGCTGATGCCGAGGCAGTTGGTGGAGGTTGCGCTGGCGGAGCCCTGGGTCACCGTCACGTTCCGCCAGGCCGTTGAGGCGCTGCTCGAGACCGGGATATTGGCCGTCAGGCTCGTCGCACTGTTGACTGTCGTCGAGTTGACCGTGATGCCGCCACCGGAGATGGTGTCCCTCGCGCCGGACGGGACTTGGCGCCACGGCGCTCAAGTGTGCCGGACTGGCTGGGTGAGTGCAAAGCGCGGCCTGCTGCAAGCTCGTCGGCCGTAAGGTGACACGTGGAAGGCCCGCGCACGACGAAGGGGTGATCGGCGGTATCGCAGTTGTTACTGCGGCCGAACGGCTCACCTACCAAGAAGCTAGACTCGGGGGCAGTCGACGCGGGTCTGACTGCCCTATCGTCAGGTGCGTTTCGCCTCGCCATAATCGTCCTTAGCATCCTGGTAAACGGTCAGAGCAGCGCGAGCTACCTGATCGTGGACACGGCCGCGGAGTAGATGTCGTGATCCCAGCCGCCCCGGAGCCTGCCGCCAGAGAGCGTGCCCCATGATCCGCCGATACGCTGCGGAGTCACGGGCGCTGCTCATCCTGAGCGATGCTCTTCTCGCGATGGCCGTCATAGCGGTTATCTCGTGGCTTGGCTTCGCAGGAGAGTCGAGACCCTACTGGTCTGACGTGATCCGGCCGACCGAGCTGATCGCGCTGGTCTACGCGCTCATTTGGGTGGCCGCGCTCGCGCTCAGGGGCCTGTACCCGCAGCGCCACAGTTGGATCGTAGCCGCCGAGGCAGCCGATGTCCTGAAGACGGCGGTCTGGGTCGCTCTGGGGACGGCCGCGTTCCTCTTCCTCGTGCGCCCGCCGAGCGTGAGCCGGCTCTTCTTCGTGGTCCTGTTCCCGTCCCAGGCGGCAGCGACGACCATATCTCACACCGTTTTGCGCCGGGCGCACGCGGGCGAGCGCAACACGCGCAACCTGCTCATCGTTGGGGCTGGCGAGGGAGGCCGGGCATTCGATCAGCGGCTCGAGGCTCACCCTTGGCTCGGCCTCCATGTCGTTGGCTTCCTCGACGCGGACAATGGGCTAGCCGCCACCCTCCCGAAGAGCTGGCCAGCCTGGGCAGCCTGGATCGGCTCGAGTTCCTTCTCTACGAGCTGGTGATCGAGGAGGTGGCCGTGTGCGTGCCCCCGATGGCCTGGGACGACCGGATCGATGCCCTCGTCCGCCTGGCGGAGGACGAGGGCAAGACCGTGCGTGTCGTGCTCGGCCTGAGACACCGCCCGTTCTTCCGCGACAAGTTCGATGAGTTCGACGGACTCCCCGTCTACTCGATGGAGGCCGGTCCGGACCGGACGGTCGCGATGTTCGCCAAGCGCCCGATAGACGGTGGCGTGGCCGGCCTCGGCCTTATGCTTCTTAGCCCAGTCCTCGCGTTGGTCGCGCTCGCCATACTCCTGGCCGATGGGCGACCGGTGCTTCCTGCACAGGAACGGATTGGACTGCATGGGCGGCGTTTCCGCATGCTCAAGTTCCGGACAATGGTCCGTGGCGCGGAGCTGATGCTGCCGGACGTGCTCAACCTGAACCAGATAGTTGGCCCGGGGTTCCAGCTTGATGATGACCCGCGCGTCACCAGGCTCGGGAGAATCCTCCGCAAGACCAGCCTGGATGAGCTGCCCCAACTCTGGAACGTTCTCGTGGGCGACATGAGCATCGTCGGGCCGCGCCCGGCACCGCTCACTGAGGTCGCGGCCTACGATGTCTGGCATCGCCGTCGGCTGTCCACCAGGCCCGGCATCACGGGGCTTGCACAGGTCGAGGCACGGAGTTACCGCGAGTTCGACGAGAAGGCCAATCTCGACCTGCTGTACATCGATCGTTGGTCCCTGGCCCTCGACTTCCGTATTCTCATCCGGACGGTCCGGGTGCTGGTCAGGATGAATGGCCGGTGAAGCACACGGGACCAGGATCTCGGGTGATCGTCACCGGAGGTGCCGGGTTCATCGGTCACCACCTGGTCCGCGCTCTGCAGGATCGGGGCGATGACGTGCTGGTCATCGACGACCTGTCGGGCGAGATCCGTGGCGGCCTGAGCCCAGCGACGCGCGTGGACCGCCTGGATATCGCACGGGATGATCTGCGTCACTCGATCATGGGATGGCGTCCATCGATCCTGTACCATCTCGCGGCGCAGGTCAGCGTGCCACGCTCGATGCAGGATCCGGAGCGCGATCTCGAAGTCAACGCAATCGGCACCCTGCGGCTCGTCGAAGCGGGCAAAGCCGCAGGCGTCCGTCGTCTGGTCTTCACCTCGTCCGGCGGAGCGATCTACGGGGATACGAAGGAACCCGCCACTGAGACGTCGCCGGCGCAGCCGCTCTCCTACTACGGCGTGCATAAACTGCTGGCAGAGAAGTACGTGCAATGGTCCGGCATCGACCATGCAATCGCCCGGCCGTCGAATGTGTACGGGCCGGACCAGCCCGCCGGCGGGGAGGCCGCGGTCATTCCAGCGTTTGTGTCCGCGGCGCAGCATTCGTCCAAGCTGGTTATCCATGGCGACGGCACGCAACTTCGCGACTTCCTGCACGTCGCGGATCTCGTGTCGGCACTTCTTCTCCTGGGCGATTGCGACGAGACTGGAACCTGGAACGTCTCGTTGGGCCGAGCCACGAGCGTGCTCGAGCTGGCGCGGCTCCTGGAACAGATCACGGGTCGGCCGTTGGAGATCACGCACGGCAAACGACGGCCAGGTGACGTCGACGAGTCCCAGCTGGCGAGCGACCGGATTCGAGGGCTGGGATGGGCACCGCGGGTGAGTCTGGGAGACGGGCTCCGCCAGTTGCTAGAGATGGGTGGACCTTCATGGCACACGCCAGGATCACCACGGCGGTCGTAGGCGCTGGGTATGTGGGACTCGCGACTGCCGTCGGCCTGGGCGAGCATGGCCACGACGTCGTGCTCGTGGAGCGAGACCCAGGCCGACTATCGGCACTCGCCACCGGCCGGATTCCTTTTCACGAGCCAGGACTGCCCGAGGGCTACGCGGCGCAGAGCAGGAGCGGAAAGGTCGTGCCCAGCGCTGATCTCCCACGAGGAAGGCTGGATCTCATCCTCATCTGCGTCGGCACGCCCGTCGACGACGCGGGGTTGCCCAACCTGTCGGATGTCGAGCACGCGCATCAAGTCAGCGCCTGCCGCAGCCGATGGTTCAGCATGCGTAATCCGGAGCACGCTGCCCGTGGGGTCCGCAACGCGGCTCGCAGTCCGGTCCACCATCGACACGTCGCGGCTCTTCGTAGCCCCGGAGAGCTGGCCCAAGGGAGTGCACTCCAGGAAATCCGGCAGCCTACACGGGTAGTCATAGGCACTTTCCAGGATCGTCCGGACGCTGGCGCCATCGCACGCGTCTCCGACGCCCTGACTGGACCTGATACCCCAGTCCTTGTCATGCGCGCCGAAGAGGCAAGCTTGGTGAAGAACGCTTCGAATGTCTTCCTGGCCCTGCGCCTGACGTTCGCGAACGAAGTGGCTGGTCTGGCGGAGGATCTCGGTGTTGACGTGGGACCGGTCCTCGACGGGATCGGCCTTGATCCACGGATCGGCCGCGCGTACATGCGGCCGAGTTACGGCTTTGGGGGGAGTTGCCTGCCCAAGGAAGTGCGCTCGATGTCCAGTGAGGGCTTGGACCGTGGCCTTCCGATGCACCTCACAACCGGGATCTCTCAGGCCAACGCTGATCACCAGCAGCGCTTCGGCCGACGGATCGCCGACGCAGTGGGCGGGCTGGCGGGCAAGCGCATCGCTCTCTTGGGCCTCGCGTTCAAGGACGACACAGACGACGTCCGCCCATCGCCGGCATTGCAACTTGCGGCCCGCCTCATCAACGGGGGCGCAGACCTGCGAGCGCACGACCCGGCCGCCGGCGAGAACGCCCGTCGAGTGCTTCCGGACCTTGCGGTAGTGCCGACCGTCGAAGGGGCGCTTCTCGGCGCAGATGCGGCGGTGATCGCGACGGAGTGGCCGTATGTCCGGCCCTGGACTGGGCCTCGTTGCGCACGACGATGCGGCAGCCACTGATCATCGATGGACGGCGGCTCCTGCCCGACACCGAGCTTCGAGCACTGGGATACGTCGTCAGACGGCTCGGCGACGGCGTCGGTCGAGCCGAGGTCTCGCCGTCAGTTTGAACCGTGCCGACTTCGACGATTCGAGTCGTCGGCACCCCCTGCAACGAACTAGACGTCCGCCACCTCGAGGACGATTTCCTGGTAGGCCCGTCCAAATGCCTCCACCCGAGCTGGGAGATCCCGCTGTGCGCGAGCCCGCCGCTCGCCGTCCGGCATCGACGTCGTACGTCGTCCAGAGCGCCTGCATCGCTTCCGCAAGACCAGACGCATCGTCGACGCCGAACAAGATGCCGCCGGGAGGCGCCTGCTCGCGGTGAACCGGAAGATCAGAGAGGATCACCTGCTTCCCGAGAGACTTCGCTTCCTCGACGCTCGTGCTCCACCCCTCGGCCCGCGATGGATTGATTACTGCGACGGCATTGAGCATCAGCCCAACCAGATACACTTTCTACACTCACAGAGGGCCTGTAGACCAACGGGAGTCGCCGTGGCCGGGTGGTCGTGCTCGACTACCAACCCGCGCCGACCAGCAGTGTTAGTCGAGGGTGGTCTGAACCTTCACCGAACTCGTTCCCGCCGGCTCCAAGGGCGGAGAGTCGCCATAGCCGAGCCGGCCATTGACAATGAGGCCCCGACGGATCCGGCATTCTCCGACAACCCCGTGAGCGACAACCATGCAGGCCCTCAACTGGGGCCCGCGCGGATCTTGCTCCTCAGCCAGCGCCGCTCCAGCGCTCGGCGCTGGGCCGGGGTGAGGACCATCAGCCCGCGGTGCTGGACCAGGTGGTCCAGAAGCGGAGTGACGGGCACGAACCAGCCGTTCTTGCACGCGAGCCGCTGCATAAGCTCGCGAAAGCGCTGGTTCAGCTCTCCGTCGCTCCAGAAGCCCGACGCGAAGTGTGTGTACATGATGCAGGCACCTCCCTCCGTTTCGAGGCGATCCTGTTCGGCCTCGCCGAGGCAGCGGTTGAAGGCTTCCAGGTCGGCCCCCTCGGACGAGGCGAACCAGGCCCGGACGTAGGGGCGTTCCGGGTCCTGGTACGGCATCACCGGGCAGGCGGCAAGAGTGTTCACGTCCGCGTAGGTGAAGTTCCGAACATATCGGACCCGCTCCCGGCACAGGTCGCCCCAGAACAGGGGGTCGCCTTCGCGGTGGCCCCGGAATATGCCTCGGCGCCGAAAGCCAGTCATCAGGTTGTAGGCGAAGCGCGAGGTCCCGCTGACACGATCCTCGCCCCAGTAGATCGATTCGCGGCACCCAGAATGGTTGGCCAGGGCGTCGGGGTCGTAGCCGTAGATCTCGCGGAAGCGGTCGAGCGAGCGAGCCACAACCTCACGGCGCGACGTCATCGGGGTGGCGCCGTGCGAGCCGATCTCGAAGCCCGCGTCGCGGAGCTCCAGCGTCCAGTCGCGGTAGGCCGGGCTGTCGCAAGTTGCGCCGCCGATGCGGGGCGTGCCGTCGCCGGCAAGCGCCCACACAGACTTGGTCGTCCGCATCCCCAGGTCGCGGAGCAGACCGTAAACCGGTCCCACATTCTCGACCGTGGCGTGGTCTGTGTCGTCGAAGACGGTGAAGGCGAACGCCCGGCCCTCCGGCCACTCGACTCGCCCAGTGGGGTCCACTCTTCCCTCCTCGGGGTGGTGCTTCGACCCGCTCCGGCTGCGCCGATGGTGCCGGTGGCCGGGAGGTCGGACCCCCAGCCGTCGGCGCGACGGCCTGCGTCCGGCGCCGGTGCGCTAGACTCGCGGCGCACATCATACCTGCCCGTGCGGACCCGCTGTGCCGCGATCGTGGGGTCCGCAACAATCAAGAGGACGTCGATGGGCGACCTCGGCGACATCGCCACGGCGGTGACGGAGCGGGAAGCGCCTGCGCCAACCCTCCGGTGGCTCGCCAGGCGACCGCGAGCCGACCGGCACGAGTCGTGCTGGAGCGCATCCTCGATGAGTCGTCCGCTTGGGAGGCGACGACCGGCAGGCACCCGGACCTGAAAGTTTCCCACGGGTCGGCCTGGCTCGACTACCTCGCGGCGTCGCAGGACGCCGAGCCCGTGACCGGCGTCGTGCGGGCCGATTGGCGCCCCGTCGGACATCTTGTCGGTGCGATCGTGCGGCGGTACGGCATCCGGATCCTGGGCAGCCCTCTGCGTGGTTGGGGGACGCAGACATGGGCTTCTCCTCGACGACGGCTTCGGTCGGCGTATGGCTGCAGAAGCCCTGCCGCCGTTTGCCTTCGGCGATCTCGGATGTGTCCACGTCGAGCTGGCCGACAGGCATCCTCCCTGCTCGTCCCAACTTTGCGTCGTGCGGACGATCGCGCCGTAGCCGCTATTGCGTGGGCCTATTCGATGGTGGCTCCTAGGCCGACGGCTCCGGAGCATCGATCTCTGTCAATACTTTCGACATTCATCTGGGCCCTGGGCCAGCCGGCGACATGCGGCCACGGAAAGCCGTGGTCGAGTCTGCGTGATATGACTCGACTACCAACGTGTCTCGACCAGCAGAGCTAGTCGATGGTGGTCTGTACCTACATCGAACTCGGCCTCTCTGAGATGCTCAGCGCGGCCGCCGCCGCGGCCGCGTCGGCCAACCAGCGAGTGGCGACGGTTTCGGCGGTCGCTTCGATCGGGCCCAGGGTGACCAAAGCCGGCATCGGAGTCCCGGACTCCACGGCCGGCGGTCCGCTCAGTTCGCATGAGCCCGCCTCGCGGTGCAAGCCGCGAGCGTATTCGAGCAGCGCACGGCGGAGCAGCCCATCGGTGTGGCCGGTCGCCAGGTCCATCATCCGCCGCGCGTCGTCACGGACCGTCTCTGGCGGGAGATACGCCGCCGTGCGCAGGATCTTGGGATTCCGCGTCGGCTGGACGCACTCGGAGGCGTAGAACAGTTCCTCGTTGAGCTTCTCGCCGGGACGCAGCCCAACGATCTTAATCGGCTGGCTATCGGGATCGCGGCCGGCCAGGCGAAGGAGGTCGTGGGCCAGATCCATGATCCGGACCGGCTCGCCCATGTCGAGCACGAACAAGTCACCCGCCTTGCCCATGGCCGATGCGTCGAGGATGAGCCAGGCCGCCTCCGGGATCGTCATGAAGTAGCGGGTCATCGCCGCGTCTGTGATCGTCAGCGGCTCACCTTTCTCGAGCTGGTCCTGGAAGATCGGAACGACGCTGCCATTCGAGCCGAGGACATTGCCGAAGCGAACCGAGACATAGGGGCGGCCCGTCCGTCGAGCCGTGTCGGCGACCAGCATTTCGGCGACTCGTTTGCTGGCGCCCATCACACTCGAGGGACGCACCGCCTTGTCCGTCGACACGAACACGAACCGGTCAACGCCCGCCCGGGCAGCCGCGTCGAGCAGTGCGAGGGTCCCGCCCACGTTGACAAACATTGCGTCCGATGGGTGTGACTCCATCAGCGGCACGTGCTTGTACGCCGCGGCGTGAAAGATCACCGACGGACTCTCGGCAGCAATGAGATCGTCCATGGCCTCGCGATTGGTGATATTGGCGAGCCGGAAGCGGAGTTCGCCGCTACCCTTGCCATGGTCCTCGCGGGCCTCGAGTTCGCGCTGAAGCAGGTAGAGGGGGCTCTCGGCGCGGTCGACAAGGATGAGTCGGCGGGGGCCGAGGGCGAGGACCTGGCGCCCCAACTCGGAGCCGATCGAACCGGCGCCGCCGGTGATCATCACCACGCGATCTCGGACGATTTCGGCGACCCCAGCAACGTGCTCAGTCACGATTGGTCGCTGGAGCAGGTCCTCGACCCGAACATTACGAATCCGGTAGGCATCGGCGCTCCCATCGAAGAGATCCGTCAGCGGCGGAACCGTTCGGACCTCGAGGCCGAGGCCGAGCGCCGCGTCCACGACGCGGCGGATCGTGGCTCCAGGGGCGCTGGGCATCGTTATCAGAAGCATCCGTGCGCCGGTCAGGTCAGCCACGCCGGCGAGTTGCGCACGGCCGCCGAACACACTCAAGCCGGCGACGATCTTGCCGGCGAGTTGAGGATCGTCGTCGAGGAAGCCGACCGGTATCACACCAGCCGCGGGATTGCGCTGGGCGGACCGAGCCATGAGAACGCCGGTCCGGCCAGCCCCGTACAGCAGGGTGCGCCGCTGCGCCCAGACGAAGCCCGCCCCGGAACAAGGAGCCCAGTCACAGGCAGCCCGAATCACAAACCGTTCGCCACCCAGGATCGCAATACTCAGGAGCATCTCCGTCGGCCAGAAGGAACGAGGAAAGCCCACCTCCGCCTCGGGTCCGATAAGGCTGCTCAAGGCATAGAACAAAGCCACGCTGACGGCCGATCCGATGACAATGGCACTGACGATCCGCTCGACGTCGGGAACGCTGGCGAAGCGCCAGCTACGCGAATACAAGCCAAGCCGGACATTCACGATCACTCGAGCGGCCAGGAGCAGGCCGAGGATCGGCAGAAACGGACCGACCACCTGGGGTCCTGGGAGCGTCTCGTAGCGGAGGGCCAGGGCGACGTAGGCCGCCACGACGATCCCCAGCAGGTCGATGACCAGAAGATGCCGCCCGCGCAGGCGGCGGGTGATCCGGGCGATCGCGGCGACATCGACAAGCGAGAACCCGGAACCGCGGGCGATAGGCAACGGACGGCAAGGCGGGACGGTACGCCGCGAGAACAGGTGGACGGAGCGACGAACAGCCAAGAGACCCCTCAGGGCACGGGCCCGATACACGATGATGGCTGCCGGAGGGGCCGCGATGAAGATTGGCCACTCCCAGTAACTCAAAGATAGGCCATTTGACGTAGTTCGAATAGCCTATCGGTGCTCCGCCGCCGGTCGCCGTGGTGCGTTCAGACAACACCTGCGAGTCTTCCGCCTGCATCGCGGACCGGTTCTTGCGTGTAACATGGTCCTACGCTGGGCGACGTGCCCGACCGGTCCAAGGGAGTGGTTCGAATAAACTCGTCGCCCCCACTCCCTCCCTCGCAGCGCCTCTTGGCCTGGGCCGCGAAATGCCGGTGACGCCCGCCCGCCTGCGGGACCGCATCTACGCCGACTTCCTGATGCCTTCGCGGCTGGGCGCATACCGCGGACTCTTGGAGTCCGCCCTCGCCGCCGACTACGAGATCGTCTCGGTCGAGCACATGTGGAGCATCATCGCCGCAGACCGTCTCGATCCCGCTCGGTGCGTCTTCGTGCTCCGTCACGACATCGACACCGACCCGGCGACCGCGGCGGCGATGTGGGCGATCGATCGCGACCTGGGCGTGGAGAGCTCGTATTTCTTTCGGCTCTCGACCCTAGACCCGGCGCTCATGGCGGACATCGCCGCGGGCGGCAGCCAGGCGAGCTACCACTATGAGGAGCTCGCCACCGTGGCCAAACTACGACGGCTCCGCAGCGGCTCGGACGCGATCGCGCATCTGCCCGAGGCTCGCGACCGGTTCCAACGGAATCTCAGCCGGCTGCGCGAGATCACCGGCCTGCCGATGCGCGTCGTTGCCTCCCATGGCGACTTCGTAAACCGTGCTCTGAAGTCACCGAACTGGCTGATCCTCGACGACCCTGCGTTCCGGCACCAGGTCGATGTCGAGCTCGAGACGTACGACGAGGCACTCCTCCGGCACCTCCCGAGTCGATACACGGACGTTTTGCACCCGGAGTACTGGAGTCCCGGCGACCCGACCGAAGCCATCCATCGACGCGAGCCGACAATCCAGGTCCTGGTACATCCCCGATCCTGGCGTGCGGCCCGGGCGACGAATGCCCGCGACGACCTCAGAAGGCTGGCAGAGGGCCTGCGCTTCGGGCTCCTACTGGGGCCGAGCCGATAGGCGGCGGCCGGCCAGGCCTCAGCGTTCCGTCTCGGACTCCTGTGCGGCGACACCGGTCGGCATCCCGCGCCGCTGCCCACGGAACTGCCAGAAGCCGCGAAGCATGCCCATCCCATACGAGAGATGCAGCACTGGATAGACGGCCGCGAGGAGGGCGGCCGCCCGCGGCGGCCTGCCGGATCCGTACCATGCGGCTGCGGCACCTGTTGCCGCTGCGTAGAGGCCAAGTTCAGCGATGAGGAGTGTGCGCACGGTCCTCGAGATTGGGGCCAGGGCGGCTCCGGCCGCCAGGGTGGTTACCAGCACGACGGGAACCAGGTGCCGCGGCCGTACCTGACCGGGATGCGCGCGCAGGACGAGCACCTTCCAGCGCCCGTAGTCGAAGTACTGGACCCATAGCCCGGTGAACGATGACCGGTTCCGATACACGCTCTGGATCGCCGGGTCGCAAACGATGCGACCCCCGGCGTCGAGGAGTCGATAGCTCAGCTCGTCGTCCTGGTTGCGCGCCATCGACTCGTTGAACTGGAAACGCAGGTAGGTCTCGCGACGGCACAGTCCCATAAAGACCGTGTCAACTTCCTCCGCTTCGACCACGTAGTGATGGCGCGCGCCGCCGACGCCGAACAGGGTGCTCGTGGCGGTGGCGATCGCCTCCCCGACGGCGCCCTCGCCGATCGCATGCACAGGTCCGCCGACCATGTCCGCCCCGGTGCGTTCCAGGGCGGCCACAGCCGCTGAGACGTATGACGGCGCGAGTTCCGCGTGGCCGCTCACGATCCCTACGAGGTCGCCGCGCGCGGCGGCGATGCCCGCGTTCCACCCAGCGGCCTGGATGCGGCGCGGATTCGGTCGGACCGACCACCCTTCGCGGCCCGCCGCGAAGGCTTCGGCCAGGGCGGCCGAACCGTCGTCCGACTCGCCGTCGTAGACCAGGACCTCGAGGAACCCGGGCGGGTGATCCTGGGCGGCGATGGACGCTAGGCAGCGTTCGATGCTCGCCGCTTCATTGCGCATCGCCACGACCAGAGTGACCAGAGGAGGGCCGGCAGTCTGCAACATGCGTTGGTAGAATACGGGTCCGCTGCAGAGGGTGCCGGATGGGTTGGTGTGCCCCAGCGCGAGGACGGGGGCGCGGGTGACGGACAAGTCAGAATCGCCAGCCGCGCGGCGCCCCACGGTGGCCATGGCCCTCTATGGGGACGTGACGTACGACAGCCGGGTCCGCAAGGAGGCCCGCAGCCTGACCCAGGCTGGCTACGACGTGTCGATCGTCTGTCTGGCCGGCGAGGCGACGGCATCCGATCTTCCGGAGAGCGTTCGGGTGCTGGTCCGCCAGGCGGACCGCGGCGCGGTGATCCCCAGTGCGACCAACCCTTTCTTCGCTCCGGCCGGCGTGGGCCGGCGCGGCGGTCGGGCGGGCGCGGCGGTCCGGCGTGCGGGCTGGTTCCTCGGATATGTCCGGAGCCTTCGTGGCTGGGGACAGCTTGCCGTCGCGGCAGCGGGTCCGGTCGATATTTGGCATGCCCATGACCTCACGGGGCTCGCTGCGATCGCGCTGCACGTACCGAAGGGCATCCCGATCGTCTACGACTCGCACGAGCTGTTCCTGGAGGCCGCGACGGCATCCCGCCTCCCCGGACCGCTCCGCCAGCTCCTCCGGAAGTACGAGCGGCGCCTCGTGGCCCGGACCTCCGCGGTCATCACGGTCAACGAGGAGATCGCCGACGTCCTGCACCGACGCTATCGCCCGCGGCGGATCGCAGTCGTCTACAACTGCCCCGACCGGTGGACGGCCTCGACCGATCGGGCTCCCCTGCTGCGGGACGCGGCGGCCATCCCCGCCGGGGCGCCGATCGTCCTGTATCACGGCGCGTTGACCGCCCAGCGCGGCGTCGAGCTCCTCATGAACGCCCTGCTCGAGCCCGGGCTCGCGGACGCCCACCTGGTCCTGATGGGGCTCGGTGATCGGCGCCCCGAGTACGTCGACATGGCGCGGTCGGAACGCTGGGGCGGGCGCGTCCACATACTCGACCCGGTGTCCCCCGCGGCGTTGCTGCCGTGGGTCGCCTCGGCGGACGTGGGCGCGATGCCCAACCCCGGGTCGACCCTGAACGACCGCTTCTCGTCGCCGAACAAGTTGTTCGAATGCCTGGCCGCGGGGACCCCGGTCGTCGCGAGCGACTTCCCGACGATGCGGCGGATCCTCATCGACGACCCCGCCGGCCCGTTCGGGGCCGTCTGCGACCCGTCTCGAGTGGGGGCCATCGCCAATGCGCTCGGATCCATCGTCCATCTCGATCTAGAGGCTGCGGGGGCGCTGCGCGCGCGTTGCGTTCGCGTCGCCGCCGACCGCTGGAACTGGCAGGCCGAGTCGCTCGCCTTGACCCGCGTGTACGCCGAGATCGTGGCCACGCCGGGCTGACCGGGGTCGCAGCGCTGGCCGTGAGCGTCGCAGCGGGGGAGGGGCTCCGCTCGCCGCCCGGATGCAAGCCTCATCGCCGCCACCGGGTTGGCGCCGGGTGCGGATGGTATCGTTTGATCGTGGTTTCAATCCCGTGTCGGAAGGTTCCTTCAGGGTGCCCGGCTGCCGCCGATCGCTGCGGACGCGATCGCCCGGCCGTGGCGGCCGGATAGAGCCGACGGGCATGACGACACGTCCTATCGAGGGCGGCTCTGGCAAGAAGCCGCTTCTGAGACTCCCGCCTCTGCTCGCCGAAGCGATGGCGCTCTCACGCCTCCCCGCGGTGACGATCGAGCTGGGCGACGACGAACGATGCCGTCAGCTGTACGACTACTTCACCAAGCGCCATGCCAGGTACCGGCTGATCCAGAACAAGCGGTGGGGCGTGGCCCTGCTGCCGCTCCCCGATACGTTCGCGGACTACATGAGCGGAGGGAAGCGGAGGGGCTTGCGCGGCCATGTGATCCGCGCCGTGAGGGCCGGCTACACCTTCGCCCCGCTGGACCCGTTCGATCGAATCGACGAGGTGATGGCGATCAACCGCTCCGTCGATGAGCGACAGGGACGGCCGATGCACCCCGACTACTTCGACGAGTCCGCGGTTCGCCGCTATTTCGAGCAGGGGAGCGAGGTCTACGGCGTGTCGGACAGCGACGGTGTCCTCCGCGCCTACGCGGACTTCCACGACAGCAGCCAGATCGCGATTCTCCTCCGGCTCCTCGGTCACGCAGAGGCGCTGAAAGACGGCGTCATGTATCTACTCCTGACTGAAATGATCCGCGGGCTGATCGATCGGCCGCGATCGGATGAGACCCCGGCCTGGTTCATGTACGACATGTTCCCCGGTGCCTCGGCGGGTCTGCGCCAATTCAAGCGAACGCTTGGCTGCGAGCCGTACCGCGTCAGGTGGGTCTGGCGCTCCTGACGCCGCCGCGGTCGCTTCCCTGACAGGCGACCCGAGCTTCCTATCCGAGACTCGATGCGGCGGCGCCGGCCATCCGGTCGCAGCCGTCCGGCGCCCATTCCATGACCGCCCGCCGGTCCGGGTCCCAGCCCTGGGCCGAACGGGCGGACAGCGGTGTTGCCGGCAACACCACACGCCAAGGCCGGTGTAGCTCCGGCCAAGATTCCTCCACAGAGGTTGGCCGAGACCCGTCAGGCTACCTATCATTCCTACCCACCCTACGGGCTGCAGACCGCTCTCTACCGCACGCGACTGAGCATCAAACCGTCCATCGGTCCGCCCCCCTCCCGGGACCAAGGCGCGATTGCTCACCGTGCCCCCCACTCGCAGGCTAGACGGGCAACCCCAACCCGGCCCAGCGAATGTCGCGCCACTAGGCCGATCCGCTCACAGCGACGATCCCGGTTCGCGTCCACGGCCGAGATGGAGGCTTCCATGCGAAACCGAGCCATTGCCATTGCCATCGCCATCGGCGTGCTCGTCCCGACAGCCGCACTGGCGGTTTCCGCCAGCGCGGTCGCGTCCAGCCTGTCCATCACTGGCAGCGCGGTTGCCAATGGTATTTCGACTCACTCTTTTGGCGACAGCACGGCGATAGTCGCGCGGATGTCCAGGGCGACGCCCAAACCGGTGCCGACGAGCAGACCGACAAACACGCCGGCTCCGACCGCGACGCCCGCGACGTCCGCGACGTCCGCGACTGCGACGTTCAACCCTTGGGCGACGGGAAACCCGACAAACACACCCGATCCGACCGCGACGCCGGCCGCGAGGCCCGCGACGCCCGCGACGTCCGCGACTGCGACGT
>Ga0182027_10008889_pt1 | contig 14531 bp, 9 predicted proteins | sample 712E1DmetaG_FD_121300 | JGI IMG/M metagenome (GOLD analysis project Ga0182027, IMG submission 121300) | Permafrost microbial communities from Stordalen Mire, Sweden - 712E1D metaG (Illumina Assembly) | ecosystem: Environmental > Terrestrial > Soil > Wetlands > Permafrost | place: Sweden... | reverse complement strand
GACATCATGCGCGGCGCGGAGGATCTCGTGACTGGAAAAACCGGGCTCGGGCCACGGCGTGCCATCCGGCTGGCGATGCAGCGTCTGGAATTCGCCGACGCAGGTGATGCCGGAGAGCATCATTTCCATGAAGGCCATCCGTGCCGTGTCGTAGAGGTCCGGGCCGGCTAGGCGGCCGAGGGCCACCGCCCGCGCCTCGGGTCTGGCGCGGCCGCGCAGCACGCGCTGCCAGGAATGCGAGTGACCGTTGACGAGACCCGGTAGGGCCGCCTGCCCGGCGAGACGCCGCGCCGCGGCCAGATCCGCCGGCTCGCGGGAGAAGCGCGTGATACGCCCGCGGTCATCGGCGAAAAACGCGAGGCCGGTTTCGAATTTGTCGCCCGTGTAGACGCAGTCGGCCAGCCAGCCGGTCTCCCGGGCCGCCGGCGCCGTCCCCGGTTTTGGGGCGGGGGCGGGAACGTTTTCCCTATGTTCACGGCCGCTCATTGAATGGTGCGCTTCGACTCCAGCAGATGCAATTGGCCCTCCGGGTCAATGCCGCTGAGAAATCCGGTAACTTTTCCGCGCTTGGGCGGTTATTCTCCCCGGACCTGTCCGGCGACGCTGACACCCCGGTTTTTGTCGCCAGAGGCGGGGCCGCCCACCACGCTCCCACCCATGCCCCTGTTGCGCGCCGATCAGCTGTCGAAACGTTTTGGAGAACTCGTCGCGGTTGACCGCGTGTCGCTCGAGGTCCGGGAAGGCGAGATCTATGGGCTGCTCGGCCCGAATGGAGCAGGCAAGACGACCACCCTCTCGATGATCTGCGGTTTGCTCAAGCCCGACGGGGGCAGCGTCCTCATCGACGGCGCGGATTTCTGGGTCAATCCGCAGGGGGCGCGGCGGATCATGGGCGTGGTGCCACAGGAGATCGCCCTGTACGAGGAGCTGTCGGGTCGCGAGAACCTCGAATTCTGGGGCCGAATGGCCGGTTTGAAACCGCGGGAGGCCCGCCAGCGCGCCGGGGAGTTGCTCGCGGCCCTGTCGCTGGCGGACCGCGCCCGCGATCCGGTCAAGAAATACTCCGGCGGCATGAAGCGGCGCATCAACCTCGGCTGCGCCCTGCTCCACCGCCCCCGTTTGCTCCTGCTCGACGAACCGACCGTCGGCATCGATCCGCAAGCCCGTCTGAACATCCTCGAATTCATCAAAGGACTGGTCGCGGATGGCGCAGCCATCCTTTACACGACGCACTACCTGGAGGAGGCGGAAACCCTGTGCCACCGCGTCGGCATCATCGACCATGGCCGGGTGCTGGCGGAGGGCACGCTGGCGGAGTTGCAGCGAGGGCTCGGCGACGCCCGCATTTTTGTCATGGAGGGCCAGTTCGGCGGCGCCGCCCCGGAGGCGTGGCCCGGCTTCCGCGAGAAGTTCCGCATCATCCAGCAATCGGATCGCCAGCTGGTAGTGGCTGCGATCGAGGCGCGCGATCCGGCCGACTGTCTCAAGCAACTGCTCGCCCTGCCGATCCAGCTGGAGAACGTCACGCTCAAGCGACCCAGCTTGAACGACGTGTTCCTCCAACTCACCGGCCGCGAACTCCGGGAGTGACCATGCTGCGTACTTTGCTCGCCAAGGATCTACGGCGCGCCTGGCGCAATCCGGTGCCCTGGATCATCTCGCTCGGCGTCCCGTTTGTCATCACCGCGCTGGTCGGCCTGGCGTTCGGCCCATCGTCCGGTGGTGGGGTGGGGCGCATCAAGCTTGGGTTGGTGGACGAGGATGACTCGACCCTGACGCACTTCTTGCGCGGCGCGCTCAACCAGCAGGAAGCGGGCAAATATCTGGAGCCGTACTTTCTCACCCGCGCCGAGGCTCTCGCCCGGATCGACGCCAACAAGCTCGCCGCGGTGGTCATCATTCCCGCCGGCTTCACCCGCAACTTCCTCACGGCCCGCGCGCCGGTTAAGCTCGAGCTGGTCAAGAACCCGGCCCAATCCGTCCACCCCGCCATGGTCGAGGAGATGCTCGCCACGCTGGCCACCGGGTTGAATGCGATCTCCCGCAACCTGCAGGTCGATTTTCCAGAATGGCGCGCGGTGTTCGAAGGCGACGCCGACGTCGACTTGCGCACCGTCGGCCGGCTGCTGGAGAACGCCGGCGACCGCCTGCACACGGCGCGCGATTACCTGCCGGCGCTGGTCACCTACGACACGGAGACGCTGCCGGAACAAAAAGCCGCGTCGATTGGCGGGGGCGCGGCGCGGGGCATTTTCGCTTACCTGCAGGTGGGCATGGCGGCCATGTTTCTGCTGTTTTTGGCCGATAACGCGATGCGCGGTCTCTACCGCGAGGTGCGCCTCCAGACGCTGGCTCGTTTCCGCACGCTGCATGACAGCCTGGGAATCTTCATCGCCGGCAAGGTCATCGTCGCGCTGGTCGTCGTTGTCATCGGCGCCGTCATTTTGCTCGGCGGAGCCGCCCTCGTCTTCCAATTCGAATGGCAGCATGCCGGGCTGCTCGCCCTGCTGGTGACGGCTTACGCGTTGTTCGGGGCGGGTCTGATGGGCTTCATCGCCGCGCTGGCGGGCGACGAGCGCCACGCCGACCGGCTGAACAACCTTACGGTCATGATCCTGGCCCTGGCCGGCGGATGTATGTTTCCGCCGGAGCAACTCGGGGCGTTTTTGCGCGACCACGTCACGCCCCTCATGCCGACCGCGTGGTTCGTCACGGCGGCGCGGAGCCTGCAGTTCGGCGGCCACGATGCCCCCTGGCTCGGCGCTGCGCTGAAACTCGGCGTGCTGGGTGTGGTCCTGATCATCGCGGCCTCCCTGCTGTTCCGGCGCCGGCTGGAGAAGGGGGTGTCCTGATGCGTGCCCTCCTCGCCATCGGCCACAACGACCTGCGGCTGTTCCTGCGGGACCGGGCTTCCTACATCTGGTTGTTCGTCATCCCGACCGTCTTCGTGTATGCGATGGGTTTCGCCTTTCGCGGGCAGCCCGATCCGTCCAATCCGCGGCCGGCGGTGCTGATCGAGAACCGCGACCCCGGGTTCCTCGGCCGGGTCTTCTTGGAGGAACTTGGCACGCAGGGGATCAACGTGGTGGCGCCGGAGAACGCCGGCCAGGCCAAGCGCGGCATCCGCATCCCGGCGGACTTCACGGCGCGGGTCCTGGCGAAGCAGAAGGTCAAGGTTGAGTTCTTCAAGATCGAGGGGTCCGATGACCAATACGCAGCCCTCGTCGAATTGCGATTGGTGCGGGCGCTCGTCGCGCTGAATGCGCACCTGATCGAAAACGCCTCGACGCATACCGGGGCGCCTCCCACGGAAGAAGCTTTGCGGGCCCTGATCCAGAGCCCGAACCCGGTGACGCTCGACGCCCGGTTTGCCGGGCGCAAACCCATCCCGGTCGGGTTCAACCAGTCGCTGCCAGGGATCATGGTGATGTACCTGCTCATGAACCTGATGATTTTCGGCGGCTCCCTGGTGGCCGCGGAGCGCCGCAGCGGCGTGCTCCGGCGCCTGAGCATCAATCCCGTCCGGCGGAGCGAGCTGATCTTTGGGCGGCTATACGGGCTGATGCTGCTGGCCGCGGTGCAGATCGCGTATTTCCTGCTGATCGGGCAGTTCCTGTTCAAAGTGAACATCGGCGACCACATCGTCGCGGTGGCTTTCGTGGCTCTGATGTTCGCTTGGGTGGCATGCTCGCTCGGGGTGCTGGTTGGCTGTCTGGTGCGTGCCCAGGACAAGATCGTGGGGCTCTGCCTGCTGGTGGTCCTGCCCATGGCCGCCCTCGGCGGTTGCTGGTGGCCGCTGGAGATCACCCCGGACTACATGCAGAAGGCGGCGCACCTGATGCCGACGGCGTGGGCGCTCGACGGACTGCACCAGTTGATCACGTTCGGCGGCGGTTTCGCCCAGGTGTGGCCCGTGATCGGCGTGCTGGCGGCCTATGGGCTCGCCGCGAATCTCGCGGCGGTGAAGTTCTTCCGCGCCTGAGGGCGCCGGCGGGGGTGAAGCGGGCGGCGACAGGGGGTGCCTCGGCCCGGTATGGCCAAGACGGCGCTGGGTTTGGCGATGGATTCTTACTGTCCAGAGAAGAAGTTCTTTTATCGGTAAAATCCTGTTTCCCGCCGGAGGTGTTTCCCTCCATAAGTTTCGCCGCGTCCGGCGAACCCAGGAATCCCATGATACCCCATCTGCTTCGTCCCGCGGCGGCCGCGCTTGCGCTGGTTGCCCTGGGCACCGCCTCGGCCCAGGTTTCACCTTCTGCCGCCAGTGCCACGCCGCCGCCTGCCGGCTCGCCGGCGGACGTGGCTCCTGCGCCAGCGCCCACCTTTACCTCGGGGGGCGACCTGCGCCTGCGCAACGAGTATCTCAACAATGCGTTCAGCCTGAGCGCGGTGGCCGCGCGTCACGAACAGGACTACTTCCGCTTCCGCGGGCGTCTCTGGTTTGCGGACGCCTTTGCGCCCGGCTGGACCCTCAACGCCCGCCTCGCCGCCGAGCCGCGGCTGTGGGAGAAACCGGCCTTCGTCTCCCAGTTCACCGGCACCGGCCGGGAGATGCGCTACGGACTCCTGGATAATCTCAACCTGAAATGGACGGGCGCCTTCGGCCTGCCGCTGACGATTACGATCGGACGCCAGGACATCCAGTTCGGCGATTCGTTGAACTGGTGGCTAGTGGCGGATGGCACACCGGCGGACGGCTCGTGGTCGCTCTTTTTCGACAGCGTGCGCGCCACCCTCGAAGCGCCGGAAATCAAAACCCGGATCGATCTCATCGGCATCAACCAGCACGCCCGACCCGACGCCTGGCTGCCGATCCTGGGCCACCTCGGCCCCTACAGCGTCGTCGAGCAGAACGAGCAGGGGGCGATCCTGTACGTGTCCAACAAGTCGCTGCCGTCTGTCCAGGTGGACGGGTATTTCATCTACAAGAAGGATGAAAAGGTGTTCGCTGCGGGCGACAACGCGAACCTCTACACGCTCGGGGCCAAGCTCGGCGGCACGCCGTCTCCGCACTGGCAGTACTCGATCGAGGGCGCCGGGCAGTGGGGCAAGAAGCAGGACCCGATGGTCAGAAACCCGGTCAATGTGGGCACGCTCACCCGAGACGTCTGTGCCTGGGGCGGCAACGCGCGCCTGACGTATCTGCTCAAGGACCCGGCCAACAACCAGCTGGGCCTGGTGGCCGAATACCTCTCGGGTGACGATCCCGGCACGACCGGGAAGGACGAAATGTTCGACATCCTGTGGGGGCGCTGGCCGCGCTTCAGCGAACTCTACATCACTTCCTACATCATGGAGACCGGGGGGAAGGTCGCCCAATTGAACAACCTGCTCCGGCTGGGCGGCAGCTGGACCACGACGCCGGTGAAGGGCACGACCTTCAGCGTGACCTACAACGCGATGTTCGCGCCCCAGCACACTCCCACCCGCATGCTCAACGCTGCGCTTTTCAGCCAGAGCGGCGGGCACCGCGGCCAGCTCCTCCAGCTGGTGCTCAAGCGCCAATTGACCAAGAACGTCAGCGGGCACCTCTGGGCCGAGTTTTTTGCCCAAGGCGATTACTACGCCCGGCGCGACACGATGACGTTCCTCCGCGCCGAGCTGATGGTAACGTTCTGAAGGCCGCCCGCGGTTCTTCATCGGCGCGCGCCTCATTCCGTCAACGTGTAATGGAGGTAGTTGAGATCGACGGCTCCGCCATTCGGGCCAAAGCAATAAACCGCCAACCGGGCACCCTTCCATTGGCCAAATTTCAAGGCGACCGCGGCGCCGGTGTCCGTGTAGGTTTTGCCGTCGCTGCTGTATAGGAGCCGGGCGACCCCGCCGGTGTAGGTGCCGCGCAGCCAGAGATCGCCGCCACTCCATTCCGGCCCCTCGCCTCTGGTCCATGCGATGCGGCGCGTGCGGCCGGTCTGCGTCACCCCGACCCAGTCGAAGACGGAGCCGCTCATGAAGGCGAAGCCGGCGCGCTGCCCGTCGGCCATGGCGCGAAGGTCGAGCATCACGTCAATCGCGCCAGCCTCCGCCCACAGTTTCTGCGTGAGGGTGTTGCGCGCCGCGGCGAGGTTGGCGGCCGGCAGCGCCTTGAGCCGCAGCCAGCCTGGGCGTTCGATCAGCGACCACGCCGCGTCGACCGGGTTGTGGTTCCATTGCCAGATTGGCGCGAGCTCGGCTGCCGCGAAATCATCGCTGCGCTCCGGGTGGCGGATCGGATGGGGATCTCCGATTGTGGGCTTGGTCCATCGCTCCACGGTTCGGCCGTGGTCCCCGAACACAGGCCAGTCGTCGTCGGTCCACGTGACCGGCATGAGATGAGTGATGCGACCGAGGTGGCCGGTTGACTTGAACGCGAGGAACCACCAGTCGCCGTTCGCCAGCTCGACCAGCGCGCCCTGATGCGGACTACCTGGCGGGAGTACCTCGCGCCGCTCGTAGGGACCGCGGATGTCCCGCGCCCGGAGCACGGTCTGCCCACCCGCGTTGACGCCTCCTTCCGGCAGCGAAATGTAGTACCATCCGTTTCGCTTGAAGAGTTTCGGACCTTCCGCCACCGGCCCGCGGTAGATCTCCACGCCATCATCGAGCAACTGCATGCCATCCGGACTCATCTGGTGCAGGATGAGCGGCCCGGCACCGACCCGGCCGTGCACCAAATAGGCCCGGCCATCGTCGTCCCAGAATGGGCAGGGATCCTCCCAGCGGTCGATGGTCTTGACCGTCACGGTCTCCGACCAGGGTCCGGCCGGGTTTTTCGCGTGCCACATGAACAGACCGTCGTGCGGCGTGCAGACATAGACGTAAAAAATGCCGGCATGGTGGCGCAGGGTGGGGGCCCAGGTGCCCTCCGCATACGCAGTCATCGCGTCGTATTTCGGCTGGACCGCGAAACGATGGAACACCTGCCCGATGATGTCCCAGTTCACGAGGTCGCGGGAATGCAGGACCTGCATGCCGATGAAGTGAAATTCCGACGCGACCAGGAAGAAGTCGTCATCTACCCGGACCGCGTCCGGATCCGAAAAATCCGCCGGCAGGACCGGGTTGCGGTACGTGCCGTCACCCTGGTCGCCCCAACTCAGGGCCTGATCGACGACGGCCGGGGGAACGGCGGCCCGAGGCAGCGAATCCAAGGTGACGGGTTCAGTCGCCGATCGCGCGGCGGCAATCAGGAACAATAGCGCTGAGCACCAACAAAGCCGCCTGACGGAGTTCATGGCGAATCGACCCCGATCAGACTCGATCAGAGCCGGCATGGCCAGTCCGGATTCGGCTGGGCCACGGCGCGCGGAAGGGCCGCGGGCCGCGTCACCGGCCGCCGCGACTGATCGTGATCAGAATCGTCCGTCCGGGGCCGGGGATGCGCGCGCCGGGCCGCAAAGTGCCGGAAGACGGAGTGGCGCCTGCGGAAGGCGACAGGTAATCGTAATAGAGCCGGTCGAAAAGATTCTCGACCGCCAGCCCCACCCGCCAACCGCGCCAGATCACACCTGCGCGCACACTGCCAAGCGCAAACGCCGACGTGTCGGCAAACACCGGCATCTCATCGGGAGCAGGGTTGTGCTGGGCGGCGGCGGCGCGGATGCCCAGTTCGAACCAGGGCCTGACGGGCCGCTGGGACCAGGCGTACCCGGCCGCCAGCGTCACGGTCGCCGGCGGGATTTCCGGCAGGGCGCGGTGGGCGTGGCGATCCGTCGCTTCCACACCGGCCACCGCCAGGCGCCCCCAAGCGCCTGCGACTGGCTGCCATCGCATTTCGAGTTCGCCGCCCCGGAGGAACGCGTCGGTGGCGCGGTAACCGTAGACGATCGCTCCGGGCGGTGGCGGCGGCGGCCCGGCGGTCAGGCCCACGCGGGTGCGATGCAGGTAGTCGGGGAGTTCCTCCGCGAACAGGTCGAGGCTGACGGTGAGGGTGGAGCGCTGCCAGCGGAGACCCCAATCCAGTTCGTATTTCTCTTCGGCTTTGGCCGCGGGGTTGCCGATTTCGTAGCCACCACCGAGCGCGTCGGAGAACGCCCGGTAGCGCTCGCTGGCGCCCGGCGGCTGACGACTGAAACCGGCGCCGATCGAAGTGGTGATCTCAGGAGAGAGGCGGCCGGTGACGAGCGCGTTGGCCGCGCCGGCCGTTTCGCGCCGCTTCGTTTGGGCGGCGCCCGCACCGTTGTAGGCGGCGTAAAGATCGCGAATGGTCCGGTTGAAGGCCAGGCCGTCCGCGGCGCGCGCTTCGCTGCGAGCGGCGTCCACGCGGGCGCCGAGGCGCAGCTTCCAGCCCGCGACCAGGGCGCGCGCTATTTCCGCAAACACGCCGGCATCATCCTGCTGCAGGTCGGGCCAAAGAAGGTCGACGGCGCCTGGGCGCTTTCGCTCCAGGCGGCGTTCTTCCCGCGTCGCATCGACGCCGAAGGCGAGCTCTCCGAGGCCGGCCGTTTGGCGGTGCACCAGTACACCCGCCGCGAAACTGCGGGTGCGTCCATCCGCGAAGATCAGCGCCGGCGCCGGCCGTCCCGCATTGTCCAGGTGGGGTCGGGTGATCCCGATGGCCAGGCGGGTGTCAATTCGGGTGGTGTCCGACAGCGCCCAGCCGTAGCGGGTGGTGAAGGCTGTGGCCTCGGTGTGCCGGGTGTCCAGAGGCAGGGCGGAATTCACTGCGAGTTCCTGGCGGGACCACAACGCGCCGAGGCGCAGCTGATGTTGCGGGTCGGGCTGCCAGTCCAGGCTGAATGCGGCGCCGACGCTGCGGTCCGCCGCTGGCACGGTCGTGCCGTCACCCGCAGTGTAGTCGCCCAAATGGTGCGCCGCCAAGGTCGCGCGCCCGCCCCAGCCGCCTTGCGCGACATCTTGGGACACCAGCAGGTCGCCCCCGTCGCGACCCGCATTCCAAGCGGCACCGAAATACGTCGGATGAGGCTTGCGGTCCCCGCGCGCCGGGCTCAACGACAGGTCGATATACCCGGCGTTGGCCGGAGGTCCCAGCGTCACCGAGGGCAATGATCGGATAATCTCGAAGCCGGCGGGCAGACCGGCCGAAATCAATGCTAGCGCCGAGTCGGTGCGGGTGGGAGAGGCGTTAGGCATTGGCAGGCCGTCGAGGGTCGTGACCACCCGGTCGGATCCGAGGCCGCGCAACAACGGCTCGGCCGCGGCAGCCCCCATCCGGTGCAGCGCCAAACCAGGAATGGTCTCCGCGTCATCGGCGAGGCTGGATGGCACGGCCCATTCGAAGCGGTCCGCGGCGGGTCCGATCCCGCCCGGCACCGCCTCCCCGTGCACCGTCAACCGGTCGAGGTGGATCGTCTCCTCGCCGGCAGAAGGCGTTTCCTCCTGGCCGCGCATGGCGGCCGCCCAAAGAAGCGTCGCGCCGACGGCGCCGCGGCCCAAACCGCAACAGGCCTGGCCGGGCCGGGATGCGCGGCAGCGTCTTCGCCTGATCTTGATCGGGGTCATCGGATTGGTCTGAGCCGGCACCATCAAGTGGACCCGCCGTCCCGGCGCCAAGATCGGAGTAGCGGAGAATCACAAATCACGACGAGCAGTGAAGATGGGAGAAGTTTCTCCCCCAGTGGGTTCGATTCTGCGCCTCGCCAAGCGACACCCGTCACCGGACCGTGGCCAACCCGGCGGCGCCGGCCACGGCAAGCAAGGCGCCGATCCAATAGCGGGGCGTCGGGCGGCTGTGCTCCAACGCGCGGGCGATCGGCACGGTGAGCAGCGGCGCGGTGGCCACGATCGGCAGGACGAGCCCCGCCTGAGTCGTGCGCAACGCCCACTGGTAGCAGGTCACGCCAAGCACGGGACCCAGCACGGTGTTGAAAAGGACCCAGGCCCACGGCGGCAGTGCCATGGCCGGAACCTGTTCTTCCGGGGCGCACGGAGCTTTCTCGATCCCCGGCCGGACATACACGACCAGCAGGGCCAGCAGCGCCACCGCCAAGCCGCCCAAGGCGCGCTGGTAGGCCGACGTGGCGCCGTCCATGGAAAATCCGTGTCCGTGCAAGACGGCGAAGGCCTTGCGGCTGATCACTGCACTGCCGCCCTGGGCGCAGGCGGACACGACGGCCAGTGCCACGCCGAGCGTGTAGCGGGGTCGGGCAGTCGGACTAGTCGGACGGGTCGGATCAGTCGGGCGCGTCAGACCGACGACCACCCCGACCAGCGTCAGCGCAGCGAGGGCGGCCTGGGCCGGCGACAGCCGCGCACCCAGCCAGAGCCATTCCACGGAAGCCGCGGCTACCGTTGAGCCGCACTGCACGATGAGCATGCTCAGGTTGGAGCCGATCAGCGGCAGGGCGTGAAACATCGTCAGCCCACCGAGACCGAAGCCCACGGCGCCGCTCACGAAAAACCAGGCGAACGCGCCGCCGCCGAGCCCCTGGCCGGCGCCGTGCGCCCACGCGCCGAGCAGGGCCGCGGCGAGCAGGAGCCGCAGGAAATTACCCTTGGTGCCGCCATAATGCAGCGCCGCGCGGCGCGCGCAAACCGCGTTGCCCGCGAAAAACAACGCGGTGAGGAAGGCGCCGGTCACCGTTTATAGGTCGGCCGCGCGGTGTAGCGCGTATGGAGGAGCTCGTGGGCCTTGTGGCTCAGGGGCCGGCCGAGGAAATCCGTATAGACCCGCTGGACCTCAACGTTCTCGTGCGAGAACCGGATCTTGCGGTCGCGGTCGTGCTGGTACAGGCCGGCGGCCCGCTTGGCGCGCACGTCGCCGTTCACCCCGTAAGGCTGGCCGCCACCGCCGATGCAGCCGCCGGGGCAGGCCATGACCTCGATGAAGTGGTAGGGCGGCTCGGCGCCGCTCTTGCGGGCGTCCCGCACTTTGTCCAGCACGCTTTCGACGTTGGCGAGGCCGTGCGCCACGGCGACGCGAATCGCGGTGCCTTCGATGACGATCGTACTCTCCTTGACACCGTCCAGACCGCGGATCGGTGCAAACTCGACTTGCTCGAGGTTTTTGCCGGTGACCAAGAAGTAGGCGGTGCGCAGCGCGGCCTCCATCACGCCGCCCGTCACGCCGAAGAGCGCGCCGGCCCCGGTGTAGTCGCCGAGGATGCTGTCGGCCTCGCCGTCGGGCAGATTGAGAAAGTCAAGGCCGGACTGCTTGATCAGGCGGGCCAGCTCGCGGGTGGTGAGGACGAGGTCGACGTCGATGTAACCCGAGGCGTACATCTCCTGGCTGCGCTCCAGCTCATACTTCTTCGCTGTGCACGGCATGATCGAGGCGACATACATCTTGGCCGGGTCGACGCCCTGCTTCTGGGCGTAGTAGGTCTTGGCCAGCACGCCGAGCATCTGCTGGGGCGACTTGGCGGAGGAGAAGTTGTCGATGAAGTCGTAGTGCGTCTTCTCCATGAAGTCGGTCCACGACGGACAGCAGGAGGTGATGAGCGGCAACTGGCCGCGCTTGTGGACGAAGCGCTCCACGAATTCGCTGGCCTCCTCCATGATGGTGAGGTCGGCGGAGAAGTTGGTGTCGAAGACGGCCTTGAAACCGAGGCGGCGCAGCGCGGTGTAGAGCTTGCCGGTGAGGTTGGTGCCCGGCGGCAGGCCGAAGGCCTCGCCAATGGCCACGCGCACGGCCGGGGCGATCTGCACGACGCAATGCTTGGAGGCGTCATGCAACGCGGTCCAGACGGCGGGGGTCTCGTCGTTCTCGACGATCGCGCCGGTGGGGCAGTGATTGGAGCACTGGCCGCACTTCACGCAGGGCGACTCGGCCAGCGTGATGTCGCCGGCGGGGGCCATGCGGGTGTTGATGCCGCGATCGAGGAAGGACAGCGCCCAGACGTCCTGCACCTCCTGGCAGACCTGCACGCACCGGCCGCATTTAATGCACTTGGTGAAATCGAGAATGATCGAGCCGTTGGAGGCGTCGAGCGGGACGGGCGTGACGATGCGCTTGATGTTCTCGGTGCGGATGCCGAAATCGGCGGCGAGCGCCTGCAGTTCGCAGGTGCCGTTGCGGCCGCAGGTGAGGCAGCTGCTCGGATGCGTCGAGAGCAGCAGCTCGAGGACGGTGCGGCGAATGTCGGTGAGTTCGCCGCTGTTGGTCGTGACGTCCATGCCCTCGACGACGGGGGTGCAGCAGGCCCGCGGCATGCGCGGCTGGCCGGCGATCTGCACGATACACAGGCCGCAGGCGGCGGTCGGCTCCAGATCCTCGTCCTTGCACAGGGTCGGAATCTTCACCTGCACCTGCCGTGCGGCCTCGAGGATGGTGGTGCCCGCCCGGACGGTGACGAGCAGGCCGTTGATCTTGAGCGTGACGTCCGGCAGGGGAAACGGAGGGGTGGAGGTGGCGGTGGCAACCATGGGGTGAAATCAGGCGTTGACGGGTTCGGCGGCGGCGGGTTCAGCGGGGCGGTTGGCGGACATTTTCCGCGCGTAGCTCACGCCACCCTCGAGGTAGGCCTTGAACTCGGGTTCGAAATAGCGCAGGGCGGAGAGCACCGGATTGGGGGCGGTCTGCCCGAGACCGCAGAGCGAGGCCTTCTGCATGGCCTTGGAGATGGCGCGGATCCGCTCGATATCGCCCTTCTCCCCGCGACCGCGCGCCAGGCGGTTGAGGATCTGCAGCATCTGGTACCCGCCGATGCGGCAGGGCGCGCATTTGCCACAGGACTCGTCGACGCAGAAGCGGAGGTAGAACCGCGACACCTCGACCATCGAATCGTCCTGATCCATCACAATCATGCCGCCGGAACCCATGATGGAGCCGAGTTCCTGCAGACTCTCGTAGCTGACCTTCGTCTCGAGCAGATGCTCGGGGATGACGCCGCCGGACGGGCCGCCGGTCTGCACGGCCTTGATGGTCTTGCTGCCGAACACGCCGCCGCACAGGTCGAAGACGATGTCGCGCAGCGTCACACCGAGCGGCACCTCGACCAACTGGGGGTTGCGCACCTTGCCGGTAACGGCAAAAACCTTGGTGCCTTTGGATTTCTCCACGCCGTGCTGGGCATACCACGCCCCGCCGCGGACGAGGATCGCGGGCACGGCCGCGAGCGTCTCGACGTTGTTGATGGCCGTGGGCCGGCCGAAGAGGCCGCGTTCGGAGGGGTAGGGCGGTCGCGGGCTGGGACTGCCGCGCTTGCCTTCGATCGAGGCAATCAGGGCGGTCTCCTCGCCGCAGACGAAGGCGCCGGCGCCGAGACGGACCTTGGCGTCGAAGGAGAAGCCCGAGCCGAGGATGTTTTCCCCGAGCAACCCGGCGGCGCGCGCCTCCACGATGGCCTTCTCGACGCGGCGCACGGCGAGCGGATACTCGGCGCGGATGTAGAAGTAGCCGCGCACGGCGCCGATGGCGTAAGCCGCGATGATCAAGCCTTCGAGCACGCTGTGCGGGTCGCCTTCGAGGACGCTGCGGTCCATGTAGGCGCCAGGATCGCCCTCGTCGCCATTGCAGATGATGTATTTGTTCGAACGCGGCACTTCACGGGTGATCTTCCACTTGAGCCAGGTGGGAAAGCCGGCGCCACCGCGGCCCCGCAGGCCGCTGGTCTTCATCTCGGCGATGACGTCCTCGGGTTTCATCGTGCGGAGGACGCGCACCAGGCCCTGGTAAATGCCGTAACGCAGGCAATCCTGGAAGTTCTCCGGATCGAACTTGCCGCAGTTGCGCATCACCACGCGCACCTGCTTGTCGGGTTTCTTGTAGAGCAGGTCGTCGATGATCTTCTTGCCCTGCACGCTCGTCTTGACGATGCGGGCCACATCAGGAGCCAGCACGTTCGTGTACGTGACGCGCGAGGGCAGGAACTGCACCGCCACGCCTTCGTCGTACACGCCCATGTCCAGGGCGCGGATCACCTGGACCTTGTCCTGCAGGTTGCAGCGCTTCAGTTCCTCGGCGAGCGAGAACTGGAAGAACTGGGTCTTGTCGCCCTTCTCGGCGCTGGTGTCCTTCACCAGGATAAAGGTGGTGGGCCCGTCGAAGGTGAGGGCGCGGTTGCGCCAGGCGAGAATATGGTCGTCGAGCAACCGGCGGCCGGCCAGATGGTCCTGGAGGATGCGGTGGGCGGTTTCGTCATCGACGCGACCATAGATCACCCGCGGCACCCCCTCGCGGGCGACCTCGACGAGCGGATCCGCAAAGGAATAGCCCAGGCTGCCCACGCGGCGCACCTCGGTCGGGAACCCGAGGGTGCCCACCCCTTTTTCAAAAATGTCGCAGACGGTGTCGGCGCCGGCGGCAATCCCGCCCGTGTCCATGCTCACCCGCACCCAGTTCGGGCCCGAGTCGGCAAAGACTTTGGAATATTTCTCCAGATCGGCGTAGGTAAGCTTGCTCATGACTTGGCCTTGGGCTGGGCGGTTAGGGCAATGATGCGCGGCACGTCGGTGGCGTTCAGCCGGCCATAGGTCTTGCCGTCGACCACCATGGCCGGGCTCATGCCGCAGCAGCCGATGCAGCGCACGACATCGAGGTGCCACTCGCGGTCGGCGGTGGTGCTGCCCTCCTCGACCTTGAGTTGGGTTTTGGCTTCCGCGAGCATCCCGGAAGCGCCTTTGAGGTAACAGGCGGTGCCCATGCAGATGGCCAT
>Ga0182027_10008888_pt1 | contig 14531 bp, 8 predicted proteins | sample 712E1DmetaG_FD_121300 | JGI IMG/M metagenome (GOLD analysis project Ga0182027, IMG submission 121300) | Permafrost microbial communities from Stordalen Mire, Sweden - 712E1D metaG (Illumina Assembly) | ecosystem: Environmental > Terrestrial > Soil > Wetlands > Permafrost | place: Sweden... | reverse complement strand
TGCAAACTACAGGAATATGTATTGGCCCAATGGTCAAAAACTGATTGCTGCAGCACAGATGGTGGCAAAAAGCGATAGGCTCCATGCAGTATATATTAGCAACTTCCGTTGCGGACCCGACTCATTTATCTGGCATTATGTTACAGAAGAGCTAAAAGGCAAACCATTTCTCCATCTTGAGATTGATGAACACTCAGCCGATGCAGGAATGATAACCCGAATTGAAGCTTTTCTCGATAGTCTCAGTGGTTCGGAAAAAAATGAGAAGAAAGAATTAACAATCTTCAGACCACGCCCCAGTCCGGCCTCACCCCAGAAAGACAGGGTAATGTATTTTCCTTACATGAATGATGGTGCCTATATGATTTCTGCTGCTGCCCGCAGTTGTGGTATACCTTCTGAAGTGCTTCCAAAACAGACAGATGAGGATTTAGCTTTAGGAAGAAAGTACACCTCATCAAAAGAATGCTTTCCCATGATATGCACAACAGGCAGCTTTCTCAAAAAACTCATGGAACCTGGAGCAAATCCTTCAAAAATGAGCTTTTTTATGCCCGATCATAACGGTCCGTGCCGGTTTGGTCAGTATAACCAATTTCACAGGATTCTTTTTGACAGACTCGGATTTCATGAAGCTGAGCTTATTACGCCATCAAATGATACATCATATGAAGATGTGGCCGGCGAGCACGGGCAAAAATTCAGGATAAATGCGTGGAAAGGATTTGTAGTTGCCGACTACCTCCATAAAATCCACCGGGAAACCCGACCCTACGAATTAAACAATGGAGATTCAGACAGGCTTTACGAAGATTCATTATCGCGACTTATAAAATGTATCGAAAACGGATCAGGTGGTCTGCATAAGACACTCGTTGGAATTGTTTCAGATTTTATGTCCATAAAGGTTGATAAAAGCCAGAGAAAACCTGTAGTTTCAATAATCGGTGAGATATTTATGCGCGATAATGCTGCCTGCAATGGTAATATCTCAAACAGACTGGAAGACCTTGGTGTCGAAGTGTATGTTGCTCCATTCTCTGAATGGATATCCTATTCTACGTACCGTTTTACCCGCGACAGCAGGTGGAAGAATGATAAAAGAGGTGTTGTAAAATCAAAAATTCAGGGCTTAGGTCAGGAAATAGTTGCAGCTTCCCTCCTTCGCGGTATTGAAAAATTTACCGATCATGAAAAAGACGTATCGCTTCATGATATGCTTAATTTATGCAATAAGTATATTAATCAATTCTATGATGGAGACCCCCCTGTTGCAATAGGTACATCCATAGCTCTTACACAACGTGGCGTTTCAGGTATTGCTGCCATTCTGCCTTTCACATGTATGCCGGGAACACTTGTAGCTTCAGTAAGTGATACTTTCAGGAAAGACCATAACAATATTCCTTTTATTAATATTGCTTATGATGGTCAGGATTCAGTATCACTTGATACCAGATTTCAGGCGTTTGTTTTCCAGGTGAAGGAGTTCGCCAAGGCCAGGGAACATGCTCCAGTTAGTCTGTAATAATTTGAAGTCTTGAAGTCTTAACGCCCTTCGGGCTGTCTTTTAGTCATAAAGAAGACAGCGAAGCATGAAGAATTAAAAGACAGAGCGAAGCGACAGACCTCAAGACTTTAAGATGTTAATCTTGAATCCGATAGTTTCCAGTATCTGTCGAACTTTTTCCGTTCCTCCTTTCAAATCTATTCTATAGGAAGTAAACTCCCTTCTGAGAGGATAATCGCCTCTCTGATTTTCAAAATCAGATGGTGAAAGACGAAGTCTTAAATTATCTTCTCCAATATTATAAGAATGATTTACAGCTTCCCGGACTATTTCTTCTTCGGCCTTGCCATCACAATCAATTGATATATAAGGAAAAACAGGAAGTGGAACGTTCTTTGGGTACCAGTTTTCTAACGGAAGATTAAAATATTTGCTTAGGGAGTTAACAACCATTGCTGTTCCATTGGCTTTACCGTCTGTCGAATAGCCGGCAATATGGGGAGTGGCAATAAAAGCCTTTTGCATAAGTTCGAGATCAATATCCGGTTCATTTTCCCATACATCTATTACCGTACCACCCAGTCTGCCTGAATAAAGCACTTTCTTTAGTGCATAAGTATCAGTCACTTCACCACGAGAAGAATTGAAAAACCATGCTCCTTTCTTAATCTTTTTAAAATTCTCTTCATTAAAAAGATGATAGGTATAATCTCCCCCGACTACATTCAGAGGCACATGAACTGTCACAATATCAGATTCAGACAAAACTGTATTAAGGCTATGAAAATTATTTTTACCCTCCAGTCTTGCCCGTGGAGGATCGTTCAGCAGAACATTCATCCCGATAGTTCGTGCAAATTTTTCAACTTTTGACCCGACATTGCCCGCACCAATAATTCCTAATGTCTTGTCTTTCAGATTAAAGTGGTATTCAGAGGAAATCTTCAGCAAGGCTGCTGCAATATATTGCTGAACCGACGATGAATTACAGCCCGGAGCATTAGTCCAACTGATCTTGTTTTTACAGCAATAATGTGTATCTATATGATCGAACCCGATAGTAGCAGTACCAATAAACCTTACGCTTGTCCCCTCCAGCAGATTCTCAGTACATTTAGTTCTTGTACGTATCAGCAGGGCATCACAATCCTTCAGTATATCCCTGTCAATCTTTTTCCCCGGTATATAGATCATGTCTGCATAAGGTTCGAGCGCTCCTTTCAGAAAAGGGATTTCATCGTCGGCAACAATCTTCATCTCACCTGAAATTTTGTGAAAGTTAATAATTTTTTGGGCTCCCGACTTCGGTCTTTTGATTCCAAGTTATATAATGGTACTCAGCACCTGAGATCGTGTTTATTAATTTTATTTAAATACAAAGCTCTGAAGTTCTTTATAGAGTCTTTGTACAGGCAACCCGACAACATTGAAATAGGACCCATCAATATGGCTGCATGCTAAAATGCCGATCCATTCCTGAATACCGTATGCTCCTGCTTTATCATAAGGTTTATATGAATCGATATAATAATATATATCCTCTTCTGAAAGAGTTTCAAAAGTAACTTTTGTTGAGTCAGAAAACGTTATTTGCTTTGAGAGAGAGAGAAGAGATACTCCGGTGATAACTTCATGAGTGTTTCCGGATATTTCTTTCAGAATGCGAGCTGCATCTTCGCGATTGAGAGGTTTTCCAAGTACTTTGTTGTTACACCACACAATTGTATCGGCAGCAATAACTATCTCATTATCTGATATTTCATTTCTAAAGGAAGCTGCCTTTTCATGTGCAACATACCTGGCAATCTCCTCACCGTTAAGGTTTTCCGGATAAATTTCTTCATATTCCCTGATAACCACATCAAATTTAAGACCCAGTTCCCGGAGCAGTTGCTGCCTCCGCGGGGAACGTGAAGCAAGAATTATCTTAAAGTCATTGAGTTTGTCAATAATCATTAGAAAAGGGTCAAGGTAAGTATTACTTTTACCACGACAGAATAAAGTACACCGGTCAACATCACTATTTTCATTATCCTGCTCGCACTATGGAGCTGTTTTTTATCGCTGGTGACAAGCAGTTTATAAATAACATAGATCAGAGGCAAAACAATTGCAGCAGTTACATAAATCAAAGTTATCGTATCATTAACAAAAAAGTGCCATGTCAGGTAAAGTATAATAATAGTTATCGTGATAAGACATATCGAAACTATTTTTGATGAAAGTACACCTATTACAACAGGAACAGTATTTCTTCCATATGCTGTATCTCCTTCAAAATCTTCTATGTCCTTGATTATCTCACGTATAAGATTAGTCAAAAAAGCGAAAAGAGCAAATCCGCCAACCCAGTAAATAATAAAGTCTATTTTGGGAAGCCTGATAGCATTTATCGTGTAGTATTTATATAATGCCGGCCATTCATAAAAAACTACGAGCATTGGAACCATCGCTGTAAGAAGTGCTACAACAATATTTCCAATCAAAAACTGCCTTTTGTAGCTTGCTGAATAAAAGTAGAGTAACCCTGAGACTGCCAGAAACAGGGTTCCCAACCATATATACCCGGCTTTATATGAGATATAAAATCCTGCTGCCACCCCTGCAACATTAAAAATGGAGTGCCACATCATGGCCAGGCGCCGGGGTATTTTTGTACCGACAATAACCTTCCCTTTGTTTATCAGGTCGGTTTTTATATCAAAATAATCGTTAATAACATATCCGCCGGCAGTGATTAAGACTGTGGCGGCAACCAGTAAAACAAAGTCATACCATGGAAATTGGAGCGACATGGGGATCTCTTCTCCGCTTCCTTTAATTAATATTACTCCGATCTTGCTAATTACCGGCGCCAGAACTGCATATCTCATCAGCACCATAGTAAGGATAACCATGAGAAGATTTTGCCATCTGATCAGCTTAAGGAATTCTTTCATAATTTACCATGTAAATGCGTCTGAATCCATCCAATTATTATGTAATCTTAATACCTGTTCTATGACATCTCTTACACATCCTTCTCCGCCTTTTTTATCAGAAATATAAGAAGAAATCTGTTTGATCTCACTGTCTGCATCAGAGGGGCAAACCGGAATGCCAGCCTCTTTCATCACTTCAAAATCAGGAATATCATCACCCATGAATAAAACGTCCGATTTATCAAGATCATGTTTTTTAAGAAAAGTATTTAAATCGTTAAGTTTACTTCGGCTTTTAAGGTAAATATCATTTACTCCCAGTATCCTGAGCCTCTTTTGATACTCCTTTGAACTGCTTCCGGAAATTATACCAATATGATAACCTTTTTTCACAGCAAGCTGGATAGCATAACCATCACGAAGGTTAACAGTTCTGTTTGGTACACCGAAAGCATTCAGGCTTATTGTTTGAAGTGACAAAACTCCGTCAATATCAAAAATAAATGCTTTTACTCTTACCAGATTCTCTTTAAAATTAGCCATTATCCCGACTATTATAGTATTCAATTATTGATATGGTCATCTCATTATAAATCCTCTGCAACTCAGGGGAGAAAGATAGTAATTTCAAATGCTTTTCTATAGTATTCTGATCATGTCTCACAGCAGGCCCTGTCTGTGAGTTTTCAGGACCGGAATCCATAGCTTTTGAGATAGTCTCTTTTATTAATGGAGTAAGTATATCAAAAGAAAAATCTGCTTTTAAAGCCATTTCCTTTCCCAGAGTAAGCATATGATTAGTAAAGTTGCATACAAAAACAGCAGCAAGATGAAGCATTCTTCTTTGCTCAGTATCAATAAAATGCACGTTTCCACCAATGGATTCTACAAGGCTTTTGAGAATTTCAGCCGATTCCTCATCTGAAGATTCAAGTAAAAAAGGAAGATCAATGAAACTGACCTTCCTGTTATTTGAGAAAGTCTGCAAAGGATAGAAAACACCTTTGTGACTAATCTGTTCAGGAAAAATATCGAGTCCAAAACTGCCTGCAGTATGGGTTACAATGGTTCTGGGTGCGCATTTAAGTCTTTCAAGAACATTTTTTAACCTGTGATCAGGAACGGCAACAATTATAACCTTTGTGGAATCAGGAAACAGAAGGTCTGCCGACCATACTGCCTTGCATGAATCAGCGAGCGACCTGCCGCTGACTTCAGTTTCAGAAGCAATCATATCTATTCTGAAACCGGCTTGAAACAATTCTTTACACAAAGCCTCTGCAACTCTTCCTGCCCCGGCAAAAGAAATATTGTTCTGATACATCATCTAATTTTTCAGAAATATACAAAATTGGCTGAATTCCAGATAACACGTAGCAGGAAAGAAGATATTACCTTAATTCTTAGAAGTTGCAGAATTAAATTAATTTCCAGATACTGGCTTATTCTTACCGTACAGATTTAGGAACAGGTCAGTAACCTGGACATCATAGGTCTTATATAAACTCTGATAGGAAGAATTACTCGATTGGTAAACATAATTACAATCCCAGTAAACCTGACCCGATAGCTGTAATATATCACCAGATTTTGCATTGGCCAGTTTTGGAAACATCTCCGAAGGGTTGCAGAAAATGTAAGTCGAATACGCATCACCTACGATCATAGCACTAATAGTTGCTCCATCAGTAAAATAAATATAAGACGATGTTGCGCTAAGTGTTAACAGAACATCTTTTCCACAACCGCATCTTGCCTGTTTCTTGCAACCTGTATATGAGAAAACCGGTGCGATAATAATCAATGCGACAAAAATTCTTCTTATAGTGTTTCCTCTCATTTTGGATAAATCTTATTCTGTTATTAGTAATTAACGGCTAAAGTTAACATTTATTTTATGCCTGAGCTGTTGGCCCGCCAAAACTTAACGGTATTGCCGGTCCTGATCCTTTGACTTCTTTAATCGTCCCGTGGACAGATTCATACTTGGCAATGTTATCCTGAAGTGCCGCAACAAGTCTTTTTGCATGTTCCGGAGTCAGAATAATCCTCGATTTGACTTGTGCCTTGGGTATGCCCGGCATTATCCGTACGAAATCGATTACAAATTCAGAAGCTGAGTGAGTTATTACTGCAAGGTTTGAATAAGTTCCCTGAGCAACTTCTTCGTTCAGTTCAATACTTATCTGAGTAGGGTTCTTGGGATCTGTCATGGCTGTCAAATATTAATCCTATTTTCCTGGTTCAGCTTCAGTTTCCTGTTCCGCACCAACAAGGTTTTCATACTCTTCGAGTGATCCGACAATAATACCATTGTATTGCCTTTGACCTGTTCCTGCCGGAATAAGATGACCGACAATCACGTTTTCCTTAAGTCCTTCCAGTCTGTCGATCTTACCTAATATAGCTGCTTCATTTAATACTTTTGTTGTCTCCTGGAAAGAAGCGGCTGAGAAGAAGCTCTTTGTCTGAAGGGAAGCTCTAGTTATTCCCTGCAAAACCTGACTTGAAGTAGCGGGTATTGCATCCCTGGCCTCAACAACTTTAAGGTCGCGACGTTTCAGAACAGAATTGTCATCCCTTAATTTGCGGGCTGAAATAATCATACCCGGACGCAGGGTTTGAGAATCACCACCATCGATTATCACTTTCTTGCCATAGATCCAGTCATTCTCATCCATGAACTCAAGTTTGTCAACTACCTGGCGTTCAAGGAATTTTGTATCACCCGGATCAACAATCTCAACCTTACGCATCATCTGGCGGACAATGATCTCAAAATGTTTATCATTGATCTTAACTCCCTGTAAACGATAGACTTCCTGTATCTCGTTGACAATATATTCCTGTACCTTTGTTGGTCCTTTGATTGCAAGAATATCGGATGGTGTAATAGCTCCATCGGAGAGAGGTATCCCGGCTTTTACATAATCATTCTCCTGGACAAGTATCTGTTTTGAAAGGGGAACAAGGTATTTCTTAGTCTCATCAGTCTTTGATTTGATAGAGATTTCCCTGTTACCTCTTTTAATCTTTCCAAATGTAACTTCACCGTCGATTTCCGAAACAATGGCGGGATTGGACGGGTTACGCGCTTCAAAAAGCTCGGTAACACGGGGAAGACCACCGGTTATATCGCCCGATTTTCCGACTGCTCTTGGTATTTTAGCAAGCACTTCACCTGCTTCAACCATTTTATTTGTATCGACTACCAGGTGAGATCCTACAGGAAGGTTATATACCCTCAGCTCTTCACCTTTTGCATTTAAAATTTTTATTGCAGGGTTCTTTGTTTTATCCCTGCTCTCAATAATAACTTTCTCCTTAAACCCGGTCTGTTCGTCAGACTCTTCACGGAATGTAATACCTTCTATGAGAAAGTCGTATCCTATTTTTCCTGCCATTTCTGAAATAATAACAGCATTGAAAGGATCCCATTCGCAGATCAGTTTTCCTTTTTCAATCTCCTGTCCTGGCTTAATATAAAGTTTTGAGCCATAAGGAATTGTATGAGTAGTGAGGGCAATACCGGTTTTCTTGTCAACTATCCTTAGTTCGGCAAGACGTCCGATAACTATATCTATATCACCCTTTTCAATATCTTTCTTAGGTACTGTTCTGATCTCTTCAATCTCAGCTATACCTCCATAACGTGCAACGAGCCTCGATTCAGTTGTAATATTTGATGCGGTACCTCCAACATGGAATGTACGAAGAGTCAGCTGAGTTCCGGGTTCACCAATACTCTGGGCAGCAATTACACCTACAGCTTCGCCCTTCTGAACCATTCGTCCGTTTGCCAGGTTACGTCCATAGCATTTTGCGCATACTCCCTTTTTGGATTCACAGGTAAGAACCGAACGGATCTCAACCTGTTCAATCGGTGAATCTTCAATTTTCTTAGCCAGATCCTCAGTAAGTTCCTGTCCTGATTCAACGATCAGTTCTCCCGTCAGAGGATGATAAACATTATGAACAGTTGTGCGACCCAGAACCCTTTCATATAGTGATTCAACTATTTCCTCATTCTTCTTTATCGCAGTGGCAATCAGTCCGCGTAGTGTTCCACAGTCTTCTTCATTTATTATGACATCCTGTGAGACGTCTACAAGACGTCGTGTAAGATAGCCTGCATCAGCTGTTTTAAGAGCCGTATCCGCAAGACCTTTTCGGGCACCGTGTGTGGAAATAAAATACTCAAGAACTGACAGACCCTCTTTAAAGTTGGAAAGGATTGGGTTTTCGATAATCTCCGAACCTGTAGCTCCCGATTTCTGGGGTTTTGCCATAAGACCCCTCATTCCTGACAGCTGACGTATCTGTTCCTTTGAACCCCTTGCACCTGAATCAAGCATCATGTAAACTGAGTTGAATCCCTGCTTGTCGGTGGACAACTGTTTCATTAAGGTCTGTGTCAGCCTAGCATTAACATGTGTCCAGATATCAATTATCTGATTGTAACGTTCGTTATTTGTTATGAATCCCATGCTGTAGTTATTCAGCACCTCTTCAACCTGCTCATATCCTTCCGCAACGAATTTCGTTTTTTCTTCAGGAATGATTACATCGTCGAGGTTGAATGACAAACCGCCCTTAAATGCAGAATAGAATCCAAGGTTCTTAATTGCGTCAAGGAAATCAGCAGTTTTGGCTGTTCCGGCAAGTTTGAGAACCCGTCCGATAATATCCCTTAGAGATTTTTTTGTCAGGATTTCATTTATATACCCAACTTCAGCCGGTACGAACTGATTAAATATAACCCTGCCTACAGTGGTTTCAATAAGGTGGTTAATGAATTCACCATCTTTCCTGTCGTTGGCTTTTACTTTTATATGAGCGTGAAGGTCAATCTTTCCTTCATTGTATGCTATGTTAACTTCCTGTGGGGAGTAGAAAATCAAACCTTCACCCCTTACTTTCTCAGTTTCAGTGCTTTTTCTGCCCTTGGTAATATAGTATAAACCAAGAACCATGTCCTGCGACGGAACAGTTATAGGAGCACCGTTTGCAGGGTTTAGAATATTATGTGAAGCCAGCATAAGCATCTGAGCTTCAAGTACTGCACCATTACCAAGTGGAAGGTGAACTGCCATCTGGTCACCGTCGAAGTCAGCGTTAAAAGCTGTACAAACCAACGGGTGCAACTGAATAGCTTTTCCTTCAATAAGTTTTGGCTGGAAAGCCTGTATCCCAAGTCTGTGAAGTGTCGGAGCACGGTTCAGAAGAACAGGGTGTCCTTTAAGCACGTTTTCAAGAATATCCCAAACAACAGGGTCTTTCCGGTCAACTATTTTTTTAGCCGATTTAACAGTTTTAACAATGCCACGTTCGATCAGTTTACGGATAATGAATGGCTTATATAGTTCTGCTGCCATATCTTTTGGTAATCCGCATTCGTGTAATGCGAGTTCTGGACCAACGACGATTACTGAACGTGCAGAATAGTCGACTCTCTTACCGAGCAGGTTCTGACGGAACCTTCCCTGTTTTCCTTTCAGACTGTCACTAAGTGATTTAAGAGGACGGTTAGCATCTGTTTTTACAGCATTTGCTTTCCTTGAATTGTCGAATAGAGAATCGACAGCTTCCTGAAGCATACGTTTTTCGTTACGCAGGATCACCTCAGGGGCTTTAATCTCAATCAGTCTTTTCAGGCGGTTGTTCCTGATGATAACCCTTCTGTAAAGATCGTTAAGGTCGGATGTTGCAAATCGTCCGCCATCAAGAGGAACAAGAGGCCTCAGTTCAGGTGGAATTACAGGTACAACTTTAATTATCATCCATTCAGGCTTGTTAACCTGCTTTGAATCCCTGAAAGCCTCAACAACCTGAAGACGTTTAAGCGCCTCATTTTTACGTTGTTGTGAAGTTTCAGTGTTTGCCCTGTGACGAAGAGAATAGGACATTTCATCAAGATCAATACGGCTGAGAAGTTTATACAAAGCTTCAGCACCCATATCAGCAACAAACTTATCGGGGTGATTATCTTCAAGATACTGGTTTTCTTTTGGAAGAGATTCGGTAATCTCGAGATATTCCTCTTCTGTAAGAAAATCGAGATATTTAACACCATCCACAGCTTTGATGCCTGGGTTGATAACTACATATCTCTCATAATAAATTATTGAATCGAGCTTCTTGGTCGGAAGACCCAGAAGATATCCGATTTTATTTGGTAATGAACGGAAATACCAGATATGTGCAACAGGAACAACCAGGGAAATATGTCCCATCCTTTCGCGACGTACTTTCTTTTCAGTTACCTCAACACCACAACGGTCGCAGACGATGCCTTTATAACGGATTCTTTTGTATTTTCCGCAATGGCACTCATAATCTTTTACCGGACCAAATATCCTCTCGCAGAATAATCCGTCGCGTTCAGGTTTATATGTGCGGTAATTTATTGTTTCGGGCTTCAATACTTCACCACTTGAACGATCAAGTATTTCTTCAGGTGAAGCCAGTCCTATTGAGATTTTTGAGTAACTGGTCTTTGTTTTGTTATCTCTTCTGAATGACATATGCTGAATATTTTTTATTCTAAAACTAAAAATTCAAAACCTGGCGGAATACCTGACTTAATCAAGTATAACGCTCAGTCCGAGACCTCTCAGTTCATGAAGGAGAACATTAAGTGATTCAGGAATACCGGGTAAAGGCATTGGTTCACCTTTAACAATTGCTTCGTATGCTTTGGCGCGGCCAACAACATCGTCAGATTTAATTGTAAGTATTTCCTGCAGGATATGGGCTGCCCCGAATGCTTCGAGAGCCCAGACTTCCATTTCACCAAAACGCTGACCTCCAAACTGAGCTTTACCACCTAATGGCTGCTGAGTGATAAGGGAGTATGGTCCGATTGAACGGGCATGCATCTTATCGTCGACCATGTGGCCTAGTTTAAGCATGTATATGACGCCTACTGTTGCAGGCTGGTCGAATCTTTCGCCCGTGCCACCATCATATAGGTACGTCTTTCCGAACTTTGGAAGGCCTGCTTCTTCGGTGTATTCAGTGATTTGACTTATTGTAGCACCATCGAAAATAGGTGTTGAGAAGGTAAGTCCGAGTTTTTGCCCGGCCCAACCGAGAACAGTCTCATAAATCTGCCCGAGGTTCATCCTCGAAGGAACACCAAGCGGGTTCAGAACGATATCAACCGGTGTACCATCTTCAAGGAAAGGCATATCTTCTGCCCTCACGATCCTGGCAACAATACCTTTGTTACCATGACGACCGGCCATCTTATCTCCAACTTTAACCTTACGCTTCTTGGCTATGTATACTTTAGCAAGACGAACGATACCAGCCGGAAGTTCATCTCCTATAGTGATATTGTATTTCCTGCGTTTGTAAACACCATCAATCTCCTTATACTTAATTATATAGTTATGAAGTAATTGTTTGATACTGTCATTTTTCTTTTTATCGGTGGTCCACTTATTGGGATTAGCATTTAGAAAATCGACCTCCTGAAGCTGTTTCAAAGTGAACTTACTTCCTTTAGGAATTACATCGACATTCAGGTAATCTTTGACCCCCTGTGATGTTTTACCATTAACAAGGATGAAAAGTTTGTCGACAAGTCTTGCCTTGAGTTCATCAGCACTTCTGTTGAACTCTGTTTCAATCTTGTCAAGCAGAGGTTTTTCAACTGCTTTGGCTTTTCTGTCTTTGATAGCCCTGGTGAACAGCTTTTTATCAATAACAACACCATCAAGTGAAGGACCGGCTTTAAGTGAAGCGTCTTTAACATCACCGGCTTTATCGCCGAAGATTGCACGCAGCAGTTTTTCTTCAGGTGAAGGATCTGATTCGCCTTTAGGTGTAATCTTTCCTATAAGTATATCACCCGGTCTGATATGTGCTCCTATACGTATAAGGCCATTCTCGTCGAGGTTTTTGGTAGCTTCCTCGCTTACGTTGGGGATATCGGATGTAAGTTCTTCAAGACCGCGTTTGGTATCACGAACTTCAAGCTGGTATTCATCGATATGAACTGAAGTAAAGTAATCCTCCTGAACAACTTTCTCAGAGATTACAATAGCATCTTCGAAATTGTAACCTTTCCAGGGCATAAATGCAACTTTCAGGTTTCTTCCTAAAGCCAGTTCACCATGTTTGGTTCCGTAGCCTTCTGTAAGCACCTGACCTTTAGTTACTTTTTCACCTTTTCTGACAACAGGAATAAGATTTATACAAGTATTCTGGTTCGTTTTCCTGTATTTCGGAAGTGTATAACGTTTGATATCATCATCAAAACTTACGAACTTTTCTTCATCGGTACGTGTATACCTTACAACTATTTCATTTGAATCTACAAATTCTACCACTCCATCACCTTCTGCAGCGAACAGAATTCGGCTGTCGCTTATCACCTTTGCCTCAAGGCCGGTACCCACTATTGGAGCTTCCGGGTTTATGAGAGGAACAGCCTGGCGCATCATGTTTGATCCCATGAGAGCCCTGTTGGCATCGTCGTGCTCAAGGAATGGAATAAGTGAAGCAGCTATTGAAGCAATCTGGTTTGGAGCAACATCCATAAGGTCAACCTTTGATACCTCCTCAAACGGATAATCAGCTTCATATCTGCATTTTGCTCTCAGGTTTTCAAAATGTCCGTCTTTAAGTAATTTAGCATTTGCCTGGGCTATCATTTTTTCTTCTTCCTCTTCAGCACTCAACCAAACAATACCTGTCTCACTGAAATCAACTTGGGAATCCTTAACTTTAAGGTATGGAGTTTCGATAAATCCCAGAGTATTTATTTTCGCGAAAACGCAGAGGGATGAAATAAGACCTATATTTGGTCCTTCAGGTGTTTCAATCGGGCAAAGTCGTCCATAATGAGTATAGTGAACGTCGCGCACTTCAAATCCTGCTCTTTCACGCGAAAGACCACCTGGTCCCAGGGCTGACATACGACGTTTATGCGTCATTTCAGCAAGAGGGTTTGTCTGGTCCATGAACTGCGACAGCTGATTTGTCCCGAAGAATGAATTTATTACAGATGAAAGTGTTTTTGAATTGATCAGGTCGACCGGTGTAAACACCTCATTATCTCTGACATTCATTCTTTCGCGTATTGTACGTGCCATACGTGCAAGGCCAACACCAAACTGTGCAAATAACTGTTCTCCTACGGTACGTACCCTTCTGTTACTAAGATGGTCAATATCATCGATATCGGTCTTGGAGTTAATAAGTTCAATCAGATAACCGATTATCTTTATAATATCTTCCCTTGTAAGAATCTTAACATTCATTTCAGTGTTAAGTCCGAGTTTCTTATTTATCCTGTAGCGTCCTACCTCACCAAGGTCATATCTCTTATCAGAGAAGAACAGTTTGTCGATAACATCACGGGCTGTTGCCTCATCAGGTGGTTCAGCATTGCGGAGCTGACGATAAATATAGATAACTGCCTCTTTTTCAGAGTTACAGGGATCTTTCTGAAGTGTGTTATATATTATTGCGTAATCCGATAGAGTTGTATCATCTTTATGCAAAAGAATTGCCTTTGCACCTGAATCAACTATCATATCGACATGTTCTGATTCAATAACAGTCTCTCTGTCGAGGATTACTTCATTTCTTTCAATTGAAACAACTTCGCCGGTATCTTCGTCAACAAAATCCTCAACCCATGTTTTTAGTACCCTGGCAGCCAGTTTACGTCCGACGAGTTTCTTGATATTTGTTTTTGATACTTTATGTTCTTCAGCGAGGTTAAAAATCTCGAGTATTTCCTTATCGCTTTCGAACCCTATAGCACGGAGAAGTGTCGTTACCGGCAGTTTTTTCTTCCTGTCGATATACGCATACATCACGTTATTGATATCAGTAGCAAATTCTATCCATGATCCTTTGAAAGGAATTATTCTGGCAGAATAGAGTTTTGTCCCGTTTGCATGTACGCTTTGCCCGAAAAAGACACCGGGTGAACGGTGCAACTGTGAAACAACTACTCTTTCGGCGCCATTAATAACGAAAGTAGCACGTTCCGTCATATATGGTACTGTTCCCAGATATACATCCTGGATAACTGTATCAAAATCCTCATGTTCCGGATCTGTGCAGTAAAGTTTCAGTTTTGC
>Ga0182027_10008887_pt1 | contig 14532 bp, 16 predicted proteins | sample 712E1DmetaG_FD_121300 | JGI IMG/M metagenome (GOLD analysis project Ga0182027, IMG submission 121300) | Permafrost microbial communities from Stordalen Mire, Sweden - 712E1D metaG (Illumina Assembly) | ecosystem: Environmental > Terrestrial > Soil > Wetlands > Permafrost | place: Sweden... | reverse complement strand
CCGGCGTGCGTACCGTGGACGGCGACGTCGTGGGAGACGACAGCTTCTTTCTCGACCAGCCATACGGCCAGGATTGGGGCTGGGACGACCTGCAGTGGGACTACGGTGCGCCGGTCTCCGCGCTCACCTTCAATGACAACTCGGTGAAGCTGAACATTCATGCCGATGCATCGGCGCCCGGAGCTACCGTGGCCGAGTGGACGCCGAATGTGGATTACTACACCCTGGACAACACCATGACGCCCGCGCCCACAGGCGAGACGGCGCATCCCGGTCTCGAACGGCGGCCCGGCACCATGATGGTGCGCGCCTGGGGAACGGTCGGGAATAACGGGCTGCACGTTACGATGGCGATCGAGGATCCGGCGGTCTATATGGCTTCGGCCTTCAAGGAAGCCTTGCGCAGCCGCGGGATTCTCGTTTCAGGCACTGCCGTCTCTCGCCACAAGATCGGCAATGGCGCCGGCGACTTTGCCGACGAACGGGCGCAACCTCTGCAACTGACCCGCTCCGAACTGGCCCGCGTGATGGCTCCGGTGGCGGAACGCAAGGTGCTGGCCATGCACTTCTCAGTGCCGGTGGCCGAGGACATTACCGTCACTAACAAAACCAGCCAGAATCTGCATGGGGAGCTATTGCTGCGGCTGCTGGGCAAGGTCTTTGGTTCAGAGGGTAGCTTCGAGCAGGGAACGCGGGTGGTAAGGCAGTTCCTGGTGAACGCAGGCGTGGACGACAGCGATTTCTTCCTTTACGACGGCTCGGGGTTGAGCCCTGAGGACCGGATTGCTCCGCGTGCCTTTACGCGGCTGCTGAGCTACGCATCGAAGCAGCCGTGGGGCGAGGCGTGGCGCGCGACGCTGCCCGTGGCGGGCGAAGACGGGACCCTGGTGGCGCGGTTCAAGAGTTCGCCGCTGAAAGGGAAGATGTGGGCCAAGACGGGAACGCTAAATGAAGTGAACGCGCTCTCAGGATACCTGACGGCAGCCAGCGGCAAGACCCTGGCATTCTCAATTCTCGTGAATGGCCGCCGGCCGGGGAGCGACGCCGAGTCCCAGGCTGTCGACAGGATTGCAGAGGCGATAGCCGCGGCGAACTAAGACTTGTATCATCGAAGGCAAATGCACGCCAAGAGTTTTTCTGTTTCTTACTCTCTTATGATTTGCGCGACGGTGCTTGCTGTTGGGCTAGCCGCTTGCCGCTCGCTGCCGCCGTCGAAGCCATCGTCTGAATGGACGCCGCAGGAGGCGCGCGGCGCCGCGGTATACCAGGCGAAATGCGGTCGCTGCCACTACCCGACGACGACTCACCCGCTGAACGGACCGGGGCTGCAGGCGTTAACCAAAGTGAAGGCCATGCCATCCGGTGCGCCGCCTACCGACGAGCGCATGACGTCGGTGATTCTGCGCGGGCGCGGCATGATGCCTTCCACGCAGGTAACCGACGAACAGCTTGAGGATTTGCTGGCGTATCTTCACACCCTGTGACAGACTGAACGAGGACCGAAACACGGGCCTGCAAACAAGGGGTCAGTCTCGATCAGGACGGACACTACCATGACGGAAGCTACCAGCACAGCGGCCGGGAGCGGCGAGCATTCCAGCGAAGCATCCGCCGAGCCAAAGCGGCGGGAATTGCTGCAACTGCCGGGGTTGGCGGCTATCGGCCTCTATCTTGCGGTGCTGGCGGGAGTCATCGTTGTCGGCGTGGTTAGCCGCCATTACCCGCCACTTTTTCTCGTCTTTTCCGTGCTGTTCTTTGCCGCCGCCGGTGGGCTCCTGCTGCTCTTCCGCTGGGCGTGGGCGCTTGCCCTTGCCGCGGTCTTGCTGCTGGCTGTCTACAACAGTTGGGTTTTCTCAAGCCAGCATCTGGCGCCCGCGCTGGTGCAGGCGCTGCTCAACTGGGTGTTTTTCCTTTACATGATCCGTGTCGAAGTGCGGAGCAAACTGCGCTAGGGAGCTACCAGAGGACCTTGCAGGCGTTGGCCGCGCGGATTTTGCTGTCGGCGGTGATGAGGGTCAGGTTGTTTGCCAACGCAGTGGCTGCAATGAGCCTGTCCATCGGGTCACCGTGGAAGGGATTCGGAAGTTCTCCAGCGCAAACAGCAATTCGAGGGGTCAACTGGATCAGTTCGATCCTGGCCAGAACGGCAGCTATAAACTCTTCAGCGGTGGTGAGAAGATTCAGCCGCTTTCTGCGTGCGGCATAAGCTATTTCATAAAGTGAAACTGGAGAACAACCGATCTTCTCCCCTGCGATTCGACCGCACAAGATCGCTTCCCGCGCCTGAAAGGATAGTCTCTCGGGCGCTAAGAAAAGCCAGAGTACAACTTGCGTATCGAGCAAAATCACTTTGTGGGGCCTTTCTCGAATCGATCCCATTTTTCATCGAACATTCGGTCCCACTCTTCGTCAGTAAACTCCGAGGAAACGATATCGCCAGTGATGACACCCATATGCCGCAAGCTGCCGAAGATAGTCTCAGCCCCTTCGACCCGAGTCCGATCCTGCGAAGGGAAAACACGCGCCACCGGCTTGCCCCGCTTGGTAACGAGCACGGGTTCGCCAGTGGAGTTCACCTCGTCCATCACGGCGAGGCACTTGGCTTTGAATTCGCCGGCTGCCATAGTACGCATTGGGACAATTCCTCAGAGAACAGTATAGACATGACCATGGTCATATGTCCATGGTCATATAACTCATGGGTAGCTCCTGGGAGACGACCGGGGAGCTTGCCACTACAATGAAAGCGTGATGGAACTGGTGCAGATTTCACCGGCGCGCAGGGTTCCGGCCCCCAAGCCGGAATGGTTGAAGGCGCGCGCTCCAGTGGGCGAAAACTACCACGACCTCAAGCGGTTGGCCCGCTCGCTGGGGCTGAACACGGTGTGCGAGAGCGCGCATTGCCCCAACATCGGCGAGTGCTGGCACCACAAGACCGCAACCTTCATGATGCTCGGCAACCTGTGCACGCGGCGCTGCGGGTTTTGCGCGGTGCCCAAGGGACGCCCGGAACCGATCGACTTCGACGAGCCGCGCCGCGTAGCTGAAGCCGTCGCCACACTGAGTCTGGAACACGCCGTCATTACCAGCGTGAATCGCGACGACGACCTGGTGGGCGGTGCCCGCATTTTCGCGATGGTGATTGAGGAGATTCGCCGCCAGGCTCCCGGCTGCCGTGTTGAAGTGCTCATTCCGGACTTCCAGGGAAATGAGGAAGCGATCAGGATTGTCGTGGAGGCGCAGCCTGAGGTGCTGAACCACAACACGGAGACGGTCCCGCGGCTCTATCGCGTGGTGCGTTCCGGGGCGCGCTACGAGCGATCTCTCGAGCTCCTGCGTTACTCCAAGAAGTTAAAGCCCGGAGGGATAACGAAGTCGGGCGTGATGGTGGGCATTGGCGAGGAGACGGCGGAACTGCTGGCAGTCTTCCGCGATCTTGCCGGTGTTGGCTGCGACATTCTCACCATCGGACAGTATCTGCGCCCCTCGCGCGATCACCTGCCCATGGCGCGCCTTTACACGCCGCGGGAGTTCGCGGAGCTGAAGGCAGAAGCGTTGAAGATGGGTTTCCGGCACGTGGAGTCGGGGCCGCTGGTTCGCTCGAGTTATCACGCGCACGAGCAGGCGGCATCTACAGGAATAGCGGTGTTGGCGTAGGCTATCCGTAATTACTAGCCCCACGGCTCACTGGTTGTAGAATAGCCGTTGGTAGTTTGCCTGTACGGAGGAAGAAACCGATGGCAGTCTCGATCATGGCCGGAATTCCGGCACTCAAAGATCTCAACGCCGACCTGAGGCGCAGGATGGACCAGGCAGTGGCGACCTTCCAGGCCAGCCTCGCCTCGACGCGCACCGGCCGCGCCAGCGTGCACATGCTCGACCAGGTCAAGGTGGACTACTACGGCACGCACACGCCCATCAGCCAACTGGCGCAGGTATCGGCGCCGGAGGCGCAAATGATCGTGATCGCGCCCTGGGACCCGACCATCCTGAAAGAGATCGAGAAGTCGATCCAGGCCGCCGATCTTGGTTTCAATCCGCAGTCGGACGGAAAGATCATCCGCGTACCTGTTCCCCCCATGACCGAGGAGCGGCGGCGCGACGTCTGCAAGCACATCAACAAGGTTCTCGAAGAGCACCGGACGGCGGTAAGGAATGTGCGCCGCGACGGCAACGACGCTCTCAAGAAGCTAGCCAAGGAAAAGAAGATCAGCGAGGACGAGGAGAAGCGGTCGCTTGAAGAAGTGCAGAAGATGACCGACGAAGAGATCCGCCGCATGGAAGAGCTCTCGCACAAAAAGGAAGCGGAAGTCATGCAGGTGTGATGGCAGACGAACAGGACCCGGCTGGAACACAAAGGCGCCTGCGCTTATGGATTGGGACTCTCGCGATCGTCGCAATCTATGCGGCTGTGATGATCCGCACGAATACCCGCTTCACAATACTGGACGACGAAGCCGATAGCATTGCGATTGCGGGGCGCCCGCTCGTGAACGCCTTGCGTCCCTTCCTGACGGGAGTGGGTTTTCATGAACTCCATCCCCCGTTAGCGGAAATCCTCCTGCATTTCTGGTTAGTCGCGACCCACTACTCGTTGTTTCTGCTCCGGGTGTTCGCGAACATCTTTTACATTGCCTCGATCTTCTTCACCGCAAAATCCGCTGAGAGGCTTGCCGGAAAGCGATCCTACTGGTACACGCTGCTGCTGGGCCTTGTCTGGCCCTGCGCGTTTCAATATGGGCGCATTACGGGATGGTACTGTTTGTCGGCGTTCCTCCTGTCGCTGGCCACATGGAGCTACCTCGGGATCGTCGAGGATCGAGATCGCCGGCCGTGGGTCACGTTCGCTATCGCCAGTGCGCTCCTGGTTTGGTCAAACTACCTGGGCTTCGCCTTTCTCCTGTTGCTGCTGGCCGACTTCATGGTCTTCCATCGGGAACTGGCTCTCAGGCGCATCCGGCTGCTCCTGAAGGTGATGGCATTCGTCGCCGTGACCTTCCTGCCGCTGCTTCCTATCGCCATACACGACGTCGTGCAGCACATCGCTCCTTCAGCAGCCAGCGGGACCTGGCGGAATGCGATTGCCGTGGCCGGCTATCCGAGCTTCGCGATCTTCGGCTCAGCCGCCATTGCACCGTGGTTCCTGCCTCTCAGCATTCCGGTTTTTCTGTCCATTCTTGTGTTGTTGGCGTCGATCTGGTTCAGCCGAGGGCGTCGCTGGCTGGTTTACGTCGCTCTTTCCCTGGCTCTGCTGGACATAACCGGAAATCTCGACATCAAGCGAGTTTCGTTCATGCTGCCATGGTTGTTTCTGGCGATGGGAATGGCTGTTTTGAGCGGTGCCTCCCGCTATCCCCGGCTGGCGCTGTCTGCAACCACCGTCATCGTCGCTTCCGGTTGGATTGGAATCATATCTGGCAAGCACTACGCCACCGCGAACCTCAATGAGCCGTGGAGCAAGGTCGCCGAAGTTGTCGCGCAAGATGCGCGCCGTGGCGCAACCATTGTGAGCGCAAATCCGCCTTTCTTTCTCTACCTCGATTACCAGCTTGGCCTTGAATCCGACACCGAGGCCGCAGACTCGTCTTTCCTCGATCCGGCACTCTATCGCTCCCATGGCTTTAACGTTTCGCAGCCGGACGACTGGCAGACATGGGCGGGAAAACTCAATGGCAAAGTGGTGCTGGTAAATGGATCGGGAGTCAGCGAGCAGGTAGCGGAACAGAGTGCCTTGAACGATGCATTGCGCCTGCGCTGCTCGACGCTGGGCGAATACCACGCCTCTCCCGATCCTGCCGCGGAATGGAAGGCGCGTTTCGTCAAAGACGCACCAATCCTCGCCTACCGCACCAGCGTGATCTGGTACGACTGCTCGCGCTGAACGGTGTGGGCAGTTTCAAACCTCATTACTCGGAAATCTCGGAGTCTCGTTTCGAACAAAGCAGTCCAGTGTTTCATGTAAATTCATCTATAGATGTCAAAGTGCCGAAGAATAGACTTGAAGTGGATCACTGAGATGTACCGGAACTCGTCTATGGAGAGATAAGGGCTCCCGGACGATTGACGAGGTAGGTAACCGGGAGGCCGGTTTTAGTGTCCAATTTTGCATATCCATTCGAGTCTGTGTGAGAACATGATGATTGGGGGCGCTGCGGTGAGGGAACACCACCAGGAATTCTTGGAAGGCCCGCATTGGTCCACCGGGCTCGGGAATAAACCTATTCCCGAAAAACTTAAGCACGATGCGATCGTGGAGGCGCTGTTTGAGGTTCGCTTCTCAATGTCCACGATTCCGGAAGTCTTTTTTGGGCGCATCGCTGAATACGAAACTTGGAAGAGCTTCAAGCAGTCCCAACTACCCTTTTATCAAATACCGGCTGTCATGCGACAGGCTGATCCCAATTTGCGTTATCAGCCTCTTTTTGCGTTGACTGAAGAGGGGCAGCAACGCGCCGTCAGAATTGGCCCGCAGGCTATCGTGTACTCAAGAGGTATGCCCTATGTGGGCTGGAAGGTTTTCAAACTAGAGCTCGAGCAGGTCATAGCTGCTATCTTCATGAAAGCCGACGATTTGAAGATTGAGAGACTCGGACTTCGATATCTGAATGCGCTGCGCCACGATCTTCACGGCATTCGATCGATTTCAGACCTAGATTTGAAACTTGAAATCGCTGGGGAATGCATCGAAGAGAGTGTCAACATAAACACGACCACTGACGGAGCTAGCGACACCGCTTGTACGTTGCGAATAGCAACAACGGATGTTATTCAGGGCAACCTGCCACCAGGCACTTCTGTATATGTCGACGTAGATGTCTTTACCAAGGAAGGATTCACAACGTCGGATCAAGATTTTGTGAAGGATTGGATTGGAAGAGCGCACACGAAAGAGAAGGCGCATTTCTTTAGGCTACTCAAAGAGTCCACAATATCATCACTCACGGAGAAATAGATGTTCGCACAGACTGCCCAAACTACTGCATCAATTCAATATCGGGTGCCGGGCACCGCGTTTTTTGTCGGTGAGCGCGAGCGTCAGATACCCTATTTACCTCTGGTTGTTAAGCTCTCAGATTTTCGCCCGGAAGACTCGATTCGTACCCCGAGTTTCATCCCGCCAAGATGGACGGCAACCCCCGCCCCATTCCACTCTGATGATCTCTTAGATTGGGACTTCTACGCGGGACCAAGCCCCAAGCGGCCATCGGGAACAGTTACTTTGATGTTGGAGTATGTGGGGCGCGGATTCCCTGGTGAGGTTGAGGACGCATAGGATTGAAAGGCCTGTTCAGCTTGTTCAAGAGGCAGCCACGTCAGGCGCAGGTACCTGCGGTGCTCGCCACCGTGCCTGCAGCGCCAAATTTCTCTAGTTATCAGTGGTTCGGGGTAACCGAAGGCGACGACCTCCAGCAGGGCGACATATTTGAAAACTGTCGGGTTTACGTTCCTGTGCAAGATCAATCGGGAGAGCAAGACGAGTTGAAGCTCGAGTGGGGAGAACGCGATCTTATTGTTCTCTCACAGAGTTGCGATTTGGTAAAAGGTCAAAAGAACCTCGACGAAGTCATCCTCTGTGAGCTGTGGAGGATTTCCGAATACAAGCCACCCAACCCTTTCTCTAAGAAAGAGGGTCTTGAGGCTGTCCGAAAAGGGCAGAGGCCGCGGTTTCACATGATTGGCAAGTCGGAAATCGCTGGATTTGAACGTGAAATCAGGATTGTAGACCTTCAGCAGATTCATTCGATGCCAATGTCGCTGTTACGTTCAAGAGCGTCAAAAGAAAAACATCTTCGCCTTCTTCCCCCCTACCGAGAGCATCTCTCGCAGTCATTCGCTCGAGTATTCATGAGGGTTGGCTTGCCGATCGACATCCCGCCGTTTGTTAAATGAATTGACAAACTCACGAGCCGCGGGAAGATCTGACATATTTAATAGGAGTAAATCGCAACTCTACTTCGCCCGCTTGTAGAACGGAATCGGCACCTGCTTTGCGCGGACAGAATTAGCGCGGCACTGCACCAGCACGTCTGCGCCACTAGCGGCTACTGCTGTAGGCACCAGCGCCAGCGCGATATTGGTCTTCAGAAATGGCGCGGGCGAGCCCGAAGTGACGACGCCAATCTGGTTTCCTTCCAGATCGTGCACTGTGTAGCCGTCTCGGGCGATGCCTCGATCCACCATTTCAAGGCCGACGATCTTGCGCGTGGGGCCTCCGGAGGCTTGAACGGCGAGCAAGCTTTCGCGGCCGATGAACTCGCCCTTGTCTAGCTTGAGCCAGTGGTCGAGGCCGCCTTCGAAGACATTGATTTCTTCAGAGATTTCGTGGCCGTAGAGGCTCATGCCGGCTTCGAGACGCAGGGTGTTGCGCGCGCCCAGGCCGCACGGACGAATGCCGAACTCGCTGCCCGCTTCCATCAGCGCATTCCACATCTTTACGGTGGTGGGCTCGTCGGCGGGCATGTAGACTTCGAAGCCGTCCTCGCCGGAGTAGCCGGTACGCGCGATCAGCACATTAGGAATTCCGGCGACCGTGCCCCAGGTGAACCAGTAGTTTTTGATGGCGGCGAGGTCGACTTTGGTCAGCTTTTGCAGCGTCTCCAGCGCGCGTGGGCCTTGCAGAGCGAGTTGCGAGTAGTAGGCCGAATAGTCGCTGATGTGGATCGACGGAAACGCGCCTACCTGTTTGCGAATCCATGCATAGTCCTTGTCTTTGGTACCGGCGTTCACTACCAGAAGATAGTCATTGTCGCTGAGGCGGTGGACGAGGATATCGTCGACGAATGTGCCCGCCTGCGTGAGGAGAGCGGAGTAATGAGCCTGGCCATCCTTGAGCCGCGAGGCATCGTTCATGGTGATGTGCTGGATAGCGGCCAGCGCGCCGGGGCCACGAAACTGGATTTCGCCCATGTGACTCACGTCGAAGAGGCCCACGCCGGTGCGCACGGCCACGTGTTCGGCAATAAGACCGCCGCCAGAGCCTGGGTACTCGACCGGCATGTCCCAGCCGCCAAAGTCCACCATCTTGGCCTTGAGGGCACGGTGGGTGGCGTTAAGGGCAGTCTTCTTGAGTGGAGCGGCGACGGAGGAGGCAGTATCGGACATGAGAGCGATCCTTTCAGGAATCCGGCGTTACCCTTCTCACGATAGGGAGGTGGCGGCAGTGGGGTCAAACCCAACTGTGCGCGCGATAGGATAAGAGGGACTGCCGGAGCGACAAGAATCCGGAAAAGAAGACCGGAAAGGATCGGCGCATGAACCATTTTCGAGGGGTGCTGATGCTGGTGGCCGCAGGCATAGCCTTCTGGAGGGGCTGGAAGATTCACACCGGGCACGTGGCGCTGCTGGCATATGCATTGGGAACACTGGCGCTGGGACTTGCGCTCTGGCACCTGACCCGCAAGCCGGACAAGCCGCGGGTGTGAAAACGTGATTCGCAAGGCACCGCACAGCCTGCCCCGCCGTCTTATGGCGTTGGCAGCATAGGGAATAGCTCGGATGGGTTGGAGCCAAGTCCGCCGGAACCACGTCAAAAACCGGCTGGAATGTCTACGACTACTGGTGCGAGGGGAAGAACGTGATCGTACTGATGTTCCACTCCGGCTCCTATTCCATTCTGTCCCTGGCCGGTCTCTCCCCGCTGCAACGGGGCCAGCTTCGCGGAATTCTAAGTGCCGCGCTCACGAAGAGGTAGCTGGCACAGTCCCGCCCCGGTCCGCAGCAACTTCCCGCGGAATGCCGTGTTTCTCTCCTCATGAAGGTTGGGTCATGCGCCCAACCCATAGAGGTGGCCGATGTTGACCATAGCGTTGAATACATTGATCTTGTTACGAATTTTCGGCCTCCGTCTGGCGCATGAAGCAGGATGGGACGGCTTCGGACCATTGATGATCGGGCTGGCAATTCTTGGCGTACTTATCTGGGCGCTTTCCCAGCCGAGTCAGCTCGGACCGGTCAGGATCTAACTGCGGCATCTGGTCGCTTTACTTCCGCCGCGCACGCCAGAACGAGCTAACCCCGAGATAAAGAAAGAGCAGCACAACCCCAGCGGTAATCAGGAACATGCGATGATCGGGGCCCTGCGCCCAGCTCGCCCGCATGCGCCAAAGATTAGGACCAAAGACAATTACTGGCAAAAGGAAGAACACACCGGTAACTTCGAGCCAAATGATGCCGCCCACGCGACGGAAGGGGCGAAAAAAACCGCCCAAGCCGCGGGCGACGCCCCCACTGGACTTGGCAGTGGCCTGCCCGGCGGCCTTGATTCGATCTGCTGTGTTCGCAATGGGTTGGGACTGAGGCTGGGCTTGAAAGGGAACTTGCCGCGCGGGGGCGGGTTCCATCGCAGCGGAAATCCGCTCGCCGGCCATCTTGCCCGCGACGCGCAATCCTGTGCCAAGGACACGGCCAATAATCTGAGCTCTCATACCGTTTATGATGGTAGCAGCGAGGCGCGGTGAGACGCTTGTCGCAATCTGACGCTTCTTTCCGTTTGCTCCTGAACGGATATGGCAGTAAGGTATAGAAATCTCACGCCGCAACCTGCGCCTTCATGCTCGCGCCGGCCGCCGCTCCTGGAGGTACCAGTGACATCCCGTCTGCGCGAACTCATACAGCAACTCGGCGAGGCCATCCACGAGTCGGTCATCGAGAGCGAGCAGATCGCCGGTGTGGTGCAGGATATCCGCAAGCATGGCTTTGACGTGCTGCTGATGCTTGAGGCGACGATCGGCCTGAATGAGGTTGCCGCAAAGGAAGCCGAAGCCGCAGCCGCAGGCGGCGATGGCGCCGAGGAAGGCGCACTCGCCGGCGAGTTTACGCCGAACGATCTGCACTTCCTCCGCTCCCTGCGCATCTCCGTCGAAGGCGAAGAAGAAGGCGCCTCGGCTTCGGATACCGAGTAGGCCAGCCAGACAAAAAGGAATAGGCTGGCTGGGCTTTGTATTTGGGGCCATAATAGACCCATGGCGACGCTGCCCAACTCGGAAGAACTTTGGACTGTGCGAGAGTACCTGCGCGCAAGTTGGAGCCCCGACCGCGAGTATGTGGATGGGCGGATCGAAGAGCGGAACTTGGGCGAGAAAGAACACTCCATCATCCAGCGGTATCTCACGGTTCTTTTTGCAATCAAGCGCGCGGAGTGGGGAGTCGAGGTCTTTCCCGAGCTTCGCACGCAGACGGAGGCTCATAGATTCAGGGTTCCCGATGTGCTGGTGATGCGGGCGGGAGAGAAGTTCGACCGCTACTTGACACATCCTCCGCTGATCGCCATCGAGATACTCTCGCCCGAAGATTCACTGCGGAGCATGCGCGAGAAAGCCTCAGAGTATCGTGGATTCGGTATCGAGAATATCTGGGTGATCGACCCGGAGCCCCGCTTGGCTTATAGATATACTTCCGCTGGCTTCGAAGAGGTACAAGTCGGCGAACTCACCGTGCCGGAGACGCCGATCCGCGTGGTACTCAGCGAATTGTTTGCGGAGTTGGATCGGTAATAGCAGTGAGAAAGTCTGGAAGTGTGTTTTATAACCGGAAGCTCTTCCATGCTCTTCGCTTTGCAGCATGGTGGACGCTGATCGTCCCTATCGCCATTTGGGCTTATCTTTGGATTGAGAATCTGAGCGAGTTTCCCTGGTATGGACTGCTATTTGAAATTGCTCTTGTGATCTCAGGCGTGATTTCAGTGGTAGCTATTCTTGCGACCTGGGTTGGCATGTGGATTTACCTCTTCGCGCGTGACGACTCTTCCTTTGGAACCAAGGCTTTCTGGTTTATCGTGTTTTTCCTTACGGCGTGGTTTGGATCAATCCTTTATTTCTTCTTCGTATACAAACAACAGTTCTTGGCCAAGTCGAGCGCGTTACAGACCCAGCTTTTTTATTGCATGCAAACGCAGGCAACTCCATGTTGTTTGCTTCTAATAGTGGCCAGACTGCGCTTGAGATGATCGACTTATTTCTTGAAAGCTGCTTTTGGGCCGTCGAACTAGCTCTTCTGCACCGCGCGGATGTGCAGTTCGCGCAACTGCTTTTCGTCAACGGTGGTTGGTGCGTTGGCCATCAGGTCGATTGCCTTCGCGGTTTTCGGGAAGGCGATCACTTCGCGCAAGCTGGGCGCGCCGGCCAACAACATCACAATGCGGTCAAGGCCGAGGGCGATGCCGCCGTGAGGCGGCGTTCCGTACTCCAGCGCATCCAGGAAGAAACCAAAGCGCGCGTGCGCCTCCTCGTCCGAAATTCCCAGCGACTGAAAGATCTGCTGCTGCACATCCTTGCGGTGAATACGAATGGAACCCGAGCCGAGCTCGAGGCCGTTCATTGCAAGGTCGTAGCAGTCGGCGCGTACGCTGGCCGGATCGCTGACCAGGTTCGCCATATCTGCTTCATACGGCGCGGTGAAGGGATGATGCGCGGGCATCCACTTACCAGAAGCCAGGTCGTACTCGAACATCGGGAAGTCAACGATCCAAATCGGATTGAAGGCCTTTGTGCCATCCACCTGATCGGCCACGCCGCGCGTCTGTGCATCAACCACCGTCTGCTCTGTCACCTTGAAGGCCCCGTGACGATCGGCATATTTCTTTGCCAGCTCAGTGCGGAAGTTGCCTGCGGCCGCGTAGACGTTGATCTCGCGCTCGCTCAGCCGACCTTCAAACTTGGTGTCGCTGGCCTTGACGGGGTGCGTTGGGTCGCCGGCCACGATGATGACAAAGTCGGCTTCGGCTGCGCCGCTCAATTCGCGCACCTTGACGGCGGCCTCGGGAAAACTCTTGGCCAGCCGCTTGAAGTCGTCGATGAACTTCGCGCCCTTCTTCTGGTCGAAGAGGGGATGGTTGTCCTCGCGCTCCTTGCGGCTCAGTTCGCCCACGTTGGGAATGCGCAGAGCGACGACGGGCAGCGCCGGATCAATCTCGAGCGTGGCCAGGGCCGCGTCGGTAAAGGCCGGTCGCACATCCGTCAGTCCGGGCAGGCGCAGGTCCGGCTTGTCGGTGCCGAACCGCCGCATGGAATCGTCGTAGGTGATGCGCGGAAAGGGCGTAGCCAGCGCGACGCCGGCCGCGGCAAAGGCCGCCGCCAGAAACTTCTCCACCACAGCAAACACATGCTCCCGGCGCGGGAAGCTCATTTCAAGATCGACCTGCGTAAACTCAAGCTGGCGGTCGGCGCGGAGGTCCTCGTCGCGGAAGCAGCGGGCAATTTGAAAGTAGCGGTCGAAGCCCGAGATCATGAGGATCTGCTTGAAGATCTGCGGCGACTGCGGCAGCGCGTAGAACTCGCCCGGATGCACGCGGCTCGGCACCAGAAAATCGCGCGCGCCTTCAGGCGTGGACTTGGTGAGGATGGGCGTTTCGATCTCGAGAAAGCCCTGCTGGCTCATGCTCTCGCGGATGGCGAGCGTAATGTCGTGGCGCAGCTTGAAGTTGCGCTGCATCTCTTCGCGGCGCAGGTCGATGTAGCGGTATTTGAGGCGAACTTCCTCGTTCTGGATTGCCTCTTCAGCGGGAGAAAACGGTGCCAGGCGCGTGTCGTTGAGGATGCGCAGCTCGGTGGCTTCGATCTCGATTTCGCCCGTGGGCATCTTGGGGTTGATGGCGTCCATATCGCGCAGACGCACCTTGCCTACCGCGGCAACGACGTACTCCGGGCGGACCTGTTCGCCCTTCTGGTGGCCCAAAGGCACCAGCTCTTTGTCGAGCACGATCTGGGCTATGCCGGAGCGGTCGCGCAGATCGAGAAAGATGAGGTTGCCATGGTCGCGGCGCCGGTTAACCCAGCCCATCAGAACCACCTGCTGCCCAGCGTGGGCGGCGCGCAAGTCGCCGCAGAGATGCGTCCGTTCAAGATTGCCTAAGAAATCGAGCACTACCTGTGTCCTTTACTCGCTTGCCGGTTTTGAGAGGAAGACGGCCAGCTGTGCGCGAGGAACCTTTGTTTGAATGCCGGTGGCGAAGGTCTTCACAGTAAGAATACCGGATTGAAGCTCGTCTTCGCCCAGGATGACGATGTTGCGTGCGGTCTTGTCGGCGGCCTCGAACGATTTTTTCAGACGGAAACTGCCCTCACCCAGCTCAATCCAGAGTCCCCTGTGGCGCAATTCGCGCGCCAGAACCAGGGCGGCGGGGTTCAGTCCTTCGCCCAGTGGCGCGATAAATGCGTCTGCTTTTGGTTCCGGGGCAGATTCAAGAGCCTGGAGCGTGAGAACCAGCCGGTCTTCGCCCATGGCAAAGCCGATTCCCGGCGCTTTGGGCCCGCCGATCGCCTCGCTCAGCCCGTCGTAGCGGCCGCCGCCCAGCAGCGCATTCTGTGCGCCCAGGCCGCCGTGGGTGAATTCGAAGGTGGTGCGGGTGTAGTAGTCCAGGCCCCGCACCAGTCGATTGTTGCGTGTGTAAGGAACGCTGGCTGCATCCAGGGCCGCGAGAACTGCGGCAAAGTGCGCCTTCGAGACCTCATCGAGCGAGTCGGCGATCACCGGCAGCGTGTCGATAATGGGCTGATCCGCGGGAACCTTGCAGTCCAGCACCCGCAGCGGATTGGT
>Ga0182027_10008883_pt1 | contig 14536 bp, 14 predicted proteins | sample 712E1DmetaG_FD_121300 | JGI IMG/M metagenome (GOLD analysis project Ga0182027, IMG submission 121300) | Permafrost microbial communities from Stordalen Mire, Sweden - 712E1D metaG (Illumina Assembly) | ecosystem: Environmental > Terrestrial > Soil > Wetlands > Permafrost | place: Sweden... | reverse complement strand
GTGATGATGATCAGCGGCCAGAGAAAGTCGTTCCACGACCACATGAACTGGATGATCGCCAGCGTGGCCAGCACGGGCGCCGACAGCGGCAGCACGATCTTGAACAGGATCCCCAGACGCGAGGCGCCGTCGATGCGGGCCGCCTCCTCGAGCTGCACGGGCAGCGACAGGAAGAACTGGCGCAGCAGGAAGATGCCGAACACGCCGCAGAGGTTGGGCACGATCAGGCCGCCGACGCTGTCGATCAGGCCCAGCTTCCGTACGATCAGGAAGGTCGGGATGATCACGACCTGGAACGGCACCATGAGGGTGACGAGGAGTAGCACGAAGACGACGTTGCTGCCGGCGAAGCGCAGGCGAGCGAAGGCATAGGCCGCGAGGCTGCAGAACAGCAGGTTGCCGGCCACCGTCGCCGCCGAGTAAAGGAAGCTGTTCAAAAAGAAATGGCCGAAGGGCAGCGAGTTCCAGGCATTGACGTAGTTCTCGAAGTGCAGCGAGCTGGGGATCAGGACCGGCGGGAAGCGCTGGGCATCGGAGGCCGTCTCGAGCGAGGTGATCACCGACCAGACGAGGGGCAACAGCATGGCCGCCGACAGCGGGATCAGGAAGAGGTGCCACGGACTGAAGGGCCAGTGGCGCGGCCGTTTGTCGGGCAGGGCCTCGAAGTCGAGCGGGCGGTCGGCGCCGATGAGCGAAGGGGTCGCCATCACGCCGCCCTCATGAGTTGCTGTAGACGCCGCGACTGCCGACCTTGAGCTGGATCACCGTGATCACCAGGATGGCCAGGAACAATACGTAGGCGATGGCGGCGCCGTAGCCGGCGTTGAAGAACTGGAAGGCCTGCTGGTAGAGGTAGAAGACGACCACCGTGGTCGACCCCAGTGGGCCGCCGCGCGTGGTGACGTAGATCTCGTCGAAGAGCTGCAGGGCGCTGATCGTCGACCAGACCACGAGGAACAGCGTCGCCGGTCGCAGGAAAGGCAGCACGACGTTGCGAAACGAGCTCCACTTGCCGGCGCCGTCGATCTCGGCCGCCTCGATGAGCTCCTGCGGCACGCCCTGCAGCGCTGCCAGGTAGATGATGACGTCGAAGCCCAGCCAGCCCCAGATCGTCATGGCGACGATGCAGTACAGGGCCTGATTGGGGTTGCTGAGGAAGCCCTGCGCCGGTATGCCGACCTTGCTCAAGAAGAAGTTGACGAGACCGAAGACCGGGTCGAGCAGCCAGAGGAAGATGATGCCGGTAGCGACGGTCGAGGTGACCACCGGCACGAACACCGCCAGACGGTAGAAGCGCACGCCGTGCAGCTTGCGGTTGAGCGCCCAGGCGACCAGCATGGCGCCGGCCACCGAGAGCGGCACGAACAGCACCGTGTAGAGCACCGTGTGACGCACCGAGGCGGCGAACGCGGGGTCGTGCAGCAGCGCCCGGTAGTTGGCCATGCCCACCCAGTGCGGCGCCGAGACCAGGTCGTTGGCCTGGAACGACATGATCCCCGACCACACGATCGGCACGATGCCGAAGATCACGATGAGCACGACGGCGGGCAGCGTGAACGCCCAGCCGGCCAGATGCTCCGAGCCCAGCGCCCGCCGCACCCTCGAGTCGGGTGCGAGACTCAAGCTCACGCGCCTTCCGCGATCACGATCCGGGCACGGCGAGGAGGGCGTTGGTCTGCTGCGCCGCCTGGTCGAGCGCCGTCTTGGCGTCGGACTTGCCCAGCATCACCGACACGATCGCCTGGCCGAGGAACGTCGAGATCTTGGAGTACTGGGGGATCGTCGGCCGCGATTTGACCGCGTTGCCCATGTTCTTCACGAACAGGTCGGTGCCGGGGTACTTGGTGAGATAGGTCTGAAAGTCGGGCTGCTGCTGCTGGGACTGGCGGGTCGGCAGGGCGCCGGTCTGCAGGTCGTAGTACATCTGCTGCTTGGCGGCCGTGAACCACTTGAGAAACGCCCATGAGGCGTTGACCCGGTCGGCGCCGTTGTTGAGGATGACCCAGTTGTCGGGGCCGGAGATCGTCTGGCGGTTGGCCGGCATAACCTGCACGCCGAACTTGACGTTGGGGAAGCTGGGCAGGTCCCAGGGCCCCGTGACCATCATGCCGATGTGGCCGTTGTTGAAGGTCTGCTGGATCTTGGTGTTGGTCGTGTCGATGTAGATCGAGTGGTCGACCGTGGCCATGTCGCCCAGCATGGTGAGGGCCTGGACGCCCTGGGGCGAATTGAAGGCCGCCTGCTTGTTGTCGGGCGTGAGGATGTCGCCGCCGAAGTCCCAGAGCATGGCCTCCCAGTGCCACACCGTGTCCTCGCTGGCGTCGGCCGGGTAGCCCCAGCCGAACTGCTTCTTCGCCGGGATGGTGAGCTTCTTGGCGGCCGCGCGAAAGTCGTCCCAGGTCCACTGCGCCGTCGGGTACGACAGGCCGGCCTGGTCGAAGAGCTTCTTGTTGTAGACGATGGCGAGGTTGTCGACGAGCGCCGGCACTCCCATGATCTTGCCGTTCACGGTGGCCGCGAGGCGCTCGGCCGGCCAGAAGTCGTTCCAGTTGAACGAAGGGTCCTTGGCGATCATGTCGTTCAGGATCACGACCTTGGGACTCTTCACGATGTTGGCCGCCCAGGAGCCGTAGAGGTAGGTGATGTCGGGCGGCTTGCCCCCGGCGATCGCCGTCAGGGTCTTCTGCAGGGCGTAGTCGTTGCTGCCGTTGTAGAGCGCCGTGACGCGGATGTTGGGATTAGCCTTGTTCCACTGGGCGACCAGCACGTTGTCGGCCTTGGCGGCGTAGTCGGTGTCGCCGTGCCACATGGTGATGTTCACGACGCCGGTGGGGCTGGCGCCGGGAGTGGCGGCCGTGCCTCCTGCGGACGAGCCGCAGCCGACCGTCAAGGCCACTGCCGCGCAGACGAGGGCCAGCAGGCCCACGATGCCGAGCGAGACGCGTCTCATTGCCTGCCCCCTGTCGTTGAAGTCATCAAGTCTGCAGCTCGACCGCTCTGGTGAGATGCCGCGGATGGTCCGGGTCGAGGCCTTTGGCGGCCGCCAGCGAGGCGGCGACCCGATGGATACGAACGAGCTCCGCCATGGGGTCGAGCTCGCCGGCGATCACCGTGGCGCCGGTCTGGGCGACCTGTTCGAGCAGCTCCGGCTCGATCTCGCCGAGCGACCAGACGACGCTGTGCGGCTCGGCCACGCTGATGGGGCCGTGCCGATACTCCATGGCCGGATAGGCCTCGGTCCAGGCCTGGCAGGCCTCGCGCAGTTTCAGCGCCGCCTCGTTGGCCAGGCCGACCGTCCAGTCGTGGCCGAGAAACACGAAGTGCTCGAAGGCCGTGGGGTCGAACGGCAGAGGCTCGGCCAGTGCCCGCTCCGCGTCGGCGATCCCCGGCCCGAGGTCGTCGCCGAAGCAGGCCCTGAACAGCGCCAGCGCGGTGGTCGCGAAGCGCGTCTGGACGACCGAGGCTTCGTCGGCCGACTCGAGCAAGATGGCGCGCCCGGCGGCCGCGACGACGGGTGAACCGGAGACGGCGGAGACGGCGACGGTGGGCGTGCCCGGGGGCACGGCGCGCAGGGCGCGCACGATCTCGGTCGTGGTGCCCGAACGGGAGATGACGACCACGGCGTCGTAGCGCCGGCCCGGCGGCATCTCGCTGGGCGTGAAGGCGTCGGTCTCGCCGAGGCCGCCGGCTTCGCGGCGGGCCGCCACCGACTGGGCCATGAACCACGAGGTGCCGCAGCCTACGACGGCGACCCGTGTGCCGGCCGCCGGCAAGACCTCGCGGGCCTGCCCGGCCATCGCGGCCGCGGTGCGCCACATCTCTGGTTGCGAGGCTATCTCGTGTTCAAGTGCGCTCATTTATCGGCATATTACGTCAGATGTGAGCAGAGCGCAACGCCATTTGCGCAGAGAGGTATATGGTCCTCCCATGCCCGGGTCCGACGCGCACAGCAACCTGGCGGAGCTGAAGCTCCGCGACTATCTGCCCCGCCCGACTCTGCGCCTCGCCGAGCATCGCCCGCCGCGCGCCGCCCGCAGCGCCGTCGACGCGCACAACCATCTCGGCCGCTGGCTCGCCGACGATGGCGACTGGGTGGTGGCCGACGTCCCTCGCCTGCTGGCCGACATGGACGCGCTCGACCTGCGGGCGATCGTCAATCTCGACGGACGCTGGGGCGCCGAGCTCGAGGCCAACCTGGAACGCTACGACCGCCGTTACCCCGGGCGCTTCGTCACCTTCTGCCACCTCGATTGGCGCGAGACGGCGGCGGCGGGGTTCGGTGAGCGCCTGGCGCACAGCCTGCGGCGCTCGCTGGCAGCCGGCGCCCGGGGACTCAAGGTCTGGAAGGACCTCGGGCTCAGCCTCACCGACGAGCGCGGCCGGCTCCTGCTGCCCGACGACCAGCGGCTGGCGCCGGTGTGGGACGTGGCCGCCCAGGAGGGTGTGCCGGTGCTCATCCACACCGCCGACCCGCGGGCCTTCTTCGAGCCGCTCGACGCGCGCAACGAGCGTCTCGAAGAGCTGCTGGCCAACCCCGGCTGGTCGCAGGGGCATCTCGGCGGCCGGCACTACGAGCGCCTGCTCGAAGCGCTCGAGAGTCTCGTAGCCGCCAACCCGGCGACGACCTTCATCGCCGCGCACATGGCCAGCGCCGCCGAGGATCTGGACAGGGTGGAGCGCTGGCTGCGCGCCTATCCGAACCTGTTCGTCGACATCGCGGCGCGCATCGCCGAGCTGGGCCGCCAGCCGCGCCGCGCGCGCGACCTGATCGTGCGCCACGCCCCGCGCGTGCTCTTTGGCACCGACGCCTTTCCGCCGAGCCCGGGCGAGTACGCCATCCACTTCCGCTTCCTGGAGACCGCCGACGAGCACTTCGCCTACTCGCTCGACGAGCCCCCGCCGCAGGGGCGCTGGCGCATCAGCGGCCTGGAGCTGCCCGACGACGTGCTGGACCAGCTCTACAGCGGCAACGCCGCGCGGCTCATCGCGGGCCTGGCGACCGGATAGCGAAGAGCGCGGGTCGCGGCGCCGCTACCGCAGCCCCTCCGGCATGAGGTCGCGCTCGGCGGCCAGCATCTCGTCGACCAGCGCCTCCATCTGCGACAGCGACAGGACCGCGGCGGCGTTGGGGTCGAGAGCGACCGCCTGCGCCACGCGGCGGCGGTCGCCTTCGAGCGCCGCGCACACGGTCAGCTCGACCACGTTCAGGAAGGTGCGGTCGAGCGCCGCGCACTGCACCGGCAGGTCGCCGACGTGCGTGGGCTGCAGCCCGGCCCGATCGACCAGACAGGGCACCTCGACGCAGGCGTTCGCCGGCAGGTTGGTGATGAGGCCGGTGTTGCGCACGTTGCCGTACACGGTGCGCGGCACGCCGGTGACCATCGAATGCACGATCTGCGCCGCGTACTCCTGGCTGCGTTCGATCTCGAAGGGCTCGCCGGCGGCCAGCTTGCGCTTCTCCTCGGCGTACATCTCGAGGTTCTCCTCGCTGCGCCGCACGTACTCGCCGACGGGGATCCGCAGGCGCTCTATCTCGGCGTCGTCGCGCATGAACCACGGCACGTACTCGGCAAAGTGCTCGCTGCTCTCCGTCGGAAAGTAGCCGAAGCGCCGGTAGACCTGCACGCGGACGTGGCGGCCGAGCCCTTCGGGGTCGGCCGCGATCGCCGCGTCGAGCGCCGGGTAGAGGCTCCTGCCTTCGTGCTCCACGCGCAGCACCCAGCTCATGTGGTTCACCCCGGCGCCGTGGAAAGTGATCTCTTCGGGGGGCACGCCGACGTACTCGGCCACCTGGCGGCTGGTGTTCTGGATGGAGTGACAGAGGCCGACGACGTTCTGATGCGGCGAGCCCGCATACCAGGCCCAGCAGTTCATCGCCATGGGGTTGGTGTAGTTGAGCATCCAGGCCTGCGGGCACAGCTCGGTCATGTCACCGGCGATGTCGAGCATGACGGGGATGGTGCGCAGGGCGCGAAACACGGCGCCGACCCCCGAGGTGTCGGCGATCGTCTGGCGCAGGCCATACTTCTGGGGGATCACAAAGTCGAGCTGCGTCGCCGCGTGGCCGCCGACCTGAATCATGTTGATGGCGAAGTCGGCGCCGTCGAGAGCACGGCGCCGCTCGGTGGTCGCAACGATCCGGCCCCGGGCACCGAGCGTGTCGTTGGTCCAGTGGGCCATCGCCGCGGCGGTCGCGAGGCGTTCCTCGTCGATGTCGTACAGCACGATCTCCGCGTCGGCCAGCTCGGGAAACGAGAAGATGTCGCCGAGCAGGTTGCGCGTGAACTCCACGCTGCCGGCGCCGATGAACGCGATCCTGGTCATGCCCGTCGCCGTCCTTTCGCTGCCGGGCCCGCGAGACCGCGGCGCCCGATCCGTGTCGCGCCCGACGCCGTGCGACACACTGCCCGGCGCGGCGGTTCTTGAGCGATACGGTCGCACATCGCGCAGAAATGAGCAAGGTTACGGGGCGGGCGGGGCGGCGACCCGCTACACGTCGATGAGCCCCTCGGCCACCGACACGCATTCGCCGCCGATCCACACGTTCGCGACCTGGCCGTCGCGCTTCTCGGCGCGAGCCTCGAGGACGCTGGGTCGTCCCATCTCGACTCCTTGCGCGATGCGCCAGCCATAGCTGCCGCTCGCCGCCGCGTCGAGGTGAGCGAGCAAGCCGGCCAGCGCACAGTTGGCGCTACCGGTGGCGGGGTCCTCGGGAATCCCGTCCAAAGGCGAGAACATGCGCGCCCGCAGGTCGAAGCCGTCGGCGGTCCGCACGTAGAGATGCACGTCGGGCGGATCGACGCCCTCGGCGACGAGGCTCTCGAAGCCGGCGACGTTGGGCCGGGCTCGCCCCAGAGCGTCTCGATCCTTGAGCTCGGCGAGCACGAACGGCAGGCCGACCGAGGCCACCTGGGGTGAGTGTGACGTCGTGACGAAGTCGTCTGGGGCAAGGCAGACCGCCGCTGCCACGGAGCCCACCGCGACGGGCCTGCCGAGGCTGAGCTGCTGCGGAGCCGTCAGCTCACACCAGAGGCGCCCTCCAGCGCGGCGCCGTATGGCCACCGCGACCAGCCCGGCCTGCTCTTCGAAGGTCACCTCGCGCGGCGCCTCGAGCGCCCCGAACACGCCCATCCCGGCCAGCACGAACGCGGTCCCGATGTTGGGGTGTCCGGCGAACGGCACCTCGCTCATCGGTGTGAAGATGCGCACCCGACGGTCGTGTCCCTCCTGGAGCGGCAGCACGAAGGTGGTCTCGGAGTAATTGAACTCGCGGGCGACCTGCTGCATCTGCTCGTCGCCAAGCCCTGCCGCCTCGGGCAGGACGGCGAGCTGGTTGCCACCGAAGCGGCTGTCGGTGAAAACGTCGCAGGTGAAGTACCGGTAGCGCATGACGTCCCCTTTCTCTACCCGCCCCTGCGCGCGGTGATCGCCGGCGGCAGGGGGACCAGCACCGGGGTGCGTTTCTTGTAGGCCTCGTAGTCGTCGTGCCCGCCCCAGCGCTCAGCGGCCCGTTTCTCGAGCAGCGGCACGCCGCTGACGCGGGCGAGCAGAAAGATGACGAACAGCGGGGAGATCAGCGTGACCCACTGCCAGCCGCGCAGGACGGGCAGCGCGATGAGCGCCACGCCGATCCACAGGACGATCTCACCGAAGTAGTTGGGATGGCGCGACCACGACCACAGGCCGGAGTGGATGAACCTGCCCTTGTTGCTCGGCTCGGCCCGGAAACGGCGCTTCTGGATGTCGGCCGTCGTTTCGACGGCAAACCCCGCCGCCCAGGCCAAGGAACCTATGAGCGCGACCACGCCGAGGTCTTGGCGCACGTTCGTCGTGATGGCGGCCAGCGCGGCGGCGAGGGTCAGGCTCACCCACAGGCCCTGCAGGGTCCAGGCGTTGAGAAAGCGGACGAAGGACGGCTTGATCTCGTCGAAACGGGCGTCGCTGCCGGCCTTGCGGATGCGACGGAACAGGTAGGCGCCCAGGCGAGCGGCCCAGATCACCACCAGCGCCAGCAGCAGGACTGAACGGCCGTCGGCCGGCGGGCCGAGCAGCACCGCGATCGCCGTCACGGCGATGTAGGTGAAGCTGCCGGTGAGATCAAAAAAGCCCTCGCTGCCCAGCAGCCAGGCCGGGATGAAGGCCAGCCACTGCATGAGGTACGCCACCCCGATCGACAGAGCAAAGACCGGGATGCCGTGCACCGAGGCCCCGCCCTGACTGCCGGCAACGGCCACGCCGAGGCCGATCACAACGACGACGGGCAGGGCGAGCAGCGCGTTGCGATCTGCCGTCTTCATGGCCTTGCGGGCGCGATGTTTCAGGCCGGGCAGCGCCGGCGCAGGAGCAGTCCGCAGCCCATGAGGACGACTCCCAAAGCCCAGAGCACCGGGGATGCGCCCGTGAAGTCGAGCGCGCCGGTGTGCGATCCCACAGTCGGGCTGGCCAGGTACCTGGCCAGCAGGCCCGGGACGTCGGGGTAGAGATCGTAGTAGGGATTGGTCTTCTCGTATGCCCGGGCGATCCTGATCTGGGCCGCGGTCCAGTTCCCGCCGATGTGCCCGTTCTGCGCCTCGGCGACGATGAGGACGGTGGCCGGGGAAGCGCCGATGAAGGCGAGCGTGCCCGTATGCGACCCCGGCGTCGGGTGCTTGAGGTACTTCGTCAGGACGGTCGAGAGGTAGGTGTACCGGCGCCCGATCGCATGGGTCTCGACATAGGTACGGGCGACCTTGACCTGGGTCACCGTCCAGTTCCCGCCGATGTGGCTGTTCTGCGCCTCGGCGACGATCAGGACGGTGGCGCGAGATGCGCCCGGTGTGGTCACACCTTTGAGCGAGATCTTCACTGAGGCCGCCTGCGCGGTCGCCGCAAACGACAGCATGGCCCCCAGGACGATGGCGATGACGAGCGCCTTCACGATCTGCCTCCTCCCCGCGCCGACCGCGGCGTCGGTTCGATGTGGACCACACCCCACGCGAACCTACCGCGTCGGTCTGGCCTGGGCAACGTTGGCCGACCGTTCCAGGCCGCCGCTCGGTCCGGGGCGCCCGTAGTGCCGGCTGGCGACGTAGCCGAAGGCGGCGGCGGCCAGGCAGACGATGCCGCCGAGCACGATCGGCGCCCGCCCCCCCATTCTGTCGGCGAGCAGCCCCAGGACGGGGCCGCCGATCACCGTCCCGCCACCAAAGATCACCGTTTGCAGCGACAGGACCCGTCCGTGCATCTCGGGTCTGGCTTCGACCTGCACCATCGCGGTCGTCGCGGTCAGGTAGAGGATGCTCGCCATGCCGACGAGGAACACCGCCGGAGCAGCCAGGCCGACGCCGGGAACGCAGGCCAGAAGGAGCATCGCCAGGCCAAGAGCGGCGGCGCCGACGATGATGTGACGCAGCCGCACCAGACCGCGGTGAGCGACGACCAGAGCGCTCACGACGGCGCCGCAGCCGAAGAGCGAGTAAAGGACCGTGAAGACGCCGCCGGTGCTGTGCAGAGCATCGGTGACAAAGAGCGGCAGGGTCACGGTGAAGTTGTACGCCAGCATCTGGATGGCGACGAGCATCGTGAAGCTGATCCACAACGACGGCATCGACATGACGTAGCGCAGACCCTCGCGGACCTCGCCTTTGACCCGTGGTTTGCGCGGCCGGCGGCGGAGCTCGACGCCGCGCATCATGACGAGGCACAGCAGGACGGCCACGTACGAGGCGGCGTCGATGGTGAAGCACCAGCCGTACCCGAGGGTCACCACCAGCAGGCCGGCCAGCGCCGGCCCGAAGATGCGCGCCACGTTGACGATGACGCTGTAGAGCACGACGGCGTTGGGCACGTCCTCGGCACGGACCATCTCGGTGACGAACGAACGCCGCAGCGGGTTGTCGAACGCCAGCAGGGTGCCTCCACCGAGAGCCAGGGCGTAGAGCCCGACGAGCGGCGGATGCGCCATGAACGCGAGGATCGCCAGGCCCGCGGACTGCACCATCTCCAGGCTCTGGGTCACGAGCAGCAGCTTGCGTTTGTCGGACCGGTCGGCGAGGGCTCCCGCCCACGCCGACAGCAGCAGGATCGGGCCGAACTGGCAGGCGGCCAGAATGCCGACCGCGACCCCGCTCCCGGTGATCTTGAGCACGAGCAGGATGAGCGCGACGTTGGTCAGCCAGTTGCCCGTGTTCGAGACTAACTGGCCGATGAAGTACAGCCGGAAATTGCGGTTGCGCAGGGAGAGGAAGGTCTTCCTCAACGCCCCGCTGAGTCCCGTGGGGGCGGGCATCCCGGGTGAGTCCGGGCTCACCGGGGCGCGTCCGTTGGGTGTGCAGGAGTCGCGTGCATCAGGTGTCGGCGTCGGCCAGTCGCTCGAGCAGGTCGATCGCCTTGTCCAGCGCGGCCCGCTCCCGGGCGTCGACCGTCGAGTCGATGGCCCGCTCCAGCCAGGTGTTGCGGGAGGCGATGATCGACTCGCGCAGCCCGAGACCGGCGTCGGTGATGCTGATCTGGGTCTTGCGACCGTCGCTCGGGTCTGGTCGCGACCGGACCAGGCCCGCCGATCTCAGCGGCGCCACACTCTGCGCGATCGCCTGCTGACTGACGTGCTCGGCCGCGGCCAGCGAGGCCGCCGTCGCCGGACCGTCGAGACGCAGACGCTGAAGGATGGAGAGCTGGGAGATCGACAGTCCCGTGGAGCTCGCGCCGGCCTCTTCGCGCAGCCGGGCCCGCAGGCGTTTAAGGGCGAGAGCCAGTCTGGTCGCCACCGGGTCTTCGCCATGCACGGAGTCGGGCATGACCCCATACTGAGGTCAACAAGACAGTTGTGCAAGTAACTTGCGTTGTTTCGCTTCGTCCGGGCGAACGGACTCCTGGCAGGCTCTCCGGTACTCGACAATGACGGCAGTACGGTCGCGGGCAGACCGATCCAAGGCCATGGATCACGACGCGGGCAGCGACGACACCGACGGGCAAGAGAAGAAGGCCGCGCACGATCTGGCCGCGCACGATCTGGCCGCGCACGACCCGAGCATGACGCGGCGCGCCGGTCGACTCGCGGGCGACGGCGCTGCCCGCTGAGCGGCGTGCGGGCGGGAGGAGCAGAAGCTCCTCCCGCCCGCACGCCCAGGTTGGCGTGCCGACCCGACGGCAAGCGGCAGCTCCCGGCTCGCGGCCCGGGCGTCGTCAGTTCGTCGGGGTGAGGCTGCCTCAGGCCGCCTTGCTCAAGCTCAGATCGGCGACCCTGGTCGAGTCGAAGATCTCCTCGACGCCCTCGACCGGCTTGGAGAAGTCGATCGCCGCGGGAAAGATCTTCGTCAGTTGTTCTTTGAACCACAGGTCGAACGGGTCCTGCGATGCGGCAAAGCCGGCGTTGCCCTGCGTGGGATCGTCGCCTTCGATGTAGATGCCGACGAGGTCACCCTGCGGCGTCGAGTGGAGCGTGATCAGCTCCTCGGACACGTTGAGCCTGCGACGTGACGCCGTGAAGTCGTCGCGATGGTAGGTCTCGGCGACGAAGGCTCTTGCCCTGTCGGTCTCGCCCGGCGTGAGCGGGGCGCAGAAGGCCATGCCCCGGCCCCGGCCCCTGGCCGTCGGGTCGATCCAGGCGGCCACCGTCTCGGGCGCGGGACCAGGCATCGGCTGGGTGAGGTCGGCGCCGTGGATCTCCTTGGAGGCCTTCACGAAGTAGCGGTCGATGTCGAGATCCGACGACGGCAGCATGGCGAACTTCTCCAGCAAGTCGCCTTCGGCTTCGATGTAGGTGGTGACGAAGTCCCCCATGGGGGTGTGCTGCAGGTACGCCCTTTCCATGGTGATCCCGAGGCGCCTGCGAGACTGCTCGTACTCGCGCGGACGGGATTTCAACTCGGTGGCGATCTCCCTCGCGTCCTTGCCCGGCACGACCGGGAACACCAATGCGGTGCGTGACATTGCGGTACCTCCTGCTTCAACGTAGGCCGGGAGTCAGCGAACGACGTCGCCAGGTACACCCCGGCCGGGACTGACGGATACCTGGCGTGTCCCCGGCAGGAGGACTACTGAGACGAAAGGTCCGTTTGCGCTGGGCGGGGTAGCCATGAACGGCGGCGAGGGCCTGACGCTCGGCCGGACACCTTGTGGACGTCCACGGCTCGTTGGCAGGCGTGGCGAGAAACGTCCACGCGCGTGCCCGACTCAACGCACTTCGTCGGCCCCAAGGTCGATGGCCGGGCCCTGAACGCGGGGCTGGCCGTCGATGTCCAGAGCGCCGGCGTTCACGCTGACGCCCCGATCGATCGCGGGGGAGGTGGCGGCGACATGCAGGTCCAGAGGGGGATCCACGAGCTGGGGATCGGCAAAGAGGGCCGCGGAGTCGGGCCAGGCGCCTGGGCTTCTGGTGCTGCCCCCGAAATACAGATTGTTGTCGACGGTCATGTCGGTGTTGTTCGTGCCCCATTGGACGATGTAGCCGGCCGATGCATCAGTGCGCACCAGGATGTTGTTCTTGACGGGGATCCGGTGGCAGTTGTTCTGCACGACGATCTCGCCGCCCTTCCCCTGATAGGTGGTGTTGTTCACGAGCACACAGTCGACTGCATTTCCTTTGTCCGCGGCATATCCACCCATTTCCAGGTTCCCCTGGAAGGAACGGGACACGAAATTGTTGCGCACCGTTATTCCTGAGGTGCTCTTGCCTTGGTGTTCGCTGGCCAGCTCGATAGCGATATCGCAGTGGTCGACCCTGTTTCGTTCGATGACGATGTTCTTGCCGCCATCCACATAGAGTCCGTCGGCGCTGCGGTCCGTTCCATAGGCTGGGTTGCCGTACGACGTGATGTTGTAGACGACGTTGTCGGTGCAGACGCCGTTGCGCGCCTGGTCCAGCGCGGGGGTCGGGCATTCGCCCTCAAAGCCTATGAAATCGATGCCGATGTTGTCGTTGTCGTGGACCTTGTTGTGGGAGACGACGAAGTGTTCGACGTTGCCGTTCAACACCATGCTCTCGCTCCACCCGGTCTTGCATCGGGTGACCTCATTGCCGTCGACGGTGACATTGCTGAGGGGAGTCGTCGCGTTGGTGCCGTAGACGGCGATGCCATGACAGCCGGATCCACTGGTGGCATTGACGATGTTGGACACCGTGTTGTCGCGGATCTCGATGAAGCTGCCGGCGCCACGCACCCAGATGCCCGCCTGAAAGATCATGCCGGAGCTTCTGACGGCGTTCTCGACCGTGAGACCGACGACCTTCACGAAGGATCTGTTCTCGATGTACACGAGGCCGCAGACACCGGTCAGCCTGTCGAACAACCCGGTGCCGTCGATGATCGCCCCCGGCTCTCCCCGAAGGGTGATGTACTTGCCGGCGGTCCCGGACCTGGGGAAGGTGACGCGCTCGTTGTAGGTCCCCGCCCGGACCTCTACGGTGTCGCCCGGCTGGGCGGCGTTCAGTCCCGCCTGGATCGTCGCATACGCCCCGCCGGACTTGGCCACGACGATGGTCTTCCCCGCAGCGGCCGCAGCTGGCTGATCATTCGCACCGGTTCCCGATGCAGCGCACGAAGCTCCAAACAGGGCGAGGCCGAAGGCCAGACCCATGGGCAGGAGCGGTCGAGAGACGTGCATGGTCCACCCCCAAGACGTTTGATGAACCCCAGAAGGACCTGGGGGCTTCGCCGAACCTGGCCGAACCCATCATCGGTCTGCGGCTCATGATAGTCCGGTGACCGTCTCCGGCGAAAGAGACGGCAGTGGATAAGCTCGAGCTCGCCACGAAGTCCGCTACTCTTACAGGGGTCGTAGGATCAAGACGGACGCCACGTCCCCAGGATTCCTGACACTGGACAAACCGTTGACAAAGACAATGACTCAATCAATGATATTGACCCATGGATCACTTGCTCGATCGCCAGGACGGTGCCTACGACGCGGGGCTCTTTGAACACACGTCCGGCGGGCACTACCTTCATCTGCTGCGTGAGGTGCTCCTGACGTACCGTCAGCTTCTCAGGCGGCTGACGGTCGAGACGGGGCTCTCAGGGGCGCAGTTCGAGGTGCTGCGAGAACTCGCCCTGGCCGACGGTCGCTCCACAGTCTCGGCGTTGGCGCGCGAGCTGGGCGTCGATCCCGCCGCCGTCTCGCGACTCGTCGCCAGCCTGGAGCAGCTCGGCCTCGTCTCACGTGTGAGCGATGAGCGTGACGGGCGGAGGCGGCCCGTCGTGCTCACGGAGGACGGCAGCCGCCTCATGCTCACTTTTCACGCAGAAGCCCACAAGCGCGAATCCGCTCTCACCGCAGCCCTCGACCCGCAGTCGATCGAGACCACGATGCAGGTCTTGCACGCCCTGAGGGACGCCCTCGACGCCGCCCCCCAACGTCGGCGATAGAACGCGGAAGCGAGGAGGCACTCGTGAATGCGACTTCCGAACACCGGTGGAACCAGCGCAGCTGCATCGCGCTCTGCAACCTCTTCTCCGGTCTCGGCTTGCCGATCAGCGGATTCGCCGACCTTCTCGCGGGGACTTCGCCCACCGCGGACGCCCGCGTCGGGTGGTCAATGGTCCACACTTCACTCATG
>Ga0182027_10008881_pt1 | contig 14539 bp, 14 predicted proteins | sample 712E1DmetaG_FD_121300 | JGI IMG/M metagenome (GOLD analysis project Ga0182027, IMG submission 121300) | Permafrost microbial communities from Stordalen Mire, Sweden - 712E1D metaG (Illumina Assembly) | ecosystem: Environmental > Terrestrial > Soil > Wetlands > Permafrost | place: Sweden... | reverse complement strand
GGGCGACACGGTGCTGGGCTTCGTGATCGTGACGAGTTGCGCGCACCGGCTGGGACTGCATCTGGGCGTGGGCGGCTGGCTCTTCATCGTCTACGCGACGCTGTGCGGCTGCGCCATCTACACCGCCATCTTCCTGATGCTGACCTCGGTGTCGTTCTGGGCGGAGGATCGCGTCGGCGTGACGCCGCCCGTCTACAACATGCTGGCCTTCGGCCGCTATCCGCTCGATATCTACGGCGGGTTCATCCGCTTCCTGCTGAGTTGGATCGTGCCCTTCGGCTTCGCCAGCTTCTACCCCACCGCCCACATCCTGCACAAGGAGATCTACCACATCTACACCTGGATTCTGCCGGTGGTGACCGCAGTCTTCCTCACCGCCGCCATCGCCATCTGGAACCGCGGTGTGCGGAACTACACCTCAACGGGGACCTGACTACTGCCGGTAGATGACGCCGCCCTTCATCACGAAGGACACCTTCTCGAGAACCCCAATGTCCTCGAGAGGGTTGCCGGGGACAGCGACGATATCGGCCAGGTAGCCGGGCTTCAGTGCACCGATGCGGCCTTGCCAGCCCAGTAGCTCCGCCCCGTTCAGAGTGCCCGCTTGGAGCGCGGCTAGCGGCGTCATTCCGTACTTCACCATGAGCGCGAACTCGCGCGCCTGGGTGCCATGCGGGAAGGGGCCGACATCGGAGCCGGCCGCTATGGGAACGCCGGCCGCGAGCTGCTTCGAAAACTCGCGCGCGTGCAGCGCAATCATCCAGCGCTCGCGCGCCGCGCGCTCCTTCGACGCCGCGTGCTCGGCGAAGTAATCGAAGATCGTGAAGGTCGGGACGGCATAGACGTGCTTGTCGTGCATCAGCCGCATGGTCTCGTCGCTGAGCTGAATGGCATGTTCGATGGAGACCACGCCGGCCCGCGCGGCGTAGAGCGCGCCCGGTTCTCCGGTGGCGTGGACGGCGACGTGGCTGCCGACCCGCGCGGCTTCCTGCACGGCGGCGGTCAGCTCGGCTTCCGTGTACTGATAGGGGGTGAAGAACTGGCCGTCGCGGACGCCATCGTGGCCGGTCTGATAGATCTTGATGAAGTCGGCGCCTTCCTTGAACTGCTGGCGGATCGCCTTTACCAACTCGCCGGCGTTGTTGGCCCAGGTGGCGTTAGGCAGCACGTGCTGCGCGGGGTTGTAACCGACGGCGTCCTCGTGCCCTCCCAGGATGTCGATCGCGTTGCCGCTGATGCGCAGTCGCGGCCCCGGAATCAGGCCCTGGTCGATGGCGTTGCGCACCGCGGTATCGGCGGAGCCCGCGCCCTCGGTGCCCATGTCGCGCTCGGCGGTGAAGCCCGCCATCAGATCGTCGCGGGCGGCCAGAACGGCCAGAATGGTCCGCTGCGGCACCGATTCCTGAACGGTCTGCAGGTCCTCCGCGCCGGGATGCAGGAACAGGTGCACGTGGGCGTCGATCAGTCCGGGCAGCAGGGTGCGGTCGCCCAGGTCGATGATCTTGACGCCGGGCGCATGGGTGACGGCGGCGCCGGCTTCGGCGATCCGGCCGCCTTCGACCAGAACCTCGCCCGGGGTGAGAATCTTACCGCTCTCGATATCGAGCAGTCGGGCGGCGTGGAGTATGACGGCTTGCTCCTGCGCCGGTGCGGCGGCGGCCAGGAGAAGCGTGAGAACGATCAGACGGCTTTTGTCCATGTCTTGGACGCGATGATAGCACTCGCCCGCTCCCTCACGGTCGCGGTTCGGTAGCGAGGCGATCGGCTCTACGGAACCGCGCGCGTCAGCAAGCGGACGGGCCTACTCCACCCACGGCACGTCATCCGGAGCCGCCACCACGTGCCGCAGCGCTCCGTGGTCCAGCCAGTCCAGGTGGCAGAACTCGCAGGTGGTGATGGCCACGTTGCCCGGCCCCGCGTAAGGGTGCGTATCCATGCGCGCCCCGCATTGCGGGCACTCCAGGCGCCGGTCCAGGTCCTTGGGATCGAATCGATGCGGAGCTTCCGGCGCACCTTTGCGTTCGCCCCTCAGCATCTCCACCAACCCGACGAAGGTGTCCATGCCCACCAGCAGGCCCCGGCAGGTCTGGCAGCACAGCAGCCGCCGCCCGTGGACCGCGGCTTCCTCCAGTGCCGTCTTGCACACCGGGCACTTCATGGCGGAGGGTGTACCCAGCAAGGCGACGCCATCGGCGTCCGGTTCGAGCACCTTGATGCTGCCGCAAAACTCGCACTCCATGCAGCCCTTCATGTCGTCCAGCCGCATGGCGGCACCGCAGCCGGGGCAGTTCATCGCTATTCGACGCGGTAATTCGGCGCTTCCTTGGTGATGATGACGTCGTGGACGTGGCTCTCGCGCAGCCCCGCCGGGCTGACGCGGAGGAACCGCGACCGTTCCTGCAGCTCGCGAATCGTGGACGCGCCGCAATACCCCATGCCGGCTTTGAGCCCGCCCACCATCTGATACACCATTTCGGAGAGCAGCCCCTTGTACGGCACGCGGCCCTCGATGCCCTCCGGGACCAGCTTGGAGTTGACCTCCTGCCCGTAACGGTCCGCGCTTGCCACCGCCATGGCGCTGGTCGATCCCATGCCGCGATAGCTCTTGAAGGTGCGCCCCTGGTAGAGAATGGTCTCGCCCGGGCTCTCGTCGGTACCCGCGAACAGACTGCCGATCATGACGCAGTCCGCGCCCGCCGCGATCGCCTTCGTGACATCGCCCGAGTATTTGATGCCGCCATCCGCGATGAGCGGCACGCCGCCCTCGCGCGTCGCCCGCGAGCACTCCGCGATGGCCGTGATCTGCGGAACGCCCGCGCCCGAAACCACTCGCGTCGTGCAAATCGAGCCCGGCCCCATGCCCACCTTGATTCCATCCGCCCCCAGCGCGATCAGGTCCCGCGCGCCTTCGTAAGTGGCGACGTTACCGGCCAGCAACTGGACATCGGGCAGCTTGCTCTTCACGGCCTTGACCACTTCGAGCACGCGCTCACTGTGGCCGTGCGCGGTGTCCACGGCCAACACGTCACACTTGCGCCGCACCAGTTCCTCCGCGCGCTCCAGGAAATCGGGGCCCGCGCCGATGGCCGCGCCCACTCGCAGCCGCCCCTGGGAATCCTTGGCGGCGTTCGGGTACTTCAGCTTCTTCTGTATATCCTTGACCGTGATCAGACCCTTGAGCGCATAGTCCTTGTCCACCACCAGCAGCTTCTCCACCCGGTGCTGGTGCAGGATCTGCTCGGCTTCCTCGAGCGTGGTGCCGACCGGAACCGTGATCAGGTGGTCCTTGGTCATGACATTCGCGATGGGCTGGTCGAGGTTGGTCTCAAACCGCAAATCGCGGTTGGTCAGGATGCCCACCAGCCGGCCGTTGCGGGTCACCGGGACGCCGGAGATGCGAAAGCGCCGCATGACCTCCAGCGCCTCGTAGATTCGCTGTTCGGGAGCCATGGTGACCGGGTCCACGATCATCCCGCTCTCACTGCGCTTCACCCGGTCCACTTCCTCGGCCTGCCGCTCGATGGACATGTTCCGGTGAACGATCCCGATTCCCCCTTCGCGCGCCAGCGCAATGGCCAGGTGCGATTCGGTCACCGTGTCCATGGCGGCGCTGACGATGGGAATGTGAAGTCCGATGGTGCGGCTCAAGCAGGTGCGTGTGTCTGCCTGGGCGGGGAGCACGCCGCTGCGTGCCGGTAAGAGCAGGACGTCGTCGAAGGTCAGCCCCTCGGGGATGGTGTCAGCAATCATAGTCAATGATACGAGCCCCGCCCCGCGTCCCGCAACCGTCCGATCCTTCTGTTCCGGGTGGGCCTCGGATCAGCCGGAGCGGCGGCCGGGATTGGAGTAGGGCGCCCGGAGCTTGGGAAGCCGCTGTAGCTTCCGTAGATGCTCGGGGGAATGGGCCTGCGAGATCTTCTCCTCGATCCTGGCAGGCGCAGCGGCCTCGCGAGCCAGGGCCGGTTCTGGTCTGGGCGCCGGGCCCGCGGCGACAGGAGGCCGCGAACGGCGTGGCACCGGCTTGGCCGCCTTGTCTTGAGCGCCGGTCAAGTGAACGCTGCGCAACTGGACGGGCTCACCTGCGTCGTCCTCTCCCAGGAACTGGGACACCAAGTTCCTCTTGTGTTTCTCCTGATTCGCCATCCGCTAGCCCTCCTCTGGTTCGATTCTAGCTCGAAAGAGTCGGGTTCGAACCCACCCGCCCAGGTTGAAGCCTAAGCGCCAGGTCGGGCCGGTCCCCGGTTCAGCCTACTGAGGGCCTAGGTAAAGGACGTGGACGTACGTACCCAGCCTCGTGTTATAGGCGAGGTAGTATCCGGGGTGATCCGGGTCGTCGTACAACACGATGTTGTCCGCGTCCCAGCCCCAGCCGTCGCAGAAGACAATGTCGTCCGGTGCCACGGAGAAGTAAAAGCCGTTAAACCAGAAACGCGACGGGCCGCCGCCGCCAAGGCGGAAGACGTGGCGAGGACCGAAGCCGCCGGTGAAACGACCATGCTCAAAGGGATGGTCCACGTGGTACCTGGCGTCACCGCGGCCGCTGTCGTGCCCTACCCACTTGCCGTTATCGACGTGGGGGGCGTTGGGATGCCCCGGTTGGTCGTTGAAGTGGCGATTCTCCGCGTGGCCGGCTTCCGGGCGCGCGGCGGGCGCGGCGTTACGCGTTGGTTTTGGTCCGCGAGCGGGAGCACGACCGGGAGTGTAACTACCGTGAGACTCTTCGTGACCCCTCTCCTGGGCGATTGCCGCGCCGCAGGTGGTCAGGGCCAATATCGCAAAACAACCGACTGCGCTTCTCATAACAGTTCCCCTTTCCTGCCTCCAGGGTAGCAACCCGAGGTCCAGGCTGGGGAGACCAGCGAACGTTCGTTACCGAGCCGCGACCGCAAGGGAGCGGACCGTGCCTCGACTCAAAGCCCTTTCACGGCCAACAGCGCTTCCCGACGCTCTGCCATGAGGCGTTGTGCATCGGGCTCGCCGATCCACCGATCCCGACTCGTCGCCGTGCAGGTAACAAAATACCTCAAACACCGCTCCCTTACGGTCGCGGCTCGGCCGGGCGTACCCCTCGATTCACCTTACCGGCGGCCGGTCCCCGATTTCCGGTTTTCGGAGCTACAATAGCCCTGATATGATCCTGAGACACAAGGTCGTCGCCACACTGCCGTTCTTATTGTTTCTAGGGGCGTGCACGGAAGAAGCGCCCGTCGCCAAGAAGGAAGTCAAACCCGTCGAACCGGTAACAGCGGTATCCGCGGTTTACCAGGTCTACAAGCAGGCCCGGGCCTGGGCGGTGGATTGCCTTCTGATTCAGGTCTCGAGCCTCGACGTAAAGGATATGAAGGGCCAGGAAGGCGGCAAAGTGGGCGCCTGGGAGATGACCTTCGCCTCCCCGCGCCTGCGCCAGTCGCGCCGCTACACGTATTCGGTGGTGGAACTTCCCGGGAGCAACCTGCAACAAGGTGTTTCGGGAAGCTTGCCCGATACCTGGTCACCGGTCGGCCAGACCCAGCCTTTCGCGATCCAGTTCATCAAGACGGACTCCCCCGCGGCTTACGAAACGGCCATGACGAAAGCCAAGGACTATGCCGCCAAGCACCCCGAGCTGCCGGTGAAGTTTCTGCTGGAGTGGCAGAAGCGGCACCTCAACCCAACCTGGCGGGTCTATTGGGGCGAGTCGGTGGCCACCAGCAGCTTCTCGGTCTACGTGGACGCGATGTACGGCAAGTACATCTCCACGGCGCACTAGGGCTCCGGTGGGGCAGGCCGTTGGGCTGCCCTGGCAGGCGGAACCGCCTGCCCCACGTTTATAGCCGCACGATCTTCGGCGAGGAGATGCCGCGCAGGGCGTTCCGTGTGTCCACGATCAGGCGCGAGCTCGCGACCATCGCCGGATAGTCGAAGCTCGAATGATCGGTGATGATCACCACGCAATCGGCCTCCCGCGACGCCTGCTCCGCAGGCTCGGAGCAGAGGCCGATGCCATCCACCTCAAGCTTGGCGACGTGTGGATCGCTGTAGGTCACACGAGCGCCGTGGCGCGCGAGCAGGTGGATGATATCGAGCGCGGGCGACTCGCGCAGGTCATCGATATCGCGCTTGTAGGCCACCCCCATAATGTGAATGTGCGAGCCCCGCAGCGGCTTGGAGCAGTCGTTGAGCGCGTTCTGGATCTTGTCCACCACGAAGTGCGGCATCTCGCTGTTGACGTAGCCGGCGAGCTCGATGAAACGCGCTTCGAAGCCTGCCTGCCGCGTCTTCCAGGAAAGATAGAAGGGGTCGATCGGAATGCAGTGGCCTCCCAGTCCGGGGCCGGGGTAGAAGGGCATGAACCCGAAAGGCTTGGTCGCCGCCGCGTCGATAATCTCCCAGACATTGATGCCCATGCGGTCGCACATCAGCGCCAGTTCGTTCACCAGGCCGATATTGATCATGCGGAAGGTGTTCTCGAGCAGCTTCACCATTTCGGCGACTTTGGTGGAGCCCACGGGCACCACCGTCTGGAGCGCCTGCCCATAGAACAGCGAGCCTAGCCGGGTGCACTCGGGCGTGATCCCGCCCACCACCTTGGGGATGTTGACGGTCTGGTATTTGGGGTTGCCGGGGTCGACGCGTTCCGGCGAGAAGCACAGGAAGAAATCCTCTCCGACCTTGAGGCCCGACTTCTGCAGCATGGGCAGCACGAACTCGTCGGTGGTGCCCGGATAGGTGGTGGATTCCAGGATGATCAGCATCCCCGGATGGATGTAATCGGCGATCTGGCGGCAGGCCGCGTCAATGTAACTCATGTCCGGGTCTTTGGACTTGCGCAGCGGCGTGGGCACGCAGATGTCGATGGTGTCCAGGTCCGCGATGACGGAAAAATCGGTGGTGGCTTCAAGCCTGCCCGCGGAGACCAGCGGGCCCAGCGTCGTGCTCGGCACGTCCAGGACATAGGAATCCCCGGCGTTCACCCGATGCACTTTCGACGCGGTGACATCGATTCCAGTGACGCGGAAGCCGGCGCGGGCGAACTCGACGCCCAGGGGCAGGCCGACATAGCCCAACCCCACCACGCCCACGCGGGCCGTGTGCTTGCGGATTCTCTCGTCCAACTGCTGATACCAGCTACTAGACTCGTTCACTGTAAAACTCTCCCTTAGCGACAATCTCCGCGGGTCCGGTCAGATAGATGTCTTCGTCCCACCGCAAATCGATCGGTCCGGCAGGCGTGAGGATCCGGACCGGGCTCTCGGCAACGCCGCGCAGCACGGCGGCGGCCATCGCCCCGGTCGATCCGGTGCCTGAGCTCATCGTCTCTCCGACGCCGCGCTCGAAGAAGCGGACTTCGAGGGTGTGCGCGTCGACCCGGCGCACGAACGAGACGTTGGTGCGGTTGGGAAAATGCGGGTAGCGCTCGATCTCCACGCCCAGGCGGCGCCAGTCGAAGTCGAAGCTCTCGACGAAGACCACGCACTGGGGATTGCCCACCGACAGTGCCACGCATTCCTGCATTCCGCTGTCGAGTGGCAGCACCAGTCGCAGGTCTGCCTGGGCGTACACCGGCCGGCCCATGTTCATTTCGAAAGTGTAGCGTCGATCGTTGCGCTCGACCAGACGCAGAGGCTTGACGCCGGCGCCCGTCGAGATGCACAGCTCCGGGCCCGTCACGACGCCCGTATCCATGAGGAACGCGGCGGCGCAACGAGTGCCATTGCCGGACAGTTCCGGCTCGCTGCCATCGGCGTTGAACAGGCGAATCGCCGCGTCGGCCCTGTCGGCCGGGGTCGCCCGCACAAGCAGCCAGCCGTCGGCGCCCACGCCCGTGTGGCGATCGCAGAGCGCCCGGGCTATTTCGGGCAGATCGCCGGAGGGCGCGTCGGCGCTCCAGGTCAGCGCGAAGTCGTTGCCCGCGCCGTGCGCTTTGGTGAACGGTATCCTCATTGCTGCCGCCGGTAGATTTCGATAACCGGGCCGCCTTTCACGGCTACGGTCTTCACTAGATCATATCGTGGCCCGGTCTTCTGAAGGCGGTCGATGGCGCGGGCGACGATATCGCCCGAAAATACGACGGCCCATTTTTCGTGAATGGGAGGCTGGGGCGCGTTCATGACAGCCTTCCAGGCGCGGCCGTTGCACTCGCTATAAGTTTCGCGCAGCGGAATTCCCGCCTGCTGATAGATGGCGGTCTGGTCTCCGAAGGAAGTGACGATGCCTTCGCCGCGCTGGTAGTTCGCGCGCATAAAGGCGGCCGCCTCGCCCGTCCAGGCCCTGCGCGTTACCGAGTTGACTTCCGATTCCTTCCAACAGATCCAGTTGTCCATGCGGGGATAGGCCACCCAGGGGGCGATGGCAGCGAGAATCACTAGCGCGGCTGCGAGTTTGCGGAAGCGCAGCGGCACGATGGTCACCAGCGCGGCCGCGGCAAATGCAAGCAGCGGAAACGCGGAAATAGCGTAGCGCGTGTTGTAGTAGCTGTGGGGCCACAGCGGCGGAATGAAGATGGGCGTGGCGCCCGAATGCAGGCTCCAGACATAGAATAGCGGCGCCAGCGCCAGCAGGGCCAGGGGCCAGAAGGCGCGGCGATAGAGCGCCACCAGCGCGCCGGCGAGGCTCATCAGGACCAGCGGCTCGCCGGCGGCAATCCGGACGGACTCGCGCAGATAGACCCACGCCATACGCCAGTCGTGATCGCCCGGATAGCGCGCCATGTTGGCATCGAGGGCGCGCTGATAAATCGCTTTGGCGCTGGCAGGGCCGGAGTAGAAGGCCAGCGCGTCATCGAAAAAGAAGTAGTTGTGCGCGAACCAGTAGAGTGGCCCCGCCGCCGCGATCGCGCCGAAAACCAGGGCGTGCGCGAACCGGCGTTGCTTGGCGGCCGCCAGGAAATACAGGGCGACGAAGGGGATGAGGAACCAGCCTTCATAACGCGTCATGCTGGCGGCGAGCGCGGCCAGGCCTGCGACGACCACGGCGCCCCAGGATTGCGTTTCGCGAAAGCGGACGGTCGAATACAGCAGCGTCGCCACACAGGCCAGGAACACGGCCTCGGTCATCGGAATGGCCTGCAGATAGAGCAGGTTCGGATTGAGCGCCAGAAGCAGGCAGGCAGCCGCGGCGGCGGCCCCATCGGAGAAGACGCGCCGCGCGGCGAGGAAGATCAGCACGCCGGCCAGCACGAAACAGAAGCCGCAGGCGATCGAGCCGGCCAGACCGCTCCGCCACAGACTGTCTATGCCCACGAAGGGCACCATCAACAGGTGCGGCAGCGGCAGCCAGACGGTTCCCACCTGTTCCCAGCCGGGCGTGCGCGAATCGAGGATGCGCCGCGCCACGTTGATGTGGGCGGTGGCGTCGCCATAGTAAAGCAGGCAGCCCTTGGAATAGAAGAATGCGGCGGCTCCGGCGCTGAGCGCGGCGAGCACGATGGCAGCCAGGATGGGACCAGCCACGGAGCGGGCCGCCGGTGCGCTCTTCCGCTTAAAAGCAGGTGAATTCTTTGAACTCGTTGAAACGGGCATCGATCTCCGCGCGGGTCAGGGTCCGAAAACGGTCCACGCCAAACTGTTCGCAGCAGAAGCTGCCCATCACCGAACCGTAGATGACGGCGCGGCGGATCTCGGGGATGGCGGTGTCGTCCTTGATGTCGAGGCCGCGGCTGGCCATGTATCCGAAAAAGCCGCCGGCGAAGGAATCGCCCGCACCGGTGGGATCGAAAACGTCCTCGAGCAGGTAGCCCGGCACGATGAAGTGCCCCTCGGGGCGGAACAGGACCGCGCCATACTCGCCGCGCTTGATGACCACGGTGTGCGGTCCCATGTCGAAGATGGCCTGGGCAGCGCGCCGCAGGTTGTGCTGGCCGGAGAGCTGGCGGGCTTCGCTGTCGTTGACCAGGAGGAAATCCCAGTCTTTGAGAGCGGCCAGCAACTCGTCCTTGAAGTCGCTGATCCAGTAATTCATGGTGTCGCCGCCGACCAGGCGCGGAGCGGTCATCTGTTCACGCACGCTGCGCTGCAGGCTGGGCTGAATGTTGCCGAGGAGGAGGTACGGCTGCGAGCGATAGTGCTCGGGCAGCTTGGGGTTGAAGCCGGCGAAGACGTTGAGGTCGGTGCGGAGCGTGGTGCGGTCGTTCATGTCGGGCGAGTAAACGCCGGACCAGAAGAAGGTCTGGCCGGGAACGCGCTCGAGGCCTGCCAGGTCAATGCCGTGGCTGGCCAGGAGCCGGGTATCTTCGGGGGCGAAATCATCGCCGACCACGGCTACGACGGCGGCCTCGGTGAAGAAACTGGCGGCCAGGGAGACGTAGGTACAGGCGCCGCCGAGCATGCGCTCGACCGTTCCGTGAGGCGTCTCGACGCCATCATAGGCAACAGAACCGACCACGACCAAAGACATTATTCGATTTTAGCCTGTGGGGGTGAACTGCGGGTGCGCGACCTCAGGAGGCGAAGAGGCTGCACTCGAGGGCGTTGATCTTGCCGGCCACGGCTAGCAGGAGTTCGCGATCGGACTTGAGGCGGTCCCAGCCGCACTGGGGAAACTCGCGCCGCAGGTCGTCTTGACTATCGAGACGCGCCGGACCGGCGGCCTGGAAGCCCAGCATGTCCGCAAGCCGGCAAGAGACGTGGATGATGGTGTGCTGGTCCAGGCGTCCGTGCGCCGGCGGTTCGTGGTGGCAGCCGATGATCTCTTTGAGATCGGTGGGGAGACCCCAATCCTCGGCCAGCCAGCGGCCGATCTGGCAGTGATCGGCATCGAACATCTCGCGCTCATACTCCATCAGGCTGAGAGCGTCCCCCTGGGCCTCATCGACGGTTTCCAGCAATCCGGCGTATTCCCCGGGATAGGTTTCGAGCAGCGAGAGCCGGCCCATATCGTGCAACAGGCCCGCGGTGTAGCAAGCGTCTTTATCGACCCAGCACGCCTCCGCAACCAGCTCGGCGAGCAGGGCGCAGGCCAGCGAGTGGCGCCAGCAACGCAGCAGGACGGGCACCTCCAGCGTGGAGGACAGGAAGTTGCGCAGGGCCACGGTCATCACCAGGCCCTTCAGACGCTCCAGGCCCAGAATGGCCAGCGCGTTCAGAATGCCCCGCACCTCCTGCCGGCATCCCAGCAGGGGCGAGTTGGCTACCCTCAGCACTTCCGCTGAAAAGGCCGAATCGACGCGGATGAGCTCGGATACGCGGCGGAACACCACGTCGTCCGTCGAGACCATCCGCATCAGCCGGACCGCAACCACCGGCAGAGGGTGCAGGCTCCTGAGTACCCAGGGCCTTTGCGCGCCAGCCGCCGATGCCAGCGATGTGCTCACAGATGGTATATCGGCAAGGAAGGGCGGTATCTGGACCGCGCGATGGAAAAATAAGATAAAAGCGGTTTAATGCTAGCTATTCTGCCGCGCGCTTGAGACGGTCCAGGATGGCAGCCCAGTCGGGACGCTCCGGCGGCCGCTCCACCGCAATCCAATCCAGGCCCTCGCGGTCCAGCCGGTGCAGCGTCTCATACAGCACCGCGGCATACATCGCGGGGTCCGGAGGCATGCGGACCAGGCGCGCGACAGGCCCGGACGGTTCCGAGTGGAGCGCGGCGTAGCCTCCCTGGCCCCGGTCCGGGACGGCTCCGCCCTGAACCAGAAGCAGCCGCGTCCTGGGACTGTAGTGCTTGCGATGCATCCCCGGCGAGGCATGCGGGCCTGGGCCGGCCTCCGGAGCGGCGTCTATGGGGCCGATCCACTCCTCAATTTCGCTCTCGGAAACCATTCCTGGCCGCAGCAGGACGGGCCGCGGACCGGCCAGAGAGAGCACCGTCGACTCGATCCCTACATCGGTCGGGCCACCGTCCAGAATCAGGTCCACAGCCGAGCCCAGGCTATCCTGCACGTGTGCGGCGGTGGTGGGAGAGAGACCCGTGAACCGGTTGGCACTCGGCGCGGCGATCGGCACCCCGGCCAGGCGGATGAGCGCCAGCGCCACCGGGTGGGCGGGAACACGGATGCCTACCGTCGGCAATCCCGCGGTCACGATGTCGGGCACACGAGGCTGCTTGGGCAGCACCAGCGTCAGAGGACCCGGCCAGTACCGCCCCGCCAGCGTCTCGGCCGTCTCGGGCCACTCGGAGGCCACCTCTCGCGCCATTTCGGTGGAAGCCACATGGACGATCAGCGGGCTCGCCGACGGCCTCCCTTTCGCCTCGTAGATGCGCGCCACAGCCGCCGGATCGAAGGCGTTCGCGCCCAGGCCGTAGACGGTCTCGGTGGGAAAAGCGACCAGCTTTCCCTGGCGGATCAGGTCCGCCGCGGCCCGGATCTGCTCTAGGGAGATCACGACTCGGGCAAGTCTTCCTTGCCATCGGCCCCGGCGATTTTTCCGGTGCGCTTCCAGACCAGGTAGGCGTGCATGAAAGGCTCCATGTCGCCGTCGAGAATGCGGTCGACGTCGCCGACGCCGAGCTTGGTGCGGTGGTCCTTGATCAGCCGGTATGGCGCCAGCACGTAGCTGCGGATCTGGCTGCCGAAATTGATATCGGCCTTGCTGTCCTCGATCTTCTGGTCGGCGGCGTTCCGCTTCGCCAGTTCGTGCTCGTAGAGCCGCGCACGCAATTGCTTCATCGCCATGTCGCGGTTCTTGTGCTGCGAGCGCTCGTTCTGACACTGCACCACGATGTTGGTGGGCAGGTGCACCATGCGCACGGCCGAGTCGGTGCGGTTCACGTGCTGGCCGCCCTTGCCGCCGGCGCGGAACGTATCCACACGCAGGTCTTCGGCCTTGATCTCGATCTTGATCTCGTCGTCCACCTGCGGATAAACGTAGACCGAGGCGAACGAGGTGTGGCGCCGCGCGTTGGCGTCGTAAGGCGAAATCCGCACCAGGCGGTGCACTCCCACTTCCGACTGCAGCAGGCCGTACGCATTCTCGCCGTTGACTTCGAAGGTGACGGACTTGATGCCGGCGGCCTCGCCCTCCTGCCGGTCCGTGACTACGCTGGTGAAGCCCATGCGCTCCACCCAGCGCAGGTACATGCGCAGCAGCATCTCGGCCCAATCCTGGCTTTCGGTGCCGCCGGCGCCGGGGTGGATTTCGACGATGGCGCTACGGAAATCGTTCTCGCCCGCCAGCAGCATTTCGGTTTCGAGCTTCTCCAGGCGCTCGGAGAACTTCGCGAGCTCCTTGCGAATCTCGCCGGAGACATCCTCACCTTCGTGCTGCAGCTCGAAGAGGGTTTCGAGGTCGGACATGGTGAGCGCAACCTGGGCGTCGTCCGCGAGCGTCTCTTCGAGGCGCTTGCGCTGGCGCAGCAGGTGCTGATCGGGCTGAGTCCAGAATGCGGGCGCGGAGACGCGCTCCTCAATCAGGGCTAGCTGAGATTTGCGTTTGGGGGCGTCAAAGATAGCTCCGCACAGCTTCGGCCTGCTGGCGGAGCGTTGAGTACTCTCGGTCGAGTTCCTCGTTCATAATTTACTCAGTGTATCAGAGTCGAGCAGAGTACCCCGCTTGCCGGCGTTGAAGCAGAGCGTGTCGCCCAGGTGCAGGCGGACGCCCTCGGCCTCATGGATGTGGCCACAGAAGAACGCCGCCGGCCGGTTGGTCTCGATAAACTCGCGAACGGAGCGGCTGCCGGCGTGTATGCCCTTGCGAACGCGGTCGAGGTCGGTCGCCAGAGGCGGGCAGTGGCAGATCAGAATGAGCGGGCTCAAACCCGCGAAGGGCGCCAGGCGCCGGGCCATCTCCTCTTCGCTGTACTCGCCGGGCGTGTGGAACGGGGTGGGAGTCGAGCAGCCCAGGCCGGCGACGTGATAGCCGCCGGCTTCGAAGCTCTGGCCGTGAAAATCGATGAGGCCGTAGCGAGCGGCCAGATCCGCGTTCTGGCGCTCCGATTCATGGTTGCCCGGCAGCAGGTAAACGCGCCCGGCGCGACGGGCGAGAATCTCGCCGCAGCGATCGAGGCCGCGGCCCCAATTGCTCAGATCGCCCGCCGCAATGTAGTAGTCGGCCTCAGCCGCCATGTGCCGCTCGAGCGCCTTCAGGTCGCCGTGAATGTCAGAGAAGACCAGTAGCTTCACGATCCTGACATTGTGGCACAGCGCCTACCGTTACGGCGCGAAATAGCCGTTGAGATCGAGAATCACGTGGCTGCGGTTGCTCACGAAGATGCTGATCGCGCCGTTGATCCCCGCGGGAACGATCGCCCCGTTCGCCACCACCGCGCCGTCCGAAGAGTTGAGCGTCGAAACGAATGGCTGCGGCGCGCCGGTTGGCCAGGCGGTTAGATAAGACAGCGGCCCCTCGGGAACCGCGGTGATGTTGACCGCATACGCAGCCGCGTTCGAGGGCACACCGCAGCCGGCGGCCGGGACCGCAAATGTGCGCGTCGTCCCCGCCTCAAGCATCGGAGCCTGCCCCCCGCGCGTATCCGCCAGGCGGCATGGTGTCACAGGGTAGTAAACCAGCGCGCCCGTGCTGCTGGGCGGCCCGAAGTAGCCGTTCACATCCAGGACCACATCTGCCGGATCGGTGACGAACACCGATGCGGAGCCGTTGGTGCCGGCCTGAACCAGCGCGGC
>Ga0182027_10008880_pt1 | contig 14540 bp, 10 predicted proteins | sample 712E1DmetaG_FD_121300 | JGI IMG/M metagenome (GOLD analysis project Ga0182027, IMG submission 121300) | Permafrost microbial communities from Stordalen Mire, Sweden - 712E1D metaG (Illumina Assembly) | ecosystem: Environmental > Terrestrial > Soil > Wetlands > Permafrost | place: Sweden... | reverse complement strand
GGGTGAAAAAGAAAAACCACCTGCCGAAGGGTAAAGGCATCGGTGTGTCCACCAGTTATTTCGTCTCCGGCGCCGGCGCCTCAATTTACCGCACGGATATCCCGCAATCCACCGTGATTATTAAAGTCGCGGACGACGGCAACGGCGTCACCGTCTACACCGGCTCGAATGAAATCGGCCAGGGTTCCGATACTGTTTTCGGCATGATGACCGCTGAAGTACTGGGACTGGCACTGGAAGATGTCAAAGTGATTTCCGGCGATACCGGGCTGTGCCCCATTGATTTGGGGGCCTATTCCAGCCGGCAGACGCTGATGACCGGCAACGCCACCAAACAGGCCGCCGAGGCCATCAGGGCCCAGATTCTGGAGAAAGTATCGCAGCGGTACCATCTGCCCGCCGGCGAATTCGAATTGCGCGACGGCCGGGTTTACGGCACGGAAAAGAACATGGAGGAATTAAACCTGATACGGAACCGCTATAAATTCGAACACCGCCATTTTACCAATCTGGTGGAGAGCGGCCCGCTGACCTTTGCCGAAGTCGCCCGGCTGATTTATGCCGACAGCGGCAGCATATTGGGTAAGGGTACTTACCGCCCGCCGGATATCCAGTATTCCAAGGAATGGAAGGGTTCCGTGGTCGGGGCTTCCCCGGCTTATTCCACCCAGACCTGCATCGCCGAAGTAACCGTGGATTCGGAAACCGGCGATTTGACCATCGACCACCTGACGCTGGCCCATGACTGCGGTTTCGCGATTAACCGGAAGTCCATCGAGGGGCAACTGGAAGGTTCGATGTGCCACGGCTTGAGCGAAGCCTTATTCGAAGAAATGATATTCGACGGCAAGGGGCGTTTGATGAATCCGACGCTGGGCGACTACAAAATCCCGACGGCGCTGGATGTTCCCGATATGAAGGCCATTATCATCGAAAGCAGCGAACCCAACGGGCCTTTCGGGGCGAAGGAAGTGGGCGAGGGTTGTATTTTACCGGTCGTTCCCGCTATCATTAATGCTATCAGGGACGCCTGCGGCGTGGTCATTATGGAGCTCCCGATTACGTCCGAAAAGATTCTGAAGTCCCTCAAAGCCAAAGAAGCGGCTAAGGCGGAACAGTATATTTACAAACCGCCGGCAGCCGCCGATAAAATCCTGGCGAGAGCAGCGGAACTGAGCAAAGGGACTTCCGCGAGGTAGCACAAAATGAGTGTCAAAGTTAATTTAACCCCGTATTTCCGCGATATCGTCAACCGGCAGGAAACCCTGACGGCCAGCGGCAGCACCATCGGGGAGATTATTGATGACATTGACCGAAGATACCCCGGTTTTAAAAAAGAATGCATCGACCCGCAGGGTAAACCCTACGGGTTCCTTGAAATCTACCTCAATCAGGAATCGGCTTTCCCCGATGAACTGAACCGGAAAGTCAAAGACAGCGATGAAGTGACCATCCTCACGGTCATCGGCGGCGGATAATTCCCCGGTTCAGCCAAATTGTCGTTTGAGGGCGGCGGGTTGAATCAAACCGCCGCCTTTCTTTTCAGCCGGTTGTTTGCGCCTGTGCCTGTCATATTGATACAATTGAGTTAGTAAAACAAAAACCTGATCTCAATTCCCCATTCCTACCACACTTGAAATCATGTATTAAAAAGGTAAAAAATGATAAAAAAAGTTAGAGTCGAAGAAGCAATCGGCATGGCGCTGGCCCACGATTTAACCAAAGTGATTCCCGGCGGATTTAAGGGGCCGGCTTTCAAACGCGGCCAGATTATCACCAAAGACGATATTCCCGAGCTGTTAAGCATCGGGAAAGAACACGTGTTTGTGCTGACGCTGGACGAGGGCGAAGTCCACGAAGAAGAAGCCGCCGTCCGCATCGCCAAAGCCGTGATGGGGAACGGTTTAAGCCACTCATTACCCAGCGAGGGACGGGTCAATCTGAAAACCACCGCGGCCGGCCTGCTGAAAATCAACGTAGCCGCGCTGGACGAAATAAACCTGCTGGGCGATATTATCATCGCCACCATCCACAACAATACAGTCTGCAAAAAAGACACGACCGTGGCCGGGACGCGAATCATCCAGTTATTTACCACCGAAGCGAAACTGGCCCAGATGGAAAAAGTTGCCGCCAAACACCGGCCGGTGATTACGCTGGCGCCGCTGAAACTGAAAAACATCGGTCTGATTGTGACCGGCAGCGAGGTCTTCAAGGGACGCATCAAGGACGGTTTTTCGCCGGTGCTGCATAAGAAAATCGAAACGCTCGGCTGCACGGTCAATAACGAACAGATTGTGCCGGACGACGCGGAGATAATTGCCAACACCATCAAAACTTTTAAAGCCAAAGGCAGCGAAGTGATACTCTGCTGCAGCGGCATGTCCGTCGACCCGGACGATGTCACGCCGCTTGGAATTAGAAAATCCGGCGCCGACGTGCGCTTTTATGGTCTGCCGGTTCTACCCGGTGCGATGTTCCTCTACGCCAAACTGGATAATACGCATATCCTCGGAGTTCCGGCCTGCGTACTGCATGCACCGTTAACCGCCTTCGATGCATTGTTCCCGGTGGTTTTAACCGGCGAGGAACTGACCTTCACGGAAACACGCAAAATGGGCCACGGCGGGCTCTGCCTGAAATGCGACGAATGCCGATATCCGGTCTGCCCGTACTGCAAGTAAAAGACCGGGCAAAAAAGGTTAATACCCTAAATTAGAACCGACCTGTGAAAGAACGGCAGTTAAAGATACAGGTTGAATCTCTTTATCAGCTAATCATTTAACCGCGATGCGGGCATCAACCACCCAATACCCATCCCCGGCCGGTAAAACTTTCACCGGATTGAAATCCAATTCTGCGATTTGCGGATTTTCGTCGACCATCACAGAAAGCCTGAGCAACAAATCTTTCAAGCCGGCGGTATCGCCGGGCGGGTTCCCTCGAAAACCGCCAAGCAATTTGGATACTTTGACCGAGCCGATTAATTCTTCGGCATCCAGTTCGGTGAGTGGATTGAGCCTGAATGCAATATCGTTGAGCACTTCGGCGTTGACCCCGCCCATGCCGAACATGATTAAAGGCCCGAAGGATGGGTCGTTAGAAACCCCGATGATAGTTTCGAAACCGTCTATGACCATTTTTTGCACTGTCACGCCATCCATCTGATTGCCTTTACCGATTTCTGTCAATTTGTCTTTGATCGATTTAAAAGCATCAATGACTTCATTTTCCGACTTAAGATTCAAACACACTCCCCCCACATCGGTTTTATGTGTGATGGTCGAGGATGCCAGTTTGAGGACAACAGGATAACCGATTTTCCCGGCGATTGCAGCTGCCTCAGCGGCGGTCCTGGTAAACTTTGTTTCCGCGAACCGGATGCCGTAGCACTTGAGTAGACCGGAGATTTGTTCGGACGAAAGCCATTTCGGCCCATTTGTTTTATTCTTCAAAGCGGTCGTAATAATTTTGTTTGCTTCCTCACGGTTAATATCACTAAATTTGACCGGCGCGCTTTCGGGCCGGGCCCGCCGTTCGGAATATTCGACCGCTTTGGCCAGGGCCGCAACAGCATTTTCAGGGAAGACATAACTGGGAATAAATTTACCGGTGGTTCCGATTTCGGCGCGTAACCCGGTATGCCCCATCGAACAAACCAGCAAAGGCTTTTTGTTACGCCGGAAATGCGCGGCTACCCGGTGAAGCGCGGCTTCCACTTCTTCCACCTTAAGCATGGCAGGCCGGACAAAAATAAAAAGAACCGCATCATTACCGTTATCTGCCGCCAGTTCCTGAAGGATACCCTCGAACTCTACCGGTACTGCCGCCGCCGTGGTGTCCATGGGATTATTCATTTTGATATTATGTTTGAGATGTAGCTTGATGGCCGCAGCCGTTTCCGCAGAAATTTCCGGGAGCAATAAGCCGTATTTGGCAGCGGCATCCGTGGCCAGAATGCCGGGCCCGCCGCCGTTGGTTACGATTACCAGTCGTTTGCCCTTAGGTAAAGGCTGATTGGAGAGCATTGAGGCAACGTTAAACAGCTCTTCGATACCGTCTACCCGCACGATACCGGTTTGGCGGAATAATTCTTCGGTAACGGTTTCGGAAGTGGTCAAAGCGCCGGTATGAGAAGAAGCTGCCTTAGAACCGGCTGAACTCTTGCCGCTTTTAACCACGATGATTGGTTTTTTCGCGGATAACCTCCGGGCGATGCGCACAAAATTCTTCGGATTGCCGAATGTTTCCAGATAGAGCAAAATGACTTTGGTCGCGGCATCCTGTTCCCAAAATTGCAGCACATCATTGGGCGAGACATCGGCGCGGTTCCCAGCGCTGATATATGTGCTCAGTTTGACGTTTAAAGACCGGGCATAATCCAAGCTTACCTCGCCAATTGCGCCGCTCTGCGTCAGGAAAGAAACATCTCCCGGAGCGTTATCAGTTGGAGAAAATGTAGCATTTAGATTTATCGCAGGGTCGGTGTTAATCACACCCATGCAATTCGGGCCGACCATGCGCATACCGTAGCTGCGAACCAACTCGCGGAGTTCGGTTTCGCGTGCCGCGCCTTCGGGGCCGGACTCTTTAAAACCATCGGAGATAACGACTAAAGCACGCACGCCCTTTTGCCCGCATTCTTTGGCCACTTTGGCAACGGCCTGAGCGGAGACGACAATCACCGCCATCTCCACTTCTCCCGGTATTGCCAGGACCGAAGGGTAAGTTTTCATTGAACATACTATTTCACAATTTGGGTTTACCGGATAAATTGCCCCTTTATATCCGGCGCCAATTAATGAGCAAATAATTAAATTTCCGATAGTCCTGGGATATTGCGAAGCCCCAATGACAGCGATGGAGCGCGGATAAAAAACGGGTTTTAATGAAGCGATGGTTGCCAATCGTTCTTCTAAAATATATCTTCTGGAATTTACCGCCATTATACGTCTCCTCACCTGGCAATATTACGAATTCATTGTTTTCAGCATCGAGCAACAAGCTCGCGAAAGAGGCAGGCATCAGTGACCAACAATATATATTTAGCCGTCTAAATAGTTAAATGATCGGTTGCAGTACCCTCTTCGGCAAATTCTCCAATCCAATACCGAAAGTGCATTACGGTATAGGAAAACATGTTTATGGCATTGAGTATGGATTCCGCATCCTGGTTATCAGAGTCCCAAATGTCGGGCGTGCTCGTGCCTCCCATTCTGTAAACTAAATCAATTAAATTTCTGGGATGATAAAAATAGAGAAATTGATTTTCACTGAATTCTGCGCCGATTATACCGCCGGTCTGTACAATGTCTTCGCCTTTCGATTTCCGGAAATCAATCCAAATCTGAATAAACCGGTTATGGTTGTTACGAAACCAGAAGCGCAGGCGTTGATATTCAATTTCATTATCAGATGGCGGCGCCGGCGGAGGACCAAGATTATCCGTACTTAAAATGCAGCTAATCAAAGCCTGCATTTCAAAATACTTTTCCGCCCATTCTAAAATCAGGTCAACATCCGTACTATTGTAAGTTTTCATATTTATGCTTTTCTGACATTATTTTTTCCTGAGCCGGAGCGATTAAGCTGCCGTATATCCGACGGGCCGCCTATTTCCCCGGATTGGCTAAATCAACCTGCACGCGCTTGAGATTGGTATATTCCAACAAACCATACAGCGAGCCCTCGATGCCGACGCCGCTCTCTTTAAAGCCGCCCCACGGCAATTCCGGCCCCTGCTTATAGGTGTTATTCAACCAGACCGTGCCGGCCTGAATCCGGTTCGCGAACCACATCCCCCGGGTCGTGTCTTTGGTCCAGACATAAGCGGCGAGACCGTAAATATTATCGTTTGCCATCGCAATCAATTTTTCGTCCGAGTTGAATTTCTCCATGAAGCATGCCACCGGACCGAAGATTTCTTCCCTGGCGACTTTCATATTTTGAGTAATGTTCGTAATGATGGTGGGCATGACATAGTAACCATCTTTCAAAGTCGGGTGTGACGGTCTGGTCCCGCCCAGGACGACATTGGCTCCCTCTTCAACGGCGGATTTAATGTACGCTTCGATGCTGTTGCGGTGTTCGGCGCTAACCACCGGTCCCATCTCGGTCTTTTCGTCCGCCGGGTCGCCGACCACCACAGACATCGCGGCTTTAGCAAACTTTTTCAGAAACTGATCATAAACTTTCTCATGGATATAGAACCTGCCCGGTGACGAGCAAATCTGGCCGGAGTTGGAGAACTGGCGGACGGCCATGACATTGGCTGCAGTATCAACATCGGCGTCATCAAGCACAATCACCGGGTTTTTCCCGCCGAGTTCCAACTGCAGGCGTTTTACAGAACGGCTGGCAGCTACCATGATTTCCTTACCGACTTCGCTGCTGCCGGTAAAAGCCACCATATCAACACCGCGGTGAGAGGACAAAGCGCCGCCCACCGGGCCGCCGGGTCCGGTAATAACATTGACCACACCCGGGGGTAATTCAAGTTGTGCCAGCAGTTCTGCCAGCTTCAAAGCAGAGAGCGAATCAATACTTGGCGGTTTGATAATGCAGGTGTTACCCAGCGTCAAAGCCGGCGCCAACTTTCCGATAATCATTTCCAGTGGAAAATTCCAGGGCGTTACAATCGCAATTACTCCGACCGGCTCACGCTGGAGATAGACCAGTTCGCTGGAATTTGATGGAATGGTATGCCCCATCAAAGACCGGGCATTGTAAGCAGCCCATTCAAACCTGGTGGCGGTTGAGGCCGCTAAAATCGGCGCCGCTTTGGTCGGAGTGCCGTGGTCAATGGTCTCAATCCGGCCCAGTTCTTTGGCATTATCACGGATGAGCGCCGCGATTTTCATCGCGATCTGAGAGCGCTCCGTCTGTGGTTTTTGTGACCAGGCAGGAAATGCGGCACGGGCAGCCGCAACGGCTTGGTCAACATCTTCCTTGCCGCCCAACGGCAGTTGGGCAATTTCCTCACCGTTAGCGGGATTGTACACCGGGAAGGTTTTGCCTGACCCGGCATCAACCCATTTTCCGGCGATCCACATCTGGTAGCGTGTCATGTTTTAGAATCTCCTTTGCATCAATGAACCGAATATATTTTCCGATTTTAGGCAAATATACCACCGTGACAAGGTGCAGGACAATCCTATAATTTATCCGTTTTTCAGCATTATGTTAAGCAGCGGCTTAAACCGCCGGCGACTCCACCCGGGCTTCCATCGCCGCTTCATGCTTCTTTTGCTTCTTTTCTTCCAAGGCTTTCAGCACTTTTTCCGGCGTGATGGGCAGCGTGGTGATTCTAACCCCGACGGCGTTATAGACCGCGTTGGCGATGGCGCCGGCGGTGGGGTTAGTTAAACCTTCACCGGCTTCTTTAGCGCCGAACGGGCCTTCCTGTTCGAAGGTATCAATTTCCAGAATATTGGTTTTCGGCATATCCGGCGCCAGCAGCAGTTTATAATCGCGGAAATTGTTGGCCTGCAGTTTGCCGTCTTTCATCTGCATGTCTTCCATCAGCGCATAACCGGCGGCCATGTGGAAAGCGCCTTCAAGCTGGCCTTCCAAGCCGATGGGATTAACCACAGTGCCGCTTTCATGCGCGGTGGTCACTTCCACGAGGTGGACCTGTCCGGTTTCTGTATCTACTTCAACCTCGACCGCCTGGACGCCGAAACTGTAGGCCGGGGAGACCATCCCTTTGCCGTGAGGAGTATAGTGGCCGCGCCCGATGATGGTATTGCCTTCCTTGCCGCGAATGGCGTCCCGCACCACATCATAGTAAGAAATTCCCCTTTCCGGCCGGTCGGTAAAGTGCACGAAGCAATTTTTAATATTCAAATCGTAAACAATATTGGGTTTTAATTTATAGGAAGCGAATTCGAGGAGTTGGCGTTTAGCATCGGCGGCAGCCAGTTTTACCGCGTTGCCATTCATTAACGTGGTGCGGCTTCCCCAGTTCCCCAGGTCAACCGGACAAAGCGCGGTATCACCGATGTGCAGGCGGATATCGTCCATTTTCACGCCCAATTCTTCCGCGCAAATCATGGTCAGCGTGGTATTAGCGCCCTGGCCACTGTCGGTGGCGCCGGTGAACAAATCCACTTTGCCGTCCACGTTAATCTTGACGATAGCCGCGGAGAAAGCATAAGGCGTATCAATCCAGTTAAAAATACCGCCGGACATGAAACCGTAAGAAGCCACGCCAATACCGTGATTGGGGGGCAGCTTGTCCCGCTTTTTTAAGAATTTGTTCATAGCGGTCAGGCATTCCGGTAAGCCGCAGCTCTGGATTTGGGCCTGACCGGGCACTGTATAATTCGGCGTCATGCCGTTTATTTTGCGCATTTCCATTGGGTCAATTCCCAGGTCGTGCGCCATCATATCGAGTTGCGATTCACCGGCAAAAACCGCCTGCGGCGCGCCGAAGCCGCGCATGGCCGAGGTCGGTTCCGTGTTAGTATAGACGCGGAAGCCGTCATAGCGGTAATTCGGGATTTTGTAGGGGAATGAGGAGAAGAACCCGGTTAGATAAAGCGCCGTGGCGCCCATGCTGGTGTAAGCGCCGCCTTCAGTGATGACGCGGGCTTCCTTGGCTAATATCTTACCGTCTTTGGTCGCGCCGAGCTTGAGGGCATAATACATCGGGGTGCGGCGCTTGGTAGCAGAAAATTCCTCTTCTCTGGTGAAAACTATTTTGACCGGACGGTAAAGCCGCTGTGAAAGCAGAGCGGAACAAAATTCGGCGGCATCCAGTGATAGTTTCCCGCCGAACCCGCCGCCGACATAAGGCTTAATCACACGGATATCCCCTTCCCGCATATCCAGCATCCCGGCCAGCAGTACCTGGACGTAATAAGGCGACTGCGAAGATGCCCAGATGGTCAGTTTGCCGTCATAGCCGAAGCTGGAAATCGCGCAGTGTGTTTCCATACAGGCGTGGGCCTGGGAATCGCAATAAAAATAATCTTCGCGGACGTGGTCGCACCGCTGGAAAGCTTCGTCAACATCGCCCCATTCGATGTGACGGTTAACATTGATGTTCATCTCCACGCCGTTATGAATCTGCGGCGCGTCTTCGCGGATTGCTTCTTTGGGGTCAAAAACAGCGGGTAGTATTTTATACTCTACTTTGATTAGCTTCAGCGCTTCGGCGGCAGTATCTTCGTCAACGGCTGCCACCGCCGCTACCGGGTCGCCGATATAACGCACTTTCGTCCGGCATAGAATTTCTTCGTCGCAGAGTTCGGGGAAACGCCGCCAGATACCCTGTTTCTTACCCAGGGTATCTTTGCCTGTTAGTACACATTTGACGCCGGGGAGGGCTTCGGCTTTGCTGACATCGATGCTGACAATTTCGGCGTGGGCATGAGGGCTCCTTAAAATTTTGCCGTAAAGCATGTTCGGCAAAACCATGTCGGCGGTAAACTTGGCGACACCACTGACTTTTTCGTGAGAATCAATACCCGGAATTCTTTTCCCGAGGACGGAATGCTCAGTATGTTCACTCATGGGCGGCCTCTCCCCTGATTAGTTTGGCGGCTTCGCTGATAGACTGCACAATTTTAACGTACCCCGTGCAGCGGCAGACGTTGCCGGCAATTGCTTTTCTGATTTCTTCTTCGGTGGGATTGGGATTACGGTCTAAAAGCGCCTTCGCAATCATAATCATGCCGGGCGTGCAGAAGCCGCACTGCAGCCCGCCGTACTTGATAAATGATTCCTGCAATGGATGCAATTGGGCGTTATCGGCTAATCCTTCGATGGTCAGGATATCGGCGTTGTCCGCTTCAAATGCCAGTACCAGGCAGGCATTCACCGGACGGCCGTTCATAATCACCGTGCAGGCGCCGCAATCGCCTTCGTTACAGCCTTTTTTAGTGCCGGTTTTATTCAGCTTGACCCGCAGCACGTCCAGCAGCGATTCGGCCGGCTCGACGATAACCTGACATTTTTCGCCGTTGACCATCAGGTTAATTATTCTCGGCAATTGCATGTCCTCCGACGGTAATTGTTTGCAAAGAAGCTTTGAATGCCCGTTTGACCAGCACCGCGACCATCTTGCGCCGGTACCATTCCGAGGCCCGGACATCGTTCATCGGCTTGCATTCTGCGGCGGCGACCTGCGCCGCCTTTTCAATCAGTTCGTCGGTGATGGGATTGCCAATCAGCACGGCTTCAGCTTGAGGTGCACGCATCGCCGTCGGCCCGACGGCGCCCATCGCAATTCTGACATTGAGACATTTAGACATCGTTTTATCCGTGGTGAGCATCAAAGCCAAACCGACCACCGCGAGGTCCATCTGTTTACGCGGGCTTAGTTTAATATAAGTACAGGCAGAATGAGCCGGCAGGTGAGGGATATGAATCTCCGTCATGATTTGTCCCGTTCTTAAAATTGTTTTACCGGGGCCAAGCAAAAATTCGCGCAGCGGCACAGTTTTTTCACAACCTTTCTCCACTATGGTGAGGGTTGCATCCAGTGCCAGTAGCGGGGGGATATTATCGGCGGAAGGTGAAGCGCGGCAAATATTGCCGCCGATAGTGGCTTTATTCCGCACCTGCACCGAACCCAGCGAACCGGCCGCATGGCTGACCGCCGGGAAAGTACTTTGGATTAATTCAGACATCTCGATATCATGGACTTTAGTCAGCGCGCCGATTTTCAATCCGGCAGGTGTCATTTCAAAAGTATCCAATCCGGGAATGTGCTTCAGGTCAATGAGCTGGCGCGGCTTCACAATTCCGGCCCGCATCTGATTGACCAGTTCCGTGCCGCCGGCATACAGCCGGGCGCCATCCCCGAATTCAGCATATAAATTCAGCGCCTCTGCCAGCGTTTTGGGCGTATAATATTCGAATTCAATCATATGCAGATAACCTTTTACTAACAAAAAGCGCCATCGGTATCAGCCAGTCTGGCGCTTAATTAAGTAATTGTTTGTCCCCGCAAGATTCGAACCGGATTTCAGATTTTTGTCAAATATACATGACATCTATATATAGTTATCTTTACATTTATGCTGTAAATCTGTCAACAGAAAAACGGGGTAAAAAGTAACAAACAGGTAAAGTGTTTGTTACAGAGAGGTAACAGAACAGTGCTCCGCGTTTTTCAAATAAAAAGACAAAATCAGTCTCGAATAAACAAAGGAATAAACATAAGCATAGCGGAGCGTTGGAAATTTAATAAACTTAACAGCCGGACGGTTTGTGATTATTGATAAACTGTGCCCATCGGGGTAGTATCATATCCGCCGAGGGATTCAATCTGACGGCGGAAATTGCGTAATTTCAACAATGCCAGCAGGGATTGAATCGCCGGCAATTCCAGGAAATGGTAGGGGATTACCAGGTCGTACGGTTCTTCGTTCAGAGATAAAAAGCCCAGGTCGTTGGCGCGGGCGGATGCTTCAATCCCGATACCGCAGTCCGCGATGCCGGAAGCCACCATTTCGGCGGTGGCCAGGTCGCCGTGGGAAATCATTTCATAGCCGTGGATGTTTTTAGCGGACATACCGGTTTCCCAGATAAGGCGGTTCAGTAACCCGCGGCTGCCGGCGCCTTTTGGACGATTGACAAAGGTAACGTTGGGCATGGCCAGGTCATCGATGTGTTTAATGGATTTGGGATTGCCGGCGCTCACCATCATCCCCTGCCGCCAGATGGCGAACCGGATGACCGTACATGGGAACGGCACGATTTCCTTGACCAGCGGCAAATTGTACTGACCGGAGACGTTGTCTTTGAAACTGCAGCCGGCGATATGAATTTCTCCGCGGGCCAGTGCATGCAGCGAAGGGATGCTTTCCGCCTCAAGCCAGATGAGGCGAACACCATGCTCCCGCATCATCGCGGAAATAATAGAAGCCGCCGGGTCACAGCCGGAAAGAATCAGTGTCGGGGTTTTTGCCGCCGCCTGATTTAATAATTTCAGGTCAACCAGCCCGTCATGCGCCGCGACGGCAAGCGCATCGGCAGAATTCAGGATGTGGCTTACGGAAAGGCCCTCTTTCATCGGGCGGGTCAATAAGCGTGAGCCGAACTGAACTACCAGCATCCGGGTGCCGTTGAAAACATCCGCGGGGTCCCCGATTAGTTCAGCCTCGACCAGATTTTCGGTGCCGTCATCCAGCGAAAAAAGGTCTTCAACTCTGGTATGCAGCTTCCGGGCAATGCGCAGCGCCACCTCGGTAGAGGGCACCGATTTGCCTGACTCGATAGACACGTAAGCCTGGCGGCTGATATTGCCGGCGTGCGCCATTTCTTCCTGTGTCAGTCCGGCTTTTTTACGGGCAGCATGAAGATTATTCTTGACACTCATTATTAGATAATTGTATATTATAAATTACGATGTTGTCAAGTATACTTATCATTTCTTTGGTGATAATTAACACATCGTTGCTGAATTTTAACACTCTTATTTACTAAAGTAAATGATGGCAAATTTGACATACATCCGGCATGCAGGTATATAAGGAGAGAAAATGAAAAACCGGTTCAACAAAATCAAATGGCTGACAGGGCTTTGTGCCGCTCTGCTGGCCCTGTCGTTAGTCGCGGCGTCCTGCGGTAATGCAGCGACCACCTCAACTACCACCACGACAGCAACAACAACTACCACGACATTGAGTACTACGACCACAACCACAACTACACCAGCCACAACCACCACTACAGGGACAACGACGTCTGCTACCACCACCACTACCGCCGCCGCGACCACCACGGCCGCACCGACCACGCTCACCGTTAACGACGGCAAAACCACCAACGTTTACACATTAGCCCAGCTCGAAGCGCTGGATTCCGTTTCCGGCTATGAAGCCAACCGAAACGGCGCCGGCACAGTCAGCGCAACAAACAGCTTTACCGGTGTGAGATTAACGACATTAATCAAAGATGCCGGCGGCATGGTTGCCGGTTCCGCCGTGAAAATTACCGGCTCGGGCAATTACAGCAAAATTTTATCCTACTCCCAGGTTTATTCGGGCACCTTTAATGTTTACGACCAGACCGGCGCCGCCGCAGTCGCCAGTAATCAGCCGTATATGGCCATCATTTATCAACTGAACGGCAGCCCCCTGGACGCAACGACTGGTCCGTTTGAGTCCGCGGTGATTACCGCAGGCAATCAGGAAGGAGATGCCTCCCTCTGGATAAAAAATGCTTATGAAATTGATATCCTGCCTCCGGTAACCCTGAATATCAGCGCGGCCTCCAGCCTGGCCAACGTGCTGAAAGCAATTGATACGGCATACACTCAGGCAAACCCCAATGTCACCATCGTTTTAAACACAGCCGCATCCGGCACGCTGCAGACCCAGATTGAAAACGGCGCCCCCGCCGATGTCTTCCTCTCCGCGGCGACCGCCAATATGGACGCGCTGCAAAAGGAAAACTTAATCGTTAATACTTCCCGGAAAAACCTGCTGGACAACACTCTGGTTATGATCGTCCCCAACGGCAGCACACTAGGGCTCACCAGCATCAGCGACCTGGCGACATCCAAAGTATCGAAAATCGCGGTCGGCGACCCGGCTTCCGTGCCTGCCGGCACTTACGCCAATTTAGCTTTCACCGAACTCGGCATTACGGCTGCCGTGCAATCCAAGTTAATCCTGTGCGCCAACGTAACACAAGTGTTGACTACAGTTGCCAGCGGCAACGTGGATGCGGGCCTGGTTTATTCCACAGATGCCCTGAGTTCCAACCAGGTCAAAGTTGTGGCCCAGGCTCCCGCCGATATCAATGCCCAAATCGTCGATCCGGAAGCAGTGCTTTCGGCCAGCAAGAACCCGACGGCAGCGCAGGCTTACCTCAGTTATTTGTCCGGTTCGTCAGCCGTGGCGCTGTTTATTCAATACGGTTTCACAATGGCTGGTAATTAGTACTTTTAATGTGTTAAGTTTAGAGATATGAACGACTACCTGTCGCCGCTGTGGATATCCCTGAAAACGGTGCTTGCGACCACCGCAATCACTTTTGTTCTGGGAATCGCAGCGGCGCGGTGGATCTCCCGGTACACCGGGAGATTAAAACCGATAATTGACGGGGTATTTATCCTGCCCCTGGTATTACCCCCGACCGTCGTCGGTTTCGGCCTGCTGCTGTTCATGGGGAAACACGGCTGGGGCGGTAAATTCCTGGCGCTGTTCCACACATCCATCGTCTTTTCCTGGCCGGCAACGGTAGTTTCCGCTGCAGTCATGGCCTTCCCGCTGATGTACATGACCACACGCGGCGCTTTTGAACAGGTGGACACTAACATTGAAAATGCCGCACGGACATTAGGCGCCAGCGAATGGAAAGTGTTATATTCGGTAACGCTGCCGCTGGCCTGGCCGGGAGTGCTGGCGGGCACCATCCTGAGTTTTGCCCGCGCCCTGGGTGAATTCGGCGCCACGCTGATGATTGCCGGCAACATCCCCGGGAAAACCGCCACGATTCCGGTCGCCATCTATTTCGACATCGTTGACGGCAACATGAAGCAAGCCAACATCTTAATGATTATCGTAATCGGCATCGCACTGACT
>Ga0182027_10008879_pt1 | contig 14541 bp, 11 predicted proteins | sample 712E1DmetaG_FD_121300 | JGI IMG/M metagenome (GOLD analysis project Ga0182027, IMG submission 121300) | Permafrost microbial communities from Stordalen Mire, Sweden - 712E1D metaG (Illumina Assembly) | ecosystem: Environmental > Terrestrial > Soil > Wetlands > Permafrost | place: Sweden... | reverse complement strand
GCTCGGAATCGCCGTAAAGCTCCCGAAGTGCCTGATGAGCACATGAAACAGGCCGCAAAAGAAAAAGACCGAGAGTGCCGTCAGCAGGACAACCGCGCGCAGCGACCTGCGAAAATCGATTTGACGTAGAATCGATGAGTTCTTCTCTATTGCTTTTTTCACGAATGAAATATCTTCGGCCAGCCTGTCGACCTGCTGCCGGGAAATGGCATCCATAACGCCTCCAAAACGATCTGGTAAAGTAGTTTATATCATAAACATATTTGTAATATAACACAAAATTCAAATCGTGTCAAGTCCCATCCGGCTGACCCCCGAATACTATATTAATCTTCACGACACAACCCCTTCGCTGAGACCGGAAAATACTCACTCCGGACCTGTGCATACGCACGGAGATACCCATGAAAAAATCAATCCCGTCCTCAAAAAAGGCCAAGAAATCCTCCTCGCCCCGCGTGGAGCAATCCCTGGTTTATCTGGACAAAGACAATCCCCTTTCCGACGCTGCTCTCCGCTCGCGCGCGGAGGAGAAATTTGCGATTCTGCCTAAAAGAAAAACGGTTACCAGGGTTGACGCTGAAAAGCTTGTGCACGAACTGCAGGTGCATCAGATCGAACTGCAGATGCAGAACGAGGAGCTGCAGCAGGCCATCGCCAGGGTCGAAGAAATGCGCAACCGGTTCGCGGACTTATATGATTTTTCGCCTGCCGGCCACGTCACTCTTGACGATAAGGGAGTCATCATTGAAGCGAACCAGACCATCGCGGTGTTGATGGGGCACGACAGGGGGGGTCTGTTGCATAAACCGTTTCTGTCGTTTGTTTCTGTGGAGGCCCGGGATTCCTTTTTGACCTATTTCCTGCGTTGCACCACTTCGAACGCCCGATCGACGATTGAGACTGTCATTTCAAGAAAAGACAACTCCGTTTTTCACGCGCAAATTGAGACCATGGGCTTCAACAGTTCTGACTGGCGAGCCCGGCAATTTCTCTTGGCGATTTTCGATATCACGGAGCGCAAGAAAATTGAGGCGCAAATGTCCCTCGATGCCGAAAACCTGCGGAGCAGCCGCGAGGATTTGGTCCGTTTCAACAGCGCAGCTGTGGATCGCGAACTGCGCATGATCGAGCTGAAAAAAGAGGTCAATGAATTGTGCCTAAAACACGGCGAGACGGAGCGGTATGATATGGGGTTTTTGGACAGGCACTGATCGGCGGATTCTGCGTCATTCCTGCATTCTTAATCGAAAGAACATCACATGAAGCGTTCGTCAAGGTCCGCGGTTGTCAGGAAAAAACCTACAGCCAGAGCCGCATCGCAGGATAAAAAGAGCGGCGGAAAACCCACATTCCCCTCATTTCCCATCATCGGCATCGGCGCGTCGGCCGGAGGTTTGGAGGCCATCGAGCTGTTTCTGAAGAACATTCCCGCAAACAGCGGCATGGCGTTTGTCGTTGTACAACATCTTGATCCGACGCACAAGGGGATCCTCACCGAGCTTTTGCAACGGGTTACCCCGATGACCGTGGTCCAGGTCAAGGACCGGATGAAGGTGAAGCCGAATTGCGTGTACGTCATACCGTCCAACAGAGACATGTCTATTTTGCACCGGGTTCTGCACCTTTTCGATCCCACGGCGCCCCGCGGTTTGCGCCTTCCCATCGATTTCTTTCTCCGTTCCCTTGCACTTGACATGCAGGAGCAGAGCATCGGCGTCATCCTCTCGGGCATGGGAACCGATGGTACGCTGGGGATCCGGGCGATCAAGGAAAAGGGGGGCGTTGTCCTGGTCCAGGAACCGTCGAACGCGAAATTCGACGGCATGCCGAAAAGCGCAGTCGATTCGGCTATGGCTGATTTCATTGCGCCTGTCGAAGACCTGCCGGGAAAAATTGTCGGCTATCTCGGCCATGCACCCCTGATTCCCGGAGAGGATTCGCATGTTGAGGAAAAGGCAGACAGCGCACTCGAAAAGGCCATAATTCTCCTGCGGGTCAGCACGGGCCACGATTTTTCCCAATACAAAAAGAGCACCATCTACCGCCGGATCGAACGGCGCATGGGCATACACCAGATTGACAAAATCAATATTTACATACGATTTCTCCAGGAAAACCCGCAGGAACTTGAAATTCTCTTTAAGGAACTGCTTATCGGAGTGACCAATTTCTTCCGTGATCCGGCTGAGTGGGCGGCGCTCAAAGAGCGGATCATTCCGGAGCTCATTGCCGGTTCCCAGTCCGGCCGGACCTTGCGCGCATGGGTGCCGGGCTGCTCAACAGGGGAAGAGGCGTATTCGCTGGCCATGGTGTTTCGGGAAGTCATGGATCACCTGCGGCCCCGGGAGCGCTTTACGCTTCAGGTGTTTGCTACTGATCTTGACAAAAGCGCAATCGACAAAGCCCGCCAGGGCGTGTATCCTGCCAACATCGCGGCCGACGTCTCCGCAAAGCGCCTGGACCGCTTTTTCATTCGGGACGGGGACAATTTTCATGTGAGCAAGGAAATCCGCGAAATGGTGATCTTTGCGCCGCAGAACCTTATCATGGATCCTCCCTTCACCAAACTGGACATTCTCTCCTGCCGCAACCTTCTTATTTACCTGACGCAGGACCTGCAGAAAACGTTATTGCCCCTGTTCCATTACAGCCTTAACCCGGGCGGCATCCTGTTTCTGGGAACCGCCGAAACGATTGACGGGTTCACGAATCTGTTTTCCCAGATTGAAAACAAGTCCAAGCTTTACAAACGCAAAGAAGTCTCCCGGGCTGCCGTGCCCATCGATTTTCCCTCCTCCTTTGCTCCCGCCGCTGGTCCGGGCGCAAAGAGCCAGGAGTATGGTTCGCCGGTAACGGACAAGAGCATGCAATCCATGGCAGACGAGCTTTTTCTGAGGCGGTTTTCGCCGGCATCTGTCCTGGTCAGCAGTGCCGGTGATATCGTATACACAAACGGGCGCACGGCAAAGTATCTGGAACTTCCGGCAGGCAAAGCGAACCTGAATATTTTTGCCATGGCTCGCGATGAATTGCGCTATGAATTGTCCGCCGCGCTCCAAAAGGCGCTCCGCCAGAAAGAGGCGGTGTGCGTCAGGAACATAAGTCTCAAAACCGGTGAGGGCGTCCAGACATTCGACCTCACCGCCCAGGCTATCCGGGAACCCAAGCCGCTTGCCGGATTGGTGGCCATCGTGTTTTCGGAAGCTCGTGTCCCGCTCAAAAAAGCAATGCAGTCGGTCCGTGCGCATGCCGGCCATTCCCAGGGCTCCAGGCTTGCGTCATTGGAAAAGGAACTGAATCAAAACCAGGATGAACTGCGAACCCTGCGCAACGAGATGAATACCTCTCAGGAGGAACTGCGGGCTACCAACGAGGAGCTTCAGTCGACCAACGAGGAACTCCAGTCCACTAACGAGGAGTTGACTACGTCCAAAGAAGAGATGCAGTCAATGAACGAGGAACTCCAATCGGTCAATAATGAGCTGCAGGTCAAGGTCGAGGAATTATCTAATATAAACAACGACATGAAAAACCTGCTCAACAGCACGGACATCGCCACGGTGTTTCTCACCAACGATCTCAAAGTCAGGCGGTTTACAAATGAGGCTTCGAAACTCATCAAGCTGATTGCCACGGACATCGGCAGGCCCATCACCGACCTTTCTTCGATCCTTCTGTATCCGGAGCTGCTCGAAGACACGAAGGAAGTGCTGCGGACGCTCGTGTTCAACGAAAAACAGATCACCACCAATGACAAGCAGCGATTCGTCGTGCGCATCATGCCCTACCGGACTCAGGAAAACATGATCGAGGGTGTCGTTATCACGTTTACCGATATAACCAAATACCTGCTCATAAGCGACCATGGTAAAGAATTGACGTAAACCATCAAGGAGATGTACATGGACTTTTCAGTTTTGCCGGCATTGGACGTTGTAAACGAAACCGTCAAGGCGGTCGGCGCTCGGGGAATTTCAGTCGAACTCCTGGATACGAAAAAGGATGCGCTCGAAAGAATCAAGGCCATCATACCCGCAGCAGCAACGGTCATGACCGGCGCTTCCTTGACGCTTCGCGAAATCGGATTCGAAGACCTGCTCCTGTCCAAACAACATCCCTGGAAAAACCTCAAGGACGACATTCTTGCCGAGAGCGACCAGAAAAAGCAAATGCTGCTGCGGAAACAGGCAATAACTGCCGACTATTTTCTGGGAAGCGTCCACGCCATTTCAATGACCGGCGAAATCGTGGTGGCCAGCGCGACCGGCAGCCAGATCGCGCCCTATGCGTTTGCAAGCCAGAACATCATCTGGATCGCGGGCACTCAGAAGATCACACAATCCGTTGAGCAGGGCCTTGCGCGCATCCGTGACTATATCATGCCGCATGAAGAGGAACGCATGCGCGCGGGGACGGGCGGAAAAATGGGCACCACCCTCGGCAAAGTCCTGATATTTTCGCGGGAGGTTCCGTTCCTGGGCCGCACCGTGAGGCTTTTGCTGGTCAAGGAAAAAGCCGGCGACTGAAAAGGATACAGAAATTTCCAAAGCGCCGCGTTTCCTTACTAGATTCCGACGTCACATCATCCTAGGGTCCTGCCGAGTCTTTTCCGTGCAATAATTCCAATTTTCCTGCGTCTTATCAACCATGGGCCATACTTCACAGCGAACGTGGACCGAGTTCTTTGCCACTGAGCGAAGCAGGCTCATCGGCTACGTGCGAAGCCTGATCGACGACGCGGCTGACCGCGACAGCGAGGACATTCTGCAGGATGTCATTGCCACAATCCTGGACAAACCGGATGTGACCGCGCCGATACAGAATATCGCGGCATACGTGTATCAGGCATTGCGCAACCGCGTCATTGATTATATGCGGCGGAGAAAGAAAAACGAAAGTATCGACGCTGAATCGCCAGACGGCGGGAAAAGAGCGCTTGGAGAAATCCTTTCGGACCTCAGATACGATGCTGCGGCCGAAAGCGACCGCAACGAGATAAACCGGGACTTAAACAATGCGATCGGTAAACTTGATGAGTATGACCGGGATATTTTCATTGCCACGGAATTTCAGGGCTTGACGTTCCAGGAACTTTCAGACGTGTGGGATGTTCCCATCGGAACGCTTTTGTCGCGGAAATCACGGGCAGTAAAGAAATTGCAGAAAGAGCTTATCAAAATCGATCCCGTCCACTATACTGAACTCTTGACCGGGATTAACAGGATTAGAAATTGATTACCCGGATTTTAAGTATGGAAAAAGTTTAGTTTTTTTTACCCCAATGAAAGGATAATGGTATGCGCGACCATCAATTCGAGTACCGGCGCTTACATGCCATGCGGATAGTCGCCATGATTGTCGGCGGCGTTGTCGTAGCATGTATTTTTGCGCTTGCCTTTGGCTGGCTGGTCATGCTGTTGTGGAACTGGCTCATGCCGATGCTTTTCGGCCTCAAGGTCATCACGTATTGGCAGGCTTTCGGCATCGTGATATTGTCGAAGCTCCTGTTCAGCGGCGTTGGCCATGGCCCCAAGGGACATCACGGACCTCACGGCCATCATGGTTTTCATCATGGCCCCAAACCGTGGAAACATGATTACCATGACGACTGGGTGCCGGCGGGCGATCCGAGGAACTGGATGTACTACCGGGATTATTGGAGAGACCGCGGCAAAAAGAACTTTGAAGAGTATTTGAATGAAAAGGGGCATGCCGCGGATAGGGATAAGGAAGATGAATAGCATCGAAGTCGAACACTTTACAAAAAAGTATGGGGATTTCAACGCAGTAGACGATATCTCGTTTACGGTCGACGAAGGGTCGGTGTTCGCATTTCTCGGACCAAATGGCGCGGGAAAAAGCACGACGATCAACACATTGTGCACGATCCAGGAAAAAACCACGGGCGCCCTCCGTATCAATGGGAACGATGTGACAAAAGATAAAACCCTGGTTCGAAAGGACATCGGCATCGTGTTTCAGGAAACGACCCTGGACGGAAAGCTGACCGTGAACGAGAACCTGAGGCTGCATTGCGATTTCTACAAGGTGCCCAAAGCCGAGGTCGACGAGCGCATCCGGTTTGTGCTTGACCTTGTTGATATCAAGGATTGGAAGAACGCTGCGGTTGATTCACTTTCGGGCGGCCTGAAGCGCCGCACGGAAATCGCCCGCGGTCTGGTGCATTTTCCCAAGGTCCTTTTTCTTGATGAACCTACGACAGGGCTTGACCCCCAGACCAGAGCCAACGTATGGGACTACATCAACAAGCTTCAAAAGCAGAAGAACATTACCATTTTCCTGACCACCCATTACATGGACGAAGCGGAAATCTGCGATAAGGTCGCGATTATCGACCACGGGAAAATCGTGGCTCACGACACGCCGTATAATCTCAAAAAGAAATACACGTCAACGACCATGAAGGTCAAGACTCCGGACCCAAACCTGCTTGGCGCCTATTGCTCGGAACATTCCATGAAGTTCTTGAACAAGGATGGCGTGGTCACGATTTTTTCCACCGACGTGCGCGCAGTGATGGAAATCGTTTCCACGTTCAAGGGTTCGATCGAGGACATCGAGATCAACAAGGGAACGCTCAACGACGTGTTTCTCGCGATAACAGGCAAGGAGATCAGGAACTGATGCGTGCGATACGGGCAATTCTCATGAGAAACCTGATCAAGTTCTTTCGCGACAGGATGCGGTTCATCTTCACACTGTTCATGTCCGCGTTTTTCCTGTTTGTATTTTCATTTGTCATGAAATCGACTGCCGCGGGTCTCGACCATCCCATGAATTACCTGATTTCAGGCATCATCATCATGACCGTTTTTCAGACCGCGCTGAATAATTCGATGAACATCCTGGAAGATATCGCAAGCGGATTCATGAAGGAGATCCTCGTGGCGCCGATCGGACGGTGGCAAATAGCGATCGGCCAAATCCTTTCCTCGTCCGCCATCGCGGTTTTGCAAGGCATTATCATAGTTACCATCGGATTCTTCATGGGTTTGACTCTTGATCCATTCCATTGCGTGATCATGCTGGGATTGATGATGCTGGTCGGGATTTGCTTCAGTTCGATGGGACTTTTCCTGGCGGCCCTGTCAAAGGAATCGACCACCTTTCAGATCATTATTTCGATCGTTGCCATGCCCCTGACCTTCCTTTCTGGAGCCTATATTCCCACTATGGTCATGCCAGCGCTGCTGCGGCCGATCGTGTTCCTCAATCCTTTGACATACACGACATCGGTGTTCCGCTACGTCGCCTTGCACATGGAAAACCTTTCCACGCCCGAACTTGTCAAAGCGGGCGTGGCCTTTGATATTCACGGGTTCACGATAATGCCGTATTTCGGGGCTGTGATGGTTGTCGTGATCGGCGCCATATTCTTCGCGCTCTGCGTGAACCAGTTCGGTAAAGCTGACTTCTCCCGGGTCAAGGTATTCAGGCGAGGGCACCGGTAGGGTCTGGTTTTGGAAGGTTGAAATAGAACCTGCTCCCTTTTCCCACTTCAGATTCCGCCCATATTTTCCCCTGATGCGCCTCTATAATTCCCTTTGCTATGGCAAGTCCCAGTCCGGTTCCTTTGATCGATTGAGATTTTTCCTCTCTGACCCTATAGAACCTGTCGAATATTTTCGTCAATTCTTCTTCCGGAATTCCCGGGCCTTCATCTTGAATGCATATGCGGATAGAATCGTTAACGTCTTCACCGGTAATTTTCACCGTACCGCCGGGAGAAGAATATTTGAAGATATTATCGAGAATATTGATAAGTACCTGTTTTATCCGGTCTCTATTGGCCATGACCAGCGGAAATTGTTCCGGAAAGTTCAACGCAACCGGAATGTTTTGAACCTGTCCAAGGGATTCCAGCGTTTCTGAAATCAAAAGGCGAAGATCCGACAGCGTTTTCGGCATCGACAGAGACCCCATCTCAATCATTGAAATGTCAAGATAGTCTTTTACCAAAGACCCAAGGCGTTTTCCTTCCGATTCAATGATATTCAGGTATTTTGTCCTTTGCTCTCCCGGCAAATCCAGATTGGTAATCGTATTGGCGAATCCGACGATAGAGGTCAAGGGTGTTTTGAGCTCGTGAGAGACCATCGAAAGAAACTCAGATTTGAGCTTGTCCAAATTCTCCAAGGTGCGGTTCTTGGTATCTAATTCATCCAGAATACGCTGTTTTTGCCGTGCCCGCTCAACATCGAAAATGGTCAGCATTTCGTATACCGACAGCGCAATGACAACGGCAAAGAACGCATGGAAAATCTCCACCGGGATTCCGATTGCCCGGCTAAATGTTTCCGCATTGATAATTGAGGACGGGAAAAAGGTTCCTTTGTCAACAATGATGCCTTCCAGAATTCCGTAGATGATGAATGATGCTCCGGAAAGAACCACATATTTCCCGGACTTGCGCATAGCCGGTTCTTCTTTTTCATGCCTATAATAAAGGATCAAGGCCAGCCCGGTGAGGATGCCTCCGGGAAAAGCCAAACAGTAGCCAGACAAAATGATTCCAGTGCCCCAGAAATCTTTGGACATGGCACTGGCGAGAATGATGACAGCCACTATGAGGATTCCGGTCCACCATTGAAGAATCCCAACGTCCTTTCGCAGAACGGAAGGACGTTTCTCCTTCACGATAAAAAGAAGTTGCCTCCCGAATTCGAAAAGAAAGAAGAATGAGATGGCTGCCGAGAATAATTCCAGCGGATCAAAATTTATTTTTTTGATCATTCCCCACATTTCGAGCCATTCATTGAGTCCATGTGAAATGCCAAATGCCGACAAGAGCCAGAATACTTTGGCAATCTTGAACTCGCTTCCCTTTCTGGGCTGCAACAGTAAAGCTATGCCCATCAAAAGGAAAGCAAGACCATAAATGAAGAACACGACATCAAGATTGTTTTGAAGCCAGCGGCTTGCGAAGACCATAGACGCGGTCTTTCTGTGAGGGACCGTTTAAGACGGAAATACCTGCTCACCTGAAGAGCGACGTTCTAGTAATTACGAACTGAGCCTTGAACAAAATCAATTTTTCTTACAACGGCCGACAGAAGCATTGGGGATCATTCGATGAGGATGCGGAAAGTCTGAGCTCCCCCATCATGATAAAGACGAGCAAAATACGAGCCGGACCGCAACCCTTCGAGTGGAATTGACAATCCGTGATTCAATCTGAATGTACGCACTATGCGACCATCTGCACTGAGGATTTCGAAAATTGCTGAAGCCGGCAACACTTTGCTCAGGAAGATCGACCCGTTTCTTATGCGGAACAAAGGCGCTTGTCCTTGGGAAGCCAGGGAATTTTCATGAATGGTGCGTGACGGGGCCACATTCAGATTGTACGGCCGCTTTGCATTGAATGCCGCAAGTTGGCCGTAAAACCATCCTTTATCTCCCACTGCATTCACGTCAATGGATGCAACCGTGCCTTTGTCCTGATTTGCGCAACCCGCCATCATGCCGATGAATCCGGCATTGATAAAATCCTGGGTATGCGAAAAGAAATAGGGAAAAAAGGTGTCTTCGTATTCATTGTCGATATTCGGAAGTCCAGGATGCCCGATGCTGATCTGCCAGCCCAGGAGCGGAAGGTCAACTGTTTGCGCGATGGTCTTAGAAAAACCAATCCATCGTGAATTTGCCTGATCGTTCCAATTGAGTGTGGTGGCATACACGCTTGGAGGGCTCATTACTTTCCAGCATCCAAGATCAGTGCCGTTTTTTTCAAACCCGACAAAATCGCCGGTAAAGGGAGTCGTTCCGAGCAATGCCTTCAGGAACTTGGATTCCTCGCGGGCGGCAATATCAACATTGTTCTGGGTGTCCTGGAAAATTCCGAGCGTTGTCGCGTTCGCAGGTTTCCATGCCCAGAACGCCATCAGGACGCCGGCAAAACACCCCGGGTCGACCTGTTTCAGTGTCTTGACTATTGCGCCGGGCAAATACCCAAGTTTGTTCTTGAACTCATTGGTATCGGAAAGCCAGGGAATTCCAAGATCGTTGATATGGCACGGTGCGCTCAGATGATTGTCCGCGATCGCGGCCCAGTCGTCCTGCGTGCGTGACGGTCCGGTGTCATGCTCGCGCGCATGCTGCAAAACGTATCCCCAGACATCGGGTTCTATCACGTAAATCGCGTGCATGCCCTTGGAACTGTCCGCGATAAAGGCGAGCGTGTCGAAATATTGTTTCATGAACACAGGGTCCTGGATGTTCTGGCTCAGGTAATCATAGGAATCCCCGCCTCGTTGCAGCATGTAAACCACGATGCAGGGGTTGACATGATGCGCAACGTAAAACGAGTCCTTCGACCAGTTCCTTCCTGTCCAGGCGTATTGGTCCTTGCCCCAGTACGATTGCGTGACATTGGCGAAATTATCGATGTACACGTACCTGCGGTCGAGCTGGTATTTGCCGCTCGGGTCGGAGAGAGCCTGTTTCATGGGCGTGTCCCACAGAGGCCTGTTGTTATTTACCAGCCCGATCTGGAAATCGCCCCAAGAGGCCGGGGCTTGGCCCCAACGGGCAGATGATGCGATTGCGCAGCACAGTACGAAAAGTATGGCGCGTTTCATGAAAGGAGCCTTTCAAAATGTTCCGCTTCAACAATAATAAATATACCGCACATTCAGAACAAAATGAATGGAAACTATAGGAGTCATCACAAAACCAAGCCATCTCCGTATGTATACTGCCGCAAGGCCGCAAGGTCCCATAGTTCAAAAGGAAGAGGCCTGCAAAGCCAGGCCTCTTCCTTCTTGGGATTCCGACTATTTCTGCTTCTTACGGAAGAATCACCTTCTTTTGATTCGAAAAGTTATTTCCGCTGAATCTTACAACAAGCGTATTCCCTTGAATATTCAAATTTCTTGGCAATGCGATAGACGTTGTAAATCGGTTGACTGCATGCCTATACAGCAGTTTTCCATTGAGTGCAAAGACCTTTATGACGCCGGCCTCAGCGCCTCCACCGAAGGAGATTACCCCGACCGAAGACACGGTAAAACTCTTTTCAGGGCTCATGGCGCTCTTTGAAACCAGCACCTTGTCGACAGGGTGGGCCAGAAGGAAATCGATCGCTCCCGCCACGTTTACTTTCACCGAATCCGTCACGTTCTTTGTGGTATATGAGGAATCCGTGGCGCGGACCGTATAAAAGCCGATCGGTATGCTGTCAAAAGCATATTTCCCGTCTGTTCCGGTCGTGTCGATCTTGATGGTGCTATAACCGTTCCGTAAAGACACGACTGCACCCTTGAGCGCCGAGCCGGAAGCGCTGTCTTTGACGACCCCCGAAAGCGATCCGTACTGCTGCTTCACCAATGCAAAATCAACCGTGACCGGAGTCGCGCTCGGGACAGATGCACTTTCTGTCTTGGCAACATACCCGGCGGCGGTCGCAGCAACGGTATAGGCGCCCGTGGCCACGCTGTCGAAACTGTACTTGCCATCAGCCTTGGTCGTATCGATTTTGACCGTTGCATTGCCGTTGCGCAATGAGACGATCGCGCCTTGAATAAGCGTCGCAGGTGTTACGCTGTCGGCAATAGTTCCAGATACTGCGGAGTAAATGATTCCCGCAAGCGCGATAGTGGAGGTAACCGGGGCGGAAGTCCTCACCGAGTCTGTGACGGTTTTTGTTATGTAGTGCGTGGCTGACGCTCGGACCGTGTAGGCGCCGACAGCGACGCTGTCGAAACTGTACTTGCCGTCAGCCTTGGTCGTATCGATTTTGACCGTTGCATTGCCGTTGCGCAAAGAGACGATTGCTCCTTGAATAAGCGTCGCCGGTGTCGCGCTGTCGGTAACGGTGCCGGAAATGGTTGAGTAGATGATTCCTGCAAGCGCAATGTTCGACGTGACCGTTGCGGTGGTCTTGACAGAATCGGTAACCGTTTTTGTCACATAATGTGCAGCAGACGCCTGGACAGTATAGCCGCCGGCAGCGACGCTATCGAAACTGTACAATCCGTCAGCCTTGGTCGTATCGATTTTGATGGTCGCGTTGCCATTTCGCAAAGAGACAATCGCACCTTGAATGAGCGTCGCCGGCGTTGCGCTGTCGGTAACGGTGCCGGTAATGGTTGCGTAAATGATTCCCGCAAGCGCGATATTAGAGGTAATCGGAGCTGAACTCTTGACCGAGTCGTTAACAGTCTTTGTTACGTAGTGCGCTGCGGACGCACGGACCGTGTAGGCGCCGGTGGCGACGCTGTCGAAACTATAGAGACCATCTGCCTTGGTCGTATCGGTCTTGATGGTCGCGTTGCCATTTCGCAAAGAGACAATCGCACCTTGAATCAGTGTCGCCGGCGTTGCGCTGTCGGTGATGGCGCCGGAAATTTTCGCATAAGAAATCTGCACCAAAGGAACATTCGCCGTGATCGGCGCGGTTCCTGAAACTGCAAAGGCAACACTCTTGGAAACATACGTCGCAGCCGTTACGCTGACTGAATACGAACCTGAGGCGACTTTAGCGAAGATGTAAATCCCGTCGCTTTTGGTGGTGTCACGGGAAAATCCATTTCCAAGTGATACGATTGCGCCGGTAATAGGGGCGCCGGTTGCACTATCGGTAACTTTTCCGGTAACCGACGCAGTGTCGATCTTTACCAACTGGAAATCTGTTGCGAGCGACGCCTGAGAAGTGTCAACCGTGATGCCGGTATTTTTCTGAACATAGCCGGAGGCAGTCGCGCGGAGCGTAAGAGCGCCAGGCGTCACGACGTTTGCGATTGAATAAGCCCCGGTCGCATCGGTGGTATCCCGAAACAAGGTGCCGCCAGTGGTTGATCGCAAGGAGACGATGGCGTTTGCCAGTTTTGTGCCTGACGAGGAATCGCTGACTATTCCTGAAAGCGTTGTGGCATAGGACGCCGTTGAAACGATTAAGGTGCAGAAAAGGCAGAAACGAAAAAGACGATACATCTCTTCCTCCTACATTAAAGGTGAATGACAATCCCCCCAGAATGGCACTCCTCCAATTGGAGGCAGAAGATATAGAAGATAAGGATATTTTATTCGTTTCGCTTGTTTATTTTATTTCATCAGGGTTGGATCGTCACCGTGGAACGGAATCTACAACGTAAAGTGGCCCCGGCGATAGATGACCTTTTCGCTCCCGTCGTTCATCACCGCGGTCACGGTCCGGTCCGTGGAGGCGATGATGTCCGTGTGCTCAACGGAATTATTGAACCCGAGCTTCTCGAAGTCTTTTTCCTTCATCGAACTGATATTTCCCGAATAGGTGTCGTGATAGGATTTGCCCACCGCCAGGTGCGTGTTGCCGAACCTGCCGCCGAAGTTCTCGTCGAACAGCGTGTCTGCCATGAACTTGGTGATCTTGGAAAAGTCAGTGTCGGTCAATGAAAACTCGCCGATCCGGTCCGCATTCTTCTGCTTTATCAATTCGTGCAGCAGCTTTTCGTTTTTGGCGGCCGTGGCCTTTACGATGACGCCATCTTTGAACTGCAGCCTTATGTCCTTGATGATGTTACCGTAGCGGTAGAGCGGCAGATCGAAGAAGACCGATCCGTTCGTGCCGCGCCAATCCGGGGAGGTAAAGATCTCGAAACTCGGGATGTTGCGCCCGCTGCCGCCGAGCCAGCGCCGTTTTTGGCCCAGGGTTATCCACAGGTCGGTTTCGCGGGCTTCGACGTGAAGACGGGAAATGGGCATTGAATTTATTTTGGCAAGCACGGCCTTTGTCTTTTTGAACACGGACTTCCAGGTTTTGATCGGGTCCGGATCGTCCAGAAAACATGCTTTTTTGATCTGGCTCCAATAGTCCGAAAGCGGCATGCCCGCTTCACGCGCCATGCCCTCGGTGCCGTACAGGCACAGCGTCCACGTGAACTTCCCTTTGTCTTCCTTCTGGTCAAGCCACTCCCTGAAAGGTCTGGCGCTCCTGTTCATGAGGATCACCTTTCGGGGATCCGAGTCTTTGAGCAGCATGGGATTGTCGTCCGCAAGGATCCGCACCCAGTGGTCGATCGTGCCGGCAAGGCCGCGGTAAAATTTGTCCGGGAAGAACGTGATTTGTTTCTCGGACGCATTTTCGATGTGCAGCAATTTGAATTCGTCGTCGATAATGTTCAAGAGCGGGTAGCCGCCGGCAGCCAACACCGCGGTGTACACCGCCTTGGCAAGGGGTAATGACGCGGTCGGCGTTACCAGATAAACGACGTCGTCCGGTTTTATGCCGTTGCCGCTGTTCAACGCGAATTTGATGAGAACGTCTGCGTATTTACGAAGGATAGTATTCGAGGGCGTGTACATGGGTCACCTCTGCCTGTTGTATGGTTGAATTACCCGGCCTTTTATTTTTGAATCTTGGTCAATTTCATTTTGTAAAACTGAAGGTTGTTCACGGTTTCAAAGGAAACGGAACCTTCGCGTTCAAGCCTTGAAAGCAGTCCGGCTATTTCATTGATGCTGCACCCTGAAGCGATTGCAAGGTCCTCGACCGTGGACGGCCTGCGGCGCAGCAGGGAAATGACCCCGGCTTCCAGT
>Ga0182027_10008878_pt1 | contig 14542 bp, 10 predicted proteins | sample 712E1DmetaG_FD_121300 | JGI IMG/M metagenome (GOLD analysis project Ga0182027, IMG submission 121300) | Permafrost microbial communities from Stordalen Mire, Sweden - 712E1D metaG (Illumina Assembly) | ecosystem: Environmental > Terrestrial > Soil > Wetlands > Permafrost | place: Sweden... | reverse complement strand
GGCGAGCCAGATCACATCATCCATGCTGATCGTGTCCGGACCGCCGACTTCCAGAGTCATGTTGTCGGCCGCGCCAGTCGCAATTGCATCGGCCACGAGCGCGCCGATGTCATCGACGAACACGGGCTGGAGGAGCTGCTGGCCATCGCCGATCTGAGGTATGAACGGCAGCCATTTGGCGAATCCGAGGAATCGATTCAGCGAGCGATCGCCGGGGCCGTAGATCCAGCTTGGCCGGAATATCGTGTATGTGATGCCCGATCCGCGAACGGCCTCCTCGGCTCGCCACTTGGCTCTGAACCAATGTTTTGTGGCGTCGGGCGCGGCTCCGGCACCGGAGATGTACACGAGACGGCTGACTCCGGCCGAGACCGCGGCGGCCACGAGCGCCTCGGTGCCGCCCGCGTCCACGCGGTCGAAGGTTTGGCCGTGCCGTGGTGCCTCGATGGGCGAGTTGCGGAAGGCCAGGCTGATGACCAGCGTGTCGACGCCGGCGAGAGTCTCCGCCAGGCTGTCCGGCCGAGTGACGTCGGCGGCACGGATTTCCTCCGGCGCGAACGGAAAGATCAGGTTCCTGTTGCGGTGCGTGAGAACCACGATCCGCTCTCCACGCGAGGCCAACTCACGGGCTATCGCCCCGCCCACGAACCCGGTGCCGCCGGCAACCGCCACTACCTTTGCGACCGGGCTCACACGACACCTCCAGGCTCTGTTCGCGGCCTCCCGCCGCAGGGCTGAGCATAAGCCCAGGCCCGGGCCCGCGGGGACCCGTCGAGATCGTCGCGACGCGGGCCACACGGGCTCGAAATCGGGCTCCAGCCCTGTAAGCTAGGAGTACACCGATTCGGCTCGGAAAGGCGGCCGTGCCGGGCGGATTCACGACAAACCATCGGAGGCTCGGACGAATGCGGCTGAAAGGCAAGGTCTCGATCATCACCGGCGCCGGGAGCGGCATGGGCCGCGTGGCCGCGCTGAGATTCGCCGCCGAGGGCTCGCGTGTCGTCGTCGCGGACAACCAGGCCCCCGCCGCGGCCGAGACCGTCCGCCAGGTCAAAGCCGCGGGCGGAGAGGCCTGGCCGGTCGCCGCGGACGTTTCGGTCGAGGCCGACGCCAAAGCCATGGTCGACGTGGCGATGCAGAAGTACGGTCACGTCGACGTGCTCTACAACAACGCCGGGATCATGCCGGAAGCCGATCATTCGGTCGTGGACACCCCCGTCGAGGCCTGGGATCAGGTCATGGCGGTCAACGTCCGGGGCGTCTACCTGGCCTGCAAGTACGCCATCCCGCGCATGCTCGAGCGCCGCAACGGCTCGATCATCAACGTTTCGAGCTTCGTCGCGCTCCTGGGCTGCTCGGTTCCACAGGATGCCTACACGGCCTCGAAGGGCGCGGTGCTGGCCCTGACGAGGTCGCTGGCGGTCCAGTTCGCGCCGCAAGGCGTCCGGACCAACGCCATCCTGCCCGGTCCCGTCGAGACGCCGCTGATGATGGAGTGGCTTCTCAAGGATGAAGCGGCCAAGAAGGTCCGCCTGGCACGCAACCCGTCCGGCCGGTTCGGCAAATCGGACGAGGTCGTCTCGCTGGCCGTTTATCTCGCTTCCGACGAATCGGCGTGGACCAACGGTGCCTCGCTGGTTATCGACGGCGGCATCAGCGTGAACTACTTCTGATGGCAGAGCAGGTGAGGCCCGGCGATCTTGCGATCGGGATCGACTTCGGCGGCAGCGGCATCAAGGGCGCCGTGGTCGACTGCCGGTCGGGCCTGTTCGTCGGCGATCGAATGCGAATTCCCACGCCCCAGCCGTCGAAGCCGCGCGACGTCGTGGCGGTCATGGAAACGCTCGTCACCAAGCAGATCGAGGCGTTGACCCAGGGCGAGCACCCGGTGATCTCCGTGGCCGATTCGGCCATGCTGCCCGTGGGCCTCGGAATTCCGAGCGCCACACGAGCCGGAACTGTACTCACCGCCGCGAATATCGACTCTTCATGGATCGGCTTCCAGGCCGAGCGCGAGATCGGCCTCGCCCTGGGCCGGCCCGTCGCCATCGGCAACGACGCCGACGTAGCCGGCATCGCCGAGCTTCGATTCGGTGCCGGCCGCCGCCAGCGCGGCACGATCATCCTGCTGACGATCGGGACCGGCATGGGCTCGGCGGTATTCGCCGACGGCCGGCTGCTCCCCAACACAGAGCTCGGCCATCTCGAGATGAAGGGCCGTGACGCCGAAGAGCGCGTCGCCGAGTCTGCCCGCGATCGGCTCAACCTCGGTTGGAAGGATTGGGCGGCCGGATTCAACGACTACCTGCACCTGCTCGAACGGCTCTTCTGGCCGGACCTCTTCATCCTCGGCGGCGGAGCGTCGAAGCGGTCCGACAATTACATGCAATACGTGACCGTGAAGACGCCGGTGGTCATCGCCACGCTCAAGAACAACGCCGGGATCGTGGGCGGGGCGTTGATCGCCCACGAAAAGCGATCCCGCGACGCGGTCGACCGCGCCGGCGAGCCGATCGCCTAACGTTCCGGCGCTCAGCCCTCAGCGCTCGGGGGCGGCCTCGGACCATGCTGCGGCCTCGGACCAGGCTGCGGCGTCGGCGAACATGCCATTCGAGTCGAAGGCGATGGGTGCCAGGGGCGAGACCAGTTCGCAGCCGCTCCTGGCCAGCACGGACTCGAGCGCCGGGGCGCTGACGTACATGAGTTCCAGGTGCTTGGTGTCGCGGACGCGCACGATTCGGGCTTCCGGCGGCGTGACCTTGAGGCAACAGGCGATCGCGATTGCCAGCGCCTGGCGATCGAAGTCCGCGGTCAGCGCCACGCGGCCGCCTTCTGGCGTCTTGGCCGTGATGCAGTTCATGTACGTCTTGTAGGCGTCCATGCGCTCGACCGCCCGGCGCAGCACGACGTCGGACAGGCCGATGCCGACGGCGTTGCCCTCCGTCTCTTCGGTCAGGTCGCGGACGACGATGCGCTGGATCGCCGGCCCGGCCGCGAGGGCGCCGTCGTAGTAGCGGCCAACGACGTTCGAGTCCATGCCGAGGCCGCTCACGTCCTTGCCGATGTAGTCGAGGATCAGGACGTCGATGGCGTCGAGCGGCAGGCGCGCCATGCGCTCGCGCGCCAGCACGAGCAACTCGCGCTCGCGACCCCAGATCCGGTCGCGGGCCACGGCCTCGACTCGCCAGAGCCGCGAGTAGCCGTTTTCGACCAGGGCCAGTCCGAAGGGGATGTTCACCTTCGACATCGTGTACTCGGCCACGGCCGGGATCAGGTCGCGGAAGGTCGCGAAGCCCTGGCGGTGGAACGTGTCCGCGCCCTTCTGCTTGCCCAGACCGATGGCGATCATCTTCATCAGGCCGCTCTCGATCTCGCCCCGGAAATCGGTGTGCGGTTTGACACGGTTGATCGGGATGACGACGTCGGCCCCTTCCCGGGCATTGCGGTCCATGAATACCGGGACGCCGGGGCGGACCTCCCCGAGTTCAACCGTCTCCATGCTCGAACGGATCTCGCACCCGACCGACCTGGGCGTGATGCCGTAGGTAGCCAGGACTTCGAGCTGGCCCTCCGGCGTCGCGCCGCCGTGGCTGCCCATGGCAGGGACGATGAAGACGTCCATGCCGGCCTGCCGCAGCCAGGCCACCGCGGCCCTCACCACTTCGTCGATCCGGTCGATGCCGCGGCTGCCTACCGCCAGACAGACGCGGGATCCCGCCGGCACGGAGCTCACCACCGACGCGAGCGCGTCCTGAACGGCGGCCGCCACGTCCACGACCTCCGCAGGATCCATGGCATTGCGGACCAGGGCCCATTCCGGCAGCGCGCCCTGCATGAACTCGGCGAACGGCTCGGCGGCGCGGTGTTCGTCGCCGCCCGCGGCAGGATTCGGTGGGTCGCTCAGGTCGTCGGCCTTGAGCGCCGGCTGCTTCGCGTGGTCCATTTGCTCCTCATCGAGTCGCTAGATGGTCGTGGCTGTGAATCCGCCGTCGACGGGCACCAGCGCCCCGGTAACGAAACCCGACGCGCGCTCCGACGCCAGCCAGATGGCGGTGCCGATGAGTTCGTCCGGCACGCCCAGCCTCCCCGCCGGGGTGTGCCGCAGGATCGCCTCCAGACGCTCTTCGTCGAGGACGCCGCGGTTCTGCTCGGCCGGAAAGAAGCCCGGCACGATCGCATTGACGCGGATCCGGTGCGGGGCCAACTCGCGGGCGAGGTAGCGAGTCAGGCTGTTCACACCGGCCTTGGAGACGGAGTAGGTGAAGACGCGCGAAAGCGGGATCTCTCCGGAAGCCGATGAGATGTTGATGATCGTTCCGCCCCGCCCCAGATCCACCATCGCCCGGCCGAAGACCTGGCAGGCCAGAAAGTACGAGGTGAGGTTCGCGTCCAGGATGCGGTGCCACTCCTCCAGCTCGATCTCGAAGAAGGGGGTGGTGCTGTTGATGCCGGGGGCGTTGACCAGAATGTCGACCGGCCCGAGACGCTCCACGGTTTCGCGTTGAGCGGCCTCGACCGCGGATCGATCGGTTGCGTCGAGGGCGATGCCGATCGCGTCGACGCCCGCCTCGGCCAGAGCCGCGACGCGCGCGTCGGCCCGCTCGCGTGAGCGGCCCAGAACGGCCACTTTCGCGCCGGCCGAACCGAAGGCATGGCAGAGCGCTCCGCCCAGAACGCCGGTGCCGCCGACGACCGCGGCGACTTTGCCGCTCAGGTCGAAGAGCTGCGTTCCGGCGGGCCGCGACGATCCCTCGCCGCTCACTCCGGCGCCCCAACGGTCGCCCCGGCCCTGGGCGGAGCAGTCGAGCCACGCACGATGAGCTGGAGTCCCAGCATCTGCTCATGCGTGCCGGCCGGATCCGATCCGACGATCTGCTCCATCAGCAACTCCATGGCGGCCCGCCCGGCCAGCTCCAGCGGCACCGCAACGGTCGTCAGCTGCGGCGTGGCCATGGTCGCCATAGGGATGTCGTCGAATCCGACCACGCTGATGTCGTTGGGGACATTGATCCCTCGGCCGGCCAGCCTGCTCAAGACGCCGAGCGCCATCAGGTCGTTGAAGGCGATGACGGCGGTGAGGCCGGCGGCCACGACCAGGTCGGCCGCGGCCTGGCCGGCTTCGAAGCGAGGCTGGAACAGGCCGAGTTCGCGAGTCTCGAGATTGCCCTTCGCAGATGCTTCTCGCAGCCCGCGGCGCCGCTCGCTGTTCGACCAGGACTGCGCCGGCCCGGACAGGTACCCGATCTTGCGGTGCCCCAGTGCGGTCAGGTGGTCCAGGGCCTGGCGCATCCCATCGGCGCTGTCGAGCAAGACCGCGGAAGTGTCGCGTATGCGGCGGTTGATCAGGACGAGCGTCGTCTCCCGGCGGAGTTCCAGGAGTTCCTGCTCGGTCAGCCGGGACGAGCACAGCACGATGCCGTCGACTTGCTTGATCATGGCCCGGATGAGTTGGCGCTCGAGCCTCGGGTTCTCGTCCGAGTCGACCAGCAGTACCGAGTAGTCGGCTTCCCTGGCCCGGGCATGGAAGCCCTTGAGGATCGCCGGGAAGAACGGGTTGCCGAGGTCGGGGACGACCAAGCCGATGTTGCCCGTCATACCGGTCGTCAGACTTTGGGCAGCGCGGTTGGGTCGATAGCTAAGCTCCTGGGCGACGGCCTGAACGCGCGCCAGGGTTTCGTGGCTCAGCAGGCTGGGGTCGGAGAATGCGCGCGAGACCGTCGAGGTGGACACCTTGGCGCGGATGGCGACGTTCCTGATCGACGAGGCCGACTGTTTACCGACCGGCTTGCCGAGTGTGGCCCCTGGACTGTTCGGTGGCGAGAACTCTTCATCAGACATGGCAGCGAGGGTGAAACTGGTTGCAGGGGATGTCAAGGGCCTACCTTCAGGTGAGCTACGCCAGCGCGGCTAGCGCTGGATGCGGGCCGTGCCGCCGGCGGCGAAGCGTTCCACTTCGGCCAGCGTGGCCATGCTCGTGTCGCCGCCGTACGTGGTCACAAGTGCGCCGTGCGCCCAGCCGAGGCGGACCGATCGTTCGAGCGTCTCGCCGTTGAGCAGCCCGTAGATGAGACCCGACGCGAACGCATCGCCGCCGCCCACTCGATCCAGAACGTCGAGCACCGCCTTGGGAGCCACGGAGACCTCGCCGCTCCTCCAGGCCACGGCGCTCCACTCATGCCGGCCGGCGGAGTGGACTTCGCGCAGGGTCGTGGCGACGAGCCCGATCTTCGGATAGTCAGAGACGACGCGGTCGATCATCTGCAGGAACGGCGCTGGGTCCAGAGTCGAGGCCCCAGCCACGTCCGGTCCCTTGAGGCCGAGGCCCATCTGGAGATCCTCTTCGTTGCCGACGAGCACGTCGACGTTCTCGACGATCCGCCGCATGACCGCGGCGCCGTCCGCGCCGGACGCCTGCCAGAGCTTGGCGCGGTAGTTCAGGTCGAACGACACCACGGCCCCGTGGGCTTTGGCCGCTCGCATGCCCTCGATTATCAGATCCGGCGTCGAGGGCGAGAGGGCCGCGAATATCCCCCCCGAATGAAACCACCGGACCCCGCCGCGGAAGACCTCGTCCCAGTCGACGTCGCCTGGTTTGAGCATCGCCGCCGCTTCGTTGGCGCGGTTGTAGAACACCGCCGGCGGGCGGACGCCGAAGCCACGATCGCTGAAGACCGTGGCGATGTTCGGCCCCCGGACACCGTCGTGGGCGAATCGCTTGTAGAACGGCTTGACTCCGGCGGCCCGGACTCGTTCCGAGACGAGAGCGCCGATCGGGTAGTCGACCATCGCCGACACCAGCCCGGTCCGAAGCCCGAAACAATCGGCCAGGTTCGCGGCGACGTTGAACTCGCCGCCGCTGACGTGGATGGATACCTCGGAGGCCTTGCGAAACGGCACCACGCCGGGGTCGAGCCGGATCACCAGCGCACCCAAGGCCACGAAATCGAGATCGGCCCCGCGGCTGCCTTCGAGGTTGTTCATCGCGTTCCTCCGCCGCTAGCCCTTCTTCTCGAGGTGGCCGCCGAACCCGAACCGCATCGCGGAAAGCACCTTGTCGGCGTAGTCGGACTCACCGCGCGAAGTGAAGCGAGAGTAGAGAGCGGTCGTCAGGACCGGAGCCGGGGCGCTGACCTCGATGGCGGCGATGCTCGTCCAGCGGCCCTCGCCCGAATCGGAGACGCGGCCGGCGAAGTTGGAGAGGTCCGGGTTGCCCGCCAGCGCCTGAGCCGTCAGGTCGAGAAGCCACGAGGCCACGACGCTGCCGCGCCGCCACAGCTCGGTGACGGCAGGCAGATCCAGCTCGTACTGGTACATCTTGGGATCGCGAAGCGGCGAGGTTTCGGCGTCGACTTCACGCGAGGCGAGGCCGGCGCCGGCATGGCGCAGGATGTTGAGGCCTTCGGCGTAGGCGGCCATCAGCCCGTACTCGATGCCGTTGTGGACCATCTTCACGAAGTGGCCGGCGCCGCTGGGGCCGCAATGCAGATAGCCCATCTCGTCGGTGGTGGGCGGCCCCTCGCGTCCGGGGGTGCGGCCGGCGGACTCGATCCCCGGCGCCAGCGAGACGAAGATCGGGTTGAGGTAGTCGACGGCGTCCTTGGGCCCGCCGATCATGAGGCAGTAGCCGCGTTCCTTGCCCCAGACGCCACCGCTGGTGCCGCAGTCGATGTACTTGATGCCGTGCGTCGCCAGCTCCTCGGACCGTCGGATGTCGTCCTGATAGAACGAGTTGCCGCCGTCGATCACGATGTCGCCCGCCGACAGGTGGGGGAGCAGCTGCTCGAGCGTGGCGTCGACCGACGCCGCGGGAACCATCAGCCACAGAACGCGCGGCTTCTCGAGCTTGGCGGCCAGGTCGGCCGGGGACGAAGCCCCGGCGGAGATGCTGCCATCCTTGACATAGCCTTCGACCGTCGCGGCGGTCCGGGCGTAGCCCACCACTTCGTGGCCGGCGGTGATAAGCCGGCAAGACATGTTGGCACCCATCCGGCCCAGACCGACGAGCCCGATCTTCACGTTGTCCTCCTTGGCAGTTCGCGCACAGCTGCAGTTGGATCGGCCGGCGGCCGTAGACTCGAAACCCGACCAACGGCTGATGAAACCGTTTTCATTATGGCCTGAACTTGAGGCCTCGCTTGATCTCGACCATGGCCCAGCGGTAGTGGTTCGCGCCACACTCGAAAGCGAACGAGGCCAGCGTACCGCGGCCGGTCCAGGCGTAGCGGTTTGGAGCGAACAGATCCGGCTCTGAGAGCGATTGGATCAAGGCCAGCAGCCGCCGCGAGGTTTCACGCCAGTCGGCCATCACGCGTTCGAGCTGCTCGTCGCGGTACCGCTCGTATATGGCCTGGTTGAGTTCATGTTCCGTGGCCCAGGTGTAGCCCTCGGCCGGTACCGGCGGGTTCTCGCCGCGCAACCCGGCCTCGTACCAGCCGAAGAAGAGCCGCTCCCACTCAGCCAGATGAGCGGCCTGATCCTTGGCCGACCAGCCGTAAGCGCCCGGCCACAGCAGCTGCTCGCGGCTCATCGCCCCGAACATGTTCTGCAGCGTGTCGCGTTGCTTCTCGGTCTCGGCGACCAACTGGGCCTTGGTCACGGGCGCGGCCATCTGTCAGACCTGCGTGTCGGTGCCGCGCAGCTCCTTGAGGCGCGGAACGCTGCCCGAGACGACAAGGGTCTCGCCGGAGCGCAGGATCCGGTCGGCCGGCGGATTGGCCTCGTAGCTCTTCTCGCCGGTGACAACGGCCAGGACGAAGACGCCGGTGTCTCGCAGCGAGGCGACGCTCGCGCCATCCAGGGTGGAGCCGGCGACGACTTCGACTTCCTCCATCGAGAACGCCAGCTCGCCGTGGGAGAGTGCGGCATCGATGAAGTCGACCACGCGCGGCCGAGTCGCCAGCTCGGCGAGCCGGTGGCCGGCCATGGTGTATGGGCTGACGACGCGGCTGGCGCCGGCCTGCATCAGCCGACCTTCGGAGTCGGCCGTGTTGGCTCTGGCGACGACGAAGAGGTTGGGGTTGAGCGATCGGGCCGACAGGATGACGTAGACGTTGTGGGCGTCCGAGTCGATCGTGGTGATCAAGCCCTTGGCCCTCTCGATCCCGGCGGCGCGCAGAGTCGCCTCCTCGGTCGCGTCGCCTTCGACTTCGAGGAAACCCTCACGCCGTGCGCGGCCCAGCGAATCGGACAGGACGTCGATCACGACGACCTTGAGGCCGGCATGCACGAGCTCGCGTGCGACCGTCTGGCCGACGCGGCCGAAGCCGCACAGGATGTAATGCCCCGACAGCTTGTTGACTGCGTCTGCCATTCGTTTCGCCTCCCGACGTCCACTGGTCGCCTCGACGACAAGGTACTCGGCCACGATGCCGACCGAACCGAATATGAGACCGACGCCTGCCAGCGACAGGATCATTGTCCAGACCCGACCCGCGTCGCCGAGGGGCTGCACTTCTCGGAAGCCGACGGTCGTCAGTGTGATCACCGTCATGTACAGCGCGTCGAGCAGCCGCCAGCCCGGCTGCAGAACCATGTATCCCGTCGTCCCGACGGCGATGGCGCCCACGACGACAGCGAGCCATATCCGGATGTGGGTCGAGGTGATCGCCGCGGTAGCCGAGATCGCCGGCCGGTGGGCTCGCACCATCGGGACGGCGGGAAGCGCTGTGGCAGGGGTCTCGTCCGGACCCGTTTCCTCGCGATCGACCACCGCAGCACCTCGCACTTGGGCAGAAGGCGTCCCGCCGCGATTCTAGACGTCCGGAGTGGCCCCGGGGAGTGGCGCCGGGGAGTGGCGCCGGGGAGTGGCCGGCGGCTGACTCGCAGGCGTGCCGGGGAGCGGGTCAGTACTACCGATATGTAGGATTGGGTCATGGTCGGCCGTATGGTTGCGGCTACTGCCATTGGCCAAACGTCGATTCTGGTTTGAGGGCGAGCGACGTAATGAACACACCAACGACTTTGACTTCGAGATTGCACTACCGTCTCGTAGCGGCCGCTGCCGTGGCCAGCCTCGTAGCGGCCGTCGTCTGGGCTGTACCCGCCTCCGCTGCGTCGCCCGATCCGAGCGCCGCCGCGCCCACCGCCACGGACACCGCCGCGCCCACCGCCACGGCCACTGCCGGTGCAACCGACACCTCCTCGGCTGCGGCTACTCCCGCCGCCACGGACGCCGCCACTCCCGCCGCCACGGACGCAGCCACTCTCGCCACTCCTGCCGCCACCGCTGCCGCAATGCCGGCGCCGGCTGCGCCCGTCCTTGCCGCCGCCGCCATCGAGGCTGAGTGCCCGCCGGCCACGCCAGGACACGCCACGTGCCTGTCCCTGCGATGGACCGCGCCGGTCACCCTGTCGGCCTCCGGGAGAGTCAAGCCGTCTGCGGCCGGATCGGGAGTGACGCCGAGCACCTCGTATTCCTACACCCCGGCCGACCTCCAGAGCGCCTACAACCTGCCCACGGGCACCCAGGGAACCGGACTTACGGTCGCCATCGTCGACGCGTTCGACCTGCCGACGGCCGAAGCGGACCTGGCGATGTATCGGGCTACCTACCACCTGCCGGCTTGCACCACCGCCAACGGGTGTTTCAAGAAGATCAACCAGTACGGGATCCAGGGCTCATACCCTGCCTATGACGCCGGCTGGGCCGGCGAGATCGCGCTGGACATCGACATGGTTTCGGCGATCTGCCCGAACTGCAAGATCCTGCTGGTCGAGGCCAATGACAACAGCTTCGACAACCTCGGGACGGCGGTCAACAAGGCCGTGTCGCTGGGTGCCGTGGCTGTCTCGAACAGCTACGGCGGACCGGAGGGTTCCTATGAAACCGGCCTCGACTCCTATTACAACCACCCCGGCGTAGCCATCACCGTTGCAACCGGTGACTGCGGCTACGAATGCACGGGTCAGCTCTCCAGCAGCTACATCACCCCTTACGTCGAGTATCCGGCGGCCTCGCCCTACGTGGTGGCCGTTGGGGGCACGAGCCTCGTGGCCGACTCCAGTTCGCGCGGCTGGAGCGAGTCGGCGTGGGGGAACAGCCACGGTGGCGCCGGCAGCGGCTGTTCAATCTATGAATCCAAGCCTTCATGGCAGCTGGACTCCAGCTGCTCCAATCGAACCCAGTCCGACGTCTCGGCCGTCGCGGATCCCGCGACCGGCGTCCTGGTCTACGAGGCGGGCGCCTGGGGCGTCTTCGGCGGCACCAGCGTGGCGTCTCCGATCATTGCCGCGGTCTTTGCCCTGGCCGGCCGGCCGGTGGCCGCCACCAATCCGGCCAGCTACCCCTACGCCAGCACCGGTGACCTGTACGATGCCGTCGGCGGCAACGCCGCGGTTGCCCCCGGGGTCATCTGCTCCGTCGCATACCTGTGCCAGGGAGTGGCCGGCTATGACGGCCCGACTGGACTCGGCACTCCCAACGGAACCTCAGCGTTCGAGGCGCCGACCCTGCCGAGGGCCCCGACGGCAGTCACCGGGACATCAGGCAACGCTTCAGTGCTCGCGAACTGGACTGCTCCATCCAATACGGGCGGCAGCGCGATCACCGGCTACTCGGTGACCAGCACGCCGGGCGGCAGGACTTGCACCACGACCGGCGCACTTTCCTGCACCGTCTCCGGCCTGACCAACGGCACGGCGTACCAGTTCTCAGTGACAGCAACCAACGTCAACGGAACCGGCCCGGCCTCGTTGCTATCCGCCCCGGTAACCCCGGCCACGCTACCCGGAGCCCCAACCGCCGTCACCGCCGCGCCCGGCGAAACCTCCGCCGTGATCAGCTGGTCTGCCGCGGCCACCAACGGGGCCACGATTGGCAGCTACACCGCCACCAGCTCGCCCGACGGCCTGACCTGCAGCTGGACCAGTGGGCCGCTGTCCTGCCTCGTGACCGGTCTCACGCCCTGGACCGTGTACACATTCACCGTGACGGCGACCAACGGCGTCGGGATGGGCCCCGCGTCGGGTGCTTCCAACCCCGTGACGCCGATCGGCCCTGCCGTCCCGGCCACGTTTCACGCACTCAACCCCACCCGCCTCGTTGATACGCGCATCAACAACGGCATAGCCGGCAAGCTCGTGGCCGGAGTGCCGCGTCCCTTGCAGGTCACCGGCCACGCCGGCGTTCTCGCGGGCGCGACCGCCATCACGGCCGATGTGACGATCGTCAAGCCAACGGTGGCCGGGTCGCTCTATCTGGGCGCGGTCGCTCTCGCAAATCCGCCCAACTCCACCATGAACTTCAACAAGCTCGACGTTCGTGGTTGCGGCGCGACGATCGCGCTGAGTCCGACCGGCTCGATCAGCGTCACCTATATGGCAAGCGCGGGCGCCACGACCGATGTCGTGGTGGACGTGACCGGCTTCTTCATGCCCGATCCGGCTGGACTCACATACCACACCCTGGCTCCGGCCCGGCTTCTCGACAGCCGCTACGGCAACGGGGTGAGCGGCAAGTTCAAGGCCAGCGTGCCGCGCCAGTTCGTACTGGTGGGCCGCGGCGTACCGACCGGCGCCAAGGCCGTGACGGGCAATCTCACCGTCGTCAACGCCACCGGCTCAACGGCCGCCTACATCGGTCCGACCGCGATCGCGCATCCGGGTAGCTCCACGATCAACTTCGTGGCCGGCCAGATCAGAGGCAACACCCTGACCGTGTTGCTGAGTTCGACCGGAACCCTGTGGGCGACCTTCATCGGCTACAACAAAAACACGATCGATCTGGTGTTCGATGTGACCGGCTATTACACAGCCGACCTGACCGGTGCCCAATACGTGCCCCTGACTCCGGCGAGAGTGCTCGACACACGGACCGGCACAGGTCTATCGGGCAAGTTCGTGGCCAACGTGCCGCGAACCATCCCGGTCTGGAACCAGGCCTTCGTGCCCGCCACCGCCAACGGCGTGACCGGCGTCATCAGCGTCTACGACCAGCGCGGCGGCTCGGCCGTGTTCATCGGGCCCGATCCGATCGTGAAGCCCACAACCAGCTCGCTCAACTTCGTCGCCGGCGACTACTGCGCCAACGGCTTCACCGTGGCCCTGAGCCAGACCGGCTCGCTCAGTGCGGTCTACATGACCTGGGCCGGCTACACCACCAACATCGAGGTCGTGATCACGGGCTATTTCGTCGGGCCCTAGAGGCTCGGGCCGCGGTCGATGCCAGTCAGGTGCCGATGTAGGCCGCGAGGTGCTCGCCGGTGAGGGTGGAGCGAGCGGCGACGAGGTCGGCGGGCGTGCCCTCGAAGACGATCCGGCCGCCATCGTGCCCGGCGCCGGGGCCGAGGTCGATGATCCAGTCGGCATGCGCCATCACCGCCTGGTGGTGCGAGATCACGATCACCGACTTGCCGGAGTCGACGAGCCTGTCGAGCAGGCCGAGCAGCTGCTCGACGTCGGCGAGGTGGAGGCCGGCGGTCGGTTCGTCCAGGACGTAGACGCCACCTTTGTCGGCCATGTGGGTGGCCAGCTTGAGGCGCTGCCTCTCACCCCCGGATAGCGTGGTGAGCGGTTGGCCGATGCTCAGGTAGCCGAGCCCGACGTCGGCGAGCCGCTCGAGGATGGCGTGCGCGGCCGGCGTGCGCGCCTTGCCGGTGCCGAAGAACTCCTCGGCCTCGTTCACCGACATTGCGAGCACCTCGCTGATGTCGCGGCCGCCGAAACGGTATTCCAGCACCGATGCCTCGAATCGCTTGCCCTCGCAAACCTCGCAGGTGGTGGCGACGCCGGCCATCATCCCAAGGTCGGTGTAGATGACACCGGCGCCGTTGCAGTTGGGGCAGGCGCCGTCGGAGTTGGCGCTGAACAGCGCCGCGCTCACGCCGTTGGCCTTCGCGAAGGCGTTGCGGATCGGGTCGAGCAGTCCGGTGTACGTCGCCGGGTTGCTCCGTCGCGAGCCGCGGATCGCGCCCTGGTCGACCGACACCACACCCGCGCCGGCAGGAATCGACCCGTGCACGAGCGAGCTCTTGCCGGAGCCGGCGACACCCGTGACGACTACGAGTACCCCGAGCGGGAAGTCGACGTCGACGTTGCGCAGGTTGTGGGCCGTCGCGCCGCGAATCTCCAGCTTGCCGGTTGGCGTCCGCACCTTCTCTTTGAGCGCGGCCCGGTCCTGGAAATGGCGGCCGGTGATGGTGCCGCTGGCCCGCAGCCCCTCGACGGTGCCCTCGAAGCAGATGCTGCCGCCCGCCGTGCCGGCGCCGGGGCCCAGGTCCACGACGTGGTCGGCGATCGCGATCGTCTCCGGCTTGTGCTCGACCACGAGGACGGTGTTGCCCTTGTCGCGCAGCTGCAACAGCAGCTCGTTCATGTGCTGGATGTCGTGAGGGTGCAGACCGACCGTAGGCTCGTCGAAGACGTAGGTCACGTCGGTGAGCGACGACCCGAGGTGGCGGATCATCTTGGTGCGCTGCGCCTCGCCGCCCGACAGCGTGCCCGACGGCCGGTCGAGCGAGAGATATCCCAACCCGATCTCCACGAACGATTCGAGCGTGTGTTGCAGCGCGACCAGCAGCGGCGCGACCGACGGCTCGGTGATGCC
>Ga0182027_10008877_pt1 | contig 14542 bp, 11 predicted proteins | sample 712E1DmetaG_FD_121300 | JGI IMG/M metagenome (GOLD analysis project Ga0182027, IMG submission 121300) | Permafrost microbial communities from Stordalen Mire, Sweden - 712E1D metaG (Illumina Assembly) | ecosystem: Environmental > Terrestrial > Soil > Wetlands > Permafrost | place: Sweden... | reverse complement strand
TCTCACGGGGCTCTTCAACCACCGCTTCTTCTACGAGCGCCTGCAGGCCGAGCTCGTGCGCGCTCGTCGCTACGGCACGCCGGTCTCGCTGGTCATGATCGACGTCGACGACTTCAAGCACTATAACGACCGTCACGGACACCAGGCCGGCGATGAGGTCCTGCGGGTCCTGGGAGAGCTGATCGCCCGCGACGTGCGCCGCGACCTCGACATCGCCTGTCGCTACGGCGGCGAGGAGTTCGCCGTCATCCTGCCGCACACCCCCACGGCCGCCACCGGCGTGAGCGAGCGACTCCGCGAACGGATCGCTGCGACCATGTTCACGGCCGCCGATGGGACCGACCTCGGCAGCGTCACGGTGAGCATCGGCGTGGCCGTCTACCCGGGCGTGACGCCCGAGGTCGACGCCCTGGTCGGCGCCGCCGACGAGGCCCTGTACAGCGCCAAGAGCAAGGGCAAGAACCGCGTCGAGGTGGCGCTCGCCGATACCTGAGCCGGCAGCGCCCGGCGGCGGCCCGTTCGGCGGACTGTTTGACAGCGACAGTAAAGTGATAGAGACTATCAGTAGAAGCTAACTACTGAAAGGTCGTCTCTGTCATGAACGCTTCGGCCATGGCCGCCGGCAGGCGCAGGTGGTGGGCGCTCGGTGCGCTGGCCGTCAGCGGCCTCGTGGTCGGTCTCGATCTCACCGTCCTCAACCTCGCCCTGCCCACCGTGGCCGTCTCGCTGCACATCACCAACGGTAGCGTGCTGCAGTGGTTCGTGGTCGCCTACAGCCTCGTCTTTGCCGCCATGCTGCTGCCCGCCGGCCTGCTCGGCGATCGTTACGGGCGCAAGAGGCTGTTGCTCATCGCCCTGGTGGTGTTTGGGCTGGCCTCGCTGGCCTGCGCCTACTCTGTCTCGGCCGGGCAGCTGATCGCCGCCCGCGCCTTTCTGGGACTGGCCGCCGCCTTCATCGTGCCCCTGTCGATCGCCGTGATCCCGGTGCTGTTCTCAGAGCAAGAGCGCCAGCGGGCGCTCACCGTCGTGCTCGGCATGACCATGGTGGCCTACCCCCTGGGGCCGATCCTCGGTGGCTGGCTGCTGTCGCACTTCTGGTGGGGCTCGGTGTTTCTCATCAACGTGCCGGTGATCGTCGTCGCATTCGTCGCCGTGGCCCTGCTTATGCCCGAATCGCGCAGCGCCCACCGTGCCCCGATCGACTACGCCGGCGTGGCCCTGTCGAGCGTCGGTCTGACCGTGCTCAGCTACGGCCTGATCGAAGCCGGCCAGAACGGCTGGAGCAACCTAGTCGACCTTGCCTGCATGGTGGCCGGCGCCCTGGTGCTGGTTGCCTTCGTAGCCTGGGAACGCAGCGTGCCGCGGCGCCACAGAGTGCGACCGCTGATCGACCTCACGCTGTTTTCCTCGCGCGGCTTTACCTGGGGCACGATCCTCGCCACCGTGGTCTCGTTTGCCCTGTTCGGCCTGCTGTTCACGGTGCCGACCTACTACGAGGCGATCGTCGGCGTTGACCCGCTGGGCGCCGGTGTGCGTCTCCTGCCCATGATCGGCGGCCTCGTGGTCGGCCTCCTGCTGGCTGATCGCCTCGCTTCACCCGTCGGCGCCAAGCTCACCGTGGCCCTGGGGTTCGTGCTGATCGCCGCGGGTCTGGCGCTGGGCGCGCTGACGACGGTAAACAGCGGCTACGGCTACGCCGCCCTCTGGGTGATCATCGTCGGCGCGGGGCTGGGCTTTGCCCTGCCGGCCGCGATGAACGCCGCCCTGGGGGCGCTTACGCCCGAGCGCAGCGGTGTGGGCTCGGGCCTGATCATGGCGCTGCGCCAGGTCGGCGGTACCTTCGGGGTGGCCATCCTGGGCTCGATCTTGGCCTCGGCCTACCGCTCCGGTCTGCACGCGGCCGTGATCCCCGTCGGCCTTGTCGCGACCGTGCGCGGGGGCGTCGCCGAGGGCGTCGCCGTGGCTCACAAGATCGCTTCGGCGGCGCTGTTCGCGATGGTGCGCGCCGCCTTCGTGCACGGCATGGACGTCATGTTGGCGGTCTGTTGTGCGATCGCCGTGGCCGGCATCGTGCTCACCCTCGTGTTCCTGCCGCGGCGCTCGGAGCCGGTGGAGGCTGCGGAGCCGTCGGCGGCGGCGCCGGCCGGCGCCGCCGCCGGGGCGGCAACCGGCCCCGAGACCGTTGCGGCGACCCGCGGCGAAGGTGCAGAATCGGTGCAGCCTGCCGCGAGCGGCAGCTAGGCGGCCGAGACGGAGGCAAGCGGCGTGTCGGGGTTACGCGAGCGTAAGAAGGCCAGAACGCACGAGGCCATCCAGGAGGCCGCCCTGCGGCTGTTTCGCACGCAGGGCTACGAGGCGACCACCGTGGAGCAGATCGCCGAGGCCGCCGAGGTCTCGCCGAGCACGTACTTCCGCTACTTCCCCACCAAGGAGGACGTCGTCATTCACGACGCCCTCGACCCGCTCATGTTCGCCGCCTTCGAACGGCAGCCGGCGGAGCTGAGCCCGATCCATGCCATGCGCGCCTCGATGGCCGCCGTCTTCGGCTCCCTGTCGCCCGATCAGGTGGCGCTGGAGCGCGAACGCGCGGAGCTGATCCTGTCGGTCCCGGAGCTGCGGGCGCGCATGCTCGACGACCTCGCCGCCACGATCCGCGGCTTCGCCGAGGCCCTGGCGGCGCGGGTGGGGCGCTCCGCCGACGAGCTGCCGGTGCGCGCCTTCGCCGGCGCGGTGGTCGGGGCGGGCATCGCCGTCTGGCTCACCGCTGCCGACGCCCCTCTCTCGCCGGGCTACCAGGGCGTGGCGGACTACATGGAGCAGTTCGACGCCGCCATGGCCTGGCTCGACGACTGCGGCCTGCGGCTCTGACCCTGGGCTAGCTGTTCGGTCCCACCGTGATCGTCACCGGCACCGCGCCGAGGTGGTCGCCGCCTTCGGCCTGCGTCCCGTCGCCGACGGTCGAGAAGTGCAGCGTACCGGTGATCACGTCGCCGGGCTGGGCGTCGGCCGGCACGTCGATCGTCACGTGGATCGTGCCGCTGTCGCCGGGTGCGACCACCAGCGGCGTGCTGAACGTGCCCGACGCGGCAAAGCCGGGGATCGCCGTCGGCGCCACGTAGTCGACGTTGACCGTGTAGGCGGCGTCGGCCGGCGGCAGCGCCGGATCGCCGTAGCCCAGGATGAGGGTCCACAGACCGGCCAGCGGAGCGACCACCTGGACCGCGTTGCCCTGGATCGTGGTGGCGAGGTTCTCGGCCTTGTCGGTCTGGCTGGGGTCGTAGAGGCCCAGGTCGACGAGCGTGTCGGGGTCGGCGCTGGTCCAGGTCGCCCTGGCGGTGACCTGGGAGACGTTCTGCGGCAGGGTGAAGGTGAGGATGGGGGAGATGCCGTCGATGGTGCCGGTGAGCGTGCCGGTCACCGGGTCGAGGGCGACGTCGTCGTAGAGCGCCGTGCCGTCGCTGGTCGCCTGGCTTTCGACGTACGCCGGCAGGGCGGTGGTCCCGGCGTTGGTCAGCGTGAAGTCGGCGCCGGCCGTGCCGCCGGCCGGCGCCGTGGCGGTCCAGCTCGCCGGCGCCACGACCGGCGTGTCGAGCACGATCGAGCCGCTGTAGGGCTCGGCGAACGAGTCTCCGTTGAAGCCGGCGGCCCACACCAGCACCTGCCAGGTACCGGCCTGCGGCGCGTCCCAAATGACCTGCTCGGAGGTGTGGCCGAAGGCCGCGTCGGGCACTCCGGCCGACGAGTAGTCCGGATACCACAGCAGATCGCCGCCCTTGGCGTCGCGCAGGTCGCCGCTGGGGTCGATCAGGTAGAGGTCGACGAGGTTGCCGGTTTCGGGCCAGCGCAGCGCGGCGGTGATCGACGTCGTGCCCGCCGGCACCTTGACGTCGTAGAAGTAGAACTCGCCGCCCGAATACTCGACGGTCGAGCCCGTGATCGTGCCGCCGAAGGTGCCTTGGCCGTTCGTCAGCTTGACCGGCACGCGCACGGCGACGGGGATCGTCGTGGTCGTGGCGCCGTTGCCGACCGCGATGCCGGCGAACGACGTGCCCGCCGCTTGCGGGGCGGTGACGGTGGCCCTGACGTGGGTCACGGCTCCGGGCTTGATGGTGACGGTCCTGCGAGAGAGCGCGATCGAGGTCGCGGTTACCCGGTGCGTGAAGGCGATCTGCAGGTGCACGGTCTGGTCGGCGGTCGGCTCCATGCCGGAGGTCGGGAAGATGTCGATTTCCCACGGCTTGCCCTTGACCACGGCGGGGCGCTGCGCGGCCGGGCCGACCAGCGAGATCTGGTCGAACGAGAGGTGGCCGTAGCCTCCGCTGGTCTGGCCGAACGACACGAAGTCGCCGTTGGAGTCGTAGACGGCGGACTCCAGCGAGACGTCGGGCCCGGACGGCCAGGTCACCCGGGCCTGTACGAACCTGGTGCCGGCCGGCACGGAGAACTGCTCCGAGTCGGTGTAGTCGGGACCGGTCAGCCTGATGGGCGCGTGCGTGATCGTCTTGAGGGTGGAGAATCTGAAGGGCGTCAGCGTGACGCGCTCGGTCGTGGCGCCCGTGTTTCTGACGGCGATGGTCGTCGCCGTCCGGGCGCCCCCGGCGATCCTGGCCGACCAGCTCGACGGGTTCCTGGGGTCGGCCGAGACCGAGGCCAGGAACGAGCTGCCCTGCCTGAGGACCTCGCGTACCGCGGCGGCGCCGTTGACGAGGCCGCTGCTCTCGTCGAGGGCCGGGTAGCCGAGGTCGGTGGCCGTGCTGGCCAGCAGGTTCTTCCAGTACGACGGCGCCGGCAGGCGGCGACCCGGATGGCTGATCTTCCAGGCCGACTCGGCCAGCGCCAGGTTGCCGGCGACCACCGGGCAGGCCATGCTCGTGCCGCCGAACATCTGGACGTTCACGTCGTTGTTCGTGTCTTCGATCACGGGGGCCAGGGCCCAGCCCCAGGCGCCGAAGCCCATGATGTCGGGCCTGAAGTCGCCCAGCGAGTTGGGTCCGCGGCTCGACCAGGTGATGACCTGGTCGCCCTTGTAGGCCTTGCCGCTCGTCAGGTAGCCGATCTGCGAGAAGAGCCGGTAGCCGGTGGTGGCGCCGACGGCGAGCACGTTCTTGAGGTCGGGAGCCGAGCCCTCGGTGCCCTGACCCGGCCCCTCGTTGCCTTCGGAGTTGACCACGGTGATGCCGTCGTCGATCGCGGCCTGGAAGGCCAGGGCCGAAGGATCGGTGCCGTTGGGGGGGATGTACGTGGCGCCGAGGCTGCACGAGATGATGTCGACCTTCTCCTGGATCAGCCAGTCGATGCCGCGCATGATGTTGGAGTCCCAGCCGCCGCCGGTGTCGATCACCTTGGCCATGACGACCTTCGCCCGGGGGGCCATGCCCTCGATGCGCATCGTGGTGCCGGTGTCGGGGTTGTAGACCGGCTTGCCCTGGGCCGCGATGCAGCTCGAGGTGGCCGTGCCGTGGCCGTCGTTGTCCTGCAGTCCGTCGCCGGTGAAGTCACGGTAGCCGGCGATGGCGGCGGCCAGGTCGGGATGGGTCGGGTCGGTGCCGGTGTCGAGCAGCCCGACGCGGATGCCCTGGCCCATCACCCGCTGGCCCTTGACCTTGATCGACCAGGCGTCCTGGGCGTGGGTGAGCTGCAAAGCCTCGGACTCGAGGGGGGTCGCCGCCGCCGCCCCGACCGCCGGCGTGGCCCGGACCGCGCCGTGGCCGACGGCCGCGTTGCCCACAGCGCCATTGCCCACTGCGGCGTTGCCCACGGCCGGCACCTGGGGAGCGGGCACCTTGTGGTCGGAGACGACGTCGAGCACGTTGCCGTCCTTGAGGAGGGCCTGCAGCGTCGCCGGCGAGACCGTGGCGGCCACGGCCGCGAAGCTGCGGTAGCGGTAGACGCCCGCGGCGTGGCCACGGGCGAGCTTGCCGACCACCTCGCCGGCGTTCGCCCGGGCCTTCAGGACGACGATGACCTTGAGCGTGGGCTTGTCGGACGAACCGGCCGCCCCCGCCCGCACGACGCCGCCCAGAAGCGATGCCGCTACCGCACAGGCCAGGACGACGAAGAAGATGCGACGTTTCATGACCACCCCTAGCCCGTGGACCCCAGTGAGCACTTCCTGTTATATGGGACGCGGGGACCACCGTTCAAGGGCGGGTCGGGCAAGGCCGATACGTAGCTCCACGGAGGAATCACGGGCGCGACGAGGGATCGGGGCCGGCGGATGGGTGGCAAGAAGCTCGCAGCGATCATCGCCGTGGCGGCGGTCATCGTCGTCGCGGCCTGGGCCGTTTCGGCGGCGCGCGACAGGGCCTCGACGCCCGGGCAGCTCACCGCCACGACCACCGCGGGGGCGAGCTTCAGCCTCGCCGCCGAGCGTGGCAAGCCGGTCGTGATCAACTTCTTCGGCTCGTGGTGCGGGCCCTGCAACAGCGAGGCGCCCGAGCTGTCGGCCTTCGCCGCGGCTCACCCCGAAGTGAGCTTCGTGGGCGTCGCCGACGACCAGAAGGCCGACGCCGACGCCTTCATGAGCAAGTACTCGCTGGCCTACCCGGTGATCGCCGACTCCAGCGGCGTCATCCTCATGGCCTGGGGTGTGAAAGGTGTGCCGACCACCGTCTTTCTCGATCGCAACGGGGTCGAGAAGGCGCGCCTGGTCGGCGCCTCGACGCGCGCCCAGTTCCAGGCGGCGCTGCAGAAGTCCCTGTAGGCGGCGGCCGGCGTGCGCGACAGTCGCCGACTGCAGGGTCGGTGACGGGGTCTGCCGTGCGCGCCGCCATCCCATCTCGGGTACCTATGCGTTACAGTACGAGCCGACGCGTGGCCCCCGAGCGCCGTTGTCGGGGCCGCGCGCCCGGTCCGACATGGCCAACCACCGTCAGGAGAGCCGCATGAGCGACCTGGAGCTGCCGTTCCGCCTGCCTGTGTCGTGCGTCCGCATCGCCGGGACGCGCGCCTTCGTCCACGACGCCGTGCTGGGGCGCGACGACACGTCGGCCCAGGCGACCGTCACCCTCGACATCGTCGGCGAGCACGAGCCCTCGCTGCTGCGCCTCGCCGAAGGCCTGCTGGTCGACACCGGCGTCGCGTTCGAATGGACCGACGACGGCCGCCTGGTGACGAGCTCGGTCGAGCTGACAGGCCGGGCCGGGACGGTCGCCGTGGGCGCCGTGAGCGCCGCCGCCTCAGTCGCCGGCGTGCTCCTGGGCAGCCCCGCCATGGCGCTGTCGTGCGCCGGCGCGGCCACGGCGACCGCGCACAGGCTGGCGCGCGGCGGGGCCGCGGCGCCGGCTGCCGCGGCTGCGGGGCCCGATGCGACCGACGCGCAGGTGACCGCGACCGCGGCGCAGGCCGCAGCCGACTCTCGGGCGGTGGCCGACACCCAGACGGTCGCCGCCGCCTACCGCTCGGCCCATCCCGACGAAGCTGAGGCGCTCGACACCTGCGCCGCCCTCGTACCCGAGCTGGTCCGCGGCCTGGCCGAGGCCCTGCGCCGGGTGCCGGCGGGCGACGACGACAAGGCGCGCGCAGAGACGCTGGGCGCGGTGCGCGTTCTCGAGGGCGCGCTTGCCTCGGCGCGGGCCCAGGTCGGCGCGCTCGACGAGCACTTCCGCGCCTGGCGGGCCGGCACGATCGCCCAGCGACTCGAGGAGTACGAGTTCCTGCTCGATCTCGACACCCTGGTCGCGGCGGCGGCGCTGCCCGAGCTGACCGACGGTCGGCTACGCTCGTCGGGCTCGGGTGACGCAGCCAACGCCACCGCGATGGCGGCGGTGCAGGCTGCCTTTGAGGCGCTGGGCGTCGTGGTGATCGTCGAGGACGACCCAGTCGCCGGCTCCGCCGGCGCCGAGACCGGTCAGGCAGCCCGGTCGGCGGTCGAGGAGAACGAGATCCTCGTCCGCCTGCCGCGGCGCGTGCGGCTCGCGACCTACGAACTCGACGCGGGCAGGGGGCTCGTCAAGCGCTCCTCCAACGCGGCCCTGGTGATGGACGCACGCTGCCGCCACGCCACCGTGCGCATCTCCAAGACGCTGTTCGGCAAGCGTGCCGTCAAGCTCGGCTTCTCGGCCGGCAGCGCGCTGGCCTCGCTGCGCGTCGCGGCCGCTTCCGAGGCCGCCGGTGCGGCCGACGCGGCCGGCGCGCTGCCGGGGGCCGTCGGCCTTGCGCTGGAGCGCTCCAAGAGGATCGTCGACAGGGTCGCTGCCCTGCGCGGCGCCGGCCTCGACCAGCAGATCTCCGTGCTCACCAGGGAGCTGCAGCTCAAGCGTCAGGAGATCGCCCAGGCGGGCCTGCTGGCGACGGCCGGGTCGTACGCCGAGCTCGCGCAGCTCAAGCGTCAGGTCGCCCTGCTGGAGCAGCGCAAGGCGCTGCTGGCCCTCGAAGCGGAGCTGGGCGTCGCCGCGCCGGTGGCAACCACGGCCGCCGCGTTCGACGCCGCGGCCGACGACGCAACGGTCGAGCCTTGACCGTTCGCCCGGCCGCTGGTTGACTCGGGCCAAGAAGGGCCGTCCACCCAGACGCAAAGGAACATCGCCATGCCAGACCCGCTCTTCAAGCTCGGCAAACTTCCCAAGCAGGACGACGATCGCAACCTGATGCTGGCCAAGTACCTGACGCCGGCGGCGCCGACGCCGCCGGCCGCCGTCGACTACGCCTCGGCGGTCAAGGCCTGGGGCATGCTCGGCAACGACACGGTGGGCGACTGCGCCCTGGCGGGGCAGGCCCACGCCGACATGCTGTGGGCCGCCAACGCCGAACATCGGCAGCTCGCCATCACCACGTCGATGGTCCTCGGCGCCTACTCGGCCGTCACCGGCTACGATCCTCACGACGACGGACCCGGCGGCAACCCGACCGATCGCGGCACCGCCCTGCTCGACGCCCTCAAGTACTGGCGCACGCGCGGCATCGACCGCCAGACGATCAAGGCCTTCGTCGAGGTCGACACGCAGTCGATCGACAACGCCAAGCTCGCCATCGACCTGTTCGGCTGCCTGTACGTCGGCGTCGCCCTGCCCGACGCCGTGCTGCCGGACGCGCCGGGCGACCTGCCCGCCTGGACGGTGACGCCCGACGGCACGCCGCAGCGCAAGCCCAACCCCCACAACGGCCACTGCGTCGTCTACGCCGCCTACGACGCCGCCGGTCCGACGGTGGTCACCTGGGGAACCACGGTCAAGGCGTCGTGGGGCTTCCACACGGCCTACTGCGACGAGCTCTACGCACTGCTCTCGCCGGTCTGGCTGCGGCACGACCCGCCCGGCATCGATGTGACCACCCTCACTGCCGATCTCGAGCTCGTCGCGCGGCGCTGACGATGACCGGCTCATGCCCGCGGGCGCCCGGGGGGCGCCCGCGGGCGGCCCATCCGTCTCACAGGAGGAACCGATGACCGAGCCCCGCGAGATCGCCGAACAGGCCGACGAGGTCGTCGCCGGCCTGTACCACTGGCACATCCACAACGCCAACATCGGCGGCGCCATCTCGAGCTCGCACGCCCTGGTCGACGGCGACGTCTGCGTCTTCGTCGACCCGGTGCGCCTGGCCGACGGCGCCCTGGCGGCCCTGCCCAAGCCGGGCGCCGTCGTGCTGACCGCCCGCTGTCACCAGCGCGCCGCCTGGCGCTACCGGCGCGAGCTCGGCGCCGAGGTCTGGCTGCCGGTCGACGCGAGCGCCGCCGACGAGGAACCCGATCGTCGCTACGGCGAAGGCGACACGCTGCCCGGCGGCCTGGTCGCGGTGCGCACGCCGGGACCGGAGTGGCCGCACTACTCGTTCCTGCGCAGCGCCGAGCCGGGCGTGCTGTTCTGCTCCGACCTCATCGCCCACGAGGGCGGCGGCGTGCTGCGCTTCATACCGCCCGAGTATCACGAGGACCCCGCCGAGACCCGGCGCAGCGTCGAGCGGCTCCTCGAACTTCCTTTCTCTATCCTCTGCTTCGATCACGGCGCGCCCCTGCTCGACGATCCCAAGGCGGCGCTGCGGCGGTTGCTCGAGTCACCTGTGTCCTGAGGAGTTTGCGGAACGGCACGGGTGGCGAGAACCTGGTGGTCGGCCCCGCTTGGGCCCGCCGGCGGTCCGTCGGTCCATCGCGCGGCGGCCGGTCGTCGCGGGGCAGGTCACGACTCCGCGTGAAGGAGAGCAGACGAACGCACTGAGCAACCGCGAGGGGCTCGCGCCCAACGAGAGGATCGCCGACCAGGGGCTGGCCTGCAACCTCGACGACGTCATCATGACGGTCGGCCTGTCGAAGACCTTTCCGGGCGACATCCACGCCGTCGAGTCGCTCGACCTGACGGTCGCCGCCGGCGAGATCTTCGGTCTGCTGGGCCCCAACGGCGCCGGCAAGACGACCACCGTCGGCATGCTCTCGACGCGCGTCGTGCCGACCGCCGGTCAGGCCTGCGTGGGCGGCGTCGACATCGTCGCCGAGCCGGCCCTGGCCAAGCAGGCGATCGGCGTGGTAGCCCAGTCCAACACGCTCGACCGCAGCCTGACGGTCTGGGAGAACCTCTACTTCCACTGCCGCTACTTCGGCATGGACAAGGCCGGCGCGCGCGCCCGGGCCGACGAGCTGCTCGAGCAGTTCCACCTGGCCGATCGGGCGCAGGCCGACGTCTCCGCGCTGTCGGGCGGCATGGCCCAGCGGCTGATGGTCGCGCGCGGCATCGCCCACCGGCCGCACATCCTGTTTCTCGACGAGCCCACCGCCGGCCTCGACCCGCAGAGCCGTCTCGCCCTCTGGGAGATCCTCCACGGCCTGCACGGCGAGGGCCTGACCGTGCTGCTCACGACCCACTACATGGAAGAGGCCGACCAGCTCTGCGACCGGGTGGCGATCATGGACCACGGCCACCTCCTCGCGCTCGACACGCCGGCCGGCCTGAAAGCCTCGGTCGGCGCCGACACGATCGTGCACGTCGCCACGACCGGCGACCCGGCCGGCTTGGCAGCCGCCCTGACCGCAGGTCTCGGCGACGGCGCCCGGGCCGAGACCGGCGACGGCGCCGTCACCGTCTTTCTCAGAGGGGGCGACGGCGTGGTGCCGCGGATCGTGGCTCACGCCGAGTCGGGCGGCTTTGCCATCACCGACCTCTCGGTCCACGAGCCGACGCTCGAGACCGTGTTCATCACACTGACCGGCAAGGAGCTGCGCGAGTGAGCATCGTCGCCAACGTCGAGACGCGCCGCGCGATGGGCTTTCGCCCATCGCGCGGCGCGTCCCTCGTGGCCTTCTGGGCCCTGCTGCTGCGCGACCTGCGCGTCCTGCGCAAGACGATCGTCGTGTTCGCCATCCGCACCGTCATGCAGCCCCTGCTGCTGGTGTTCGTGTTCACCTACGTGTTTCCCAAGATCGGCCAGGGTGTCGGCGGCTCGTCGTCGTCGGAGGCCAGCTTCTCTACCCTGCTCATGGCCGGCGTGGTGGGCACCTCGATGATCTTCCAGGGTGTGCAGGCGGTCGCCCTGCCGCTGGTGCAGGAGTTCGGCTACACCCGTGAGATCGAAGACCGGGTCATGGCGCCCATGCCCGTGTGGGCAGTGGCGGTCGAGAAGATCGCCGCCGGCGCCGTGCAGGCGCTGATCGCCGGCCTGGTCGTGTTCCCCCTGGCGGCCATCATCCCGGCGACGCCGGTGCACCTGCACGTGCACTGGCTGTTCCTGCTGACCATCGCGCCGATCGCGGCGGTGCTCAGCGCGGCGCTCGGCCTGACGATGGGCACCCGGGTGAAGCCCCAGCAGGTGCCGCTCCTGTTTGCCATCGTGATCCTGCCGATCACCTTCCTGGGCGCGGTCTACTACCCCTGGGCGTCGCTGGCGCCGATCCGCTGGCTGCAGGTCGTGGTGCTCGTCAACCCGCTGGTCTACATGTGCGAAGGCTTTCGCCTGTCACTGACCTCGGGCATCGTGCACATGCCGGTGTGGGCCATCTACGCGGGGATGATCTTCTTCGCCGTCGTGCTGTCGTGGGTGGGCATCGACGGCTTTCGGCGGCGCGTGCTCAGTTAGACGGCCGCCGGTGCGACCTCTCCCGCCCCGGCCGCGGCGGCCGCGGCGAGCAGGTCGAGCAGCTCGGCGACGCCGTCCGACGGCGCCTGGCGCAGCGTCGCCGTGAGCGTGACGGCGCCGCGCGCGTCGCGGCCGACCAGCACGTGACCCTCGCCCGGGTCGTCGCCGGCCGGCGAAGGCCGGGCGGCGCCGGCGGAGCGCTGCGGCGTCGAGGCCACGCAGGAGACCGCCTCCAGCACGTCGCAGACCGCGCGCGCGAGGCGTTCGAGCCGGGCGCCCTCGTCAGGTTCGGCCAAGGTCGCGGCGAGCGCCGGCGCCATGTCGCGCAGCGCCTCGCACAGCCTTCTCAGGTCGTCGCGGCCGGAGCGCGACGCGGCCCGCAGCGAGGTGTTGTGCAAGGCCACGGCGGCCTGCCCGGCCACCGCCTGGCAGAGCCGCAGCTCCTGGCGGGAGTACGAACGGGCGCGGCGGGCGTCGCTGGCCTCGAGCAGGCCGATCGCCTCGCCGCGGTACACCAGCGGCAGCATGAGCAGGCTGCGGTCGCCGCCGGCGCGCAGGGTGGCGACCTCGGCGGCGTCGGCGCGCGGGTCGTCGACGTTGACCACCGCCGGCGTGTGCTCGTCGAGCACCTTGCGTGTGAGCGGGTACTGGCGCACGTCGTAGGTCTCGGTGCCGGGCAGGCGGGCGCCGCTGTCGTCGTATTCGGCCAGGGTGCGTACCAGCCTGAGCTCGCGGTCGTAGGTCGACACGGCGCAGAAGTCGCAGTCGAGCAGGTGCGTCACGCGGCGCGCGATCTCGGCCAGCAGGGGCTGCAGGTCGACCTCGCTGGCCACGGCGATCGAGGTTTCGACGATGGTGTCGAGCTCGCGTTCGCGAGCCCGCCGGGTGGCGAGCTGAGAGCTGCCGCCGATCGCCCGGGCGAGCTCCTCGATGTCGTCGACGGCGATCCGCCGGTGGCCGCCGGCGGTGCGCGTGCAGGGCAGAAAGCCCGTCGCCGTCCAGCGGCGGATGGTCACCGGCGAGACGCCGAGTCGCCGGGCGGCGCGCTGGACGTTCAGGAAGGCGCTCATGGCGGCAACCTATCCGGCGCCGGGACGATGGTCAAGTTCGAGCAAGTCCGAAGCCCGCACGTGAGCAAGTTCGAACAAGGAATCGGCCTGTCGGATTACCGTGATAGCTGGGAGAATCCCGTCACGATCGGCGACCGGAGCCCAGTACCCCGAGCAAGTTTCGGCCGCCTCTTCGACAAGTTCGAAAGCTCCGGTCGGTCGGCTCGGATGAGCGAAAGGGTGATGGACATGCGGGTCCTGCAACTGGGTGTCGGTTCGGTCGGTGAGGTGTCGTCGCGCACCATGGCTCCCGACCCCGACGTGAGCTGCGTCGTGCTGGCCGATCTCGACGAGAAGCGACTGGCCGAGGTGGCCGCCAAGCTGCCGGCGGGCAAGGTCGAGACCCTGCAGCTCGACGCTACCGACAAGGAGGCGCTCGTCAAGGCGTTGAGCGGCGTCGATCTGTGCTTCAACGCGCTGATCCCCGAGTACAACCCCGACATCATGCTCGCCTGTCTCGAGAGCGGCACGAACTACCTCGACATGGCGGCCGCCGGACCGCGCGACATCGTGGGCACGGCCGACGTCGACGAAGAGATCGCCATGGACGCCGAGTTCAAGAAGAAGGGCCTCACGGCGCTCGTGTTCTTCGGCATCGACCCCGGCGCCAGCGACGTCTTCGCGCGGGCGCTCTACGACCAGTTCGACACCGTCGAGCGCCTCACCGTGCTCGACGGCGACAACAGCTCCGTCGACGGCGTCGACTTCGCGCCGAGCTTTTCGCCGACCACCATGGTCGAGGAGTGCCTCATCCTGCCGCCGCACGCCTTCGAGAACGGCACGATGATCCGCCGCAAGTCACTGAGCACGACCCGCGAGTTCGACTTTCCGGCTCCGGTCGGCAAGCTCAAGGTATGGAACGTCGACCACGAAGAGGCCCAGCTCATGCCCATGTTCCTGGGCGACAAGGGGCTGCGCGACGCCGACTTCTTCATCGCTCTCGACGACCAGTGGGTCAACCTGCTGCTCACCTGGCGCAAGCTCGGCTTCGACCACAACAAGGAGATCGAGTTCGAGGGCGCCCACTTCCGGCCGCTCGACCTGCTGGTCAGCCGGCTGCCCAAGTCGGTCGACCTCATCGGCCGCATGCACGGCGCGGTCTGCGTCGGCGCGCTGGCCGACGGCACCATCGCCGGCAAGCGGGTGCGCCGCTACATGTACCAGATCACCTCGCACGACGAGGCCTTCCGCACGATGGGCGTGCAGGGCACCGGCTACCAGACCGGCATCCCGGCGGCCTGCGGCGCCCTGCTGCTGGCCAAGGGCATCTTCAGCAAGCCGGGCGTCTTTGCGCCGGAGCAGATCGACCCGGCGCCGTTCCTCGAGCTGATGACCGAGCACGGTACGCCGTGGGGAGTGGTCGACCTGCCGCTCGAGGCGTAATCTCGGGCCAGGTCGAGGCAGATACTCTGGGGGGGGGTCGCATGACCGAC
>Ga0182027_10008876_pt1 | contig 14543 bp, 13 predicted proteins | sample 712E1DmetaG_FD_121300 | JGI IMG/M metagenome (GOLD analysis project Ga0182027, IMG submission 121300) | Permafrost microbial communities from Stordalen Mire, Sweden - 712E1D metaG (Illumina Assembly) | ecosystem: Environmental > Terrestrial > Soil > Wetlands > Permafrost | place: Sweden... | reverse complement strand
CAAGCCTTTAAAAGGCGAAATAATAATACCGTCGGATAAATCGATTTCTCATCGGGCGGTAATGTTTGCTTCTCTTGCAAAAGGCATTTCAACAATCGAAAACTTTTCGCAAGGTGCAGATTGCCTCTCCACTTTGAAAGTTTGCAAAAGTTTGGGGATTCAAGCCGAGTTTAAGGATGAAAAAACTCTTATAATAAACTCCACAAACGGTTTTTCTGCCCCTGAAGGCGACTTATATTGCGGGAATTCAGGTACAACAATGCGCTTAATGTCGGGGATTTTGGCAGGTCAAAATTTTAATTCAGTTTTAACAGGCGATGAAAGTCTTTCAAAACGCCCGATGGGGAGAGTAATTGAACCGCTGACTTTGATGGGCGCAAAGTTAGAGGGAAAAGGGAAAAGGGAAAAGGGAAAAGAATCTTCTCACCTCTCATCTCTGACCTCTCACTTAATTACTGCTCCGCTAAAAATCTACGGCACACAACTTCACGGCATTGATTATGATTCAAAGCTGGCATCGGCTCAGGTTAAATCCTGCGTTCTTTTGGCCGGCTTGCATGCGGATGGGAAAACAAGCTTTGCAGAACCGTATTTGTCGAGAAATCATACGGAGTTGATGCTTGAATATATGGGGGCTAATATAGAAGTAAAGGAAATGGAAAATGGAAAATGGAAAATGGAAAATGACACAGCTCTTGTTGAGGAACGAAACTTAGAGATGTGTCATTGCGAGGAGCGAGGAACAAGCGACGCGGCAATCCAAAATAATAATTCCGTTTACCATAAAACATCCATTGAACCCTCGCAGCTTCAAGCGAAGACCATAACTGTTGCGGGCGATATTTCTTCCGCCGCGTTTTTTATCGTTGCGGGATTAATTGTTCCAAATTCTGAAATTATCTTAAAAAATGTCGGCTTAAATCCTGCCAGAACAGGGATTTTGGATGTTGTTAAAAACATGGGCGCAGACATAGAAATTCTGGATAAAAAACTTGTTTCAAACGAAGAAGTAGGTGATATTAGGGTTAAATATTCACAATTAAAAGGTTGTACAATCGGGGGCGAGATTATTCCGCGTTTAATTGACGAGTTGCCTGTAATCGCGGTTCTTGCAACTCAAGCCGAAGGTAAGACAATCATTAAAGATGCACAAGATTTAAGAAATAAAGAATCAGACAGGATTAAAGCAATTGTAGTTGAGCTTAAAAAACTCGGCGCAAATATTGAAGAAACGCCCGACGGGTTTATTGTCCATGGAAAGACAAAGCTAAAAGGCGGCGTTGAGGTCGAAACTTACCATGACCACCGCCTTGCAATGAGTTTATACGTTGCGGGATTAATTTGTGAAACCCCGATTCTAATAAACGATTTTGAGTGGGTAAATATCTCGTTTCCGGAGTTTGTTAATTTAATGCAAGCATTAAATTAGGTTATAAGGTGATAGGGTGATAAGTTAAGCTCCGAGTTTTGCTTGGTATCCTTTTACCTTTTACCTTTTACTTTTTACAAAATCCATTAATCATTAACCATTAACCATTTACCCTTTGACCGCCCCTTCGTTTTCGCCGGAAATGAAGTATTTTTGCATGGCAAGGAAGAAAATTACGATGGGAATGGTTGCAAGGATTGAGCCTGCTGCGATGAATCGCCAGTTTGAGCTGAACATGCCTTGTAAATTATTAACGCCGACGGGAAGGGTGTACATAGATTCTTTTGTCAAAACGATGCTCGGCCAGAGGAATTCACCCCACGAGCCGATAAAGGTGAAGATTGCAAGGACAGCCAAAGACGGTTTAACCATCGGCAAAAGCACTTTGAAAAATACCTGAAAAACGTTGCAGCCGTCAACAATTGCTGCTTCTTCCATTTCTTTTGGAATGGTCAAAAAGGCTTGGCGCATAAGGAAAATCCCGAACGCGCTTACCGCAAAAGGCATTACCAAGCCCAAATAACCCATAAAATTGTTTACGCTGTCCACAAGATGTAATTTTAAAGTGATTAAATAAACAGGAAGCATAATTGCCTGAAAAGGCACCATTATTGTTGCTAAAACGGCAAAAAATGCGAATTTTTTCCCGAAAAACTGCATTCTCGCAAGCGGATAAGCCGCAAGAGCGGATAAAAGTAGGTTCAAAACTACCGTAAAGCCCGCAACAATCATACTGTTAAAGAAATATGCAATAAAATTAACCCTTTTCCACACTCCGATATAGTTTTCAAAAGTAAAATCGTGAGGGATAATTTGGGGCGGATAAGCGAAAATGTTCTCTGCATTTCCTTTTAAAGAGGTTGAAATAAGCCAAATGAAAGGAAACACCGATAAAAGCGATGCAAAAATTAAAATTCCGTGTATTCCTATTTTTTCAAGTATTCTTTTAATCATTTTCCTTATTCCTTTGTCTTTTCTGTCATTGCGAGGAAGTTTATCCTGAACTTGTTTCAGGACGGCAAGCCAAAAAATATTTAATATTTATAATTTCCCTTTTCTCCTTTATATTTTTTCTTGGATTGCTTCGTCGCTTCACTCCTCGCAATGACATGTCAAATTTGGTATTTGTTTTTCTCAAAACATAAAATATTTATCACCGAAAATATCATTACGATTATCAAAAGCACAACCGCCATTGCCGAGGCGTAGCCCAGGTCAAGGTTTTCAAACGCGCGTTCGTAAATGTAATAAACGATTGTTTTGCTCGAATTCAGCGGACCACCTTTTGTCATAACGTAGATTTCCGCAAAAACTTTCATCGCAGAAATTGCGCTTATTGTTGAAACAAGTGCGATTGTGGGCATTATGTGAGGAATTGTTACCGTTAAATGCTTGCGCAAAGCACTTGCCCCGTCTATGTCGCAGGCTTCGTAAAGCTCTTTTGGAACGCTCATCAACCCCGCCAAATATATCATCATGTAATATCCGATGCCTTTCCATACTGTTACGATGATGACCGAAATCAGTGCGAAATTCGGGTCAGTGAGCCATCCGACAGCGCCGAAACCCATTTTTGCCATAAAATAATTTAAAATCCCCTGATCCGCATAAAGCCATTTGAAAGCAATCGCTGCAACTACAATTGAAACGATTACCGGAAGATAAATCAGGATTTTGTATAAAGTGATTCCTTTGATTTTGTTGTTAAGCAAAATCGCCAAAAACAGCGGTACTGTTGCAAGAATCGGCACCGCAATAAACAAATATAAAAATGTGTTTAACAAAACCTTGTAAAAAATCGGAGAATGAAACAGTTTTATGTAATTTTGCAGTCCCACATAAGCCGGATGGTAAATATTTGTCGAATAATCCTTAAAACTCAGCACAAAAGTTTGAAAAAACGGAACAAAAAAGAACACAAGCAAAATCACTCCCGCCGGAAGCAAAAACAAATATGGAATGTAAGGTTTGTAATATTTTAGCATTGATATCTCATGTTGTTGGGGTAGAAACCCCAACCTACCGCGCAAAAACCAATCGCCCCTTACGTCATCCTGAACTCGTTTCAGGATCTCATAATTGAACGTATTTGCGAACGACTTTGCGATGCTGAAATAAATTCAGCATGACGTAATATAGTTATTATCGCATTAATTGCCCCTTACGTGTTCACCTGTTTATTGGATTTCTTTTTCAAATTTGATATTATAACCAAGAATCTTACAAATCGCCATTAGTTCATCGTACCTTAAAGACTCATTTCCCAATTTTTGGGATAAATTATTCTGTGAAATTTTTTTGCCCAGAATTTCAGTCATTTTAACAGATAATTCCTTCATAGTCATATGACTTTTTAATAATAGTATTTTGATGTGTTCTCTTAATTCATTATTCATATCTATAGAATAAAATACTTGACAAATTTATACAAACATAATAAGATAAGTCATATATAATGATTTTAATCATAAAAAATGACTATTTTTAACGGGTGAATTATGAAAGAAAATACAAAAAAATATATACAAGATATGCTTGATGATTTAGAAATTCAATTAAGTACAGTTGAAGCAGAATTAAGTGACGCTATTAAAATAAGAAATAGATTACAAAGATTTTATAAAAAGATAATTAGGAATTGTTAGTTATTTCCTTTGAACGCAGTTTTCTGTGATAAGTTATGGCAAAGCGGTGTGCTTCATCACGGATTCGCTGAAATAAAAACAGTGCGGACGAATTTCGCGGCAAAATAACGGATTTAGACTGGTTTGGCAAAAAGATTTCTTCTTCGCGCTTGGCGATTGAAACCACATCAATAGTTTCAATCGCAGTTGAAAGGTTGAACGGTTGAAAGGTTGAAGGGTTTCCCCCCTCGCCCCTTGCGGCAAATCCTCTTCTAGGCGAGCATTGCGAGCCGTAGAAGGGAGGGTGTCGGCTTGCCGACTGAGAGGGTAGAATTTCAGCGCAAGGTACGAGTGCTTGAAATTCGGGTGAGGGGTAGTGTTGGATTGCTTCGCTATCGCTCGCAATGACATTTTTCCGTTTACCGTTTACCGTTTTCCGTTCACCTGCAAGCTCCTTAACCACTTTCATCACCGCAGACAATTGCCCTTTGCCGCCGTCAATTATTATTAAATCAGGCTTTTCCCAATTTGGCTCATTAAGACGGTTCAAGCGGCGGGTTAAAACCTCTTTCATAGAAAGGAAATCGTCCGGCTTGCCTTCTTCAGTCCAGCGGATTTTGAACTTTTTGTAAGCCGATTTTTTACTCAAACCGTTGACGAACGTTACCATTGAAGCAACGGTGTTTGTCCCTTGAATGTGGGAAATATCGTAACACTCGATTCTGTGCGGGAAGTTTTTTAATTTCAATTTTTCGGCTAAAAATGCGCCGATTTCGTTAAAATCATCCCTGATTTTTGACATTTGTTCCAGTTTTGCGTTGTTTAAAAGCACTTTTGCATTCTTATCGGCAAGTGCTTGTAATTCTTGTCCTTGCTTGCTTTTGCCGTAGCTGATTTTAATTTTTTTCTTCGATAAAATTTCCAACCATTCCTGATAAGTTGTTTTGTTTTCTAAGGCTTCTAATTCTCGTGAAACAATCTTGTCGGGGTATTCCAATAAGAGATTTGTGTAATATTCTTTGAAAAAAGTTTCGAAAAAAGGGTAAATGTTAGGGTTTTTTCCGCTAAAGCTCCCGCCCCCCTTGAGGGGGAGGGCTGGGGTGGGGGGCAAATCCTGTATATTCACCGTATACGTAAAATCTTTTTTATCAATCAAGCGTCCTTCGCGAATCATCAGGATTACAATTGCAAAAATTCCATCCTCGTACATCAGAGAAATCACGTCCTCGTTCATTCTGGTGTTTTCGTAGACAACTTTTTGACGTTCGAGAGTTTTTTGTAAATCCACATAACTGTCGCGCAGCCTTGCCGCCTTTTCGTATTGCTGAGATTCGGAGTATTTTTTGATTTGCTCCATTAAGTATTTTAAAAGCTCGCTTTGCTTGCCTTGCAGGAACAATTCGGCTTGCGCAATGAGCCCTTTATACTCATCTGACGTTACCAAGCCTTGACAAGGCGCAAGGCAGCGTCCGATTTGATGATAAAGACACGGACGGGTTTTGAATTTTGGCTGCTTGCATTGTTTAAGCGGAAAGATTTTTTTGAGGAAATCCAAAGTCGCATACATTGCGCGCACATCGGTATAAGGTCCGTAATAACGCCCTTTTTCTGGGTTCATATTCTTTTTTCGCACAACGACAATACGCGGAAAATCCTCGTTCGTAACCAAAAAATACGGATATTTTTTATCATCTTTGAGTAAAATATTATATTTTGGCTTATGTTTTTTGATTAAGTGCGATTCAAGAATCAACGCTTCGGCTTCGGAATTTGTGATTATGTATTCCAAGTTTGTAATTTGCGGCACAAGCACGTTCAATTTTGCACCGTCAAGATTCTTTAAAAAGTAGCTTTTAACCCTGTTTTTAAGGTTTTTTGCCTTGCCGATGTAAATTATTTCACCTTTAGTGTCGTGGTACAAATAGCACCCCGGCATCCCAGGTAAAAGTTTTAGTTTTTCGTTTAATTGCTTGTTCATAATGAGATTATAGCATGGGAGAGGAAATAGGTAATAGAATAGGTAATAGGTAATAGGAAAGTGTCATTGCGAGGAGGGCGAAGCCCAACGCGGCAATCTGAAAAAACACGTCATCCTGAACTTGTCCCCTCCTCTTGTTTCCGAGCTTGCGAGGATTACAAGTGAGAGTATCGGTAACGATGTATCAGGATCTCATAATCGTTCGCTTTGTACCCCTCACCCAATTTTTCTGACACTCGTTCTTCGTGTCGAAAAATCCCCTCGCCCCTTGTGGGAGAGGGCATTTTTTGTAAAAACGCCCGCCGCTCACTATTTAATATTCACTTTTTGCCAACCCTCCATACCCCTGTGTTAATCTTTTATTAAGAACTGGATTAAATTCTTTGACGGAGTATAATAATAGGGAATAGTAAATAGGCAATAGGAAATAGAAAGGCTATTACCCATTTCCCATTTCCCATTTCCTCAAATATAAGATAAACAAATTAATACAAAGGACGATGCACATGCAAGAAGTTTTAGAAGAAAAAAGTCAACTAAAAAAAGTGAATACAATCGATTTTAACTGTGATTTGGCTCAAAGTTTCGGAGTTTATAAAAACGAAAGTGAATTTGAATTACTTGATTACGTAAGTTCTGTCAACATTGCAACAGGATTTCACGCAGGAGATCCAATCGCAATTAAAAATGCGCTTTTAAGAGCCAAAAACAACAACGTCGTAATCGGTGCTCACATCGGCTTTAACGATATTCAAGGATTCGGTTCAAGAGTTGTGAATCTTTCAGAAGAAGAAATTGAGGCTATCGTTATTTATCAGGTAGGTGCTCTGATGTCTTTTGCAAAAGCGTTCGGGCTTGAAGTTGAAAACGTAAGACCGCACGGGGCTATGTATCAACTTGCAAGCGAAAATTTCACTTTCTCATGCGCAATTGCAAAAGCTGTTAAAAAGTGTTCACAATGGCTCACTTATGTTGGAGCATCTGGCGATACTATTTTAAAAGTCGGCGAATTTGTGCAATTACCTGTCGCACAGGAAGTTAAATTGAATAAGATTTACAATGCGGATGGAAGCATTGATTACAAATCAGGCGAAGTTAAAGATTCAGAAACTTTGGTCAGAAGACTTCAGAGATATTTACAAACTTCGCAAATTGAAAACAACGTAAATGGATTCAGTGTTGTAAAAGCTGACACAATACATTTTTCGTGCAATGAAACTTCACTTGAATTAATCAAGAAAGCAGCTGAATTGATTACACCGGCACCGGTGAGTTATTCGAAAGTAAAGAGTTCGGGATGGGTGTAGCGGATTTTGGCAAGAGCGCCGTGTGAGCAAAGCGAACCCAGCTCGTCCCTGTGAAAAATCCGATGGAGTGAAAGTTTTTGCAAAGCAAAACTGAAACGAAATGAAGGATTTTGAACCGCCAATAATCCAAGACATATCAAAAGGTACAAAATGAAAAACTTACTAAACAGAGATATAAAAATGCCAAAAGATGCAGGATGGCTTTTGCCCGGATTGCAGGTTAAAAGATGGTTTGCGATGATTTTTATAGGTTCTCTGCTTATTTTATTGGGCACGATGATTTTCTTTAATATGCGCCCTGTATATTTCACCATGGAATTTATAAGAAACATTGCAGAAAGAGCTCATTCAGGACTTGTAGGAATTGGTGTTGTAGCATTAGGAGCTTTCGTATTCTTCAAAGGCTGGCAAAAAACAAACTTGTCCATTCTTGATTTAGACGGCGAAAAAGGCAAAGAGTCAATTCTTGAATCACTGTATCGCAGAAGAAAATTAAACCGCGGACCAAAAATCGTTGCAATAGGTGGCGGAACAGGTCTTTCAATGCTTTTGAAGGGTGTTAAAAAAATTACAAATAACATAACCGCAATTGTAACAGTGGGCGATGACGGCGGAAGCTCAGGTCGCTTGAGAGAAGAAATGGGTATGTTGCCTCCGGGTGATATTAGAAACTGCATCGCAGCACTTGCCGATGATGAGGATTTGGTTACAAAATTATTCCAATACAGGTTCAAAACAGGCGAAGGGCTTGAAGGACACAGCTTCGGCAACCTGTTTTTAACAGCACTGGTTGCAATTACAGGTGATATGGTAAGTGCGGTTAAAGAATCTTCCAACGTTCTTTCAATCAGAGGAAGGGTTTTACCTTCTACCTTGGATGATATGAAACTTGTCGCCGAAATGGAAGACGGCAGAATTATAAACGGGGAATCAAACATTCCTAAAGCAAAAGGCAAGATTAAAAAACTATTCACAGATCCTGAAAATTGTAGACCGCTTCCTGAAATAATTGATGCGATTAAAGATGCGGATTTAATTATTTTAGGACCGGGAAGTCTTTACACAAGCGTCATTCCGAATCTTTTAATCAAAGAAATTTCTCACGAAATTGCAGTATCAAACGCTAAAAAAATATACGTCTGCAATATTATGACGCAACCGGGCGAAACTGATGATTACAGCGTTTCAAGCCATGTCAATGCGATAATTAACCACGCAGGCAGCAGCAACATTATGGAAGCTGTTTTGATTAATGATAATTTACCTGATAATCTTGCTGAAAAATACAAGCTTGCAGACTCTTTCCCCGTAAAACTCGATTCGGAAAACCTTAAAACAGCAGGTGTGAAAATTGTTTCCAAAAAACTTATTGAAGAAAGCAAAGAAGGACTTGTAAGACACAGTTCAAATCGAGTCGCAAGAGCGATTTATCACTGGTACCGCAAAGAAGTAAAAAGGAAATAGGAAATGGGTAATAGGTAATAGAAAAAATCTATTTACTATTTCCTATTACCTATTCCCTAAATACAAAGATTTATGAGATATAACAATGAAAAAAGTAACTATTAAAACTATTCAAAAATTAAAAAACGAAGGTCAAAAAATTACCTCCTTGACCGCCTATGATTATTCGACTGCAAAATATTTGGACGAAGCTGGCGTTGATATTGTTATGGTCGGTGATTCACTTGCAATGGTCGCTTTGGGCTATGAAACAACCCACTCAATCGGTATGGAAGAGATGCTTGTGTTTACAAAAGCTATAGCAAAGGGGGCAACAAGGGCGCTTGTCGTGGCTGATATGCCATTTATGAGCTATCACAGCGATGTTGCAACCGCGGTTAAAAATGCGGGCGAAATGATTAAAATCGGAGCAAGAGCGGTAAAAATAGAAGGTTGCAATGATTATCTTCTTGAAGTTATTGAAAGATGTATCGGTGCGGGAATCCCTGTTATGGGGCATTTGGGCTTTACTCCACAGTACTTAAACACAATCGGCGGATATAACATCCAAGGAAAATCCTACGAGGCGACATTGGAAATTTTACAAAAAGCAAAAGAGCTTGAAAAAGCAGGTGTGTTTGCAATTGTGCTTGAAATGGTTCCGGAAGAAAGCGCAGAATATATAACTAAAAACTTGGCAGTTCCCACTATTGGTATAGGGGCTGGAAGACATTGTAGTGGGCAAATTTTGGTATCAGACGACATCTTCGGCAAATTCTCAGATTTCACGCCAAAATTTGCCCGCAAATACGGAAATTTACATTTACTTATCAAAAATTGTGCCGAGCAATACGTCAAAGACGTTCAAAACAGTAAATTCCCATCAGAGGAAGAAATTTTTAAACTATCAGAAGAAGAATTAAGACAACTTGAACTTCATGCCATAAATAAAATTTTATGAGGAATTAATGATAACTCGAAAATCAAAAGACGAAATAAAAAGAATGCGCCATGCCGGACACATTGTTGCGCTTGTGCATCAGGAAATGAAACGCATTGTTGCGCCGGGCGTTACAACAAAATATTTGGACGATGTGGCGAGCAAAATAATCAAAGACAATAAAGCGATTCCGACATTTTTAGGCTATCATGGCTTTCCCGCGACGATTTGCGCTTCCTTAAACGAACAGGTGGTACACGGTTTTCCTTTGGAAAATGTTATTTTAAAAGAAGGTGATATTATCAGCATTGATGTCGGAGCGACTTACGGCGGGCTTGTCGGGGACAGCGCATGGACTTATGCGGTGGGTGAAATTTCTGAGGATAAAAAAAGATTACTAAAAGCAACTGAGGAAGCACTTTTTGCGGGGGTTTCGCAAATGCTTCACGGAAACACGCTTGATATGGTTGGTGGTGCGATTGAAGATATTGCAAAGCGAGAAAACTTGGGTATTGTAAGACAATACGGCGGACACGGCGTCGGGCGCGCAATGCATGAAGAGCCTTTTGTATTTAATTACAGAACAGATAACAAAACAGTTTTAAAATCAGGGATGACAATTGCGATTGAGCCGATGCTAAACCTTGGCGTGGACGAAGTTGAAGTTCTTTCGGACAAATGGACAGTTGTAACAATTGATAAAAAAGCATCCGCGCACTTTGAACACACCGTACTTGTCACCGAAAGCGAACCGGTGTTGCTCACGACGTTGCTTTAAAAATTAATGCTGGTGCGTCCCAACGCACCTTACAGGCTTCCTTAAAAAATAAATTAATCCCTCATTGTCAGAAATCACCTGCCTTTTGCTTTTCTTTTTATTTCTGGCAAAAAAATAATCACCTGAACCTATGATTTTTTCCAAATAAAATCCTGTTTTTTCCACGATAAGCTCGATTTCCCAATACGCAACGGGATTAATATGATACGAAAGACAATCGGGCGTAAACCAGTTAAAATGATTGCCAAACAGGAATTTTATCTTACTGTGCCATGATGCTACGTTTGGTGTTGTTATTATTAAGCACCCGTTATCTTTCAGGGCTGAATGTAAATCTCTGAAGAATTTCCAAGGGTTTTCAAGGTGTTCGATTACTTCCTGCGCAAGAACAACATCAAATTTTTCATCGTAGGGAATGGGATTTTGCAAGTTTAAATCACACCACTTATTATGAGAATCTTCATTTTTTATCACAATGTCGGTATTATAAACATCAATGTTTAAAAAACTTATCACCCTGTCAAACTGTGATGAACCACTTCCGATATTTAACAGCTTTATGTTTTGGTTTTCCTGTTTGAGTTTTTCGAGTAACAGAACAACATTTTCCAAAACGCCCGGCGTAGCTTCGCAGCAGATTCCATCACAATGAAACCGTCTGTTTTTGAAATATCCGACTCTGTCCTCATGCACAAAGTGTTTTTTAAGCTCATCAATTATACGCTCATCATGTCCAAACATGAATGTGTTATATAAGCCTCTTATTTTTGTTTCCAACATCTATTTTTCTTCTCCTTACCTTATAAAAGGACAAACGGACTAAATTTATTTTACTATTTTCTATACATAGAACACTATAAAAACAAATTAGCATTAATATTCTATATATGCAACACTCAAATCACAAAAATGAAGAAATACTAAGAGTAATAGCTATTGTAATAAAGCAATTAAGACAAGAAAAAGGTTTATCGTTGAACATTTTTGCCTATGAAAACGATTTGCAAAAATCTTTAATCAGCCGATTGGAAAATGGGAAAAATGAACCTGCTTTTTTATCTATATGGCGTATTGCAGAAGCTTTGGAAATTAAACCTTCAAAATTTGTTAAAAAGATTGAAGAAAAATTACCCGTTAATTGGACAATTTGGGATGAATAGTCAGCACGTAGGGTGGGCTTCAGCCCACCAAGTCGTTAATCGTATTCAATGTTATTTAAATCTTTTTGCGGTTTTTTTGAATTGGTGGGCTGAAGCCCACCCTACCTTTGCGCTGTTGGGGTAGAAACCCCAACCTACTTTAATGCTTTACGCTGGCGGAATAGCAATCCCGCCCTACTCCGTTTCCCGTTTCCCGTTTACTGTTTCCTGTTTACCGTTTATCTTCTTTCCCCCTTTTCCCTGATTTACACTGATTAAATGATGCGGTTTTTGCCTGAAAGTAGTAAAGTGAACTATGTATAATAGTAAGCGGAGTTGAGAATGGACATATTTGCAGCATTAGGAACCATCGGCGGTGTAGCTTTTATCCTTGTCGCGCAAGCCATGGAAGGCGGAAATGTCGGACAGTTATTGAAAGATACAGCCGCAATGATTGTATTCGGCGGAACCATCGGTGCCGTTGTAGCAAGTTTTCCTGTCGCTGATTTAAAAAATGCAGTAAGTATGATTAAAGATATTTGGTTCCCCCCTAAAATTCATATTGATCCGCTAATCGCAGAAATTGTCGGTTTTGCACAAAAAGCGAGAAAAGAAGGTGTTATCGTTTTGGAAAAAGAAGCAAAAGGTGCATCTGACCTGCTTCTTACAATTGGACTTGAAGCCGTTGCCGACGGCGCAGACCCTTCTTTGGTACAAGGTATGATGGAAAACCAAATTGCGCAACTGGAAGAAAAAGTTGAAAGAGGCGCAAAGGTTTATGAGTCAGCAGGTGCTTATTCTCCTACGTTAGGTATCATCGGAGCAGTTTTGGGCTTGATTCAGGTTATGCAGAATTTATCAGACCCGTCTAAGCTTGGTGCAGGGATTGCGGTCGCTTTTGTTGCTACAGTTTACGGTTTGTTCTTTGCAAACTTAATCTTACTGCCTATGTCTTCAAGAATTAAGTGCAACTATAAAGAATTATTTTTAGCAAAAGAAATAATGCTTGAAGGAATTTTGTCTATTCAAGCGGGAGAAAGCCCCGCATTGATTGAAAGAAAATTACAATCATTTATATTAAAGTGAAAAGTAAAAAGGAAAGAGGGAAAAGCAAAAAATCCTTTCCCTTTTCCTTTTTACCCTTTCCCTAAAACGATAAATAATTGAAAGTAACCAATGGCAAAGAAAAAAAAACACCCTGAACATGTAAATTTAGAAAGATGGTTAATTTCTTACGCGGATTTTATCACACTTTTGTTTGCGACTTTCGTTGTCTTATACGCATTATCACAAACGGACATTAACGCTTTTAAATCGCTTGAAGATTCAATAAAACAAGCATTTGCTGCACCATCACTTATACAAGGCAGCCAAAGCATCATGCCTGATTCATCTAACAGTATTTTTAACAAGGAACAGGCAGATTCAATGATTGCACCATTGATGATGGAATATATGAGCCAAAAATACGAAGACCAGTCTATGCTGGACATGGAACACGAAATTAATCAAGAAGTAAGAAATGGCGATATAGACGGTGTGGAAACTTCAATGACAGATAGAGGTCTGGTAATAAGGCTTCAGGGTAATTATTTATTTAAGTCCGCTTCAGCCGAATTAACACCGGCTGCTAAAGTAAAGTTAGAAAAAGTCGGGGCTGTTATTGCCAAAAAATTCATTTTGCACAATATAAGAGTAGAAGGGCATACGGATAATCAACCTTTGCATACGGCAATGTTCCCTTCAAATTGGGAACTTTCTTCCGCACGCTCAAGTAGTATCATCAGATTTTTTATATCCCAATTCAGTTTTATGCCGAGCATCTTTACAGCCGTTGGGTTTGCCGATACAAGACCGCTTGAAGGTAACAATTCAGCCGGCGGAAAGGCAAAAAACAGAAGGGTTGAAATTCTAATCCTAAAAAATAGATTTAAGTCTGATGAATCAGCAACAAATGATATTATGAAAATGAGCAAAGAAGATCAAGAGGCAATGCAGAAGAAGCGAATTGCGGCTATTAACAGAATTCAGGCTCTTCTAAAAACTTCTGCAAAGGTTACAGCCGAAGATAAAAAGGCTGAAGAAAGTGCCGCGGTTTTAAATCAAGAGTATAATAAAGAAGTGGAACGACTTTCCAGAGAAACTCAGGCTTTAGACAATCAAAACAAAAGCAAACTCACAGGGCAGGGTGAATGGCTGAGACCTCCGGCAAAAAAAGTTTCACCAAATACAACAAATTAAAAGATTGGAAAAAATAAATGAATCACTATTTTATAGGTTTAATGCTATCTTCAGGAAGCACAGCAGAATCAGGCGTAGCTGTTTTAGACAGAAACAATGAAATAATTTTACTCGATAAAATGTTTACCATGCAGGACGTTCAACATTTTCTTGATAATTTTTCTTCGCTGAAAAATTCTCAAGTCTGTATTTCGCTCCCGTGGGACAATTCAATGTTAAACGGCAAATGGCGTGTTTTATCAAAACTTTATCAACCACTCGGATTAAACAAAACTTTTCAAAACGCAAACAGCTGGACACAAAGATATTCCAACAGGGGTTCTGAATATTTTAACTCATTAGTCGAGCAAGGCGTGAATATTTGCCGTTACGAAGTGCAAATGACAAGGCAGGCACTAAAACTTGGTTCTTGCTTTAAAGAACGTTCGCCTGCTGATTGTAAAGCTCTGCAAAACGGATTAAGGCTAAATTACGGGTTTCCTTCACTTCCTACTAATATGATGCCGATGGCGCACTTAGAAGCCATTGTGGGGGCGATTTTAGCAAAAAAAATTGATGAAGAAAACGAAAAACTACAAAAACCGCTTTTTGAATTTAATGGAATACCGGTACTGCGGGGGTGAAAGGTGAAACGCAAGGGAATAGGGAATAGGGAATAGGGAAT
>Ga0182027_10008875_pt1 | contig 14546 bp, 8 predicted proteins | sample 712E1DmetaG_FD_121300 | JGI IMG/M metagenome (GOLD analysis project Ga0182027, IMG submission 121300) | Permafrost microbial communities from Stordalen Mire, Sweden - 712E1D metaG (Illumina Assembly) | ecosystem: Environmental > Terrestrial > Soil > Wetlands > Permafrost | place: Sweden... | reverse complement strand
TTCATCCGAACGACCGCCTCTAAAATGTCCTCCGACAACGCCGGCCTGCAAGTTAACTATTTGGCCTATACTCTCTACAGGCATCAATTTAATATCGTCAGCCGAAACTGTGACAGAAGATGATGTAAGATCTTTTTGTACCAGGGGTCTGCTTGCGGTAATCACAACTTCTTTACTATTGATTGTCCGTGCATCTAATTTAACATCAAGCTTGAAAGTTAAGTCAATTTTTATTGGGACTTTTTTGATTGTAACTTTTTCATACCCAATTGAACTAACAGTAATAGTATACTCACCCGGAGGTATATTATTAACATAATAGTATCCATCACGAGAAGCGGCAGCGCCCAGATATGTTCCTTCGATTATAATATTGGCACCTATCAACGGCTCTCCGCTTTGAGCATCTGTTATTTTGCCTGATAGCTTTCCGGTAGTGCCTGCGAATGCAACATTTCCGAATTTGTGTGGTAAACCGGAAAGAAATATTATCAATAATGATATGGATAAAATCTTTTTAGCTTTTAGAAAAAAGTGCATAATGCGCGTCACTTCTAAAGTACCAAAACTAAACATGTTTATTCCCAAATAGTAAAATAAATATTAAATCAACCTCATCTTATATTAAAAAAAGCACGGCCCCGCCTTACCGGGGCCGAACTTATAGAAGCTTATTTCAACAACATCATTTTCTTTATACTGGTAAAAGAGCCTGATTCTAGCCGATAGAAATAGACTCCGCTAGAAAATCTTGAAGCATCAAAATTAACAGAATGTTCACCCGCTGTTTCATTTTGATTAACAAGAAGGGATACTCTCCGGCCAAGAAGATCATAAACAGCCAAAGTAACCAAACCCGGTTTCATAAGCGAATATTGAATCGTCGTGGTCGGGTTGAACGGATTGGGATAATTCTGATTTAATTTATAAGAATTAACTGTTAATTTATTATCATTAACACCAGTCCACTGGTCTCCAATCCATGTGTTTGACCATACTGCAACATTTTGATAAGAATTACCATTAGCAATAGACGAATAATCTAACTGTCCATCTCTTTGCTGTGGACTTGCAGTTGTACTAACGCTGCTTAATTCAATATCAAAAGGAACTCTTGTACCGACTAACGGAACAAACACGTTATCAGTTCCAGTGTTTCCGCCATTTCGTTTATGAGCCAAATCCTGCCAGGAAATTTTAACTTCGAAATTGTAACCGGCAAGAGGATCAGGGAATCTGGAACCCCAGTAATAATTAGGTCCCGGAACAACAAGAGAATCTGTGCTTTTATTGTCAATAATTACTCTATCTTCAGCTAATCTCAAATGATAATCTGGTTGAGCTCCAGCCAGAAGAGAAGTATGTACAGCTCCATGAGCGTTATACAAGCCGAGAAATATATCAGTAGCTGTATTAAACCATGAAGATTGAGCCGGGTTAAATACAATGTTATCAGTGTTTATATGACCGGCTACGTATAAGTAGGTATTATCAACGGCAACATAAATGTCTCCGGAACTAACAGCGTCACTTGGAACATTTGTATTTGTAACAACAGTACCGCTACCGTCGCTTACATACAAACGGAAAGGTTTAATTCCTGCAGTAGTCCATTCGGTAAGATCGCCGTCGGCGGCAAAATTAGCAGGAGCTGTCGGGTTAATTATAACCACTCCCTTAGCGGTGTTGGTAACTGAACTTCCTCCCACACCCGGAGTTCCAAGAAGGCCGTCGCCGCTTTTGCAAACTACAGCGTAATAATAAGATACTGACTGATTAGTTGCCGGTGCAAGTAATTTATGCACAAAAAGTTGGGCTCCGTGAGCAATTGCTGTTCCAGCAACCTCTATACCGGCCGCTGTTATATCGGTAATAGGAGAAGTAGAATAATAAATATTGTATGTTTCTGATGATTGACCGGGTACATCATTCCATATTACTGAATTTGTAAAGCTATTATTAGCAATTGCTTGAACCCCAGTAGGTGCTACCGGAGGTACAGGAGCTGAGGGATGGCCTGTCCATATGTCCGAGAACCAAACATTTATACCGTTTTTACCATTTGCTTCCGGCATAATTTGAAAGACAGTTACTGCTGCCGGATTGAAATCACCAGGATTTACTGGACTATCTTCTCTTATATTAATATCCTTTAAAGCAATAGCATATCTATGCCATAATGTATCTTGTATAACATTAAAATCAGCTCCAACTTTTGCATTTCCATCTTCAAATTGTACTCGCATTATTGGCACGCCAGTTTGGGATTTCATATAAAAACTAAGACTATCAACCGGCCACCCGCCTGAAAGATTGAATGCCGGAACAACATTCCATCCGAAACCATTCCATCCATTAGACCATGCGTCTCCCATTAACCAATGAACAGTATTTGTGTTAGGGACAGGACCATTGCCTGTTTGAAAATCTACTGTAGCATTTCCCCAAGTCCAAACATTGCCAAGATTACTTGGAACTGATTGGCCGTTAAATACTACAAAAGGAACGGCTTTATTGCCGGTTCTTATAAATCCATCCAGTTTTAATTCAAGAGAATCTGCTGGTAGATTTGCATTCGGATCCCAGCCAGATGTAATAAAACCGATATTCCAACCGACTATTTTATCGAGATTCAATTTGTGGTCGTTATAAGTAAAACCCCCCCAAGTATAAGGAGCCATTACAAATCCGCTGTCGCCAGGAACAACAGTTCCGTCTAGCGAATTGATTTCATGAAGTGGTATTTTTAACAAATACCAATCCGTGGCTGAATCAATAGCGGTATTGTTATCATAAACATATGATTCAGTTGGATCACCCGGGGCATCCTGATCAATAAGCGTAAATCTGAGAAGCATATTTGCTGGAATTTTTGGACCGGTGACAACTTTTATCCATATTTTAAATGTATCACTGGAACTAATGTCCGTTGTTTGACCAGTCGGAAGCCTGTACAATAACTGTGAATAGGTTCCCCATCCATGAAAAGCGCCAAGAGCTGTCTTTACGTCAAGCGAAGCTGCGCCTTCTTTTTTATCCACTGAATCTTCTTTGACTGTAAGATAGCTCGGAGCTCCCTCCGTGTTGCCGGTCCATACAAAATTAGTATCGGCAAAGATGTTGTCGAAATTTTCGACCATAGCCTGTTGCGCATGTATAACAAAAGGCAATGAAAGAAAGAGTACGATTACAGGTAAAATAATTTTTTTCATATGTTACCTTCCTTTTTATTTGTGATTAAATATAAACGAATTATACGAACATTATTTAAAAACTAATTAAAACCAAAAGCTCCATAACCCTATTATTACTAAAAGGATGAAAGCGGACATCATTACATTTGTCCGTATTGCCGTCTTAGATAAACCACCAGAATTGCCGACTATTAACTCAGACAAACTGTTCGGCGCCAGGTAGTGAATAGACGATATCCTTGGTTGTTTTTCCTTCTTGGGCAAATAGCTTAATACTAAAAGGATTATTGTGCTGAATATAAACAGAAAAATAGAAAAATATAAGAAATTCATTTTTACAAGAGGAGCTAAAATCCCTGCCCCTTGAATATTAACTCCATTTACTAATTCTAAAATCAGACGGAGAAAACCTATACCTTCACCAACTATTAGTGCGGTTATTGCCGCTTTAGCATTAACCTTTTTCAAAATAAATCCCCATAGAAAGACTGCTGTTATCGGGGGGCTTATATATCCCTGCAGGCTTTGCATATATAGATAAACCTGGGAACTGATAAGTTTAACTAACGGGACACAAATAATAGCGAAGATTACAATTGCAATTGTAGAAAGCCTTCCAACCAAAACCAGTTCCCTGTCGGAAGCATCCGGTTTGTTAACTCTGTAAAAGTCATTTGTGAAAAGCATAGCAACAGTATTAAATATGCTTGCAAGCGAAGACATTATTGCGGCAAGAAGACCCGCAAGTACAATCCCCTTGATCCCTACGGGCAGAATATTACTTGCGAGTAAAAGCGGATAAGCATCATCCCCTTTTATACCCTGGAACATAGCCGCGGCAATTAAACCGGGGATAACTAAAATAAATATGGGTAAAATTTTCAGAAGCGCTGCAAGCAGTGTACCTCTGCGCGCATCGTTAATGGACCTTGCGGATAATATTTTTTGAACAAAATACTGGTCCGTTATCCAGTACCAAAACGCAAGTATCGGGGCTCCGAATACTACTCCGATCCAGGGATAATCCGGATCATGTATACTTTTAAAGATATTAAAGAAATCATGCGGTAGCTTTTCCTGTAAACCCGAGTACCCGCCGACAGCTTTCAATCCGAAAATTGTTAAGAGAAGTGCACCGACAATCAACACTATCGCCTGGAAAACCTGTGTCTTCATTACTGCAACCGCTCCGCCAAGAACAGAATAAAGCCCGGTGAAAAGGACTAAAATAATTGCCGAAGTATAAATGTTAATACCGAACATTTGGTTGAATAAAATACCCCCTGCAAAAAGTGTTACCGATATTTTTGTAAGGATGTACATTATTATTGAAATGGCTGCAAATGGTTTTCGTAATGACGGATCAAATCTTTTTTCAAGAAATTCAGGTGTAGTCATTACTCCGGATTTAATATAAATGGGAGCTATAATCCAACCGAGCAATATCAAAATAAAAACTGCCATCAGCTCAAATTGGCTTACAGCCAGACCTCTTGCAGCTCCGGCACCTGCAAGTCCTATGAAATGTTCACTAGAAATATTAGTTGCAAAAATAGAAAGCCCTATGGTAATCCAGCCCATCTTTTTTCCTGCCAGAAAATACTCCTCGTAATTTTGCTCCTTCTTACTTGAAAAATAAAAACCTATACTCAGGACAGTTACTAAATAAATAAGAAGAATTAAGCTATCCCAAAAAGAAAAATCAAATTGCAAAAACATACCGTTCTTTTATCAGTATGTAATAATCACAAAATATGCCAGTAAAGATTATATCCTTAATATCTGATTATAAAACTTAAAGCTGTCGTTTTCGTCAAACAAAAAAGCCTTTCTTATTAAATAGATAAAAAAGGCTTTATTATTCTAATAAAATGTGCGGGATGTACGTCTCAGGGCAAACAGCGCTATTTAGCCATAAACCAGGGTACATTTAAAGCGGGGTTAATGTCGTTATTTCAATAATATCATCTTTTTTACATCATTATTTCTTCCGGCAGTTATACTGTAAAAATAAACTCCGGCAGGTAATTTATCAGCGTTGAAATTAACCGAATATTCCCCGGCACTTTTTGTTTCGTTTACTAATGTTGTGATTTCTACACCAAGGATATTAAATATTTTAAGCGAAACAAATCCTTTTTCTGATATGGAATATTTAATTTCAGTAGAAGGATTAAAGGGATTGGGATAATTCTGATTTAAATGGAAAGAATAATCTTTTGTTTTTTCCCCGCCGGTACTTGTAACAAATGAGAACAACATGTAATTCAGGTTAAATCCGCCGGAAAGGAATTGAACCTGCATCGTATGAATCCCGGCAGGTATTTGAATATTTTGCAGGGTTAATGTCTGCCACGTCTGCCATCCCCCGGTTACCGGAATGCTGATATAGGGATATGGAGAAATAAGGCTTCCGTCAAGATTCATAACTAACTTGCCCCCCGATTGGTTTGAAGCATATCGCAAATCGACGCTATATGTCCCTGATTTGGAAACATTTACCGTAAATTTTAGCCATTCCCCGCTATTTATCCAACCCACATCATAACCGTTTGACGGCAAGTCATTACATGATTCAATATCAACACCGTCATTACGATAGCTATTCCCGGAATTCCATGAGGTCTGGGAGCCGCCATTATTTTCATAATCTGCATCATTGTAAGCATAAGTTATTCTGCCAAGATCATAATTATCCAGGTAAATAATTCCGGGAATATCATTTGAAACAAATGGTAAAATAGAAGTTTCATTTGGCTGTCTCATCATAGCATCTATCATATCATTTTGAAAAACACAACTTTCAAATTTTAGATTATCGGCCATCCTTAATAATGCATTGGTAGCAAAAGTAACAGTAGGTTTTGTGCCCGTCCCACCCCAATAATTTAACAATTGTTGATATTCACTTGTGATCGGAACATTCAGCGGCGCATTTATAGATTTAAATTTTTTAAGAGTCCACCATGACCATCCGACATCATACTGCTGCATTAAAGTAACACATTCAGTAAACCAGGCATTAGAGTTCTCTCCGGTTTCGCCAAGCCACAAAGGTACATTATAAGTGCTCCTCAGATTTAAATAACCCTGAATTGAGGCAGCATTATTTGCATTCCAATACTTATGAAAACTATATGCCATTTTTTTATCCCAGGGAGGGGTTAATCCGCTAAAATCTGTAGCATACTGATTCCCTTCAATAAAGAGGATATGCGTGGTATCTACTGTACGAATTGCATTTGTAATCCGGACGTAAAGATCATGTAAAGGCTGATTTCCATTTAAAAAATCCCACCTGGGTTCATTTAATAAATCATACCCCGCAACTGTAGGATTGTTATAGTATCTTTTCGCAATTGTTCTCCAGATATCTACAGTCCTGGATTGTTTGGCAGTATCCTGCCACAATGACGTTACAGTTGGATCGTAATCGGATATCGTCTGATCACTTTCACCGCCGGGCGCACAATGCATATCGAGTATTACATAAATATGATATTTGGTACACCATGTAAGCAAGCTGTCAAAAATTGCAAATCCGCTTTCCAGATATGTGCCGGGAGAATTCGCTGGAGTAAGAATGTTATAGTGAAAAGGAAGCCTTACTAAATTAAATCCCCAGCCCGAAAGTGCTCTAATATCGCTTTCGGTTACAAAATTTTGCCTGAAAGTAGTATAAAACAAATTCGTATTATCAACACCGATTAAGCTCTGTATTTTATTCTGTATCTGAGAGGGAGAGTTCGCAAAACCAGACATAAGGAACATATAACCTTCAGGTTCAAGCCATCCGCCGAGTCCCATTCCTTTAAAACTAACTTCCTGACCAGTTTGATCAACTATCTTGGTTCCGTTGACAGTTAAAAAACTTTGAGGATATGCAGACTGAAATGACACTAGCGCAGAAATCATCAGAGCCGAAAGAAATAAAGTAAAACTGTGCTTCATAATTATTCCATAATTTCAAACACAATTTAATACAACAATCAAGCCACTTATTTAATTTTGCTCTGTTATTTTAAACCAAGTTCCTTTGCCATCCTGTAATAATTAGAAGGCGCCAGACCAAGTTTTTTAGCCGCCTCAGTATCTGAAGTTGAATTTTTACGAATATAAATAAAATATTTTTCCCGAATTGTCTTTTCCATTTGAGAAAGCGGCAGTTCATTGGAAGTGAAAAACGTTTCAAACTCATCAGAAAATTGATTTTCATTCGAAAATACGCCGAGAGCTCTTAATACGCTTTTCTCATCGATGACGGGACTCTCAATAAATAACATTCTCTGGACAACATTCTTCAACTCTCTGACATTCCCCCTCCATGGAAAATTTATCAGAGTTTCCAAAGCACCTGAATTTAAAATTGGCTTTTCTTTTCCCATATTCTGGCTATAAAAGGTTAGGAAATGATCTACCAGGATCGGAATGTCCGTTTTTCTTTCTTTAAGATCGGGTACATTTATATAAACTACATTCAGACGATAATAAAGATCTTCCCGAAATCTTTTTGACTTAACCTCCTCTTCAATATTTCTGTTGGTTGCAGCAATTATCCTTACATTTACTTTTACTTTTTCGGTTCTTCCAATTTTTTCAAGTTCGCCGTCCTGAATTACACGAAGTAATTTTACCTGTGCGGGAAGCGGTAGTTCCGTTATTTCGTCAAGGAAAACCGTTCCGTTGTGTGCAACTTCAAAAAGACCCGGTTTGCGTTTATCAGCACCGGTAAAGGAACCCTTTTCATAACCGAATAATTCGCTTTCGATTAACTCCTGTGGAAGGCTGCCGCAGTTTATTGTAATAAAGTTTTCAAACTTTCTGTTACTGTTATAATGAATATTGTAAGCAACCAGCTCTTTCCCTGTTCCCGAAGAGCCGCTGATTAAGATATTTACTTCACTCTGTGAATACTTCAGGATTTCCTTTTTAAGATATTGAATTGATGGTGATTCACCGATTATTTTTTTTTGATATAAAATATCTTCAATATTCTTTATTAATTTCTGATTGGATTTAGTCCATGCTTTTTCAATTTGTGATTTTTCACTTGCGTTCAGAATGCTTAGAATAAAGTCAGTGGGCTGATAAATGTAATCCTCAATATCACCAGGATATTTAGTGCAATACCAAAATGCTCCCGCTTTCATTAACCGCTGGGCAAAATTATAATCCGTCAGGTTAACGGTCATCTTGGTAATAACTATAATCTGTGCGGCAGGTTCAATTTCTTTTATTTTTTGAATTAGTTTGTCCCCCATTACCCCGCCGGAAAGATTAAAATCCATTATTACAACATCAAAGAACGACGGCTTAAGTCTGATCAGATTTATTGCATCGTTGCCGTCGGATACGACATCTGTTATATTTATTTTATCCGCAAAAGGCTCTATAGTTTTCCTTACCCTGATAACATCAAATTCTTCATCTTCTACCAGCAAAACATTAATAACATTTACCATATACAATTATTTCCTTTTCTTATACTACCTATTTTCCGGAATCCGGGTAGGAAAGATATTTTTATTTTTACATAAAATCCAAATTAAAGACTAAAGGGATCTAAGTATTTATTGTAATAATGAATTCGCAACCTCCCTGATCGATATTCTTTGCATCAATATCCCAGCCGCATCTTTTAGTCATTTCATAGGCTATGTAACAGCCATAACCGACATTATGAATTGGTGAATCTTTTGTTGAAATACTTTCTCCGAAAATCAGCTTAATACCGTGATCATCCGTTTTCAGCAGATTCGGGGCTATACCCTTTCCGTTATCTCCGATAATTACACTAATTAATTTATCCTCGACTGAATATTGCGTTTTAATATTGATAACCAGATCACTTACTCCGGCATGATCTAAACTATTCTGAACAATCGGTTCTATGATTTCCCAAATAACAAATTCATTAATCTGTAGTATGGGAATATTCTTTCCTTCATCAAAAGAGATAGTGAACGTCCCGCTTTTTTGAGAACTGCGAAGGAAAATATGATTTACCACAAAACTGATAACCTCATTCAGATCGGTTCTGAAAATCGGATTACGAATAGTCTGAACCGGGGGCTCAAACCATTTCATGTCATAAATTATTCGTGATATAAAATTTGCATACTTGGTAACACGATATTTTATGTCATTTATATTCTGCGGCGAAAGCATTGATAAATCCATTTTCACAAATCCCATGATTTTTTCCGCTTTGTGATGGGTATGATAAATCCTTTTCGTAAATATCATTTCCTTTTGATAATTTATCTGTTTTTTCAGGTTTTCATTATGTTCTGACAAAAATAGTCTCTGCGTTTCATCCCTTTCCTTAACCGTGTAGGAGGAAACAAAAAACATTGACAATAAACCCAGCGAAATAAGTGATAAATATAGAATTGACGTTTCATCATAATTGGAGATGATTTTGCTTGAAATAAAGGAAAAATCGGGAGTGTTTTTCATATATAAAGCACCGATATATTCCCCGCGTAAAACTATCGGCACAAAAGTATTAAAAGTATTTTTATTTGTAATTATACTCTTAATTTGTTCCTTGGAAACCAGTAAATCATGCGAACTTTGATATAATAACACCGCCTGTTCGTGTAAGCGATTGGTATTTATATTTGCTGTTGAATCAAGATACAGAACCTGAAATAAGGTTTTTCCGTCGTCAATAGCATAAATTTTATCCCCCTTTTTTATAAGTATGCATAGCTCTTCAATATTGTGCTGTAATACCTCCTGGCTAAAAATAATATCAAATGCCTTTTGTATCCTGTCCGCTTCTACATTATCAATATTCTTTTCCCTGTTTATCGTTTCTAATAAAAGTTCAAATGTCGTTGTGGACAGATTGGCAAGCCTTTCCGCAGAATCGTTTTGATACCAGCTTTGTGTAGAATCAAAAAATGAACGCATTGAAGATTTATTTATGAATGAGACAATTAGCTGGAAAGAAAACAAGACCACAAATATTACTGTCAAATGTTTGAATTGGAAATGATATTCTTTAAGCTTCTCAAAAATATTTTTATTTCTCATGACTAAAACTTTATTTTAATAAAATACTTTTTGAATTAAGATTATTGTAAGCTTTATATAGTGCCTCGTGTGGCGACACGCTTCCCCTTATTGCAAGATTCACATAATATGACAACACATCTGACACATTGGTGTATTGTTCTGAGAACGGCCTGTACATGCCGTTTTTCAATAAATCCGCATACAATAATAATTCCGGATTTTTTACCGTATATAGTGAATCGTAAAGAACTGACTTGTTAATCGGGATGTATCCTCCTTCTTCAAAAAGAATCTTCTGTGCTTCAGTGCTCATTAAAAACTTAATGAAACAAATCGCCTCCGGCACTTTAGACGAATATTTTGAAACCATTAAATTCCACCCCCCGAAAACCGATGTCGGTTTAGATCCCTTAAGATGCGGGGTTGGCACTTCTTCAATTGAATTATTCAAAGACAAATAATTGGAACCGACCTTGTTGTTTTTAAATAATCCGGTCCATCCCCTGAGAAAAACACCATTGTTTTCCAAATAGTAATTATAGGAATCGTCTTCTTTAAATCTTAAAACATTTGGAGGAGCTATCTTATATTTATTTACCAGATCAACCAAATACTGAAGCGCCTTTTCGGCCTCCGGCGTTTTTAACAAAAGAGAATCCCCCTCCATAATTTTACCGTGCATATTTGCAAGTATTTCCGCATAGATACAGATTACTCCTTCAAAATCATCAGCCTGAAAAACAAATAGCGGATTTTTTGGAAACTTTTTATTAAGGGCAATCAGATCTTCCCAGGTAATAGATTTTTTTAATTCGGCTTCAATCTGTTTAGAATTGCTTAGGCGGTCTATCAGATCCCTCCTGTAATACATAAGTGCGATATCTATATAAAGAGGGATTGATATCAACGTATCATTGCAATAGCATGTTTTTAGTGCATTTTTTAATATCTGGGTTTTAAAAGAGTCCGGGAAATATTCTTCCAGCGGAATAGCCCATCTGGCAAAGCGGGGAACCCAGATTTGATCTACTGAAAATACATCTATCCGGTTACTTTTGCTCCTGAAATATCTTGCCAATAGCTCCTTCCGGTCATTAGTACTGAACTTTCCGAAAGGAAGATCAAGGGGAACGACTTCGATTTGCCCTTTATATTTTTCATTAAAGAGTTTAATTAGTTTACTGTGCGCGGGGGAAATATTATCCGCAAAGTAAATCTTGACCGCCTGCCCCATGGTTCTGTCTGCTATATTGTAAGTGGGAAAAATATAAATAATAAGCATAAAAATAGTAACCAGAATGGCGCTTAATACTACATAAAATATTTTTGAAAGATGCATTGTATGCTCGTTAAATAATGATTCTAACGTATTAATAATATCACTTGGCGAAATTATTTTGACGTGTTTCTAAATTTATTTAAATCATATTTTGATAACCCGTCTTTGCCAGACGGCAAAAAGATTTATCAATTTAATAATAAAAAACTATTAAAATAATAAGATTCTTTCACCCGGCATTTAAATCCTTTGCCGGATTTTGTTTTTATATGCAAATTTTATGCTAGCATTAGCATTAATCAATACAATTCTTAAAAGTAATAAAACAACTCATATTTAAAAATAAGGCATAAGAATTGTTACTATAAAAACCTGAAAAGATCAACCGGAATATGTTATTTTAAGATAAAGAAATTTTTTGTTCATCTAAATTGACCATTTGGAGCCTATAAGTCAATAAATGTTTAATTTTTCGTTAAAAACCTCGGGTTCATAGAATAATTTAATAAATAAGGAGTTTGGAATGCTTGTTTCCGAAAATAATTCAACCATGAATGGAACCGCTGCAAAAGCAAATTTAAATTATACACCGGCCCTTACGGTTTTAACCACTTTATTTTTTATTTGGGGATTTTTAACATGTTTAAATGATATTTTGATTCCACATCTTAAAGCCGTATTTACCCTTAATTATGCCGAGGCAATGCTAATTCAGTTTAGTTTTTTTGCCGCATATTTTATTGTATCCCTTCCATCGGGAATTATAGTAGAAAAGATAGGGTACAAAAAAGGAATAATTACGGGTTTAATAACTGCCGGCATTGGCTGTTTAGCATTTTATCCCGCAGCCGGCATGCAGTCTTACGCTTTATTTTTGATCGCATTGTTCATTCTTGCTTCAGGAATTACGCTTCTTCAGGTAGCAGCAAATCCTTATGTAGCAATTTTGGGAAAATCGGAAACTGCCTCAAGCAGATTAAATTTAACTCAGGCGTTTAATTCTCTCGGCACTACAATCGCTCCTTACTTTGGGTCCCTCGTTATTCTTTCAGTAGCAGTACAGAATGTAGAAGAAATTAAAAAGATGAGTAAAACAGATTTATCTGCTTACCAGTTAACTCAGGCTAGCGCAGTACAGGTTCCCTACATTTGGCTTGCTGCTACTCTTTTTTTAATAGCAGCTATATTCGCAATTGTTAAACTTCCCCATATTGAAGCATCATCTGTTGCCTCAAGCGGCGGCGGGGAAACAAATAATCTTGAACTTCAGCATGAAAGCGCTTGGCATTTCAGACATCTTATACTGGGCGCCATTGGAATTTTTGTTTATGTCGGAGCGGAGGTTTCTATTGGAAGCTTCCTTGTAAACTATATAAGTCATAAGGATGTACTTGGAATTGCAACAAGCCAGGCAGCCAAATTTGTTTCTTTTTATTGGGGAGGTGCTATGATTGGCAGATTTATAGGCTCCGCCGTACAAAGAAAAATAAAACCCGGATCAGTACTGGCATTCAATGCGGTTTTTGCAATTTTATTGGTTATTACTTCTATGCTTTCTTTTGGCTACCTGGCAATGTGGTCAATCCTTTTGGTCGGTTTATTTAACTCTATTATGTTCCCGACAATATTTACCCTTGCAATAGATGGTCTTGGAAAACATACAGGCCAGGGATCTGGAATTCTTTGTATGGCTATTGTAGGCGGCGCGGTTATTCCGGTTGCGCAGGGATTTATTGCAGACAGCATAGGAATTCACCATGCTTTCATTTTACCTGTTTTCTGTTATTTGTTTATAATGTATTACGGATTGAAGGGATATGTACCGCATATTCTTAAATCGATAAAAGCCTAAAATGAATAAAAAAGATTTAGTCTTGGGTATAGATATTGGCGGTACTAATTCTGCATTTGGATATGTAGATAAAAATGGCAAATGTGTTTTAGATTCATCTATTCCTACCCTGCCTCAAAACCCTGCAGAGGATTTGTTTGACAGGTTACATAAAAAAGCCGATGAGGTTTTTAAGAACTTACACAATGACCATAATTTAATAGGAATAGGCATTGGCGCACCAAACGCAAATTATTATAAAGGCACTATTGAATTTCCCCCAAATTTAAACTGGGAGATTGTTAATGTTCCGGAAATTGTTAAAAAATATTACGACCTTCCATGCTCTATAACTAATGATGCGAATGCTGCCGCTATTGGCGAGATGAAATTTGGCACAGCAAAAGGTATGAAAGATTTTATTTTAATTACCCTCGGCACAGGCCTGGGCAGCGGAATTGTTGTTAACGGACAACTGGCATACGGTGCAGATGGTTTTGCCGGAGAGATCGGACATACTATTTATGACCCGAACGGAAGAGAATGCGGATGCGGAAGAAAAGGATGCCTGGAAACATACGCCTCTGCTACCGGAATTAAAAGGACAGTATTTGAATTGCTCGCCAACTTGAATATGGATAGTGAATTAAGAAATATTCCCTTTAATCAGCTAACCGCTAAAATGATTTCGGAAGCAGCCCTAAGAAATGATAAAGTTGCCCTGCAGGCTTTTGATTTTACTGGAAAAGTTTTAGGTTTGAAATTAGCCGATTCTATCGCACATTTAAGCCCTGAAGCAATAATTCTCTTCGGCGGACTGGCATTAGCCGGCGATCTTATCTTCCTGCCCACAAAAAAATATATGGAAGAAAACCTGCTTAATATATTTAAGAACAAAGTTAAACTACTTCCTTCTCAATTGACAAATGGCAATACAGCCGTCCTCGGTGCCGCTGCATTAATCTGGAATGAACTGGATAAAAGTAATAACTTCCCTGCTGAGAACTAAAATGAAAGGATTTGTTTTTATTTTTGGTTTATTTATTCTTCTCACCACAACAATAATGGGCTGCAAAAAAAAAGATACTGTCACAAACCCTGACTCAACAAATCCAGGCAATCAAATTATTCCTCCCGCAGGTTATAAATTAGTCTGGAATGACGAATTCAATAGCCCGACTCTGGATGCTTCTAAATGGAATTATGAAATTAATGGCGA
>Ga0182027_10008874_pt1 | contig 14546 bp, 13 predicted proteins | sample 712E1DmetaG_FD_121300 | JGI IMG/M metagenome (GOLD analysis project Ga0182027, IMG submission 121300) | Permafrost microbial communities from Stordalen Mire, Sweden - 712E1D metaG (Illumina Assembly) | ecosystem: Environmental > Terrestrial > Soil > Wetlands > Permafrost | place: Sweden... | reverse complement strand
GTCTATAGGTATGTTAAAAACTATTTGAAAGCTGGTTTGATGTAGGACATTGCTTGTTTGCATGCAAGAGTGAGCGGTTCATGTGCTCGCTTTAGACGGAAAAGTGCAACTTGAAATTATATATTTTTGTCGCAAAGCCTGTTTTAGCGGAAGCTATTTACGTATCTTATAAGGGTACTGTCAAGTTATCGGTTATTTTGGGTTCATGTCAACTTTCGGTTGCTGACTCGTAAGGGGTATTCGTTATGGATAAAGCTTTAAAGCTATTCTATCTTTTAGGCTCTGTAAAGTCTTTTGTACACGGTTCTCTGTCAAAAATCGTCTGTTGTTGCTAGTTTTTCTTCAAAATTAGTGACGAACTCTTTGAGGAAACATTTAGTCTATGTATGATGTTTTATGTAACATCTTACAATCGTGCAAATGCTTAAGAACCGCATAACCCCATTTGCATTATAGGTAAGATTTTGACTGAGCCTGATTTTCCCTACGAAAAAAAGCAGAATGACCCATTCAATGATTTGATTGCACCCTCCCCACCAGATGGCTCTCTTGAATCCCCCGATCAGCAGCCTTCGCTTCCTCCAATGGATAATCCAACGCCAAACAAGTTTACTTGCCAAATATGTGGTAAAGTTTTCAATACTAAAGAAGAATTAACTATGCACCTGGAAACTGAGCATCAGAGCCCCAAGAAGAAAATCTAAAGCTCAAAACGGTTCTATCAAGTCTTTGTCTGTTTTGGGGTTCATGTGAAAAACCGTTTGGTCTTTTCTGAGAATGTTTGGTTGCGTTTTGGATTAGTGTTTTCCGCTTCATAGCATAAACGAAAGCATACAAACTTATCGATGTAGTTCTGTCTCAGCAATGCGTTTTTCAATAAAAGCCTTCAACCCAAAATCAATCAAGAAATCTTTTCCCTTAGCTGACAAAACATATATTGGATATACTCTATTCTTATCATCTTTCACTGGGCACTTGTCAATTAACCCAAATTCAATGAGTTCATGTAAGTGACTGGCTAGGGCAGGTTTGCTTGAAGCTTTAACTATCGACATTATTTGCCCAAATGTTAACTCGCGCTTGCCTTCAAGCAGTACAGAGTTTCCGTACAAGATGACCACTATGGCAAGTCGAATCGGATTGCCAAGAACATCGAAGGTATCAGACCATTTTTTAAGTTCTTGATAGCTCAAGGGTTCCACCTTTTGCTGGTCTCTGATAGAATAAAAAGTTTCCATGTTTAACAGTTATGAAACTAGGATAAATATTTTGCCTAACTATTCCGAAAAAACTGAACAGGTAAAAAAATACTTGCCAAAAGCTTTTCTTCAATCGTTTCTAAAGTAAAAAGACGGGATTGAATTATAGTGCTTCTACGGACTCTTTGGACAAATAAAGTTGCAGATCCAGCATACAACAGGCATAAAACCCCTAAAAAACATTGTTTAATGAGTTAGACGACTTACTATAATTGGCAGACAATGCGGATACCTTGAAAAAACTGATAGACCCTACCATTGACACATTTTACAGAGCGGCTTGTTTGCCTCTAATTGGTGCAATGGGACTTATGCTCGATAAACAACTGGGACCAAGAAGTTCACGCATAGGTGTTTTTGGACCTTACCCAAAAGAAGGAACACAAGTCATTCTAAAAGTGGCTCAGATGGTCTCAGAAATGAGGTTTAATGCGGTCACTGGTCTTGGTGCATACGAGAAAAATCGACCAGATAGACTCTTTGCATTGATGGATTATTTCCCGAATCATGCTAAAAAAGTTAAGAAAATAATTCCCGACAGAGTGCTATTCCATGAAATAACACGATTAGTTTCGAAAGCTGTGTTTTTTGAGAATGATGAGCGAGGACAATATGAGGAACTAAAGGGGTGTCTTGACTACAAAGTTCCATCGTTGGGTTTTGTGCGCCACGGTAAAATATTAGGTACCTCGACATGTGAGTATTTGTCAGACAAAAAAACATATACCGAGTGCATGGTTGCGGAGGCATCCCTTCGCGCGCATGAAATGGGAAAAACCATTATTGTCCTTTCTATGACGCAATAGATATTCCTTGGTTTAGCAAGGAAATACTTCTTTGTAAAGAATACGGAAATCGTTTCATTGCTGTTAGAAGTTTGCCAGTATTAAAAAAGGTAATTCGCGAGTTTTTGACAACATAAATGAGCAAATTATTGATTTGAGCCTTTCAGTTTAACTTATTTGCTTTTTCTTGCTTGCGTTTTGTATTAGGGTTTTCCACTTGTTTTGTCCTTCTATTGTTATTCCGCATGCTTCGCTCGGTGTTTTTCCGTCTAAGGCTTCGTGTGGTCTTATGTAGTTGTGGAAAATCTGGTAGCCTTGCAAAATAGCCGTATCATCATTCTTTAATCCTCTCATGGTCTTTTCTCGGTCTCGGATTTCCCCGTTCATTCTTTCCATCTTGTTATTGTGCATGTCACCGCTTAGTTTGATGTGTCGAATATGCTCGGTTCTAGGACCTTTCAACGTCCAAAACTCCTTTTTGTAAGCATCATGATAAGAAGCTAAACCGTCAGTTGTGAAGGTTTTAGGTTTCTTTCCCATTAGCTCTTTAGACATTCTAAGCAAGTTTCGTGTGTCGTGTTTGTCTTTTGACTCAGCTACTTCTTGAGCTATCCAAAACCGTGTCTCATCATCCATCATAGCAAACAGATATTTCATATCACCTTTGACTTTGATGTAAATTTCATCAGCTCGCCATGCGTCACCAACATTTGGCGTAATCGTTTCAACATAGTTCTTCATGAGACTAACATATTTTTTTATCCAGTTGAAAACGGTTTGATATGAAACCTCAACGCCTAACAGCTTAAGAGAACGCATCGTATTTCTTAGACTTTCACCGCTAAAGTACAGTTGCATAGCCGATGTGATTGCTTGTGGGTTATGTTTCATTCTTTCAAAACCGATGTTTACGCTAAAGGTTTTTCCGCAATCTAAGCACATGAAGCGCCTAATATCTCCAGCTTTGTTATGTCGGACACCAAACTTTTTCAAGTGAGCTGAATGGCAGAATACACATTTTGAGATATTAACTTCTTGGATAACGTTCTTTTGTACTTCTGCCTTCATTTTAAGGCTAAAATCTAAAGCGAATAAATGCTTGCACTTCACATGTCGGTAAGTGTGGTCTGGGCACTCGCAGTGCCATTCGCTATCAACCTGATAAATCGCATACTCTCCATTTCCACTTTGAGATTGAACTGTGTAAAAGTTATCTTCTATACGGTTAACTTGATTCTCTTTTTTTATGAGCTATCTCTGAGCCTCTTTGCTCTCGGAGATTTTCAAGTTCTTCAAGCGTCATCATATTTATCACCATTAACTATTATGGTACCATAATAATATGAGCTTTGTGGTACCACACACCACAAGTCTTATATGCTCTTATGGTACCATTAAGACTTTGTGCACAGCGTCAACGCTGTTGACTACACTAACGGCGTGAACTGTGCTAACATAGTCAACGGCGTAAACAATGTCAACAAAACAAGAAGGAACCGCTGATGAGCAAATTCGGCTTCCCGAAGATGTTAAAAGCAGATTGGACACGGTTGCTCGGTTCGTAGCTGAAAAAGAAGGCAAAAAGAGCGTTCCATATCACGTAGCAGTTTCCTTTTTGATTGACAAATTTGAGGAATCCAAAAAATGAAAGCTAAACTCCAGAAGCAACTTGCTTACAAATACAAAGAAAAACGACAGTACAAGCACGTAATCGTTATTCCAGAAGAAGCTGTCAATGAGTTAGGTTGGAAAGGTGGGCAAGAGCTAGAACTATGTATTAAGGATAGTAAATTAGTTATCGAGCCAAAAAAAGTGGAGAATGTGTCTTAAATGGCAAAGCCATCTTTTGAACAAGACAGTCAGCCAAAAGAACAACGTGCAATGGCAGTATCGGTTCTTCCAGTGGAACCACCGCTCACGCCGACGTTAAAAGAGTTAAAGAGTGATGAAAGCGAACACATAGATATAGGGGAGATTATGGAGGAGTTGGCGTTTGCGGATGGAAAAACTAGCGTTGCGACTAAGCCTATACGGTTACAAAATAGGAATCAGTTAAATGACCTTACAGGAAAAGAATGGATACAAGAAACTAATAGCGTTTGGTTTCAGAAGGGATTAGGTAAAAATCATGTTCATGCAAAAATTGAACAACAGCATCCAGCACCTTTTTCCTTTCAAGATATAGGTCGGCTTATATGCTTTTTCACGAAGCAAGGTAACAAAGTCCTTGACCCATTTTGTGGTGTAGCATCTACCTTAAAGGCTTGTGCCGTAACAGCTAGAGAAGGAATAGGCATAGAGCTAATTTCAAAATGGGCAGAGTTAGGTCAACAACGCCTAAGAGAAGAAGTCCCGATAACTCTATCAGCTTTACCCCAACAAATAATTGTTGGAGATGCTAGGGTAGAACTTACCAAGCTAAAGAGTGAATCGTTCGATTATGTTGTTACAAGTCCACCCTATTGGCAAATACTAGCCAAGAAACCAGACCATAAAGCAAAACGTGAAAGACTCAGCTACGGATACGCAACTAAATATAGTGACAGCGAGCTTGATTTGGGCAACATCACGGACTATCAGACTTTCTTACATGAACTCGGTATATGCTTTAAAGAATGCTACCGTCTTTTAAGAAAAGGCAAATACGCATCAATCATAGTTAGTGACTTCCGTCATAATTCAACTTATCAAACCTTCCACATAGATGTCATAAGAATCATGGAATCACATGGGTTCAAGCTAAAAGGCATAACAGTTTTGGTACAAAACTCTAAATCGCTTTATCCCTACGGTTATCCATATGCTTATGTGCCAAATATCCACCATCAATATATTCTAAACTTCGAGAAGCCAACAGGAGAGAAAAAGGGAAAGAATGACTCAGCAAAAGCTGATTAGTCTCGGAGATTTAGACCATAAAATAGACCTTTTTACTTCTTTTCCATACAAGCAAGGTCAATTTCAAAAGCGTAATTGGGGACATAACTTACATTCAATGTGCTCTTTCCCAAGTAAAATAAAACCGTCAATCGCTCATATTCTTGTAACTTTTTTTACTAACGAAGGCGAAACAGTTCTTGACCCGTTTTCAGGAACAGGAACTATCCCGTTTGAAGCTTGTATGAACGCACGATATGGAATAGGCTCAGACCTCAGCCCTTTAGCATATAATTTAACAAAAGCGAAAGTTAATCCCCCAAAACAAGCGGAAGTTGAAAAGAGAATCAAGGAACTATCCGACTTTATCAACACAGATAACTTAACTAAAGAAGATTTGTCAGATGTCCCGACTGAAATTCTACCTTTTTATGAAGAAAAAACATTAAAGGAAATTCTTAAAGCTAGAAAGTATTTTCTAGAGAATGCTGAATCAGATAATATTACAGCTCTTCTTATGGCTTCCACCGCACACCTATTGCATGGAAACAGACCATACGCTCTAAGCAGACGTTCACATAACATGTTTCCTATACCACCAAAAGGCGATTTCGTTTACAAGTCACTAGTTAAATCTTTGACAGAAAAAGTTGGAAGGCTATTATCATGCCCATTACCAAATAATTTCATAGTAGGTTCAGCATATTGTTGTCCCGCTGATAATCTTCCATTACCAAAAAACAGCGCAGATGCTATAATTACTTCTCCACCTTTCTTAGGAACAACAGACTTTCTGCGCCATAACAGAATACGATTATGGTTTTGCGGTTGGAATTATGAAAAACAGGAAGAAATGAAATCGTCATTTCTTGAAAATGCAGTCTCAACAGATCGATATAGTCCAATACTCAGAGAATTTGCGAGATTATTGAAGCCGCAGTCTTTAGTTATCTTTCATCTAGGGGTTGTTAAAAAAAGGGATATGGCTAAAGAGATAACGCCAATCGCTTTTGATGCTGGATTTGACAAAATCAGAGTAGTTGATGAAGATACGTCTAAACTAGAAAATCATGGACGTACAGACCGAGGAAGCACACAAAAGCATCAGTTTCTATTTCTAAAGCGTCAAGCTAATAAGTAAAATGAACACATTAACAATTATGCCCTTTGTAGCCTTTCCTCATCAATTCAATGACCCAGTTAAACTGAGGCAAATGCTTCAAACCATTGATGTACTAACGAGAGCAGGTAAACTACTCACTGATGAAAACCTTGGTTACAAACTTTTTATGGATAGCTTAATAAAACAAAGAAAGCCATCCAACTTGCCACTTGGACAACAATTGGAAATTATTAAGCGAAAGGCAAAACCTGACCAATCTCCGTTAACTACTGCAAGAGATTTAAAGCGACTTTTCTTGTTGCTGGGTTTTGTTGATAGGGGAGACGGTGACAGATACTGGCTTACTGAACGTGGTAGCAAAATTGTAGCTATTTCTTCAAACTCATCTTTGACAGTTGAAGAGAAAAAGGCTTGGCTTGAAGGGTTACAACAACTTGTTATGCGTCAAGAAGGAAATGCAAGAAGTTTTCATCCACTAAAAGCAATATTGGAGTTACTTTCAGAAGAACCAATAGACACAAAGTTGCTCACTTTTGCGTTTACCGTAAGTGATGACACCGATGTAGAGATTGAAAAAGCCAAGATACTTGTTGCTCATGCTTCATCAAGTATAAGTTCCTTTAATCATCAGCTTGATTTGTATAGAATATCCGAGTCAAACGCAAGGGATAGCGTAAAGATTCTTCCAGCATTGGCAGAGAAGCTTGACCTAATATCTAGAAGTGGTGGCATTGCTTCAATAACTACTTACGGTCGCACTTTGTTGGATAAGTATAACCGTAGAAGCACACCCACGACCACTCCAGCCACACCAGCGTTAGCCACATTAACATCAGTAACAACACCAACACCTGTAACCCCATCTGTGGTTACTGCGAGAAGAGACCCTTTCTTCCGAATAGTGACTAGCGAAACTGAGGTTAGGCGAAACTGGACACCAGAGGATACTGAAGAGGGAGAAGTTGAATATGATGCAAAAGATGAAGCAGAAAGGCAGAATCGTTTACGGGAAAGAACAGATGCACATCAGGAAACATTAGCTAAACTACTACAACTTTTTCAAGGTAAAAACTGGCGAATAGGTACAGGTAACTTTGATATGTTATCGGAAAAGGCAGATGTTGCCTTATTAGCCGAAGTAAAAACCATCAAGCAAGGAGATATTTCTGATGAAAGGCTTAGGATTATTGATGGTGTGGGAAAACTTTTGTTCTATGAAGCGTTCGATGTACCCTCATTATTGAGCAACAATCAAGCAAGAGTACAAAAGATTATTGTCTTTAGCAAAAAACCTAACAGTCAAGAGCATGTAGATTTTCTAACGGCACATGAAATTTGGGTTATTTGGTTTAATGAAAATGGAGAAGTTGATGGAGAAGCAACTGCCAAAACTACTTTTCAGCAACTTTTAGCTTAATTTTTTAGAACCGAAAGGGGATGTCTTTAGAAAGATACTTAAACTTTAAGAAAATATTAATGGTTGGTGTCAAATATTTGGAAGAAGAGTTTACCAGAGAACTAAGTTACGCTGAGGTTAATTGGTTTTATATCCAAATCCCACTAGAACAGAGGCACTTGTTTCCTAAAGGAAACATTAAATTCAAAATAACCTTTCAAGGTCAAACTTTTGATGTTTCCCTCACTAAAGCAAACCGCATCATAAAAAAAGAGATAATTGACAAAATATGTGAAAGCGAAAGCTTCAGAGTAACTATCATAAAACAGAATGATGGGGAATTTGAAATACAAGCAACGAAGCAAAATATAAAAAGTGATGTTAATATTGGAAGAAAAAAGTAGATGTACTTCATATGTACATAGTGCGATGTGTTTAATGCCAATGTTTAAAGAAACTGGAAGCATAATTGGTTTTCTTGAACACAGGACTGCATTAGCATTACTACTTGCTCTTCATCATTTACCAAATCCACATTGGAAAACTATTGAGGATTACTGGCTTAATGAATTAGGTTTAGTTTGCTTTACTTGGAACAGTTACAACCGCCTATGTAAGCAATTGGTAAAAATTGGTTTGGCTACGCAGATAAAAACAAGAGCTAATGCACATGAGTATCGACTTAATGATTATGGGCATCAAGTTGCAATAGCTGTTGAAGAAGCATTAGAAAAAATAAATTCGTTCTCTACCATCTCAACAAAGGGTTAAGTCAGGTTAACAGAACTCTTGAAGTTCTATCCCACGACTATTTACATGAAGAAGAAATCCCACGCTAAGTTACCAGAACCATAAAGCATAATCTTCTATTATCCCACGAAAGAGTTAACATGTGTCAGCCACCGATTTTTGACAAGAAAAGTCAGTAACCGAGAACTTGACAGAACCCTTATAAGGCTTAGAATTTTCTAATCGAGCTCGTTGGAATGCTTTTGCAAACTAAGTGTTAATTGTTTGGGAATAAACCTGATTTTAAAAAAATCGCGTCTGATTAATCGATCATCTTAAAAGGAAAGTGCAATCATAACTTAACTCTAACATTTCACACAGGAGTCGATACGGTGCCTATCAAACCTGAAGAAGAAGTCAAACAGTACATCCACGAAGAACAAAAAAGGGCAAACAACCCGCCCGTGGGACTAGTTTCTGCGGAAAATGACCCGCTTTATAAGAAAAAAATTTACCAATTTGATCCTAATCTCGATCCTCAGCTTCAATGGGCCGGAAAAGCCGAAGGACTAAGTTTTGACATCGACACAGTTTCACTTCATGTTCATGAAAGAATTGACCCATTAACAATTATTGATGCAGTCAGAACGAAAGGGCATCAGGATCAGAAGCCACTTTTTCATTGGTTCGAAACCAAGGATAATAACCCACCCATAAGAGACGCAATAGAATTTTACAGACATCCTCAAGGCTGGTCAAACAGACTAATCGCAGGAGACTCCTTGTTGGTAATGAATTCACTTCTGGAAAAAGAAGGTATGAGTGGCAAAATACAAATGATATACATTGACCCACCATATGGAATCAAATATGGTTCTAACTTTCAACCTTTTGTAAACAAGCGAGATGTCAAGGATGGAAAAGATGAGGATTTGAATAATGAACCAGAAGTTATTAGGGCTTTTAGGGACACTTGGGAGTTAGGGATACATTCTTATCTCACCTACCTTAGAAACCGGCTCCTGCTTGCTAGGGAGTTATTATCCGAGAGTGGCAGCATATTTGTTCAGATTTCTAACGAAAACATGCATAGAGTGCGAGAATTACTTGAAGATGTGTTCGGCGAAAAAAATTTCGTGAGCCTTATAAGTTTTGTTAAGACAACCGCTCTGAAATCAAAGTTGCTTTACGATAGATGCGATTACATAGTTTGGTTTGCGAAGGATATTGATAAGGTCAAATATCACCAATTGTTTACGCAAAAGAGTCTAGGCGAATTAGGCGCAACGGAATATGACTGGGTTCACAAAAAAAATGGTGAGATGCGTAGACAACAACCCGGAGAGAGGCTTGATGTCGGAGACCGGTTGTTTCATATCGGTGATGTATCCGCTATGTCTGCATCGAAAGCTGAGAATCTAGACCTTGATTTCAAATTCAAAGGACGGACATTCTCTCCTCCAATGGGACGGCTATGGCAGACAAACATGGATGGTATGAAGCGTCTTGCAGAGAAGAATCGGTTAATTGCGTGTGGCAATAGCCTACGATATGTCAGATATTTTGACGATTTTCCTGTTTTGCCAAATGATTCCCTTTGGACAGATACTGGAATAAGTGGCTTTTCTGACCCGAAAGTCTTTGTGGTTCAGACTAGCCCCAAAGTTATTCAGCGCTGCATGTTGATGACCACTGACCCGGGTGATTTGGTACTTGACCCTACATGCGGCTCCGGAACGACGGCTCTCGTGGCTGAAAGATGGGGTAGAAGATGGATTACTTGTGATACTTCAAGAGTAGCTGTTACTCTGGCGAAACAAAGACTTATGACATCAATTTTCGAGTACTATCAACTTGCCCATTCAGAAGAAGGAGTTTCGGGTGGTTTCAAATATGAAACAGTTCCTCATGTTACTCTAAAATCAATAGCAAACAATGAACCTCCGAATAAAGAGATTTTGTGCGACCAAGCCTTAATTGAGAGAGATAAGAAGCGAATTTCAGGACCTTTTACAGTGGAGGCAGTTCCAGCACCTTACACCAAATCTTTCAATGAAATTCATGCATACCCAGAGGCTGATACAACAATTTCTAGGTCAGGCGAAACTCTACGACAAGCTACATGGAGGAGCGAAATATTCAAGACTGGGATTCGAGGAAAAGGAGGTCAACGAATTGAATTCAGCAGAGTTGAAAGTCTTGCTGGAGCGAGATTTTTGCACGCTGACGCTGAAACGAAAGATAAAGAACCTGCAAGAGTTGTGATTAGTTTTGGTCCTGATTATGCTGCATTAGAACAAAAACAAGTTGAATTGGCACTCGAAGAGGCGAGTCATTTGTTCCCTAGACCTAAAATTGTTGCTTTTGCTGCCTTCCAATTTGACCCTGAAGCATCAAAAGATATTGATGAAGCCAATTTTCCGGGTGTTACCTTAATTAAAGTTCAGATGAACCCTGACTTACACACTGGGGATTTGAAAAAGAAGAGCAGTAGTAGTGAGTCTTTTTGGCTGATTGGACAACCTGATTTGGAAACGCGTGTTACACCTGATAACAAAGTTGTCGTTGAAGTGAAGGGATTTGATTATTACAACACTCGCACGGGACAGGTTGAATCAGGCGGACCGCATAACGTTGCTATGTGGATGCTTGATACAGATTATGACTATCGTAGCCTCTATCCACGCCAAGTATTCTTTCCCATTGCAGCTGAAGACGAGGGTTGGAGTCGCCTTGCAAGGAATTTGAAGGCAGAGATAAATTTAGAACTTATTGAACACTATCGAGGAACCGTAAGCTTACCATTCAAACCGGGAAATGCGATTGCAGTCAAGATAGTAGACGATAGAGGAATCGAATCGTTAAAAATAATTAAGATGTGATTTAATGTCTACTGGAACATACAAAATAGACAAGCTCATAATCAACAGTCCCTATGAAGCCCCAAAGGAACATTGGGGTAGGGTTCCTAACACTAAAAGTGTGTTTCGTCTATATCCATCTCGTCGAGAAGCAGGCTACATGAAGGCAACAGAGAGTAAAGGTATTGAAGATACAGGCGTTTTTATACCGATTCCACTTGTCAATGAAATTAGAAAAAAAGTTGGAGAGTGGCGAGCGGTTGGTTACCCTGGAGTAACTGGTGTAACACGTCGCTTACTTCGACATTGGTATGACCCAACGGAGCGCGATCTCCGATTTTTCTTCTGCCAACTCGAAGCCATAGAAACCATCATCTGGTTGGCAGAAGCACCAGATAGCTACAAACAGGGAATAGAGATACCAGGAGATGGAGGAGACTTTCATCGTCTTTGCTGTAAAATGGCAACGGGCACAGGCAAAACCACCGTAATGACTATGCTCATAGCATGGCAAGTACTAAACAAAGTCACCTACCCTCAAGATTCACGTTTCACAAAATACGTTTTCGTTTTAACTCCCAACCTCACAATTCGAACACGTCTTCAAGTCCTTTATCCTGACGGCGCCTGTAATTATTTTGATGAGTTTAATGTCGTTCCCTATGATCTCAAAGAAAAGCTTCGTCAAGGAAAAGTCAAAGTAACTAATTGGCATAACTTAGCCTGGGATTCAGACGAAAAAATAAGAAAAAGACACAGCGTAGACAAACGGGGTGCAAAGAGCGATGAAGCCTACGCCAGAGAGGTACTTGGCGAGTTAGCCTCTCATCATGACATATTAATTATTAATGATGAAGCTCATCATGCTTGGCGTCGTCCTGCCGGTTTCAAAGGGAAGCTGGAGAAAGAAGAGGAAGAAATGGCGACCGTATGGATAAACGGTCTAGACCGCATCCACAAAACACGAGGCATTCTAACCTGCTATGACTTCTCCGCTACCCCATTTGCCCCAACAGGAAGAACAAGCCCAGAAGACACGCTCTACAAATGGATAATTAGCGACTTCAACCTCAACGATGCCATCGAATCAGGTCTAGTCAAGACCCCGCGAATTGTTTTCCGAGACGATGCAACCCCAGACAAAGACATGAGACCAAAACTATACCATATTTACAGTCAACCTGAAGTCCACAGTGACCTAAACAGAGTTGCCAAGCCTGAAGAACCCCTTCCAAAATTAGTCGAGAACGCCTACTGGCTTTTAGGAGCAGACTGGCGAGAGGCATATCTTCGTTGGAAGGAAGTAGGATACCCAACACCTCCTGTAATGATTACCGTTGCCAACCGAACTGAAACAGCAGCCCGGATAAAATTCAGCTTCGATAACAACCTTTTCCACATTGATGAACTCGCTAATCCAGACACAACTATTCAAATCGATTCAAAGATTCTAAAAGCAGACAGAGAAGGAGACGAAAGTGCGTTTCAAGCGGCTGAAGAATTAGAAGAGAAGGAAGAAAACCTTCCTGAGAAGAAAATATCAAAGAAAGAGCGCGAAATGCTCGAACGCGCCAAAGTAGACACTGTTGGAAAAAGAGGCAAATCGGGCGAGAAAATAAGAAACGTCATTAGCGTCGGGATGCTCTCAGAAGGCTGGGACGCAAAAACAGTAACCCATATAATGGGTCTTCGAGCCTTCTCAAGTCAGCTACTCTGCGAGCAGGTTGTAGGTCGCGGACTTAGGCGCACTAGTTATGAAGTAGGACCGGATGGACTCTTCCAACCCGAATACGTCAACATTTTTGGAATCCCCTTTAGTTTCCTTCCTCACGAGACTGCAGAAGGTAGAACTGCAAAGGCGCCTGAACTAGGCATAGCAATTGAACCTGTTCCCGAGAAGAAGCACTTGGAAATTAGAATACCTAACCTCGTAAGAGTTGACCATGTCTACAATCCAACCCTGACGTTGGACATGGAAAAGCTGCCTGTACTTGTCCTCGACGCTATGGATATTCGCACACTCGCAGATTTGGCCCCAATGATTAACGGTCAACCGGATATATCCAAATTTACAACTATCCGCCTCAAAGAGTTGGCAGAACGAAACAGAACCCAACGGCTAATATTCGAGGCATCAAAGCGACTTTATGACCAAATGAAAGATGAATGGAAGGGCGACGAAGCTTACCTCATAGCCCAACTTATTAATATCTTCGAGGAGTTTTTGAAAAAAGGCAAAATCAAGATCAAACCTCCAGAGTGGGGACAAGACGAACTAAAACGTCGCATACTACTCACACTAAGCCTTCGCGAAATCGTCGTTCATATCTACCAGCAAATAATCCCCGCTAACACAAGCAAATTGGTTCCCGTCTACAATGAAGAGCGCCCCATCATATACACCGGCGATATGCGAACATGGCACACCAGCAGAAAACATACAGACGCGATAAAAAGCCACATCAACTACGCCGTCTACGATAGCAGCTGGGAAGCAACCGAAGCCTTCGAACTTGACAGGAACCCGGATGTTGAGGCATGGGTAAAAAATGATCACTTGGGTTTTGACATTTACTACATTTACGCTGGAGTTGTACACAAGTACCGCCCAGACTATGTAATACGTTTGATTGACGGCACTCATTTAGTTCTTGAAGTCAAGGGACAGCCTACCCAACAAGACCGCAGCAAAGAACTTGCATTAGACGACTGGGTCACAGCCATTAACAACGACAAACGCTTCGGAAAATGGACGCAAGCAACCTCAACACACCCGAAAGACATACCATACATCATAGAAAAGGTCATCAAAGGATTGCCAATTCCAAATTCCGACCTGACTTCATATCAGAATTGATGCTGAAGGCGAAAAGCGCAAACATGGCCAAACGCGAATACCCTGACGGATGGGTCAACGCAGTAAGCTCGGACGGGAGATTCGAAAAATGGAGCTGGGAAACCTGATTCAGAACATCAGACATCAAAGACAAAATCAAAAAACATATGGAAACAGACTGAAAATAATTGAGGGAAATAAATATGGGACCAAATTCCTCAGAGACAGAATTTCATAACCACAAAAACCAGAGCAAGCTCATTATGGACTTAGATTTCTACCAATTTGCAGAACTAATCGACATAAAACCCAAAGCAGGCAGCCACTTCATTCACAGCATGAGCGAACCCTTCAGCGAAGAAGACATCGAAGACCAGGTCATGCACAACTGGCTAGACCACTTTAAAATAAAGTTCCACCAAGTCCACGCTTCAGGGCACATGAGCAAAGAAGAACTTGTGGAAATGGTAAACTACATCCAGCCTAAGCGTGCGTTTGCGGTGCACACTGAAAACCAAAAACTCTTCAAATCATACTGCAGCAACATGCAAATGATTGAACAAGGAAAAGAATACGAATTGAAGTAGCCATATTGTCTATCTGGAAAACAAAGAAGGTGTTGATGTGCTATCAGTTTCAAGCAGTTTTAGATCTTCTTTTTGCTTAGGGCGGCGCGGAAG
>Ga0182027_10008873_pt1 | contig 14549 bp, 12 predicted proteins | sample 712E1DmetaG_FD_121300 | JGI IMG/M metagenome (GOLD analysis project Ga0182027, IMG submission 121300) | Permafrost microbial communities from Stordalen Mire, Sweden - 712E1D metaG (Illumina Assembly) | ecosystem: Environmental > Terrestrial > Soil > Wetlands > Permafrost | place: Sweden... | reverse complement strand
TGAAAAAAGAGTACTGCAAACTTCAAAATCGGCTGTATTTGTTACCAAAACAATGCGCAATGACTATATTAAAAAATATCCTTTCTTAAATAATAAATCCCATGTTTTATATTGGGGATATGATGAGGAAGATTTCAAAGACATCAGCACAAGTGTGCAGGGAACTGAAGAGACAATAGTACATGCCGGCAATATTTTTGACTATCAAAATACACCCGGGTTTTGGAAACAGGTTAAAACTGAAATAGATAACGGGAGAAATTTAAAAATTAAATTTATCGGAACTGTTAGCCCGGGTATTAAACAAACAATAGAGAACACCGGTTTAAATTTATTTACCAAGTATTTGGGATTTTTACCTTACAATGAAATGCTGAAAGAATTAAGCAGAGCTTCTTACCTTTTAGTATGTGCAACTGAACCGAGGCATGTTCCGGGGAAACTGTTCGAGTACCTCCGTACAGGTAAGCCAATAATTGCGTTTGGAAACGATAATGAAGAAGTGAAGCACATTCTTGAAGAAACAAATTCCGGGATAATGTTCCGATATAGCCAGAATGCTAAAGAATTTTTTGAAAAATCTTATAGTATTAAAACAGATTACTCAAAAATAGAAGTTTTTGATAGAAAACATATTGCAAAAGGATTGTCCGAAATACTTAATAAAATTTAACGTCTTTTAATACAAATAATGGACTAACATTTTTGTTGTTAATAGTCGTCTATTATTTCATGTCTTTTTGAATACTTACAGTTTTATTCATGGAAATACCAGTTTGTAATGTCAGGTAAAGTCTTTTTAATTTGATCCTTACATCTTTAGTTGTGAACTGCTAATTAATCATTGCATTTATTTTATTCCGTTTTTTCTATCATGCATTACATAGTTTTCTTATCGTTAAAATATTACCATTTTTTTATTGTTAGGGACTGCCCTAATAAAACATTAAATACTATTTCAGTCATTTCTAACCAACTGCTATGTATAGGAGTGATTACTGGATTAAATCTACGCCATAATTCTAATGTTTTTTCGGTGTAAAAGTTTCATTGAGCGAACCAGAATTGAATTTGTTAAAGTAATCCATCACTAAATTAATATTTTATTTTTTTGATTATCAATAATTTTATTTCCGCTCTGAACCAGAAGATATCCAATTCCATTGTTTTTGAATACCTTCTATAAGAGAAACTTTTGGCGTCCAATTAATAGAACTTTTTAAATGAGTTATATCAAGAATTATTTTCTGTACGTCAAATTCTTTAAATTCCTTATAGACAATTTGGGGTGTTGATTTTGTAATTTGAGCTATTATTTTAATAATATCATTAATAGAAGTGCCTTCTCCGTAGCCAATATTATATACTCCTGAATTCCGGACTAAGCTTAACATATAACATGCTTCTACTAAATCGGTAATGTAAATATAATCTTTTATAGCTGATCCGTTTCCATATACTATTATTTCTGAATTTTCTTTTATTCTTGTTAGGAAAGTATTTATAACCCCATGAGAAATTAAATGACTTTGGCGCGGGCCATAAGGATTTGAAGGCCGAATTATTAATGCTTGAATTCCAAACATTTTTTCATAAAGTTTAAGATAGTTTTCAATTGTTAATTTAATAATTCCATATGAGGATATTGGTCTCAAACAATTATTTTCATTTGTTGGAGAATGATTAGAAGTACCGTACACCGCTCCTCCTGAAGAAAAATAAACAATTCTTTTTACATTTAGTTTTGACATTAAATCTAAAAGTTTTAATGTTGGTAACAAGTTCTCATTAATATCAATTGTAGTATCTATATTAGACGTTCTTGGTAAGGACGAGCTTGCTAAATGGTAAACAATATCAATATTAATAAGCGCTTCAGATAAGTCAGATAAGTTATTTAATGATGATATTCTATAATCAACTTCTTTAATTTTTTCTCTATACTTTTCAAAAGAATAATCAAATATTCTTACTTCATGTTTATTTTTCAATAAAATATCAGTAAGATGAGAGCCGATGAAACCATTTCCTCCAATTAATAATACATTCATAATTATTCCTTGGCTAAATTTTTGTAAATTTCTTTTATATTAAATTAATAGTTGTTTTAATTATTTTTGCTTTCAATACAAAGTCCAGAATTATTTCCCACATTTTCTTTGTTAGAACCAGTGGATTTCATCACCCAAAAACTATACTTTGACTATTTAGTAAATCACCTTTATCAATTTCATTCAAAATCACATTTTTACCGAACGTAGAAAAGTAGTATATAAAAGAATAGTCAACATGGAAATCATAGATATGATCAAGTTCAATAAAATTATTTAATAAATAATTTTATTAAAATTTATTTAGAATTTCTATAATTCTGTAAATTTCCTCTTCAGAATGTGAATATGAAATTGGTAGACTTAGTGTTGTCCTATGGATTTCCTCAGAAATTGGAAATTCCTTTTCTGTTATTAATCCTTGCATCGCCTTTTGTTTATGGGGCGGGACGGGATAATGTATATCAGTTTTAATTTCGTTCTTTAATAGATATTCTTTAAGTAAATTTCTTTTCTCATGCCGTATATTATATATATGAAAAACATCGTAATAATTACTATCGACATGCGGTTTTATAAAATCTTCTTTTATGTTATCAAAGTAAATTTTAGCAAGGTTTCTTTTATGCTTATTTATTTCATCCAGTTTTTTTAACTTAATCAGCAAAAAGCCCGCTTGAATTTCGTCCAGCCTTGAATTGTATCCTACGATTTCATTATAATATTTTATGTCAGAGCCATAATTTCTTAACCGTTTAATTATTGGTATTAATTTATCATTATTGGAAAGCACGGCGCCGGCATCTCCAAGAGCGCCTAAATTTTTTGTCGGATAAAAGCTGAATGCGCCGAAATCGCCGAAAGTTCCTGTAAGCTTATTCTTATACTTAGCCCCGTGAGATTGTGCACAATCTTCAATTAATTTCAACTTATATTTTTTTGTTAATTCAATTATTGGATCCATATTACATGGTTTGCCGTATAGATGCACAACCATAATTGCTTTAGTTGCAGAAGATATTTTTTCTTCGATCTTTGAGGGATCTATATTGTAAGTATTTATGTCAGGCTCGACAAGTACGGGCTTTAATCCACAGTGCAAAATTGAGAGGATTGTTGCAATATATGTATTCGAAGGAACAATAACTTCGCAGTCTTTTTCAAAGTTAAAAGCTTTTAATGAAAATATTAATGCATCCAACCCGGACGCAACGCCAACACAATACTTCGAATTTATATAGTTTGCAAATTCAGCTTCAAACTTTTGTACGTTATTCCCCAGAATAAACCAGCCGCTGTTAAGAGTGTTTTTAAAACTCTTTACGTATTCGTCAAAAAAAGATTTATTTACATCACCCAGATTTTCATATTCGATCATTTGTACTTCTCGTATATATAATCTGCAGGATCAAAATGAGTTGAAGCAAATACAAGCAAAACAGCATCGGGTGTAAAGTGGTGCATTGTATGCCAGTCCTTAGTTTCTAAAATAAGGCATTTACCTGGATGATCCAGCAAGAAGTCCTCTTTTTTCTCGCCATCATTGTTCGATACAATACAGCTTCCGTGGATACAAATTGCTGCCTGTATTGTGGTATGATGACGATGCCCGCCACGAACCGAATCATCTACATTATATATGTAAAACACCCTTTTTGCTTCAAATGGTATCTGATTTTCAATTACCGTCAAGCTGCCTCTTTTATCTGCATGTGTAGTTAAATTAATTATATACGCCATTTAAGATCCTAAAAATTTTTGTTTATCAAAGATATTATAAACTCCCTTTAAATTTCTATAGACATATAAGACAGGCGTTTTCCAATTTAACGGTTTTGTAACAGAGCCGTGCGGGTCAAAACTGTTATCCATAGCTGCAATTTTTAATTTTATTTCATCAAGATAATGAATATAAGGCTTATAAAAAATATCAAGAATATTTTTAGAAAGAGTTCTTCTTCCAAGCTCAATTTCATGGTTATTAAAAAATTTAAGATAGTGGAAATGATAAAATATAGCGTCGAATTTTCTTCCGGTAGTTTTCTCTATCCCAATCACTTTTCCATTTTCCAATAAAAAATCATATTGCTGTACATTCCAGGCTGCCAATCCACCCCCCAAATGTTGCAGGACATGAACTCCTTCAAACCTTTCAGTCCAGTCATTCAAATATAATTGATCGCCGAATTTCCCATCTTCATACTTAGCATAGCACCATTCTATACAGCGTTCTCTCCACCATTTTAACGTTTTCAATCCGAATTCATCATTTTTAAAAGTCACAAATTGGACGCAGTATTTCCCGGCTTTAATTTCTTTATTATACTTAGGGGAATACCTATGCTCGGTAATCAGTATTGAATCATTACCTAATTCATCAAAAATCGGCTGAGGTGAAGAATAAAAAAACATATCGGCATCCAGGTAAGTACAGCTTTCAACATTAAACTTCTCCAGGACATAAAGTATTGTTGAAGAAGTGCTTGTCCAGCAATATTCTGCAATAGATCTTGTGGGTTTAACCTTAAGCAATTCAGGACTCTCAAATTCTAGAAGAGAAATTAAAGTTACATTTTCAAGATTAAATTTCTTAAGGATTTCATAGCATTTATCATTAAACGCAAAAATATACAAGTGAAAATTATTACAGTTTTTCTTCAACGAATAATAAAGAGCAAGACCACGAGATAGATAATGTGTGTCAAATAGAGTGCAAAAATTGTACATTTTTATCGGATTTTTATTAATGTTTTACATTTTTTTCAATAACATATTGGAAGTACTTTACTCAGAGAACATTAATAGGAGTTTATTCTCAATTTCAAGTATTTAATTGAAAGCACTTAATCTATTATCATTAAAAACCAGACTTCCAAAAATATTTTTATTCATTTATGTAATAGGTTCACAAGAAATTATCAAATATTTAATTTGCCAAAAAATAATTAAAAATTTTATGAAATAATAATTATTTTTAATTATAATGTGAACCTGACAAAAAAAATATGGGATGATATCTTTTATAATTTAGATTTGATTGAGGTTTACTTTTGTCAGATTTTTGAAAATATTCAGCAACCACCTTTAGTATTTTATCATCAGTTTTTTATAATTATATTTAATCTTTAATAAATATTTAAAATAAATGAACATTATTTCAGTTGTAGGTGCACGCCCAAATTTTATGAAGATGGCGCCAATTAATAAAGCATTCCAAAAGTATTTAGTTAATAATCCCTCACTATCAATAGAACATAAAATTTGCCACACGGGCCAGCATTACGATGCAAAAATGTCGGATGTTTTTTTCGATGACCTTGAACTTCCCCGGCCAAATTACTACCTTGGTGCCGGTTCCGGCTCACACGCAGTACAAACTGCAAGGATAATGATTGAATTTGAAAAAGTATTACTATCAGAGAAACCAGGACTTATTCTTGTCTATGGAGATGTAAATTCAACTGTTGCTTGCAGCCTTGTAGCGTCAAAAATGGGAATTAAAATTGCACATGTCGAATCCGGTTTAAGAAGTTTTGACCGAACTATGCCCGAAGAAATTAACAGAGTTCTTACTGATCACTTATCAGATTATCTTTTTGTAACGGAACAAAGCGGGATTGATAATCTCAATCACGAAGGTATATCCGGAGATAAAATATTTTTTGTCGGAAATACTATGATCGACAGCTTAGTTTCTTATCTTCCGAAAGCTGCACTATCAAAAGTCTTAGATACATTTAATATTTATAATTCAAGATTTATACTAATAACATTACACCGACCTTCCAATGTGGATGATAATGATACTGTATCACAAGTTATTGCTTTATTAAACCAGCTTGCCGAGTTGAGAAAAATTATTTTCCCTGTCCATCCCAGGACAAAATTAACCATTCAAAGGAACAATCTTGAACTTAATCCAAACCTCATACTTACCGATCCTGTCGGGTATATTGACTTTTTAGCACTAATGAAAAATGCCGAGGTTGTTATCACCGACAGCGGTGGGATACAAGAAGAAACGACTTTTCTTAATGTCCCATGTATTACATTAAGGGAAAACACGGAAAGACCCTGCACTATTAATATAGGAACAAACTATTTAGTTGGCAGGAATTTAATAGATGCTAAAAAAACTATTTTGAAAGTTTTGAATGGAGAAATTAAAAACGGTAAGATTCCCGAATTATGGGATGGCGCTGCCGGAGACAGGATAGTAAATATTTTAGTTAATAAACATTAAAAGTATGTGAAGTTATTATACTTTATCGAGATGGAAAAATCTTATAATTCATTATTTAAATCGAACATTAGTCTTCATTACATAATCGAATGCATTTAAATAACCTCTTATAACAGTATTCAGGTTTATTTCTTCAGAGATAATCTTACCAGAATTTTTCCCCATTTTTGTCATCAGTTCTTGGTTTGAAAACAGATAATCGATTTTATCTTTAAGATCATTTACATTACCATCCTCAAAATACTTTCCATTAAAATCGTCTCTGACCAATTTTTTTTCAGTACCATCACAAACCGAACAAATCACCGGTTTATCGAAACACATAGCTTCATTTATTGAAAGACCGCCCATCCCTGCAAGTACGTATACAGATGATGCCGAGAGATATTGTCCGAGTACCTTTGAATCATAAATTCCTCCTATAAATTTTACAGAACCGGCAACATTTTTTTTAACTGCCAATTCTTTAAGCGCTTTCTCCTCCGGACCCGTCCCGATAATTATTAACTCGGCACATGGAAATTTATCTATAACTATAGAAAAAGCATTTATTAATAAATCAACTTTTTTCCATTTTACTAACCTACCGACATGAATAAGTCTAAAATTATTTTCAGGCATAATCGGCGGCAAAGATTTAATATCGTTTTTAATTTTTAATAGTTCATCGGTATCCGGTGAGTTATAAATTATAAATATCTTGTTTTTCCTAACACCATAACTGCCAATAATATCATACGCATCTTCAATATACTCTACATTAGCATCAACTAATTTGTAATATATTTTTCTAATAAAACTTAAAAAATCGTATTTGAGCATTCCAATTTTAGAAGTACCCTTTAACTGATCTTCCAAATTTTCGTCAAGCAGCATTCCGCTTCTATAATATGCCCTGGCATCATTGTATTTAGGAACTTGAAATGGAATTTCTTTAAGAATTAATTTAATCCTTAATAATTTAAGAGTTATTAAAATATAAGGTTTAAAAACAAATCCGAGAATATAAGGCCAGATTGTTATAACTATATCAGGTTTTTCTTTATATATTAATTTTATAAAATCCTTAAAAAAGGATTTCCCATAATACGTATTATATTCGTCAAGATAATGAAGTTTGAAATTTATGCCTTCATTGGTTTGAAATACACCCTTTCCAATTGTGTTGTGGTCCATTCGAGGAACGGCTACATGCACTTCCAATCCTTCAATACTGTTCAACTTGTTAAGAATTGCATTGTAATAATGCGGAAGACCGCCGAATGTAAATAGAACTTTCATATAATTTTATTTTTCAAATACTTTAACTTTATAAATTGAATCCGGTTTTAATAATTTCCCATTACATAATTATTATATTACTTATAATCCGGTAAAAATCTTTTTATTAATTTTTGCGTAAGCATATTTATATCTTCAGAAACATTTAAAGTAAAAACTATTGTAATAAATATTGATCCGATTACAATTGAACGGTAGAACGAATCCAGCAGAAAATGATTCTGTATATGCGGCAAAAAATAATTAATAATAAATACAACTGCGAAAGCCAGTAAAGCTTTTAACGTATTAAGCGAGAATGGCTGTATTTTCATTACAATTAATAAAAAGAAAAATCTAATCGTGTTTATAAGAAATACGGACATAGCTGTTGCCAATGCCGCACCCGTCAGCCCATACATTGGTATAAATAACATGTTAGCTCCAATTGCAACTGCACCAAAGAACGGATAAAAGGCAATATCCATTTTATAGTATTTAGAAGTTCCTACTATTTCCTGGTTTATGCCGGTTGTCATATCGAATACTTTCCCAAGCCCGATAAAAAAGACCACCCAGATTCCTTGAGAATATACGTTCCCATGTGGAATTATTTTAAAAATATTTTCAATATTGAACCAAACGAGAATAAAGATTAAACCGCCAATAATTAATTGCGTAATTGATGATTTTTTATAAAGTAAATCCAGTTGTTTCCTGTCATTTTTCATATTAGCTTCGGAAGCTAGCGGGATCAATACCTGGGAAAGAGATTTTTTCGGAATTTCAATAAAGGTGGCAATAAAGAAAGCAATTGAATAAATACCGGCATCTTTTAAACCCTTATAAGAGCTTAACATTAAGCCGTCAATATTATTTATTATTATTCCGTTTGCAAGACCCATCATGATAAATGAAGCGTATACGAGAATGCTTTTAAAATGCGTACTTTTAAATACCCCGGGATGAGGTTTTAAAAATAAATATTTCTGTGAATACGTATAGAAAATCAGAATACAAAGTGTAACGCCATAAAAACTTATCAGCAAAATAATAAACCATTGGTAATCAAACCTAAACAAAAAGAAAAGTATTAAACAAATTGTTGCAAAAATTCTTGTCAGCAATTCTCTTGTAAAAATCGGCACAACAGGTTTTTGTTGAATAACATTGTAAGATTCAAAAATATTGATCAACAACATTATTAGAACAAATGGAATGATTAAATAAAAGTAGTTTACCAATGCCGGTGCGTTTTTAATAAATGCATTCACGAATAAGAATTTTAGATTCAGGTACAAGACCATAAAAATTACAAAACCGGTTATACCTACAGTTAAAATGAAGAATAGGAATCCATTATGAGCGTTTCTAATATCTTTAAAATAGGGGAAAAATTTATTAGGTATATTTCCAGCAGCCAGAGAAGCAAATGTCGAGAGTATTACAGCTACATTTATAATTGTTCTATATAAGCCGATTTGTGTCACAGTAAGAATAGCAGGCATTAACCAAAGGGTATTAATAAAGCCGAATCCAATGCCAAGATAAGTAATAAAGACGGATTTTGCGCTTTGACGAATTACGACGCCCATTTACATCCTATGCTAATAATTGATAGAAGATTGAAGCAGTTCGATTAACCTTTTTGTGCGGAAATTTAATGAATAATTTTCTATCATATGTTTTCTGCCGTTTGTTCCCAGTTCCTTAGAAAGAGCCGGATCATTTGCAAGAGTAATCATATATTCAGCCATTTTCAAATAATCATGCTCTTTCACTAAGTAACCGGTTTTGCCGTGAACTACTGCTTCGATTATTCCGCTGTGCTCAGTTGAAACAACAGGCAAAGCCATTGCACTCGCTTCGAGAATTACAACTGGTGTCCCTTCCATATCTCCGTTATTCGCTCTAACAGAATGCTGAACAAATGCTCTTGACTTAGAAAAAATATTTTTTATTTCAACGGGATTTAATACACCTTTAAATATTACCCATTCATTTAAATTAAGTTGATTAACAAGTTTTTTGCAGAAATCGAGCATTGGCCCATTCCCGACCATAATTAATTTTGACTCCTTAACTTCTTTATGAACTTCGTTAAAGGCAAGAATTGTTAAATTAGGCGCTTTCTTTGGTGTAAACCTTCCGACACATGCAAATACAGGAGGATTTAGACTTACATCAATCCCCTCAAATAAATTGATATCCGCGCCGCATGGATTATAAAATAATTTTTCTTCAGGCGCACCTAATTTTTTTAATTCTTCTTTCATAACATTCGATAACACAACAATATACTTTGCAATAGAAAACAATTTTTTATATAACGCCCCATATTTCTTAAATGTGGCATATTCAGAGGCATCAAATCCATAAAAATGAACTATCAGCGGAGTACCTGTTTCTTTACAAGCATCCATTACAGAACACCCTACCGGACCATATAGGGCAAGGATTACATCAATATTATTTTTTTTTATTTCATTCGCCACATTTTTATTATACAATTTATGGTAAACACCGGGAAATAATTTTTTAATTGGGCCCCGTAGCAAATTAATATTTAAAGGGAATTTTAAATACTTCTCATCTTCCTTATTAAATCTTGGATACCAGCCGCCGTAATATTCATAATCCGGTTTTAACATTTTTAGCTGATTATAAATAAATGTTTCGCTGTAATTCCCTTTGTTAGGATAAAATATGCAGGTCTTTCTCAATTCATCTCCGCTGTTTTAATTTAATTTATAATTTCACATCAGCAGCTTTTTTTGCTTTACAGACAGTCATAAAAATACCGGAATCGGCATCTCTCGACTTCTGAGATGATAATATTTTATCACAAATGAGCATTAATATTTGAGAAGGAAATGCTATGAAGGGTATTAAAAATTTTGGAATCTTAAAAATCAAACTGTCCTGAAGGAGCTGAATTCCCATTGAAGGCCTGCTGACAATGCCTCTAAAACCAGAGATCTCAAAACCGGCTTTCACTAAAATTTTTTTTAAGCCGCTGGAAGTCCATCGCCAATAATCGTTAGGTGTAGGATGATAAATCCAGTAACCGTGAGTCGATAAAATCAATATTCCGTCATTCTTTAAAATCCGAAAACATTCGTTTAAATATAATTCCGGATTTTCCACATGTTCCAAAACTTGCGTAGAAAGGACAACATCTGCATAATCATTCTTAAGATCTATTTTACCTCCCGGGTCAAATTTAATTTCAGCTAATTGATTAAATGGAAGGTCGGCTCCAATATATTTATTGATATGAGGTTCAAATAATGGTTTATACGGCATATCTCCGCAGCCGTAATCAACAAGAAGGAAATCAGCTCCATTTGAAAGATATAATTTGATAATTTCTTTGATGCTCTTTGTAGTTAAACTTAAAGCACGCCATCGCGAATTAAATATTGATGGATTCAATCTCCAGTTTTTTTTGCTCATAATATATTGGGGATGTTCATAGTTCTTAAAATCTAACTCTTTATCCTATTCTGCCTGTATAGTCAATTCTATTATGCAGCAGCGAAATGTTTTTTTATTTTTACTATATTCATAACCAAAACTTTTAATATTATTTTGAATTAAATTTTTTACCGGATTCATTAATGATTCCCAGAATTAATTATTAACTGAAGTTACGCAAAAGCGCTATTTAGCAAATTCAAAAGACAGTTGATTGACTTGCTGTAATTCTTCATAAGCTACTTTAATAGCTTTCTCGTATATCCTTGCCTTGATTGCAAAATGATTTAATTTTGTTTTCATACTCAAGCACTCTAATTTGTAAAAGGCAAATATTGAAGCAAAGATATGATTACTCTGAGTCCGGACAATCCTTGCTGGCGATTTACATAAGGAAGCATTCTTTTTTAAGGACTTATGATATACTTCTATTTTCCATCGTTTTTGATAGAGTTCTGTAATTTGTTGATACGTTAATGTATTATCACTTGTAACTAAATATAAAACACCTTCGGTTCCATCCTCGTTTTTGAAGGATTGTTTTGCTAAATATAGTGCGAAGGAAACATCTTCTAAATAGATTTTGCAAACAATGTTTTCTTTTAATTCAAGCAAACTTACTGTAACATATTTTCCATATATCTTATCCTCTCGACTCATTGCAATCTTACGATTTGTTTTTATAGGCATTATAAATTCTTTGCCTAATTTCTTCTTTATATGAACCATATTTTCTGCCGATGCGTACCAAACATCGTTTAATACATACTTAAACTGCACTTTATTCTTCATTATTTGATTCAGCATTTGTTGGTACATCTGATTCTTTGTCAGCTCACTTACTCTTCGCTCTTTACCTTTTTTTTCATCAAATATTGTTTTGGTCTTCTTAACTATAGAAAAGTTTAACGGTATTTTACCTTTATCATTTATGTATAAAGCAGATATAAGATCTATTCCTTTTACCGCTCTTCCTTTTGCATGATCATGATACCAATTTACTATTTCATTCTCTTCTGTATATGGTTTCTCTTCTATGGTATCATCTATTGCTACTATTGCATCTTCTGTTTCTATTTCTCTAATTGTTGGTTTTATATTTTTCCATAATTCCTTTGAACTGAAATCGCTCTGATTTAAAAATCTTGTTACTTTATCGTGGCTTAATTCTCCTTCTGTCATTATTGATAATCCTGTTGCCGTTGTATAGGAAAACGAACTCAACAGATAATCAGAATACAATTCTAATAATTCTCTGTCCATTGTCTTCTCGATTTTGTTCTTAATGCAAAATTATGTTAATGCAAAATTACTCCTTTTTTGTATCTTTGCGTAACTTCAGTTATTTATTATTTTCCCCAATAACAATTACGAAACTTGCATATAAACACTACAGAAAATAACTTTTAATATACTACTATTTTATAATTAATATTTTGCATAATAAAAAAAATTATCCACAACATATTATAAAAAACTTATAAATACCTTAATTAGGAGCTAAATATAAATTCAATACATCTGCAGCGCTAAGAGCGCTGTTATAAATTCTAATATCACCTACATCTCCGTTTAAAAAATCACTCCAATGCAATGAATTGGGTACAAGCGTTGCCCCAGCGTCAATACTCTGTTGGCTTGCCGTTGTAGTAGTACCCAGATTACCCAAACTCGCACCTATGAAACTTGAACCGGAAGAACCATTCACATATAATTGAATACGCTGAGACTCGGGTTAACTGCCATCAAAATAATAGACAGAATAATATTTATTAAGCTGCCCTATCAGTTGGCAGCTTGTGGTTTTTCCTTTTTTTCAATTCAAGGAATACTCCGATTAACAATCCCAATAATGTAAGCGAGCTTAATGACAGCGCCACATACTCACTTAAATAAAAGCTTGACGGAGCATATTTGAATTCAACGTTATGTTTTCCTTTTGGAACTACAATTCCCATAAAGCCATGATTAACTTTATATATCTCTGTTTTGCTGCCGTCTATATAAGCCTTCCAGCCTGTAGGGAGATATGTATCACCAAAGAATAGAAAATTGTTCCCGGAAGCATTTACACTTAATGCAACAGTTTCATCTTTATACTCTGTAATATCAGTCCCGGCAGTTGAATCGGGCACATCAACTTTAGGCGCCATACCATCAACGTAAGCAATATTTTTAGGATCAAATAAATTTTCTTTTATATTATTCAGCAAAGTAAAATCAGGTAATGTTCCGATTTTATTTACAAAATAAATTCGAGGCAAAGCGTTTGTATTATTATAAACTATTTCTTTGTCCTTTTGATAAACCGGCACAAAGCCGGGGAACGGAATCTGCTGATCCGCAACAATGTATTTAACATTAAGCATCCTCCAGAGCGTTTGATTTACAGGACCGATTACATCCATTAAATCCTGGTAAGAGCGGGGCTTAATTCCCGAATACCCGTAAAAATCTTCGAGCATAAAGTACGCATTGTAATTACCATTATTTTGAGATGCCGTACCGCGTGATCCGTCCTGCTTTATATTAATCATCCTGAAAGGTTCAGTATCTTTCCGGCTCTTTATTGCAGTAACATAGTCAGGTTCATTAAACATGTTAGATATATCAGGAACATCAACATACTTTTGCCCGCGCGCATCTATTCTAAAAAGATCAAACACCGCAAGAATAATTACTCCGGCAACAAACACATCCCTGCTGACTTTTGAATTAATGTACGAATACGCAAGCCAGAATGTAACAGCTAAAAGAGCGAATGCAATTAATAGATCACCCGTAAACATATCCGACATATATGGTGAAAGGGCGGTATATTCCTGCGCAGCCTGCTGATGAATTGCCGTAAAATCGCTAATCCTGCCGGTAAACCAATCGGCAATTGAACTTTTTAATACCAAAGAAAGAACAAATAAAACCGAAAAAACGATAGCGGAATTTTTAACAATCTTAATTGTTCCGGTTTCTCTTTTCTCTCTAAGAGAAATTATCTTCATCAAGCCAAAGCCGGCAAGAATGGGGGTACAAAGCTGAACCAGAACTAAGATCATTGACGGGACCCGGAACTTATCGAAGTATGGAAGATGATAAAAGAGGAAATCAAATAAAACAGGGAAAGTACTTCCGAATGAAGTCAACAAAGCAATAAATGATAAAATTGCTAAAAACTGGACAATAGGTTCCCGCCAACTTGTAATAGCGCCAAATAGCGCTAGAATAAATATTATTACTCCCATATACATTGCTACATCAACAAAAGTCATTTGACCGAAATAGGTATTTACTTCATAAGGCTGATTATTGGTTAAGGGACCATTATAGGTTGAGCTGCCGAACCCGTAATACGACGGAACGATGAATGTTAAAACTTCGCCGGGAGAAAATGACCAGCCCGTATGATAATCATAATATTCGGATGAAGATGAATTTTCTGCACTTGCATTTTTTTCTACAATACTTTTGCCGCCCCTTGTTGAGTATTGGGTGTACTCATAAATTTGGGTGAAGTTATCCAT
>Ga0182027_10008870_pt1 | contig 14558 bp, 5 predicted proteins | sample 712E1DmetaG_FD_121300 | JGI IMG/M metagenome (GOLD analysis project Ga0182027, IMG submission 121300) | Permafrost microbial communities from Stordalen Mire, Sweden - 712E1D metaG (Illumina Assembly) | ecosystem: Environmental > Terrestrial > Soil > Wetlands > Permafrost | place: Sweden... | reverse complement strand
AGAAACGCGGAAAGCCCGATTGCCTCTTTCTCGTCGCGGGTAATAATTGGTACAATATGTGTTGAAGAATGCAACGTATTAAATCCCGCTTTTTGCAAAGCATAGCGGAATTTTTCTGCCTTAGCCAGAAGGTTTGGGCCAGATTGCGGATTTGCCCGGACATACCGGATTGCCGCAATATTATGGGCAAGAACAGATTGAGGCAATGCCGTGGAATAAATGAGACTCCTCGCTTTATTGACAAGATAGTCCCTTAAAATTGACCGCCCTGCGAAAAAGCCCCCAAGCCCGGCCATTGATTTCGACATAGTCCCCATAACAATGTCCACATCGTCCGAAAGCCCGCAATGCTCAACGTATCCGCATAATGTTTTCCCAAAAACGCCTGTTGCGTGGGCTTCATCGATCATGACCATACAATTATATTGTTTCGCAAGACCACAAATCTCTGCACACGGTGCAACGTCGCCATCCATGCTGAATACGGAATCCGACACAATAAGCTTTTCATTCTTATCGCATGAAGAAATTTTTGACTCCAAATCCTTCATATCACAATGATCATAGCGAACAAGTTTCGCACCGCTCAGGAGAACCCCATCGATAATAGAAGCATGGTTCAACCTGTCGGAAAATACCACTGTATGGCGGTTGCAAATTGCCTGGATTATTCCGACGTTTGCGCTGTAGCCCGAATTAAAAAGCAAAGCTGTTTCACATTTTTTCCAATCTGCCAATTCCGATTCAAGTATCGTGTACAAACCGGAACGGGTATCAATGAGCCTCGACGCCAAGTTACCGGAAAAGCAATTGTCGGTTAAATAAGCCGCTTCACCGGCTATTGAAGCGACTGAATGTAAATTGAGATAACTGTTTGTGGAGAGATCGATAGGTTTTTTTACACTTGCGTTGGCGCATTTTCTAAAACGATTTTCTTTTACCCGGTTTTCGAGTTCATTTTCAATTCTTTTGTACATTGGCGAGGTTTTCATGACACAATTTCCCGAATGCTTTCTTTTGTCATCTCCATCATAAACGCAATTTGCTCTTCGGTAATTATATATGCGGGAACAAAATACAAAACATTGCCAAGCGGGCGGATTATGACTCCTTTATCAATGGCTCTCTGCGCAATGCGGAACGGGACCCGCAATTCCTTAGCAAAGGGTTTTTTCGTGTTCCTGTTTTCCACCAGCTCGATTGCGCCGATCATTCCAATAGACCGTATATCGCCAACGCATTCAATTTCATCGAAAGTATGCAAGCAACGGGTAAAATAACCGGTCTTTTTTTCCAAAGACCGTGGAATGTTTTGTTCCTTAAGTATTGCTATCGTTTCGCAGGCAATCGCAGCGCCAAGCGGGTTTCCGGTAAACGAATGACCATGAGACAGTTCTTTTCCAGCAAGAAAGTCGCCGCAAAACTGTTCGTAAACCTTTTCCTTTGCCGCTGTCGCGGCCATAGGAATATATCCGCTCGTTAGCCCCTTGGCAAGGCACATGATGTCGGGCGTGAGGCCGGCATGTTCACAGGCAAACAGTTTCCCTGTCCTGCCGAATCCAACGGCCACTTCATCCGCTATTGTCAGGACATCGTATTTGGAGCAGGCCGCAAACAACCTTGTAAGCACCTTGGCAGGATACACTCGCATGCCGCCCGCTCCCTGCACCATGGGCTCGAAAATGCAGGCAGCAACGGATTCACCTTGATTTTTAAGTATAGTTTCAAGAGACTCCATGCATTCCGCATTGCAAGTGCCGGGTGATTTTCCCGCAGGACAGCGGTAGCAATAGGGTGAGTCTGCACAGATATTTGCCCTGAATGATTCGTGGAACAATTCGTGATAGTCGGGAATATTTCCAACAGACATTGCTCCAAGCGTGTCGCCGTGGTATCCGCCTTTCAGCCCGATGAAATGCGTCCGTTTTTCACCTTTGTTTTTCCAATATTGCAACGACATCTTAAGGGCAGCTTCAACGGCGGTTGAGCCATCGTCGGAGTAAAATATCCTGCTAAGACCGCTTGGCAGAATCGAAACCAGCTCATGGGACAATTGTAATGCCGGCGGCGATACAAAACCGGCCATAAGCACATGCTCAAGTTTTTCCAATTGGTTTTTTAAGGCAGCATTGATTCGTGGATGGCAATGCCCCAGAATCGAGACCCACCACGATCCGATCGCATCCAAGTACCTCGTGTTGCTTGTATCAAAAACATAAACACCTTCCCCCCTTTCGATAATTCGCGGCAAAAAGGCGTCTATATCCTTGGAGCAGGTAAACGGAAACCAAAGATTTTTATAAATATCTTTTGACAAGTCCATCGCAGAAACCCCGCACGTTGCTTGTGTTGGAATGTTTGAACTCTAACTCTAAAAACGGAACGCCTTTTAGAGTGGAACGGATCATGCTTTTGTTATCATCGTATATAAATTTATCGGTATTGTTATTTACGCAATTATAAACAATTCCGGCAATGGTGAGCCCGCAACTTTGCAAAGCGCAGACGGTGAGGAATGTATGGTTCAACGTTCCAAGCACAGGCGTTGTCACGATGATGACGGGCATTTGAAGCTTTGCCATTAAATGCATCGTGTTCATAGATCGACTCAAAGGGACAAGCACGCCACCGGCGCCTTCCACAATAACACAACCCTTTTTATTTCCAAACAAGGAATTTATTTTTAGTAAATTGGCCTGGATATGACGAAACGAAATAGTGACTTTTGCCATTTTTGCCGCGCAATGGGGTGAACAAGCAGGAACAAATCGATAGGGAACATGCAAATCATCCGGGCCCATCATCAGGCCTTTGCATTGTTTGACATAAGCAAAATCAGGCAAAATATAATTTCCTTTTTTTTTCCTGATACAACCGGTTTGAACCGGTTTCATATACGATACCGACCGATACGCTAAAAAAGCCTGCGCCAAAACCCTGGCGACATATGTTTTTCCTACATCCGTACCTGTTCCGGTAATGAAAAATCCTTTGACCATTTTTTTGTTCATTACATCTTCCTTTTTACCGCTTTTCCCCAACAGTATCTACAAGACAACGGAATGCCTTGCTGTGTCCTAAACCGGGCCTCATATTCAATGCAAAACAGCAACAAATCCTTCCTGGAAAGCATGGTTCCCGTGTATACCGTGCTGCCGATATCACTCAGATATTGAAGAATCTCACGTGCTGTTTTAAAATAATAGACTTCATTTTGTATAGTATATTCGACAATATCAAATTCCAATTCCCGAGCAATGACTTGGATTTGATTGTCAGTAAAATACCGTGCAGGCAGGGGCAAGTTCCTATTTTGCCTTAAAAGATTGACTTCATGAAAAGAACCTTTTAAAAACACGGCAAACACCAGCATGCCTCCGGGTTTCAACACACGCATCATCTCGGCAACGCTTGTTTTGGGATTTTCCATCCAATGCAGGACCGATGCTGATATGATACCGTCAAATACCGAATTCTTAAATGGTAAATTATCAATATCGGCGTTTGCAGACATACGATTTTTCCCGGCATGCAGATCCGCACATCGAACGGAATCAAAGGCAATATCGGTTTGGAAAAGGTCGACTGAAATATTTTCTTCCATCAAAAGTTTTTTGAGCAGTCCGGCACCACATCCGGCGTCGAGCCAAATTTGCGGGGCCAAAGTTTGATCTTGTTCAATAGAGCGGATACATTTTTCAAGTATGCTCCGTTGTATAAAGGCAGCAGAACAATATCGCTTTGCCCGACGTGAAAAAGATTGCGCAATATTTTTCTTTGAAGGGATTTTCGTATTCATGTGCCTATAAAAATAGGCTACGTTTATCAGCAGGTGTCAAAATAATAGTTTTTTTAAATCCTTTTTTCAACACAATAGATTTTTGTTCATAGCATTTGTTATTTTAATGCCATGGTTAAAAAATCAAGGAAATATTCGTATGAATAAACAAATCGTCAAAATTCCGCTTAGGATATTAAAAGTCCTTCTTTTTCTTGGCGGCGGGTGGCTATTTTATAAAAACAGGGAAAAGATTGCCACCTTCATAAAAAGCCAAAATTTCATTATTACGGCAATTTATACAATGATAATTGGCGGAATAGCGCTTTTCTACCGATTGATTATTTTTTTAAATTGGATCATTCAACAAGCCCGATAATCCCCAACAGTATCCATTAAGAGGGGCATTTTGCTTTCCAAATCTTCCGGGCTCCTTATTTTTTATCTTTTGTCATTCCTTCAAGTTGTTTCTTAAGCAATGCTGTTTCTTCTTTTGTCTTCCTGATTTGCTCATCAAGGTCTTCGGTCTTAATACGAAGTTTTTGAACTTCAAGCCTTTCTTTTTTGATATCCGCATTATTCAATTCGGTTTTTTTCTGGAAATCAACAATCGCTTTAAGCAACTCTCCCCTGTTATTGAATTGTTTGTCTAAGGTCTCGGCGCTCGACAATTGTTTCGGCATTGTGACATTGGCCGCAACAGTATCCGAAGGTATGGCCGGCGCAGGCCCAACGGTTTTTACGATAGATTGCTGCTGTTGATATTTTCCTGAAGGCGAAAAATGCTGTGAAGTGTCTAATAAGGCGGTAAACACCAATGCATATCCTTTAAAGGTGGTGTCGGTATTAACGATCCGGATGCTGATATCATTATCCCCACCCTTGAACAATTTTGCTATACCGACAATACTGTCGAGTTTATTCACGGTACGGGTTCCGGTAGTGTCGCTTGAAGTCAGGGCGCCATTGACATAAAGCCAATACTTTCCGCTTACCTTGACATACGCCATTGCATCACGCGGAAATCCCGGCAAAAACACATGCCTCCATGAAAACATAACCAGGTCGGCATTGTTTGCGGTCCAAATATACGGCGCTGGTTGCGGGGGGAACATGGCGTCGGAACCCTGCAAGGGATTTGCATTTTTCCAGCCGTTTTGGGGAATGTCTTTGCCGTTCCAGCCGCCGATACTGTCGCTACGGCAAAGCCATTCGTTCGATGTGGCAATGGTGGCCTTTATAAAGACGGCTTTTCCGTATTTTTCCGGCGAAAGCCGCGCCAGCCCAAGCATAATTTTATCGAACCATTCCCCTGAAGCAAGGTTTTCTTTCTTAGCAATTCCCATTGCGTCTTCCAGATTGAATATGGCCTTGTCCTGTAGTTCGTAAATAATGTCCTCAAGCTGGAAAGACAATTCCTCTTTTTCGGCAGCAGATAGCGAAGCAGGAATTTCGGGTTCGCGAAGCATTTTTTCCGCAAGTTTGGCATAATCTGCGCCGGTCAGGTAATTCATTTGACCGAATAGTGCGAAACATTTTGCGCTGTTTTCCCCTTTCAGGCCAAGAGAATCCAATAGCTTTGCAGCAGAAAGGAAATAATTCCTGGCCTGGGATTTCATAGGGTCGATCGTTTCGAGAAGTTGTTTTAAATATTGATAGTAGTACAAGGGTTTTTCCTTGATTTCGGGAGGTACCGGGGCATTTTGCATTGCCGAATACGCATCGACGAGATAGGTTCCCGATGCCAGAACGTTTTTTGCAAGGTTTACTTTTGATTTCTGTATCCACTGTTTCTGGTCTGATGTCAAAGTATCAAAATTTTTGGCAAGTTCAAGCACTTTTTTATACGGCCCGAAAGACTTTTGTAAAATCACCGAAGAAGCCTGGGCAATGTCCTTTTCGAGCACAGCCAATTTGATTGCAGGAAGTTTCGGCCTTTCCTGCGTTTTCCACGCATCAACAAGGTCTTCGTACATTTCTCCTATGCGAAAAGCTGCTTCGAACATGCGTTCGCTTTGATATTGCAGGACCTTTTCATATGCCTTGGAAGCCTCTGCCATGAGTGAGCTTTTTAATTTCTGGTCTGCCTTGAATTTTGCATCAGGCAAAACGAATTTTACCGCAACATACCCTTCACGTTTCATGTTTGCCAAATAATACGCTGCTTCAGAAGCAAAGTAATCGTTTCTGTCCTGCTTTGCCAGGGCCAGCCTCATGTTAAGCTGTTCTGCCTGTGAAAATGCAAGTATCGCGTTTTCCCTGTCCAACTTCTCATAATACATCTTTCCTATCATAAACAAAGCCTCAATGATTTTGGGGCTTTGCGAAAAACGCCGGATAAAGCTGCGATAGGCATTGATTGCCTTATCGAACATTTTTGCTTTATAATAATATTGAGCGGAATGCAAAAGCATTGCTTCAACGTCTTTTTCCGCGGGATACAACTGGGTGTATCTTTCGTTTGCATCAGCCATCTTGTCGAGCTTTCCTATTTTTTCATAGCATAAACCTACGTTGAACAATGCATCTTTTGATTTGTCGGATTCCGGATATTTTGCAACCAGCATTTCATAAGCTTCCGCCGCTTTTTCGAATTTGTTCGCTTTTTCGAAATCCGCAGCAGCATTAAAAAGTGCATTGGGTGCAAGTTTTGACATAGGGTATGTGCGTTGCAGTCTGAAATAACAATCACAGGCCTTGGTATAGTCTTCCTTTTTCTCATACGATTCCGCTGCCTTGAAAAGGACTATGTCGCCATATTCGCTTCCTGGATATTTCGTGTCTATAGAAACAAAAGCCTCGGCGGCTTTGTCGTATGCGCCAAGGGAAAACGCCTGTTTGGCGTTGGAGAACTCAGCCTGCAACAATAGTTTGTACGCCTTTGCCCGTCGCTGGCCATCCGACGAGCCTTTCCACACCTTATCGAAAGATGTTGCGGCAAGCGCCCAATTTTCCTTTCCAAAATGACATTGTCCCAGCAAAAACATTGCTTCCCAATAGTCTTCGTTTACGATTCCCTGATTGACGATTTGTTGATAATACTCAGCGGCATTTGCAAACATTTTCCTGTTAAAGTATATTGCTGCAACTGTCAACAAAACAGTCTGAGCCGACTTTCCTTTCGGATATAATTCCTTGTAATTGTTGACGGCCTCAACCACCTTAAGGGCAAATCCGTCGAGCTTTCCCTCCTCGGCCGTCGTATCGGGTGGAAGCATGCGTTGCGCAAGCGCAATTGCATTAAGCGCCGCCTGTTCCTTTCGCTGCGGGTCGGCATCCTTGAGCCTTGAAAATTTTAAAAACTGCGTGTATGCAGCCTCATTTTTATTGGTTTTCGAATCCAAAATGACCGCTAAATTCCATTGTGCATCTGCGGCCCTTTTGTCGTGGGGATATTTCTTGACTAAAGCTTCATATAATGCGGCCGCAGCTTCATAGGATGAGTTGTCTTTTTTTAATTCGGCATTTCGATAGCTTGCATCCGCCATATAAAAACCTATTGAAATGGCCAGGGAGTCGACACGCGGAATAAGGAGTGAATCGCGCTTCCACACCAGGTCCTGCCATTGGCCGCCGCGTGAATACATTGTGAAAAACTGTTGACGCTCCTTTAATGCCGAATCGGGCATATTCTTCATTTCATACACTTTTATAAGGCTCAAGGCTGCGTCGGGAGCGACAACGCTTTGGGGATATTCACTAAGCAATCTCTTATAGGATTTGATGGCAAGCGGATAATCCATGTCTTCCACACGAAGTTCGGCGATACGTTTTAAAACCATTGCGGCGTAATCCACATTGCCTATAAGTTGTAAAAATTTTACCGCATCGTCCAATCGGTTTTCTTCATCAAAACTGATGGCGATATAATCAATTGCTTCATCCCGCAGGAGTGGATTTGCTATCTGTTTATTTTCATCCATTTTCGAGACATCGAAATCCAATGCAACCTCTTCGACAAGGTACTTAAAAACCGCGATGGCTTCATCGAATTTGTCCTCCATATAATAACACCATCCAAGACTATACAAAGCGGAAACGAATTGCGGATGATCGCGATAATACAAGACTTTGTGATAAGTCTCTTCGGCAAGTTTATAGCCTTTTCCGCCATCGTATTTGGGATGTTCGAAATAAAATCGTGCGATGTTCATGTTTGCTTCGACATAATACCCGCTTTCAGGATAATTACTTGTCAATTCAACCAGAGTGTTGTTTGCGTCTTCGTATTTACCGATTTTTTGCTGCGAAAGCGCCTTGTAAAAATAGGCGGCATCGGCCATGGGGTCTTTCGGATAGGCTTTAATAATACCATCATAGGTTTCTATGACTTTGGTCAGGTCATATTCCGGAAAAGCAAGATTTTGACCGGCTTTGTTCTCGGCCATTTTTTTTTCATAAGCCCGCAACGCAACATCAAAATCGTCGGCCGCCTGGTCGAAATACAATTCGGCAAGGCGGAACAAAAGCTGGGGAATATACTTACTTTTAGGATATACATAGCGCATGGAAGAAATATGCGAAACCAGCAACCTCCTGTCATCAAGCAACATTCGTTCAAGGTTCCCGATGTCGAGCTCCGAAAACAGTTTCACGACATCTTTGCTTTTTCTGGCAAGCGTATCGGCTTTCCCTTTTTTCTGGGCCTGGGCGGTCAAGTCCTTGTTCATTTGCGAAAGCTGCGTTTTTTTTTCCTGGTATTTTAAAAATGCCCAGTCTACGAATTTTGCCTGCATATTTTCATCCGCTTGCCTTCGGCCCTGAACATCGCCAAGACATTCCTTCATGACCAATTGCTGCTCATGCACGAGCGAGTCCCGCTCGGCAACGACCTCTTTTTTATTACGCAATAATTCGCTCATGGTCTTTTGCGTAACGGAATCAGGTTTTTTCGAGGGGGCCGACAATTTAAGGGTGTCTACTTTTTTCCCGAGCCATGAAGCGGAATCGTCAAGGCGCTCTGATTGCGTTTTTAGAATATCCAGATAGCGACGTTCGGCAAGCCCGGGGATGTCGGCGCTGCCCTTCTTCGGGTCCAGCATGCCGCTTTCAACGAGCAGGGCCAGATATTTTTGCGACAGGGAATTTAATTTTACAACCTCGGAAAGTGCGGTCTTGAGCAATGAATCGTTGCGATGTTGAATTGCCTTGTATTGGATCACCTGCCACACCCGTTCCATATCCGCAACATGGTTTAACTCTTCGTAAATATCAAACGACAACCGCGCGTTTTTAAGTTGCCTGAAAATAAGACCATTCATTTTATCGGCATTTACCGTGTCTTTGAGGCGCGTATACGCATCTTCTAAAATAGAAACCATTTCAAAAAAATACTCGTTTGTCTTGTTTTTTTGTATAAATGATGTTGCCATCAATCGCGCCTTTGCGCTTTGCCCCATTTCGATATACGAACGCGCAATTTTAACCAACGTATAAGGATATCGGGAAGCTGAGCGAGGGATACTTTTATAATACTGGATGGCTGTTGCAAACGCCCCTTTATTGAAATAGATGTCTCCTATGAGAATTGTTGCTTCTTGCGAAACCATCGTTATGGGAGTGCTTTTCCTGACAAAATCCAAAATCAACAATGCTTTTTCCCATTCTTTTTTTTGGATATGGCAAACAGCCGAAAGGAATTGGGAAGGTTGATATTGTGAAGACTGGGGCGGCGTGTGAGACAAAACCGCAAGAGCATCATCGTATCGATCTTGCATAAAGCATATTTTTGCGGCAATATACCTGACCGAATAATAGAGAGGGCTGGCTTTATAAGACCTTTCGAACAAATCGCATATTGTATCGGCAATCAAAGTGTCTTTGTCTTCATAGGCATATTGCAATTTCCGGTAATAACTCGGGGCGACCTTATCACTTTTCGGAAAATGTTTTATAATGCTGTTATAGCTTGTCAACGCAAGGTCCTTCAGCCTCAGCATCCTGTAACTTTCTCCAAGCATAAAATACACAAAATCAAGGCGACCATCGGGCAAATGCAGGTCACGAAGGTTTTCGAGGGTCCGAATTGCAATCTGATAATTACCGGCCTTATACGCAGTCAGGGCATTTTGGTAATCCGCAGGCAGAACAACCGATGTTTGCAAGAGCGGTTGATATTCTTCTTTAAGCGCATCGTCTAAAAGCCAGTCTACGTTTTGGGCCTGTAAAAAACAGGGGAAAACAATCGCAATGAGAAAGGCACATCGTATCATTTGCAGCATCGAAACCCCACTTCGCCCGATTTCAGCCCGACCCCACCCTGCGATGACAATCCGCAATCCGCAGCTTCGCCGAACCTGAACGAACCTCCCATCATTACCGGATAATCGCCCCGTTTGTTTTCCACCCATTCCCAAACATTACCGATCATGTCCTGCGGCGCTCCGACATCCTGGCAACGAGGAAATTTTCCCGATCGTGCCACAGCTTTTCCTTCGGTGGGGCATTTTCCTTTTTCATATTTTACGCCGTAGGGATATTCCATTTTTTTAGACCCGCGGCAAGCCATGCTCCACTCTTCCTGCGTACAGAGCCGTTTTCCGGCATCGAGACAAAACATTTTTGCCTGCACCCAGGAAACCGCTGATAACGGCATTTCACCGGCAAGATTTGGCCATTCGAATTCATCGATGCAAAATGGCGAACCGTTTGACCGTGCCCTTGCAATCATGCCGCGAGGACATAATTCCTGCACCAATAGCTCTTTCGAAACGCGGGCAACGCGATTACCGTTGTCTTTTACTTCCAATACCACATTGTAAAGACCGGCATTGCCGTATTTAAAGGTTGCAATAGGGTTATTTGTCCATTTGCTGTCCCAAACGCCGTCACCGTTAAAGTCCCATCGGAACAGGAGGGCGTTCTTTGGCGTTTGAAAATCAATAGACAACGACGCATCATACTTTACCTCGGCCCCGACATGAATGTCGGGAGAAAGAATCGAAAATTCCGGGGATGGCGGCAGATCAATGAGATAGACAAATGTATCAAGCTGGCCTTTATATCCCGCTGCATCAACGACAAATGCGATTATCGTGTCGGAAGACACGAGCGTGAGAGGCGTTGAAAACACCGATGAATCGGTGGTAGGTATATGACTGTGCCGTGCATAATACACCTGGGATTTGCTGTCGAAAGTGTTTAAATTGACGGAAAGCACTTTATCGTAAATCCTATCGCTTCCAAAAGGGATGTCGGGAATGGCCCGCGGCTTGAACACATCCAAAACCCTGAGCGGGCTTTGGTTCCCGGCGGCATCTTCGGCGTAAAAGGCCAGCTTGACATCACCAAGACGTTTTATGCTGATACGGTCTTTGGAAAACAACAATTTATTCGACGCGGTCTTTGTCGTACGGGAATAATAGGGGTTTGTACCGTCTAAGGTATAATAAATAGTCGCATTTTTAGAGCATTCGAAAAACACGGAAACAGAATCTTTGATCCCCTTTTTAACGATAACGTCGGTTTGGGGGGGCGAAAGATCCAAAACATATTCGCTTCTCCGAATAGGACTCGACAATCCGCTTTGGCTTTCGGAATAATATTCCAAGGAAAAGGTCCCCTCTTTGCTTAACACAAGCGAATCCCTGTATGGTATATATACCGTATCCGGCGCAAACCGGTAATACACCTGGGTGAGATCATTGGCGCGGAATTGGATTTTTATCGGGTTATTGTAAAGGCCGCCATCAGGAGAAACCGTAACAATCGGCTTTTTCAAATCATCCATTGTCTTGATGTCGCTTTTATTTCCTGCCTTGTCGATTGCCATATAGCGCAAAACTTGACCTATGCGCATTATGATCTTTCCTTCGGAAACCGGGGAGTTTTGCGTAGGTGCAGCCCCGCCGATTTCATAATAAATGGTTGCGGGTTCATCGGCGATCAATGAAATTGAAAATGCATTTTGACGGACATCCTCCTCAACGCGGACGCGGACGACCGGGGGCCTTGAATCAATGGTATAATCACATTCCAATTCAGCGCTTTCATTTCCTGCATCGTCTATCGCTAAAAACCGTATTGTCGTTTGTCCTTCTTTCGAAATTAAAATTTTGTCCTTGTATAGCGCCGCCTTTGTTGTTGCGGGCGATCCGTCGAGAGTATAATAAACATTTGCAGGTTTCGACGTTGCTATTGCTACGCTGAATTGCGCACCATAAACGCCGGATGGTTTACTCACAATAATTTGCGGCGGGGTTTTATCGTATTTGAAGCTCCATTCGAAAAGGGCCGATTTGTTTTCGGCAAGATCTTTAGCAATGGCCTTGAATATGCATTTCCCTTTTTTAAGGACAATCACGGGTTTTTTGTATTCGACACTTGCGTCGGTCGGAAAGGCGCCATCCAAGGTATATCGAATCGTGGATGGTTTTTTGGTTGAAAGGCATAATGTATCGAATTCCTCGCCATTTTTTTGCAGGAAAACCAATTTTGGGGGCACCGTGTCGACAACAAAGGTTCCGCGCATAATATCCGATTCCCCGCCTATTGCGGTTTTCGCAAAATACCTGACGAGAGTATTTCCATATGGCAACAGAACTTGCTTGTCGTATTTGGTAAATTGTGATGGTGGGGCCGAAGGATCGAAAGAATAAAAGACATCGGCCTTTGGTACTGTCGTAAAAACAAGTTCCTTGCGGAAATTGTAAATCCCCTCCTTTGGCAAAATATCAACGCGCACCGACGACGAATCCACAACCCAGGTCAATTTCCGTGAAACCGATTTATTTCCGGCCCTATCGATCCCTACGACATACCCGGAAACCGAATCCTTGACCAAGAAAGAATCGGAAAGCGGCTTTTCAATTGTGTCAATTAATGATTTGAGCAGCGAAAAACGGCACGGTTTATCGGACGAAATCCGCACCATGATCGTCGACCGGTACCTTCCGGGTTCCGGCTTGACCGACACCAAAGGTTGTTTTGTATCGAAAAAATACACCATTGAATCGATTTTTGATTTGTTTCCAAGGAGGTTTTCACCTTGGAAAAACACTTTTGTTACGCCTTCTTCCATGACCGTAAACGGTTCATGATACACGTCCATTGCCTCGGACTTGCTTTTGCCTTGGCCGGGAGAAACGACACTGTACCACACGGTGGCTTGTTTCCCAGTAGCAAACGTGATGTGAAAAATTGAGTTGTGATATGCCTGCTTCGGTTGAATCGTAACAACGGCAGCCGACGTATCCAGCCATTTGGGGATAGTGTCGGATTTTACGGGATTTGCTGCAAAAGAATTTGCAAAGGCAAAAAAGCCAACCAACACAAGCAGTCGTACTATCATTTACCCGCCTTTGCAATATACTCGGAAATTGTTTTTTTCATGGCCGGATCTTTGGCCTTTGGCAAAGCTGCATTAAAGCTGTCGAGAGCAAGTTCACGGTAATTTTTATAGTCCAAATAAATCATTCCCATGATAAAATCCGGTTCGGGGTCAAGCTTGTTGAGATCGGCGGCCGTTTTCAATATGTAAATTGCTTTATCGTATTCTTTGCCGTTTTTAAATTGCATCAAATCGTACATGGCTTTGCCCAGCCCCAAAAATCCTTCCGCATTGTCGGGGTAATCCTTGATAATAGATTGATATTTCATGATCGCAACTTCATACCATCCCATGGCGCGATACAGGTCGGCCTGTAATAAAAGCATTTGTTTGTCGACAGGAAAATCATTTAAATACGCTTCAACCGGTTCAATTGCTTGTTTAAATTGCCCCTGTTTTTTCATCAGCGCAACGATTCGACATAACGCAATTTTATTATGCGGGGCGACATCAAGGATTTTCCGGTAATAGTTTATCGCATCGGTTTCTTTTTTCCGTATTTCAGCGATTTGAGCGCTTGACTGGAGAATGTCCAACCGCTCCGGCGAAATAGAAAGCACAAGGTCAAAACACGCGGCAGCATCATCGAGCCTGTTATTTTTATAATATGCTTTTGCTAAATTAGAAAGCACAATTTCGTTTTTTCCGCCGATTTTATCTGCCTTTTTATACAGATCAATCGCCTTATCGGTTTGGCCGCTTATCATGAATATATTTGCCGAATTATTAATGGCCGACTGGATATTTTTCCCCATTTTCGAAGCTTTGTCGAAATACCCCTGAGCAAGTTCTTTCTTTCCTTTAAACCATGATACGACGCCGAGATCAACATAGAGGTCAACAACATCCGGTTTCTGCTGAAGGACCCGCTCAAGGATTATTTCCGCTTTATCGAACCACCCAAGATCGAAATAGGTCTGGGCAAGATTTACCTGCAGGGAAAGATCGGCGGCCATGAAGGCGTTTCCATATTCCAAGACCTTCAAGGATTCCATTATACGCCCGTTAAGACGATATGCAGCCCCTAAAAGCGCATAAAAACGTGGACAATCGGGTTCATATTTCACCAAGCGATTAAATACGTCAGTTGCTTTTGAAATTTCTCCGCTTTGAAGGTATGCGCGGCCAAGAATGAAATCTGTTTCAAGATCCGACGGGCCTTTTGCAACAGCACGAGAAAATTGGGCAATTGCGCGTTGCAATTCACCAGAGATAAGCAGTGATTTTCCTATTGCAGTCATACCCGCAGGCGTACTCTCCAGGACAACACGGTTCTTTTTTATGAAATCAAGCGCTTTTCCCGCAGGATCATTACTAACAATAAAATCGGCAGCATCAGCGAGAATGATCGGATCTTTGGGGGCAAGATTCACCGCTTTTGCAAAGAATTTTCCGGCAGCGTTCATGTTCCCTGAGGCCCGGCACAACCGCGCCATTCTTCCATATGCCTGT
>Ga0182027_10008869_pt1 | contig 14559 bp, 10 predicted proteins | sample 712E1DmetaG_FD_121300 | JGI IMG/M metagenome (GOLD analysis project Ga0182027, IMG submission 121300) | Permafrost microbial communities from Stordalen Mire, Sweden - 712E1D metaG (Illumina Assembly) | ecosystem: Environmental > Terrestrial > Soil > Wetlands > Permafrost | place: Sweden... | reverse complement strand
TCAGTTCGGCAAGAGCCCTGTTGGCTTCTTCTAATGGATATTCTTCCACTTCCGGTATTATTGGTATTTGAGCGGCCAAATCCAAAAATTCTCTGATATCACGGCGTGTTACATTAGCCACACTTTTTATTTCTTTTTCCAGCCAAAAATGACGGCCGTAATCCAGCCGAAGGAGATAATCTTTATCCGTCTCTTCTTTACGTATTGCGTTGATAATCAATCTTCCTGCCGGTTCCAGATTTTTTAGGGCTTCCACAACCGGTTTCCATACTGGCGTTGTATCAATAATGGCGTGGAGCTTTCCGGGCGATTCTTCGTTTGTATCTCCGGCCCAGACAGCTCCCAGATCACGGGCAAAACTTTGTTCATCTTTATTACGGGCAAAAACGAATATTTCCGTGTGAGGATAGCGGTAACGAACCATTTTCAAAACCAGATGAGCCGAAGCGCCAAATCCGGTCAGTCCCAAACGTTGTCCATCAGTTAAATTGGCCAGGCGCAGGGAGCGGTATCCTATAGCTCCGGCGCATAACAGCGGCGCTGCCTGAGTATCGGAAAAAAAATCCGGAATGACAAAAGCGAAGTTCTCAGATATTGCCAGATACTGGGCATAACCACCGGGGATGTCCCTGCCGGTCGCCTTAAAATCCACGCAGAGATTTTCATTTTCGGCAAGACAAGCCGGACATCGGCCACAGGCTGAATTAATCCAACCGATTCCAACCCTGTCGCCAATTGCGAATCTTGGCGCGAATTTGCCGCGTTCAACAACAATGCCGACCGCCTGATGACCCAAAATAACCGGTAGTCTCGGCGGAGGAGTTCTTCCTTCAATCTCGTCTAATTCCGTATGGCAAACGCCGCATACGGATATCCTGACCAAAATTTCCCCGTCATCGATCACAGGTTGGGGCAACTCCACCATTTTCAGCGGTTGTTTGTTTTCTTTTAAATTGGTTATCTTCTCTAAAATTGCCGCTTTCATTTTAAAGAAGCAGGAATTTCCAGTTGCACATCTACCGGCTTGATATATTTTTCAACTATTTCCTGCGTAGCTGTCATTTTGAGTTTGTCAAATAAAAAAGAAAATTGTTTTTCTAATTCAACGCCGATTTTATTGAGAGTATCGGCTGGTATTTGCCACATTTCCAGTTTGAAATGGCCGAATCCTTTCTTACGGGTTTTATAAATAAACTGTTCTTCGGTATCTTTTTCCTTCCATTCAGATTTAAATTCAGTTTTCATATATTCATACATTTTTTCTTTTAAATCTCCGGGGAAATTGGAACTATCGTAAATTATATTCTGGAAACCGGTGGCCAGATGAATTTCGGCTGTGCCTACAGCCGGAAATCTGTCAAAGGCTTCATTGGGAAGAGTGGACGCTCCATGCTGGACAGCTCCGGCAAGACCGTATTGAGAACGCGCCAGAGCGGATAATTTTTCCAGAACAGCAAAATCAATTTTAACTTTGGCCACACTGCCATCCGCCAGAGGAACGCCTCCGTGTGTTGTTCCCGTCTGAATGCTGATTTTACTTATTCCCTTAAGCGATTCACCCTGCTTTTTGAGTTCTTCCAGATATCCTTCCATAAAAGCCTGAAGTTCTTCCACCGTACTGTTTTTCCCGCCGACTTCGCCGATCTCGCCGCCTACAGATATGGTAATTCCTTCCGGCTCTAAATCACGTATCATTGTTGTAAGCTCTGCCGCAAGGCTGTAGTTTGTCTTTTGCTGTTCCTTGACGCTTGCTTTAGTCAAATCCACCAAAGTGGAAGTGTCAATATCAATATTAAAAAATCCCGCTTCAATTGCTTCCCATATTAAATTTTTTACCGTCTGAATTTCCTTTGCGGCATCGGCGGAAAATTTTTTGGCATTTATTTGAAAATGATCTCCCTGCAGGAAAATCGGTCCACGATATCCGGTTTTAATAGCGGCGGCAGTTACAGCGCAGACATATTCAACCGGTCGCTGCAAGGTATAATCAATTTCCGAACGGGCAATCTCAAAAATAACCGGGCCGACTTTCCTTTTTAATGCCGCGCGAAAAACAGCCTGAGCCACATCATAAGTTATTCCTCTGATATTAATCGCCGGAACCGTGAAGCCCTTCAACTCTTCGCGCCCCATCGCCTCATAAAGTGGTTGAATTGAAGCGGACATAATTCCCAAAGCAGTGCCGGCACGTCTGATCAGCCAGCGGGCGGCAAATTGCGTCGCCTTGTCAGGACTGAATACCGCCGTGTAAATCAAATCATCAATAAGCGCACTTTTAAGTTTAGCTTCATCTAAAATGCGAACATCATTGCCATCCGGTTCAAGAACCTTCGCACATTCATTTTGTAGTTCTTTCTTATCTTTGTAAATCATAACTACTCCTTACAATTTTCTATTTTGTATTATGATAACATTTGTTTTGCCATTTGCACTTCGGTAGTGCTGCCAATATAAATCGGCGAGAGTTGATTTATACTTTCTACTTTTATAGATAAAATATCTTGATAGCCGTTGGTTGCAAGGCCTCCGGCCTGTTCCATAATAAACGCCATAGGCTGCAATTCAAAAAGCAGGCGTAACTTCCCCTGTGGAGCTTTTTTTAAAGCGGGATAGGTAAACACGCCGCCTTTTTTTATCAGAAGTTGATTGATATCTGGAACAAAACCGCCGCTGTAACGTAATTTGTAGCCATCATTTTCCAGTTGTTCAATAAACTTAAGATGCGCCGGATTCCAGTCACGGCGTAAACCGCCCGGCGAAAAGATTGAACCCTTCTGGTTTAGTTTAATATCTTCCTGAGACAAAACATATTCGCCTTCACGATTGAGAACAAACTCATGTGCGCCCTTTCCCGCCGAATAAATCATCGTAATCAACGGGCCATAAGTAATATAGAGCGCCGCTACCATAGAATTTCTGCCTGAATCCAGAACGGAATCTTTATGGATGCCAATAATCGTTCCGATAGACAAATTCGTATCAACCAGCGACGAACCATCGAGCGGATCGGCCGTCACGATATATTTTTCCTTACCGGACCCAATTTTAATTATATCTTCCAGCTCTTCGGACGCGTATTCGCGCACAAAACCTGAAAATTGCAACTGATTTTTCAGTATTTCATCGGCAGCGCGATCCAGCGCCATTTGCTCCTCACCATAAATATTTTTCAGCCCGGCAAGCTTTCTGTTGGATTCATGAATTTTCGCGGAAATATATTTACCGACAACGGCAATTTGCCAGATAAGACGCCTCAATTCCACTTCCACGCCCGCCGTCCACATATGCCTTCTTAAATCAAAAATATTTTTTGTGTAATCGCTAATTCCTTCTCCCATATTCACCCCCGCATGAGATTAACAAAATGCCCGCCTTCACCGGCACGGTTTGGCAATTTTCTTATTACAAAATTATCTTCTTTATTAACTAACATTCTTTGGGTTTACTTGCAAATATTTAAGACAATATAATTGACAACATATTCCAAGTATATTTTACAAATATTTGATATATTTAATCAATAATTATTGATGGCCAGATCAAACCAACCAGTGCCTTTTTACAAAAAGTAGTTATCACCACCGCCGCGCAAGCAACAAAACCTCCTTTATTTTGCGTTCAGAAATTAACAATACTTAAAGGCAATGATTAATAGAAGAAAGAGGATATTTTCTCATATAAGTCTTCCAAATAAATAAGAGCGACTTTTTTTCTGATGGGGCCGGGATTGCCGCTGCCAAACATTTTCATAATCTATAGCGTCATCAAAAAGATGAGAAAAACAAAGGTGTAAATGATAACAACTACCTGTGATCACCAAGATCTACGATGATAGTTTTATCCCATTTCCAGTAGTATTTTATTTAGCTCTTTAAGTTCATCGCGCAGTTCGGCGGCATGTTCGAATTCCATATTTTTTGCCGCCTGTTTCATTTCTTTTGTAAGCCTGGCAATCAAAACCGGCAAATCTTCTTCCTTAGTTGGTATGATTTTTCCTTTAATTTCCGTAGGCACTGTCACATAATCGGCTTCATAGATAGAGCCCAGAACATTGCTGATTGATTTTTTAATGGATTCCGGCGTGATATTATTTTCTTCATTATATTTATGCTGAATAACGCGGCGGCGTTTGGTTTCATCAAGGCAGGCCTGAATTGATTTTGTAATTTTATCAGCGTACATAATAACTTTTCCGGCAACATTACGCGCAGCACGGCCGCTCGTTTGAATAAGCGACCGCTCCGACCGTAGAAAACCTTCCTTGTCAGCGTCCAGAATCGCCACCAGCGATACTTCGGGGATGTCCAACCCCTCCCGCAACAGGTTCACTCCGATAAGTACATCGAACCCTCCCAGACGCAAATCCCGGATAATTTCCACTCTCTCCAGCGTATGGATATCGGAATGCAAATAGCGCACTCTGATACCCATACCGGCGTAGTAATCGGTTAGATTTTCCGCCATTCTCTTGGTCAGAGTCGTCACCAATACCCGTTCATTCTTTTTAATTCTCAGTCTGATTTCTTCGAGCAAATCATCAACCTGATGCTTTGCCGGTTTTATTTCAATCTCGGGATCCATCAATCCTGTCGGACGGATTATTTGTTCCACAAGAACGCCCTGAGCCTTTTGAGTTTCATACTGCGACGGTGTCGCTGAAATATATATTCTCTGATGGGTCATGGCCTCATATTCATCGAAACGTAACGGACGGTTATCCAGCGCGGAAGGCAGACGGAACCCGTATTTAATCAGAGTTTCCTTGCGTGATCTGTCTCCCCGATACATACCGTTCAATTGCGGCAGAGTGGCATGACTCTCATCAATAATTATCAGGGCATCCCTGCCCAGATATTCCATAAGCGTAGGCGGCGGCTCACCGGGCTTACGTCCGGTGAAATGGCGGGAATAATTTTCTATCCCCTGACAATAGCCCATTTCTTCCATCATCTCCAGATCAAAATTCGTGCGCTGTTCGAGACGCTGCATTTCCACAAGCTTATTTTCTTCTTTGAGTTTGGTGAGTTTCAAAGCAAGTTCCGCCCGGATATCGGTTGTCGCTCTTTTTAGATTGTCACGTGTGGTAACATAGTGTCTGCCGGGATAAACGGCTGTTTTGGAAAGCGATTCAAGTTTCTTGCCGCGTAGCGGGTCAATAATATTAATCGCCTCAATCGTATCACCGAAAAATTCCACGCGCAGCGCCAGTTCGTCTTCATAGGGTGGAAATATTTCCACAATGTCGCCTCGCACGCGGAATGTGCCGCGGTGGAAATCAATATCATTGCGTTCATACTGAATTTCCACCAGTCTTTTTAAAATATCTTCCCGGGGAATTTCCTTGCCCACTTCCAGTTGAACAATCATCTCTAAATAGGCTTCCGGCGAGCCCAAACCATAAATACAGGAAACACTTGCAATGATAATTACATCTCGCCGTGTCAAAAGAGAATGCGTGGCCGCGTGGCGCAGTTTGTCAATTTCTTCATTAATGGCTGAATCTTTTTCAATGTAGGTGTCCGTAACCGGCAGATAAGCTTCCGGCTGATAGTAATCGTAATAGCTTACAAAATATTCAACGGCATTTTCGGGAAAGAGCCCCCTGAACTCTTCATATAATTGCGCCGCAAGAGTTTTATTATGCGCGATAATGAGCGCCGGACGCTGGGCACGTTCGATGACGTTGGCAATAGTGAATGTTTTGCCGGAGCCGGTAACACCAAGAAGCACTTGATGTTCTTTGCCTTCCTGCAATCCTTGAGTCAACTGGTCAATCGCCTGCGGCTGATCGCCTGCCGGAATAAAATCGGTTATTATCGAAAGCTTTTCCATAGTGCCTTTTAATATACATGGCTGTTCAAAAATGTCCAGATGCAGGGGCCTTTATATATTAATTTGACTTCATCAGGCTACCGCAGCGGCATAACAACTTTCTTCTTTTCACCTTTTCGGGCTGTTCAAAAATGCTCAGATGCAAGGCGCGTGAGGCCTGAGTCGTGAGGCGTACATTTGGCGTACGTTGAACGACACAGGGGGAAACGCAACGCCGCAGGTGGGCATTTTTCAACAGCCTTTTTGTATCACAAAAACAGGACTGGTTCTCGCAATATTGCGTCTCTTGCCCTATACGCGCATTCGGCGATTTCCGGATGCGTATCTTTGAGCGAAGCAATTTGGCGCAGATTATCCGCCGTACGCAAAACCAGCGACGCCATATCACCTTCCGCGATTCCCGTGGCCTTGATGACAGAATCCCAACTGTGCCCCTGCGCCCAATAATAAACGGCAACACCCGCCGATGTGTGAAGTTTCGCGGTGGCAAATCCCGCCGCTTCCAGACGATGGATAAGAGGCCGTGCGGCAAGCACAACCTTTTTGAATGACAGCAGCAATTTCGGCGGCAAGTCCTTTACGGTCAATTTTAAATCATCGTCACGGTCATAAGTGAAAAAAGCGACAACGGCGGCAAGAATTTTTTCGTTTTCTTCAGGAAAAGCATTCTCCCGCAAACACTGCGCCACCAGAAGCGGATGATCCAGACGAAGTTTTGAAGCCCAATGGCCATCATCGGTCAGCGCTCCTGATTCATCCACAAATTCTTCTTTCTGCAGGAATTTCAAGTGGCGCGAAAAATCCGCCCAGAGTGATTTTGCCGCAGAAAAAGCAGCGCCATGATGCCTGATATTCTGCTGATAAGCCGCGAGCGACCGTTCGAATATTTTACGGATGTCTTCCGGAGTCTGCGATAAAAGCAAATTTAGAACCATGGCAAAATCATTTTTCAATTGACTTAAAATATCTTCCGGTTTTTGAAACAGCAAACGCCTTATATGATTCAAATCCATAAATTTCCCGGCAATAGTCAGCATAAAACCGATGTTATCCTGACCGCGGCGTCCAGCGCGGCCAGTCATCTGGTTAAATTCTGTAGCAGAGAGCGGAGAAAAATCATTTCCGTTGAATAGATCAGAGTTCAAAAGCACTACAGTTCTTGCCGGAAAATTCACCCCCGCGGCAATAGTGGATGTGGCAAAGATCACGCGCAAATGACCCCTGTTCATCATTTCTTCCACCATCATTTTCCACGCCGGCAACTGCCCGCCATGGTGAGAAGCAAGTCCCCAGGAACGCAACACTTTTAATTGCCGGTGATTGTTAAGCGTTGGAAAACGATCCAGCAAATCATACAGCGAATCATCAAATTCCGCAGAGTTTCGCAGCATAGGTAGCGCACCTCGCGCTGTAAGCGCCGCGTCACACTCGGCGCGTGACTTCAAGAAAAAGATAGCAGGCAGAAGATTGAATTTTTCTAAGATTTTTATAATGCCGATGTAATCCGGCATTCTCCCCGCGCGCAATCTTCTCTCGCCCGTTCTTCTTATAAAATCAGCAACCGGTACGGAAACTTTTTTCCCGTCTAAAAAAGGATGCAGACAGCCGGAAGGATGAAGGAAAAGAGGATACAAGGGCACGGAGCGTTTTTCTTCCCTGATTACAACGCATGATTTTTTACGTATGGATTCCAGCCATTGCGCAATTTCCTCGCCATTGCCTATTGTCGCCGATAAAAGCAGCAGATTAATCCGCGTCGGAAGGTAAATCATTATTTCCTCCCAGACAACGCCGCGATCGGCATCGCCCAGGAAATGTGCTTCATCAAGAATCACCAGATTGCATTTTAGGTCTTTACCCTGATGCATGGCATCATAGAGCTGATTGCGCAGTATTTCCGTAGTACCCACAATAATCGGCGCTTCGGTATTTTCTTTGGTGTCGCCGGTGATGATGCCCACATTTTCAGGGTCGAAGTGCAGTCCGAACTCCACCCATTTGGAATTGGAAAGGGCTTTCAGTGGCGAAGCGTACCAGGCGCGCCCGCCCCGCTCCAGCACAGATAAAATCGCCTCGCGTGCGATCCATGTTTTACCGGAACCCGTTGGCGCAATTACCAGACAATCCGTCTTATTAATCGCTTCCAGCGCTTTGACCTGAAAATCATCGGGAACAAAAGGGGTTGACGGCGGTTTCCCTATCCTGGCCAGAACATTTTTAAGCGCCGGCACGATTTCCGGCTTGTAATAAGGCACATCCTCTTTTCTTTTAGCTTTTCTTTGGGCGTTAGAACGCTTGAAATGAAAGGGCTTTTTTTTTCTCTCAATTATCTTCTGCATTTTTTAATATGCTTCTGAGGAAAGAAAGCTGTATCGCGCGAAAGATGGTAATAAAAACATCAGTCCTGTACTTCGATGATCAGATACTTCTTCTTACCTTTTCTCACTCGCAATTCGTTACCGCCGCCAAAATCAGCAGAAGTAATTTTTTCATCAATGGATTTTATCTGCCTCTCGGCAATGTAAATTCCGCCCTGCTCAATTAACCGTTTTGTTTCGGAGATCGATTGAGTCAATCCCGCTTTGGCGCAGGCGGCGCAAATCTGGACGCCTGCATCCATTTCCTTACGGGAAATTTTATAGCGGGAAATGGCCGATGTATCACTTGCCGCCGCCGCGCGGGGAATCGTGCAAGAAGGAAACATATCGGCATCTACCGGACGGGAATGAAAAGCTTCCATGGAAGCCTGCCATGCGGCTATGGCCTCCTGCACTCCGTGTGTTATCCGTGTGGCTTCAAAAGCAAGCACCGCTTTGGCCATATTCAGTTGAGCATCGGTAAGTCTCTTAACCATACTTATTTCTTCAAGCGGCAAAAATGTGAAGAGTTTAAGAAATCTTTCCAGATCGGCATCATCGCAATTGATCCAGTACTGATAATAGTCATAAGGTGTGGTCAGATTTTTGTCCAGCCAGATAGTTCCTTTTTCAGTTTTCCCCATCTTTTGCCCCAAAGACGTGGTAATTAGTGGGAACGTTACGGCATGGGCATCTTTGGCGGCAACCTTGCGGATCAGTTCGGTGCCAGCCAGCATATTGCCCCATTGATCATTGCCACCCATCTGCAACGCACAGCCGTAATTTTGAAACAAATATAAAAAATCATAGGCCTGGAGAATCATGTAATTAAATTCAATAAAGTTAAGGCCTTTTTCCATCCTGATTTTATAACTTTCCGCCGCCAGCATATGGTTTACGCTGAAATGCCTGCCGATGTCTCTGAGAAATTCGATATAGTTTATTTTTGTCAGCCAGTCAGCATTATTCAAAAGAAGCGCTTTGCCATCCGAAAAATCAAGGTACTGAGAAAGCTGTTTTCCCAGACACTGAGCGTTGTAGTCAATCTGATCGCTAGTGAGAACCTGACGCATTTCCGTTTTACCGCTGGGATCGCCGATTAAACCGGTGCCACCGCCGACAAGCGCGATTGGTCTATTGCCGTTTGCCTGCATATGCGCCAGCGACATTATCGGCACAAGAGAGCCTATATGCAAACTGGTAGCCGTGGGATCGAAACCGATATAGCAGTTTACTTGTCCTTCATCGAATATTTTTCTGATCAATGTTTCATCAGTTACCTGCTCAACGAAACCTCTTTCTTTTAAAATTTCATAGGCGCTTTTCATCCGGCTACACCTTATTCTTTATTCTTTCAGTTTAATGCTGATTCTTTCAATAGAGTTTGCCTTGCCGGTGGTCGAATCGATATTCATAATGACTCCCTGCATTCTGATATCGTCTTTGGCCACGTCAAACTTATTAGGCATTTGATTTAAAAATCTCTCGATAATGATTTCTTTTTTGATCCCAATCACGGAATCAAAAGGTCCGGTCATCCCTGCGTCACTTATATACGCCGTGCCCTTATGCAGAATTTCTTCGTCAGCTGTTTGCACATGAGTATGAGTGCCTAACACAGCGGATACTTCGCCATCAAGATACCAGCCCAATGCTTTTTTTTCGGAAGTGGCTTCAGCATGAATATCCACGATAATAATTTTCGTTTTCTTTCTCAACTCAGCGACTTTGTTTTTGGCCACCACAAAAGGACAATCAATCGGTTGCATGAAAATCCGGCCGGCTAAATTGAGAACGCCCACGTATTCTCCTGTGGAAAGAGGTATCAGAACGGTTCCCGCGCCCGGAGTTCCAGCCGGATAATTGGCCGGCCTCAAGAGCCTTTCAGAATCACCTATAAAATCCAGAACTTCCTTTTTATTCCAGATGTGATTGCCGGAAGTAAGTACATCAATACGCGATTTATAAAGTTCTTCCACAACTCTTTTGTTTACGCCGAATCCGGCGGCGGCATTCTCACAATTGGCGATGACAAAGTCGATTTTTTTCTTGGAAATAAGTGGAGGCAGAAGTTCGGCAATCGCCATTCGTCCGGGACTACCCACGATATCGCCTATAAACAATATTTTCATTTATCGTTTTTCCTTTCGCAAAACCTTATAAAATTTATTTCGCGTAATCGGAAACACGGGTTTCCCTTATTACAGTAACTTTTATCTGTCCCGGATAGGTAAGTTCGCTTTCAATTTTCTTTATAATATCTTTGCACAGCATCGTGGCGTCATTCTCGGAGATCTTTTCATTTTCCACAAGGATGCGGATTTCCCTACCGGCCTGAATGGCAAAACATTTATCAACCCCATTAAAAGAATGAGCGATCTTTTCGAGCCCTTCCAGACGTTTAACGTAGGTTTCCAGCATTTCACGACGCGCGCCGGGCCTCGCCGCCGACAGTGTGTCTGCCGCCTGAACCAAAACTCCCAACAAAGTATTATTGCGCCCGTCATCATGGTGGGTCGCAATCGCCTGAACAATGCGGGGATTTTCTCCAAAACGTTTGGCATAATCGGCTCCGATAGCCGCGTGTGTTCCTTCTATTTTATGATCTACCGCCTTGCCGATATCATGCAATAATCCGGCACGTTTGGCTTCTTTAACATTCACTTTCAATTCCGAGGCCATTATCCCGGTAAGATAGGCAACATCCATAGAATGCTGCAAAACATTTTGCGAATAACTGGTGCGGTATTTAAGGGAGCCCAGCAAATTGATAATCTCCGGATGGATATCATGAACACCAACATCAAAGGACGCCTTTTCTCCTGTTTCCCTGATGATTTGTTCGACTTCAGTTTTTACCTTTTTAACAATCTCTTCTATGCGGCCGGGATGAATTCGTCCATCCTGAATCAAGCGTTCCAATGATATCCTGGCTACTTCCCTTCTGATCGGATCAAAGCTGGATAAAACAACAGCTTCCGGAGTATCATCAATAATCAAATCTATCCCTGTTGCCGCTTCAATCGCCCGAATGTTTCTACCTTCACGGCCAATGATGCGCCCCTTCATTTCTTCGCTGGGCAGGTTTACCGCCGAAACAGTTTTTTCCGCGACAACATCTCCGGCATATCTTTGAATCGCGTAAGCAACGATTTCCTGTGATTTTCTATCGGCGGTTAGTTTGGCTTCATCTTCAATCTTGCGGACAAGCACCGCAGCATCTTGTTTGGCATCGGCCTCCATAGACTGAATTAATATTCTTTTTGCTTCCTCGGGAGAAATTCCCGCTATCTTTTCTAATTTTTCCTGTTGTTCATGCAAAAGAGCGTCTAACTTGCGGCGTTTTTCTTCGATAGAGGCTTCCTTTCCGGTTATTGATTTTTCACGTCCTTCGATAGCTGCTTCCTTTTGCGCCAGCGTATCAATTCTTTTATCCAGATTTTCTTCTTTAGAACGGATGCGTTTATCTCTGGCATCAAAATCATTTCGTCTTTCTTTCGCTTCACTGTCAAAATCAGCCTTCATTTTCAGAAGGTTTTCCTTGGCCTGAAGGATGGCCTCTTTTTTAATGGTTTCCGCTTCTTTTTTAGCTTCCTCGGCAATTCGCGCCATTAAATTTCTCGATGACTTTATTTCTCTGGCGGCAAGAACCTGTTTTAAAATAAAGCCTATAATAATACCTGATACGACTGCCACAACAATAACCAGTACTGATAAACTGGCATAAAACATAAATATTACCTCCTTCGTCGTGCTCCTCTGGAGAATCCATTTTCAGACCTGAGAATCCTATCTCCGTTTTTACAGCAAGACATATCTCCAGCAGAGCTATATTTAAACCCCCAAGCGCAAGTATCCAGTTTTAAAGATACTTCGCCGCAGGAATCCATTCTGTTTATTGATTTTTATCTAAAGGCGGAAAAAAAATTTTCTACGACGAGGGACACGAAAACCCCCACATATGCCGTGTTAATCACTTTTTTGAACCTTCTTATAAAGTGGGCACCGGTATTGGTTGTTTCAGGCTTTCTGCTTCCCGCCAAACGGCCGACAAGCTTAAGGAAAAGCGGACTTGCACACCGCAATCAAGGAAAGGTCCCAAGTTCAAAAATGTTGGCTCAAAAACAAATGTTAATCACGCACATCGCAGGGGCATAAAAAGTTGCTAACTTGCTTCCTCAATCAGTTGAATTAGTTTTTCGGATCTGCTCTCCAGTTGATCGCAGAGTTCCCTGTTAATTCCCTTTAATTTTAAAAATTCCTCTGAAATGTTTAAAGCTGCCAGTATGGCAACGTTTAAATTTTTAAGACCGTTGCCGGAGCGTAAAATCTCTTCCATCTTCTTATTTAAAAACTGAACAACTTCGGCCACTTGTTCATCTTCTGAATCACTTAAAACAGAAATCTCCTGGCCTAATATCCTTATGTTATAACTATTCTTCAAAACACACGCCCTGGAAGCTTATTTTGACAAATCTACATCTGCAATTAAATCAAGCAGTGAATCTACCCTTGCGCGCACGCTGTTCCTTTCCTCATCTAAAGCCTTTAATTTACCATTTACCCCTTCTAATTCCGCCTCTTTACTTTTTAATGTATCCTCCAATGTCTGAATTTGTTTTTTTAAAGAAACTTTTTCAGCAACAATAACTTTAATCTTTTCTTCAAGTTTCGCAAATTTTTCCAATTCCACGGTAGACTTTATCCTTCCTTCATTAAACAAAGTGAGATTTTCCATAGTTTCTTTTTCCTTATTTTATGCCAATTTATGGCAGTAATGTCAAGGTATTATTTTAACCCTTAGCCTCCTCCAGAGACCGGAAATATTCATTTAATTCATAAAAAATACTTTCTTCATCTTTTAACTTCCCAGCCCGTTCTCTAAATTGGTGGGAGTTATCTAACCCCTTGGTATACCATAGAATATGTTTACGAAAACTTTTGCCAGCCAACTTTTCACCAAAGGATCCGGCTTCCATTCTCCAATGATTTTCAATCATTTCCCTCCTTTGGCTCAACGACGGCAAATAATCAATTGTTTGACCGCAAAGCGCCCCAACAATGCCTCTGAATATCCAGAGATTGCCTAAAGCACCTCTCCCGACCATCACGGCGTCGCAGGAAGTTTCTTGCAACATTCTTACCGCGTCTTGTGGCTGCCGGATATCGCCATTGCCAATTACTGGAATTTTAACCGCTTTTTTCACAGATGCGATGATTTTCCAGTCGGCACGACCGCTATAACCCTGATCAGCCGTGCGGGCATGGACGGTAATTGCATCGGCTCCACAATCTTCAGCAATGCGGGCGATTTCCACGGCGTTAATTGAACCCCGTGTCCAGCCTGAACGAATCTTCACCGTTACGGGAATTTTCACCGATTTTTTTACCGCATTAACTATGCGGGCAACATGATCGGGATCCTTCATTAAAACAGCCCCAGCGCCGGCCTTAATCACCTTTTTTACCGGACAACCCATATTGATATCAATTAAATCAACGCCGCCCTGAGCAACAATACAAGCGGCCTGAGCCATAATCCGGGGATCGGCTCCGAAAATCTGCGCGCCCAGCGGATGGTCATCAGCGCAGGTTTTTAAATATTCGTAAGTTTTTGCCGTTTTTCTGATGAGACCGTTGGAACTGATCATTTCCGTGTAAGCCAGTGAACAGCCCTGAGAACGCGCAAGCAACCGGAAAGGCAGATTGGAAATTCCCGCCAACGGCGCAAGCAAGGCTCCATTTTTTGCGGCTTCCTTAATTATATCCATCATGCAAGGAGATACTTTTTTGCGTGGGCAAGTTCTTCCAACGTGTTAATTCCCATAACTTCAACATAATCGGAAGCGATGAACGATTTGACTTTCCGGCCTTCACGGCAGGCGATCTCGACTATATCGGTTAGATAATATTCGTGCTGTTTATTATCGTTGGTAACTTTTTGCAGCGCGGAAAATAAATATTTTGTATCCACACAGTAAATGCCTGTGTTTATCTCCCCGATTTTTTTCTCATCTTGGGTGGCATCTTTATGCTCAACTATTTTTAAAACATTGCCCTTGTCATCCTTAACGATGCGGCCGTAGGCATGAGGCGGAGGCGGAATAGTTGTCAGGACAGACACAGCGGCGTTTGAGGCAAGATGATTATCCACCAGAGATTTAATTGTCGCGGGTTTTAAAAGCGGCACATCCCCGCAAAGAATTACAGTAAGTCCATCGTAACCAGCCAGGACATCTTTCGCCTGCAAAACAGCATGTCCGGTACCGAGTTGCGGTTTCTGCTCGACAAAAATACAACCGCTCCCGGAAAAAAGTTCCCTTACCATATCCGCCTGATGGCCGATAACCGCCACTATCTTTTCCGCCCC
>Ga0182027_10008867_pt1 | contig 14561 bp, 16 predicted proteins | sample 712E1DmetaG_FD_121300 | JGI IMG/M metagenome (GOLD analysis project Ga0182027, IMG submission 121300) | Permafrost microbial communities from Stordalen Mire, Sweden - 712E1D metaG (Illumina Assembly) | ecosystem: Environmental > Terrestrial > Soil > Wetlands > Permafrost | place: Sweden... | reverse complement strand
GGCGTTGGGGAACTTATCGAACGGGAAGCGCGGCAGCTTGACGACGACGTAGTCCAGCGCCGGCTCGAAGGCCGCGACCGTGGTTCCGGTCACGACGTTGGGGATCTCGGCCAGCCGGCGGCCCGCGGCGATCTGGGCCGCGACTCTGGCGATCGGATAGCCGGTCGCTTTGCTCGCCAGCGCCGACGACCGGCTGACGCGCGGGTTGACCTCGATGACCGCGTAGTCGGTGTAGTCCGGCGAGAGCGCGAACTGGACGTTGCAACCGCCCTCCACCCCCAGCGCCCGAATGATCGAAAGGGCGGCGCTTCGCAGGCGCTGGTGGACCGGGTCCGGCAGCGTCTGGACGGGCGCGATCACGATCGAGTCGCCGGTGTGGACGCCCAGCGGGTCGACGTTCTCCATCGAGCAGACGGCGATGCAGGTGTCGTCCGCGTCGCGCATGACCTCGTATTCGATCTCCTGCCAGCCCACGAGACAGCGCTCGATCATCACTTGGTGGATGGGGCTCAGCCTTAGCCCCGCGTGCGTCCGCTCCCAGTAGGCGTCCTCGGTCTCGACGATGCCGCCGCCCGTGCCGCCGAGGGTGAACGCCGGGCGAATGATCGCCGGCAGGCCGATCTCCTTCAACGCCTCGCGGGCCGAGTGGTCGCGTTCCTCGTCGGTCGCGCCTTCGACGATGTGGCTCGGTGCATACGGCTGGCCGATCCGGTCGAGCAGGTCGCGGAACAGTTCTCGGTCCTCGGCCATTTCGATAGCTTCCAGCGGCGTCCCGATGAGCCGGACGTTGTACTTCTCCAGGACGCCCGCTTTCGCCAGCGCCACGGCCAGGTTGAGCGCCGTCTGGCCGCCCAGTCCCGCCAGCAGCCCCTCCGGCCGCTCTTTGGCGATCACCTGCTCGATGGCCTCCACGGTGAGTGGCTCCAGGTAGACCGCGTCCGCCACTTCCGCGTCGGTCATGATCGTGGCCGGGTTCGAGTTGACCAGGATCGTGCGAACGCCCTCGGCTCTGAGGGCGCGGCATGCTTGCGTGCCGGCATAGTCGAACTCGGCCGCCTGGCCGATCACGACGGGGCCACTGCCGATGATCAGCGCCGACTCGGGCTTGCGGCGCTCAGCACGCGGAGCCGGGTTCACGGGCACGGGGTAAGTCGGAGCCGTCATACAAAAAAGCCACCGGCCTCGCGGGCTCGGTGGTCAGGCTTGCAGGCGCTCATCGTGTCTCCTCCCCGGCCTCTCTGGACCGGTACGCCGGCCTCACAGGACCGGCCGCAAAGGTTGAGCCGAAGATTAGCACGAGCCAGCGACGGGCGATGGATACGGAGAGGTCCCCCGAAGACCTGCTGCAAGCGCTCTCAACCTTCTCGGGCGCTGACTACTTCCGGCCTCGCCAGTAGAAGGGCCTTCGCTTCTGGTGGGCGATCGCCCGGATCCGGACCTGGTCCCCGTGGCTGGAGTAGAAGATCGAGTACGGGAAGCTGGCGGTGATGCGCTTGCGAACGGCACCGCGCACCTCGGCCGCGGCTTCCGGATGCTGGACGATCTCGCGGAGGCTCCGTTCGACTTCGTCTAGGAAGGCACTGCCAAGCCCGGGATCCCTGAGGTCGTAGAAGTCTGCGGCTTCGTTCAGCTCGAGTTCGGCAGCTCGTGAAACTCGACTCGAGGGCTCACGCCCGGCGCGACCGAGCCCGAGCGAGGACATCCTGGGCCGGCGATGACGGGGCCATGCCGGAGTCCAGCTCCGCGTCGCGGCGGGCCGCCTCATCGATCCAGAGCCGCTCGATCTCGGCGTCCGACAGGTCGTCGAGGCTGCTCAGCAGGGCATGCGCAAGCTCCGCCCTCGTCTCAGGATCGAGACGTAGCGCCTCGCGCCTTAGCTCCTCGATCGTCATCGAACCTCTCGCATCTCGGGTCGTGCTGAGCCTCAACTGTGCGCCTCAACACCCTCCCCGAGGAAGGGCCATGGTGCTGGTAGCCGAGATAAGCCGGAGACAAGGGATCACGCGTACCGTGGTCGGGTCGCCGACTGGCCTTGCGTGTACGGACAGTGCACGCACCCCTGGAGAATCATGGTTATTGCCTCGCAGTCTCGAACGGACGGGCGCAAGAACGACCGCCTTGAGCTACGCGTCAGCCAGGAACAGCGCCACATCCTCGACGAGGCGGCTGAGGCTAGCGGCATGAGCGTCAGCGCCTTCGTGCTCAGCCACGCCACCGACGCTGCTCACGACTTGCTCGCTGATCGCGCGAGCTTCGTCCTGCCGCCGGAGCGCTGGAACACCTTCGTCGCGATGCTCGATGGCGAACCTCGGCCGATGCCGGGGCTGGCGACCTTCCTGGCTCGCCGCCGCCTCCGCGCAGACTCCGGTGGGCAGGCAACGACGCTTGTCGGCTCGCCAACCGACACGGAGTCGACAACATAGGCGTTCTCCTGGAGGCCGGCGCGTCAGCCCGCCCGCTTCCGACTTTGCACGAGCCTCCCGGCGCTGATCGAGAACCGCCCAGGTGACAGAATGGGGCCATGCCAGAACTACGATCGCGCACCGTCACTCAAGGCCGAAACATGGTGGGCGCCCGAGCCCTGCTCCGCGCCACCGGCGTTGAGCGGGAGGACATCGGCAAGCCCATCGTCGCCATCGTCAACAGCTTCACGCAGTTCGTGCCCGGCCACACCCAACTCGACGTGGTGGGCCGGGTGGTCGCCGACGCGGTCAGGGCCGCGGGCGCCGTTCCGCGCGAGTTCAATACCATCGCTATCGACGACGGCATCGCCATGGGCCACGGCGGAATGCTCTACTCGCTGCCCTCGCGCGACCTTGTGGCGGACTCGGTCGAGTACATGGTCAATGCCCATTGCGCGGATGCCATGGTCTGCATCTCGGCCTGCGACAAGATCACACCCGGCATGCTGATGGCCGCGCTGCGCCTCAACATCCCCGCCATCTTTGTGGCCGGCGGACCGATGGAGGGCGGCAGGGTCACTCTCAGTGACGGCACCGTCCGCTCGAACCTGACCCTCGTCTCGGCCATGACGGACGCGGTCAACCCGAACATCTCCGACGCGGATCTCGCGCTGATCGAAGAAGCGGCCTGCCCGACCTGCGGTTCCTGCTCGGGCATGTTCACCGCGAACTCGATGAACTGCCTCGTGGAGGCGATCGGATTGGCTCTGCCGGGCAGCGCCACGACCGTCGCCACTCATACCGCCCGCAGGGCGATCTTCGAGAAGACGGGCCAGACCATCGTCGAGCTGATTCGGCGCTACTACGAGGAGGGCGACGAAAGCGCGCTTCCCCGCTCCATTGCATCACTTGGCGCCTTCGAGAACGCGATGTCCGTGGACATCGCGATGGGCGGTTCCACCAACACGGTCCTCCATCTGCTGGCCGCGGTCAGCGAGACGGATCTGGACTTCGACCTCGCGGCCATCGACGCCCGATCGCGCGCCGTTCCGTGCATCTGCAAGGTGGCGCCCAGCTCGTCGTTCCTGATGGAGGACGTCCATCGCGCGGGCGGCATCCCGGCGATCATGGGCGAGTTGAACCGTACGGGGCTGCTCAACGCTGACGTGCACTCCGTCCACGCCGCCTCCCTCGGGGAGTGGCTCGGGAAGTGGGACGTCCGCGGTGCGTCGCCGGCCCCTCAGGCAGTCGAGCTCTACCGAGCCGCTCCGGGCGGAGTCCGCTCTCCGGAGGCGTTCTCGCAGTCGAAGCTCTGGCCGGAGCTGGACCTCGACGCCGAGAAGGGCTGCATCCGCGACGTCGCTCACGCCTACTCCGCCGACGGTGGTCTGGCCATCCTCCGCGGCAACCTCTCGGAAGACGGCTGCGTTGTGAAGACGGCCGGCGTCGACGCCTCGATCCTCACCTTCAGCGGACCCGCGGTGGTCGTTGAGTCGCAGGACGAGGCGGTCGAAGCGATCCTGGCCGGTCGGGTCAAGGCCGGCGACGTGGTCGTGGTCCGCTACGAAGGGCCGCGCGGCGGTCCCGGCATGCAGGAGATGCTCTACCCAACCTCGTACATCAACGGCCGGGGCCTGGGGAAGGTTTGCGCGCTGGTCACCGACGGCCGCTTCTCCGGAGGCACATCGGGGCTTTCCATCGGCCACGTCTCGCCCGAGGCGGCCGCCGGCGGCGCCATTGCGCTGGTCGAGGACGGCGACACGATCGCCATCGACATCCCGAACCGCTCAATCCGCGTGGACGTGCCGGAGGCAACGCTGGCCGCCCGGCGGTCCCGCATCGAGTCGAACGGCGGCTACAAGCCGCGCAGTCGCAAGCGGGCCGTCTCGCCGGCATTGCGCGCCTATGCGGCCATGGCCCTCTCGGCCGACAAAGGCGCCGTGCGGGACGTCTCGCGCCTGGATCGCTGAGGCACGTGCACTCGAGGGAGGCGGTCAACGAGTCCGGGCAGCGTTCTCGGCGACCCTGAACTCCACGACGCGGCGGATCAGGTCTTTGGGCAGTGGCTGGCCGAGCGGGAACTGGATCGAGCCCTTTCCTTGCTTGTAGGGCTTGAACTCATCTTTGAACGCCTCGATCCCGCTGGGGATCGGGTAGAAGCCGATGTGCCGCTCGTAGCCGGCGAAGTGGACCAGGTGCCGCCCGTTCAGGTCGAACGTGGGGATCGCGTAGCTGATCGTTTCCTTCGCGTCCGGGGCCGACGCCCGGATCAGGGCCCGCATCTCCCGCAGCACAGCTTGCGTCTCGGCCGGGAACTCCGCGATGTACTCGTCGATCGTGCCGGCGCTGGACCGCATCGCCATCTCGTCCACCTCATTTCGTGACAGCCTGGATCCGGCAATAGTGCCCGACCAGCCGGAGCTGAGGTGCAATCGCGAACGGCCGGCTCGGAGGGCGCACCGCGACGGCGGCCTCGGCGGCGTTTAGGTCGGCCCGAGCCCGTCTAGCCTTCCCGACCGTCTTCGCGCCGGGCAAACCATATGAGTTCGATCGGACACCCGTTGTCGAGGATTACCGCCGCTCGCACCCCGTCCGACGGCGAATTCGGCGGGGTAAGCACCTCCTTGTCCTCGAGAGCCCGATCGATGTCGTCGACCTCGAACGCGACATGAGGCACGGTCTTGATGATCTCGGCGATCGGACTGTCGGGATCGAACCGCATCCATTCCACGCCGTACGGGCTGTCCGGAAACCCGGAAACGTACATCCCGAACTGGGCCAGATAGCGCTCGCCTGGCCTGGGGATCTGAGTCGGGACGCCCATATGGTGGAATCGCCAGCCCCATTCGTTCGTCGCGGACGGCGGCTCATGATCCTGTCGCGTCATGTCGTCTCCTCTCATGGCCCGGCCCCGGTCGCTCCTATCTCCCTAGTCCATCCCCTCAAGCCGGCGCTTGAGTTCGGCGGTATCGAGGTGAACCGCCTCGACCTTGCCGACGCTGGGCTCGGGCTGTGCGCCGCCGTGGCGGATTCGGGCCGCCTTGACGAACCTGTCGAAGACAGCGAGCGCATCGAGCGGCCCCGGGCCGCCTTCGGGGTGGTATTGCACGGTTTCGATGGGCAGCGTCACGTGGCGCAGCCCCTCCACCGACCCGTCGTTGAGGTCGATCTGACTGACCACGAAACCGCTCGCCGCCGGCAGCGTTTCGGCAATAACAGTGACTTCATGGTTCTGGGCGGTGACCTGGACCAGACCCGTCTCCAGGTCCTGCACGGGGTGGTTCGCGGCGTGGTGGCCGAACGGCAACCGTCGCGTCCCGGCTCCGGACGCGCGACCGATGATCTGGTGGCCCAGGCAGATGCCGAGGAGCGGGCGCCCATCTTCGATGACCTCGCGGGCCAGTGCAACGGGGCCGTCCAGTCGGGCGGGGTCTCCGGGGCCAGGCGAGAAGACGACGCCGTCCACCTCGGGCGCAAGCACGTCTGCGGCCGTGGCTGTGTGCGGCAGGACCCGAACCCGTGCCCCGCGGCGCCGCAGGCTCCTCATGATGTTGGTCTTGAGGCCGAAGTCGATGATGACCACGAGCGGGCCGCCCTCGGAGGCATCGCCTTCGTCGCGCGCGGCCTCCGGCGAGACCTGGGCCACGAAATCCTGGTCCTCCCAGCGGGGCACCTTGCGGGCCAGCGCCTGCGCTTCCTCCACGTCGGTATGACCCGGTTCGGTGACGATAGCGCGCAGACTGCCCTTCGATCGGAGGTGGCGGGCCAGGGCTCGCGTATCGACTCCGGCGATCGCCGGAATGCCAGACTCACGCAGCATCGTGGCCAGCTGTTGGGCATCGTCAAGAACCGCGGCCGTAGCGTTGGCGACGATCAGGCCGCGCAGCCAGGGCCGCTCCGACTGGTCGTCGTAGTGAATGCGGCCGTAGTTGCCGATCAGCGGGTAGGTCATGACGACGAGCTGACCCGCGTAGCTCGGATCCGTGGCGATCTCCTGGTATCCCGTCTGGCTCGTGTTCACCACGAGATCGCCCTGACCTGAGCATCTCGCGCCGAAGGCGACGCCGGGGAACACTCGGCCGTCCTCGAGAGCCAGGAGGGCCGGGCCATGATCGCCGACCCTGGGGTCCACGACGGCGCTGGGGCGCGGGAGCGGCGGCTGCTTCCGAGGCGGCGCGTGCGACGCCCCGGCAGGGAGCGGCGTCTCGTGCCGCGGCTGCGTCATACGAAAAGACCACCGACCTCAGGGGGTCGGTGGTCTGGCTTGCGGGTGCTCATCAGGTCTCCTTCCCGGTCTCTCTGGGCCGGTACACCGGTCTCTCTGGGCCGGCCGCCAAGGCTAGGCGCAGGTTAGCACGAAGGAACGGGACGAGGAGGTAAGCCGCCAGATGAGGCCGCACCTCGACCGTCCCGCCGCGCCAACGGCGCCGTGGAGCGAACGCAGATCTCGCTGACTGATGAGCATTCCCCCTGGACGCCCTTGACACGCTGGCGTTGACCCCCCGACAGGGACGCTCTAATGGCGCGATAGATCGCGCCATTCAGTCTGTTGTGCACCCGATCGTGCGACTAACCTCGCCCTTTCCACGCCTCGCTGGATGTCGGCCCAGGGGGCCGAGGCCCCCGGCGCTGTGCGAGAAGTGCCTCGATTTCCTCACGGTGGCGCCGCCCGAACGTGGCCCGCTGAAGCCATTCCAGGTAGTCCAGGTCATGGCGGGCAATCTCCCCGAGGGACCAGCCCGCGTACCGGCCGAAGTCGAGGACGGTGCCCGAAGGACGACCCGGCGGCGGGCCGGCGTGCGTCGCGTCAGAAGTTCCGGAGCCGGCGTACGAACCGGGCGTCGCAGTGGCCGCCCCCTGGGCGCCCGCCTCTGGTCGCGACGCAGTGGCGGTCCGCGAACCGGCTGGATTTGCCCGAGTGGCGTCATAGGCAGCCCGTCGATCCGGATCGCCGAGCACGTCCCAGGCGTCGTTGAGCGCCATCATCCGCCGCGCGTCGCCGCCGTGATCGGGGTGGTACTTGCGGGCGAGGATTCGGTAGGCGGCCCGAATCACCTCCGGCTCAGCCGACGGATGGACCTGGAGCACCTCGTAGAAGTCGGGCATGAGCAGAGCCTACAACGGCCCGGCCTGACGGGAGGGCCGAGCCCGAAGCCCGCCTCCGACTCCGACTCCGACTCCGACTCCGAGGGCCTACGTCAGAGGGGCCTGTGCGTGCCGTGAATTCGGGCCAGGCCGATCAGGTCGGCCGACTCCTGCTTCGCCGCGACGGCGTCTGCGGTCGACTGGGTACGCGCCCGCCCCTCGCGCTTCTCTGCAGCCTCGCGGAGCAGAGAGTGGAACTTCTCATTCAGCCGGTCGTCATCGGTTCCGTGTCGATTCGTGCGGTTGGTCGTCGCACCTGCCATGGCTGGTCTCCTCGCTCAACTCGGAAGGGTCCGCCTTGCCGGTACCCCGGCAAAAGCGCGAATCCTGGCGAGCAACTGCGGTTCGGTCATTGGGCCGCTCTTTTCCACCTGGACGCGTCGAGCGCCAGCGCGGCCGCGGTCAAGTGCCGCCATTTGGCGGGCAAAATGCTCGACGACTTCGCCGTCGCCCAGGAGTAGAACGTCGTCTTCCGCAGGCACGATAGCCCCAACCTCGGCGAAGAAGGTTCTCATGTGCTCGTCACGGTGACCCTCGCCGGCCGGGTGGTCCGCGGTAGGCGGACGTCCCGTCGAACGGTGCCGACCTGGGACGAGAGAGTCGATCTGCTCGCGGAAGCTGACCCCCTCGGTTCCCAGGCGCAGGACCGTCGCCGACGCTGCCGAGATCCAGACACCCGTAGTTCGCGCCGTTGTCATTGGGCCCGCTCTGCGCCGCGCGCGGCGCGACAGAACAGGATCGACTGCTTCATGGGTTCCGTCCTGCTGCCGGCCTGACGCAGTCTCGGAAGCCGAGGCATCGGCACGGGGGTCGGACAGGCATTGAGCATGCGCCTGGCCGAGCGTAAATGCAATTTGCGACGCGCGGACCGGGCCGCCCGGCCGGGCCCGACCCGAGTATCAGAAGAGGAACGACAGGAAGCCGAAGAACAGCCCGAGACCGGTCCAGTCGATCTTCTCGGTCGAGAGCAGCCCGGCGCCCTCGATCACGGCGATCGCAAAGCAGATGCAGGCCACGATGATCAGGATCGACTTGTTGCTGCTGAAAATGCCCGAGCGCGCCATCCGAGCTTCCTCCAGTGGGACCTGGCCCGCTCGGCTTCAAACGGGCGGAGTCGGAGTTTGGCCCCTTGCGACTCTAGCCTTCTGCTGAACTTGCCTCTGCCTGAAATGTGGCAGACGCAAGGGACAAGCGGAGCCGTCGTAGTGGTCACGCCGTCAAATGTGGGGGCAACATGCGGCAGCATGGGGCCGAATCGATCTTCCTGATCTGCTATCCGTCGGACGAGACGTTCGAGAACGGCATCCGCGCAGCCATCGACTGTCTCGGCGGCCAGCGGCGTAGCTCCGCCGAGACAGTGGAGTTGAAACTCCACGAGCGCTTCCCCGACCTGCGGATCGTCGTGCACAAGCCGCTCGATTCGGACGGAACGAGCCAGACAACCTGGATCGTCTTCCGCGACCGCCACGAGCTGACCAGCCATGCGCGGCAGCGCCACGGTCGAGATAGCAGCGGCAGATCAGCAGCCGACTGCGGATCGGACGAGCAGCTGGCAAGGGCCCGCCAGGCTGGGCAGCCGGTGGCTCTGGTAGCGTGGCGAAGCCGTTCGCCATCGATGCGCTGGCCGCTCGGGTCGAGTCGCTGACGGGTTACGCGACCGCGTGGACAAGAAGCAGCCGATCCGGCGGCGGCTGACCATGTGCAGGATCCACGAGCCAGCCGCAGATCGGACCCGGGTCCAGCCCAAGCCCCTTGACCCGGGTAGATCCCAAACCCAACAATACGTCTCGGTCTACCCTGATGACCGAGCACGATCGCGCCCGCAACCACCTCCTGGCGGAGCTCCCGGACGAGGAATACGTCCGGCTTGAGGCGTTCCTCGAGTCCTTTTCGGCAGAGCCCGGTGACGTGGTAGCCAGCCCCGGCCAGACGATCGACCACGCCTACTTTCCACTGAGCGGCATGGTATCTGTCGTGGCCCTCTTCGCCGATGGCCTCGGGGCCGAGGTGGCAACAGTCGGAAATGAGGGCATGATCGGTCTGCCGATCTTCCTTGGCGCGGACAGCTCGCCATTCCACCTGATGTGGCAGCTGCCTGGGGAGGCGCTTCGGATCCGAGCCGAGAACCTCCTGCCCGCATTGGGGCCGGGCACTCGACTGGAGAAGGTCCTCACCACCTACTCACAGGCCTACTTCGTCCATACGGCCCAGAACGCGGCATGCAACGGCCTTCATCCCGTTCACCAGCGCGCCGCCCGCTGGCTCCTGGCCACGCAGGATCGCGCCGAGAGCGATGAGTTCTTCCTGACCCACGACTTTCTGTCGTTCATGCTCGGCGTGGCGCGCCAGAGTGTGAGCATCGCCGTGGGCGACCTGCAGGACTCGGGTCTGATCAGCTACCACCGCGGCCACATGAAGATCCTCGACAGGGCACGACTCGAGGCGGCGTCATGCGAGTGCTACCGGATCGTGCGGCGCGAGTTCGAGCGGCTGCTCGGCATCGGGCGAGCCTGAGTCTGGGTGACCCGCCGGGCGGCCCGTGACCCGACCGGGCGGAACTGCGGTCAGGACGCCGTGGTCACGGCGCAATCCCCGCTCGGACCAGCTACTGGCAGGTGAAACTCCCGCTAACGTTCGTGCCCGGATTGATGGTCGTGCCCGAGAAGGTGCCGCTCATCTTGTTTGGACCAAACGTGATCGAGGCGCCGACGATCAGCCAACCCGTGTGGTTGACGACGCCACCCGGATCGGTCAGCCCGTCCGCCGACGCGATGTAGATGATCAAATCGTCCGGCTCCACCGATGCGGGCGGGTCGCCAAACACCTCGGTACCGATCGACACGGAGTAGAGCCCCGCTGCCGGGACCGTGCAGGATCCGTCCGAGATGTGAGCCGTCACGCCGCCAAGTGTCACCGTCGCCGTCGCGGGGCCGCAGAAGTGCCAGGCCTCGAACCCGCTAATTGCGTACTTCGCGTGACCACTGGTCAGGCCGGCCGGGCAGTCGCCCGTGCCGCCGCTCGGGGCGGTAGCGACCGTGGCGGTGGTCGTTGCCGCGGCGACCGTCTCGGTTGCGGGCGCGGACGTAACCGTTGGGACCGCAGACGTCGGCGGGGCATCCGTCGCAGGGGCCGGAGTGGCTGCGCCAGAACCGCACGCCGTCACTGCCAGGACGACGAGGGCGATCGTGATCGACCTGACTATTCCTGATCGAACTGGCATCATCGTGCTTCCTCTGCACTCTCCGGCCGGCATCGTTCGATGAACGCTCATGGGGCCAGTGCGTGGATCATGGCTCCCCACTCTAACGAGCGGGGCGAATCGCCCGCTCGGTTGCGCAGGCCGCGGCTGCCGTTGCATCAGTCGGGTAGCGCCGTCTAGCGGCGCAGGCACGCCGAAACCGAGGTAGTGCCGTAGCGCCTGGAGACCGAGCGGCTCTACAGAAGCGCGGCTATGGCCGCGGCATCCAACCCCTGCCCCACCTTGCGCAATTCCCAGCGCTCGTCGTGGATCGTGGCGTCGCCCGGGCCCAGGCGAACGAGCGGCCCCAGGCTTTCCAGCTCGATCATTCGCTCGTCGGCGAAGATTTCCAGGTTGGCGCCCTTGTCCGCATGAGGGGATCCGAGTGCCGGATCGAACCGCAGGACGAACAGCACGCCGTCATTGAGGTACCCGACCGAGCCGCTCGCGCTCAAGCAGCCGATCTTGAACCTCGGAGCCGGATGCATTAGAACGGCCAGGAACCGGTCGCCCATCTCCAGGCGATCGTCCGACCATGACGTATATGGCCACAACACGACCACCTGGCTCGGCTGCAGAAGGTGCTCGTCGGCCGGACCCGGGAGCGGCGCAACGGCCATGCCGCCGGGGCGGAGGCTGGTTATGGCCCAGGGCGATACTTCGAACGTTCGTGAGCCCATGTTGCGAATCTCGTGTCGAACCGAGACGGCCGCCGATTCGGGATCGAGACGGACCTCCACGGTCTTGCGCAGCCCGGTCGGCGCCTCCGTCGCCCCGGCCAAACGCAAGGCCGGCCCACCGGCGTCCGGGATCGGGGCGAGGGTCAGTCCGGTCGAGTCGGGCACGCTGCACTCCGGCGATTCAGGGGCGCACCACAACCGGTGCCCGCCCAGCAGCTCGAACTTCCCGTAACCGTTGTCCCAGCTCACGTCAGGCGCTTCGACCAGGACGTTGCCTTCGCCGGGCAGACCGAAGCCCACGATGCGAGGACCGCCCTCGGCGAGGACATCGATCCAGCAGTGACCGTTCTCCAGTCGCCGAGTCGGGCGGCCATGGTATCCACCGGGTGCTCCGGGAAACTCGAACGCCGTACCGCCACTCACCTGAGTACAACCTCCACATTCACCCTGGCGGTTCCCGGCGCAGGCAGCGGCACCACGTCGCCTTCAATCGGCCGGCCGTCCACGACCATCGAGACGGCATTACCCGTCCCTTCGCGGCGGACCGAGATTTCGTAGGCCGTGCCTCGGAACTCGCGATGTGCCTTGTAGCCTAGCCACGCCGCGGGCAAAGCCGGGGCCACTCGCAGGCCCTCGAAGGTAGGCCTGATGCCCAGGATCCATTGCGTCGCGGCTACGAAGGTCCATGCGGCGGTGCCGGTGAGCCACGCGTTGCGGGCCATGCCGAAAGATGGGTGCGCGGGCCCGCAGATGTTCTGTGGGTATGTGTATGGCTCCACCTTGTAGATATCGGAGTCCGTCCGCGCCAGCGGCAGAATCTCGCGGTAGTACTTGTACGCCTCGTCGCCGTGGCCGAGCATCGCCGCCGCGATGATGGACCACGTGTTGGAGTGGCAGAAGATGCCGCCGTTCTCCTTGGACCCGGGCACGAACGTGGAAATGCCGCAAACGCGATCGTCGCCGCCGTTGTAGGGCGGCCAGAGCAGCGCCAGACCGAAATCCGTGTTCAGCTTCTCGTCGGCGGCGGCCATCGCCTTCTCCGCTCGCTCGGTCGGCGCAACGTCGCCGATCACGGACCAACTCTGCGGGATCAGGTCGATGGCGTGATGCGCGGCACCGGCAACGCCGATCGGAAGCCCGTCGTCGTCGAAGGACCGCAGGTACCAGCCGCCGTCCCAGGCGACGTCGTTGATCGCGGTCGCCATGGATTCGTGCAGCTCGCCGAACCTTTGGGCGTCGGCCGGCCGGTCGATCTTGTCGCACAACTCCGCGATGTCGAGCATGGCGCGGCAGAACTGCATTCCCGTCCAGACGCTCTCGGCCTTGCCCGAACCGTGGTCCACGTTGAGTGTGTCGTTCCAGTCGGAGAACCCGGAGCGCGGCAGGCCATGCGGACCCCGGTGGTTCAGGGTGAAGTCGACGGCCCGCAGCATGTGCTCCCAGACCGTCTCCTCGGCATGATCTTCGTAGGGAACCTTCTGCTCGAGGTAGTCGAAGTCGCCCGTTTCTCGAAGGTACGCGCAGACCGAGATGATCAACCAGAGGTGGTCGTCGGAGAACCACTGCGGCCACTGTGGGTACTCCGCGGCGAGGCCCGGCCCGCCTTCCATGGTCAGCGGAAAGAACTGGTGCCAGGTGTGCCCGTCGGCGAACTGCATCCTCCAGATCGTGGTCAGCATGTGGCGGGCATGGTCCGGGACTGTGTGAATCGTTCCGAGCGTGTCCTGACCGCTGTCGCGCGTCCCTATGCCGCGCCCCAGGCCGGTCTCGTAGCCGGAAACGAACCGCGACCAGTACAGCGTGGTCCGGCACTGGACCTGGTTCCAGAAGTTGATCATCGCGTTCGTGTCCGAGTCGGGAGTCTCGACCGTGAACCGCGACAGGTAGCTCGTCCAGTCGTCGCGGAGAGCCTGGAATGCAGCCGCGATCTCAGACGGATCGGAGAATCTGCCAACGACGCGGTCGATCTCCGCGGGGCGCTCGGTGGCGCCCATGATGAAGACTATCTGGCGTTCCTCGCCCGCAGCCAGGTCCATGTCGTGGGTCAACGAGCCGACGCTGTTGCCGCGGGGCGACCCGGCGTTGGAAGGCGTGCCGGTCTCCACCACGATCGGGTTCGCAAGGTCGCGCCCGCGGCCTACGAAATCCTCGCGGTCGCAGGTGAAGCCGGCGGGTGTAGCGCTCGAGCCGAAGAAGAAGACCAGGGGCTTGAACTTGGTCCCGACTTGGATGATCCCGCTGTCGCAATCGCCGAAGACGATGTGCTGGGCCCAATCCAGGTTGTGCATGTCGCTCATGGCGTCGCAGAAGCTGAACTCCGCGTACGAGAACGACCGCAGGCGGCGTGGGACGGTGCCGGTGTTGCGGACCTTGAGGATCCACAGCTCGCATGGAGCGGGCTCGTCGACCGGACTGAGCGGCACGAAGTACGTGACCTCCGCCGCGATGCCCTTGTACGTGCCGGCGATCCGGGTGTAGGCAGCGCCATGCCGGCACTCGTAGCTGTCCAGCTCCACGTCCGTCGGCCGCGCCGTGGGGCTCCAGTATTCGCCCGTCTCCTGGTCGCGCAGGTATATGTAGCGGCCGGGCTGGTCGTCCGGAACGGAGTTGTAGCGGTAGCGGGTCACGCGCCGGTTGCGCGGATCGCAGTCGAACGAGTAGCCGCCGCCGGTGTTCGAGACGATGCCGCCGTAGCGCCCCTCACCGATGTAGTTGAGCCAGGGCGTGGGGGTATCGGGCCGAGTAATGACGTACTCGCGGGCAGCTTCGTCGAAGTAGCCGTACGCGTTGGTACCCGGGCGCGCCCTGACCTCAGCCATAAGGTTTCGTCTCCGCCGTTGCCCGGGCACAAGGGGACCGGGCGTGAACGCTGATGGACTCTGTCCAGATGCTACTGGATGGGGCTACTGGATGAAGGCCTCGACATCGAAGGACTGCCCCGGTCGAGTCGGGAGCGGGATGAGGTTGCCGGGCGTCTCGCGGCCGTCGACGGTGAGTCGGGTGACGCGACCTGCGGACCCCCTGGCCTTGTGAACGGTGATGTTGTAGCGCGCGCCGCGGAACCGGCGGGTGGCGGTGAAACCGTCCCAGTCGGCG
>Ga0182027_10008866_pt1 | contig 14561 bp, 10 predicted proteins | sample 712E1DmetaG_FD_121300 | JGI IMG/M metagenome (GOLD analysis project Ga0182027, IMG submission 121300) | Permafrost microbial communities from Stordalen Mire, Sweden - 712E1D metaG (Illumina Assembly) | ecosystem: Environmental > Terrestrial > Soil > Wetlands > Permafrost | place: Sweden... | reverse complement strand
TTCCACGAGGACATCCATGTCGCTGGAGTCCGAGAAGCGATCCGTCAGCACCGATCCGAAAAGAGACAGCTTCCGTATGCCATCACGCCGGCAAAACTCGGCCAACTCCGCTTCGGCAAGGGGTATCCGGGCAGTCGCCATATTGACTCTATTATGCGCGAGGGCGGCTTCCACCGGATACGAGCGTCGTCAAAAGGCAACTCCACGGCGAAGGCGCCGGCGTGCGGGCTGTACGGAAAACCAAGGAGGCCCGTGTCACTGCGTATTCCGCGCCCCCTCCTTGCCCTCTGCCGGATTGAGATGCAACTTCTGCATCTGGGTGCAGAAGTTGCCAGCCGCCCTCGATCAGTCTTGGTTGCGTCCGGGTTACGCGCCGGCGCCGTTAAGGGGACGGCCTAGGAGTCGGCAGGAATTGTCCTAAAGGGGAGCTATCACTGCGGCGTTGGCCATTCGAGGCCCGCGTCATGGTAGTCGTAACTGGCGAGTTTTCAACCGAAATCCTCAGTTACGCCATCCGCGCCGTACTTGGCAGTCGACGTGCAGCTTTCCGCCGCAATCCATGTCACAAAGAGCTATCTCTTGCGAGGATATTCCGAAGTACGCCTGGTACCACATCGGACTTCCCTTGCAGTATGAGGGCATAGTACGCGGCTTCGTGCAAGGCAGTGGACAGACTCTGGCGATGAACAGTAGGATGGTCCGGTTCGCCAGCGATCAAGATCTCCAAGTGGGTCTCAAGGTCTGCCTGAAGATAGCCTGGCCCGTGCAGTTGCCGGACGGCGCCAGCTTGAGCCTTGCGGTGTTTGGGAAGATCGAGCGCTCCGCGTGCCGCCAAGTCGATGTTGCGTTTCATCGGTATGAGTTTCGGACACAACATGCGGCGCAGTTGTTCGATCCGCCAGGTGCGCTCTGTTCGGATGCGGCGCAAACAAGGGCTATTGGCGCGTCCATGGTCTGAAGGTTAGGACGATTCCAGATGATTTTAGACGGTTCCAGCAGACGAAACGTGGGTCTCCCCGACTTTCGACTTGCGGGGACACGCCATTCCGTTGTGCTGGTCGCCGACGACAATGCCTTAATTCGTAATCTGGTCACTCTGCTCATGCAGCAGGAGGGACATTTCGTTCTTTCCGCCGCCGATGGCCATGAGGGTCTGGAACTGTCGCGCCAGTACCCCGGCACAATAGATCTGCTCATCACGGATATGATAATGCCCCGGTTGAACGGCGCCGACCTGTGTGCTCGTCTGCTCGAAGAGCGGCCGGGAATCAAGACGTTGGTGATGTCAGGCGCCGACGTGAGCGAAATTGTCGGACAAAACGTGAACTTGCCATTCCTACCCAAGCCGTTCGACGGCGAGACCCTGAAATCGAGAGTTCGGGCGATTTTGGGAGGTCCCGTTCAGCCGCCGGCGCACTTGGTCTGCTCAGACATCGGATCGTGAGCCTGCTGGTTGCGGAATGCATAGCGGGGGTGATCGGAAGGGGCGTTTCAATGGATGTGACAGGGATCATTTCGGAGCTTCGCACGGAGCGGGAAGAGATCGAACAGGCCATCCTTTCCCTGGAGCGATTTGATCGGCTCCGCACCGGGACGCGAGGAGAAGCGGGCGCAATCCGCGGCCGGGACCAGAACGAAACGGTAGCCGGACGATGCTTTGTAGTGCGGCGGGATTGCCAAGCGCAAAGAAGAGGACTCTCCGCATGATATAGCGCCATGGGCGGCTGTCGTCGCGCGGTGAGTGGAACGCGCAAGCCCGGCTCTGACGGCTGCGGAAACGGAGCCTCGGGGCTCGGGCAGCTTCGAGGGGGACTGTTCATCGTCGCCCGCATCCAAAGGAATGGCCAGGAAATTCAGTTCTAATATGGTTTCAAATAGCAAGACCCGGCTGAATCGGCGCTTGCCATGAGTCAGGCGCCGTCTAGTCTTCCGAGTGCGGCCGGCATTCTCGAGGTCGTGCCGGAGGCCTACGTCCGGCTCGACTCCCAGTTTCGGTACACGTTCGTAAACCCGGCGGCTGAGCGGCATTTGGGCAAAACTCGCGCCGATCTCCTCGGCAAGGTGATTTGGGAGGTCTGCCCCGATCTCCTCGGGACGCCCTGGGAGGGGTGCTACCGCCGTGCGATGGATGGCCGCGCCACGGTGGTTTTCGAGGGTTTCCGGGAACCGCAACAACGGTGGAATGCGATCGCGGTCACACCCGAAGCGGAGGGTGGGATCGTCATCCATCTCACGGACGTTACCGAGCGCAGACGGGCGGAGGACGCGCTGCGGGAAAGGGACGCCGTTCTTTCCGAAGCGCAGCGCATCGCCCATGTCGGCAGTTGGAGCTGGGAATTGCCAATAGGGGCGGCGGTGTGCGCATGGACGCCGGAAACCTATCGTGTTTTTGGAGTTTCGCCGGACACATTTGTTCCGTCCATCGAGGGGTTTCAAGGCCTGATTCATCCGGATGACCGGGCTGCCATGCAAGGCTGGATAGACGCCTGCCTTGCGGGGAAGGCGCCGCCCGATCTGGAGTTCCGCGTCCGCTTGGAAGGCGGCGGCATCCGCCATATCCTCAGCCGCGGGCATTTGGTGAAGGACGCGGCGAACAAGCCGATTCGCATGATCGGCATCGCTCAGGACATCACCGAACGCAACCAGGCCGAGGCGGCTCTCATCGATAGCGCGGCCATGCTCAACGAGGCCGGACGGACGGCCAAAGTCGGCGGTTGGAAGCTGGACCTGGATAGCAATGCACTGACCTGGACGCGCCAAGTCTATCTCATTCATGAGGTGGAGGACAGCTTCGTACCGACGGTCGAAAAGGCGATTGGGTTTTACGCGCCTGGATCGAGACCGGCGATTCAACAAGCCGTCGAGCGCGCCATGGAGCATGGCGAGGCATTCGATCTGGAACTGGAGATCGTCACGGCCAGGAACAGGCGGCGGTGGGTCCACGCCATTGGCAGCGTGCGGACGCAGGAACGCGGTGCGAGAGTCTTATCCGGAACATTTCAGGACATCACCGAGCGCAAGCGGGGAGAGAAGGCGCTGCAGGAGAGCGAAGCGCGCTACCGCGAGTTCGTCGACAACTCCCCCATCGGAATCTACCGCACGGCGCCCGACGGACAGATTCTGTTCGCCAACCCAGCCTTGTTGCGGATGTTAGGGTATTCCTCGTTCGCGGAGATCGCCGACTCCAATTTGGAAGAGAGCGCTTACGGACCCGGCCGCGAACGGGCCGAGTTCCAACGAATCGTCGAAGAGGAGGGCCAGGTTCGCAATTTTGAAGCTGCCTGGGCGCGGCGCGATGGGTCCGTCGTCCACGTAAGGGACAGTGCGAGGGCCATCCGCGATGCCGATGGGGCGGTGCTCTACTACGACGGAACCGTCGAGGACATCACGGAGCGCAAGCGGGCCGAGGAGGAAGGCGCGAGGATCGAGGCGCAGTTCCACCAAGCCCAGAAGATGGAATCGGTGGGCCGGCTGGCGGGCGGTGTGGCGCATGATTTCAATAACTTACTGACCGTGATCAACGGCTACAGCCAGATGGCGCTCGGCAAATTGGGCGCCAACGACCCGCTCCGGGACAGCCTGGCGGAGATCTACAAAGCTGGGGAACGCGCGGCGGGATTGACCCGCCAACTGCTGGCGTTCAGCCGCAAGCAGGTTCTGGAACCGCGGAGGTTGGATATCAACCGCGTGGTGGATGAGATGCGGCCAATGCTTGAACGGATGATGGGGGAGGACGTCGAGGTGCGTGTCGCACTGCATGCCGAGGGCGCGACGATCCACGCCGATCCGCACCAGTTGGAGCAGGTGGTCATGAACCTGGCGGTGAACAGCCGGGATGCCATGCCGCGCGGCGGGAAGTTGCTCATCGAAACCGCGAGCGTGCATCGGGACGAGAACTGTGCGCGGTTGTACCCGGAATCGCGTCCAGGCCGGTACGTCAGGTTGGCGGTGAGCGACACCGGGGTGGGGCTGGACGAAGCGACGAAAGCTCGGATTTTCGAGCCGTTTTTCACCACCAAGGGAGTGGGCAAGGGGACCGGTCTCGGGCTTTCGATGGTGCAGGGCATCGTGGCGCAAAGCGGCGGCTACGTCGAGGTGTACAGCGAGATGGGCAACGGGACCACGTTCAAGATATACCTGCCGGCTTTGGACGACGCGGCATCCGATGTTGCGACCCCGGCGGCGGTTCCCGCGGCGGGGGGTACGGAGACGGTGCTGGTGGTGGAGGACCAGGCGGAGGTCCGCATGTATGCCACCGCGGTGTTGGACGACTACGGCTACCGGGTGATCTCGGCGGGCAACGGCAGCGAAGCCCTGGCGCTGTGTGGACGGGAGCGCATCGACCTGCTGTTGACCGACGTGGTTATGCCTCACGTAGGCGGCCGGGAACTGGCCGATAAGTTGGCGAAACTCCAGCCTGGCATGAAGGTGCTGTTCATGTCGGGCTATACCGACGACGCGATTGTGCACCACGGGGTTTTGGAGGAGGGCGCGAAGTTCATCCAGAAGCCTTTCAGTCCGGAAGAATTGGCGGGGAAGGTTCGCGCGACGCTGGGAGCGCCGGCGCCGGCGCGCGCGGTCCGCATCCTGGTGGCTGACGACGAGGCCGGGGTGCGCGGCTTTCTGCGGACGGTGCTGGCCGGCGGCGGCTACGAAGTGACTGTAGTGGCCGACGGCAAGCAGGCGCTCGAGCAGGCGCGAGCGGGCGATGTGGACCTGGTGATCACGGACCTGGTGATGCCCGAACAGGAGGGGATCGGGACCATCCGAGCCTTGCGCCGGGACATGCCCGGCGTAAAGATCATAGCCATCTCGGGCGCGTTCGGCGGCCAGTATCTGAAGGCGGCCGAGATGCTTGGGGCCGACGGGATTTTGCGCAAGCCGGTGAGCGCCGAGTCGCTGTTGGCCAAGGTGTCGGACGTGCTGAAGGCGGCGTGAAGACCCCCTCAATGGATGCGCGGACCGAACGCCCGCGCTTCGCCGGCTTCAATCGCCCCGGCCAGGGAATCCCGATGGTAGATCGCATCCTCGATGCCGAGCCGCTTGGCCCGGTCGCCGTAACGGGTGACCGCGGCGGAGGAGATGTTCCCATGGCTCCCGCTTCCCGCGTACAATGATTAGTCCGGCGCTACGATGGATCCCCTGACGCATACCGCGGTCGGCCTGTTCTTAAGCCGGGCCGGGCTGAAACGCTGGACGCCGCACGCCACGCCTATCCTCATTCTGGCCGCCAACGCCCCCGATATCGATATTGTGACCGCCTCGGGCGGGGCGCTCAATTACCTGCATTACCACCGCCACCTGACGCACTCGCTGGTGGCCATGCCGGTGATGGCGCTTCTGCCGCTGCTGCTGGTGCGCGTGGCCGGACGCAAGCCTATCCGCTGGTGGGGGGCGTTCGGCGCGGCGATGCTGGCGGTGGCGTCGCACCTGCTGCTGGACCTGACGAACAGTTACGGAATCCGCCTGTTCTTGCCGTTTTCCTCCGACTGGCTGCGGCTGGACCTCACCAACGTGTTCGATCTGTGGATCTGGGCCGCGCTGCTTTTGGGCGTGGCTGGGCCGTTCCTCTCCGGCCTGGTCGGCATGGAGATCGGGCCGGGGCGCGCGCGCAAGAAACTTCCCGGCCGGGGCTTCGCCATTTTTGCGCTGTCTTTCGTGCTGCTTTACAACTGCGGCCGGGCGGCGCTGCACACGCGCGCGGCGGCGGCGCTCGATGCGCGCATGTACCACGACTCCATCCCGCTGCGGGTGGCCGCCCTGCCGAACGCCGCCAATCCGCTGCGCTGGCGGGGACTGGTGGAGACCGGCAATTTCTATGCGGTGGCGGACGTGAATCTGGCCGCCGAGTTCGACCCTTCGCGCGCCGAGCTGTTCTACAAGCCCGACGCCAGCCCGGCGCTCGATTCCGCCCAACGCGCCCCCGCGATCCGGGAATTTATGCGCTTTGCGCAGTTCCCATTGTGGCGCGTCTCGCCCTCCGCGGAGTTGGAGAACGGCCGTTTGGTGGAGGTGTTCGACATGCGGTTCGGGTCTCCCCAGGAGCCCGGGTTCATGGCCAGCGCGCTGGTCGATTCCGAAAATCGCGTGGTGCGCACGGCCTTTCAGTTCGGCCGGCTGCGGCCCAGGTAACCGCCCGCCTTCCCGGTTGGCGCGCTACGGCCCCTCCGGCTGCGCTTCGGCTTGCGGCGGTTTCACGGGAACGGCGGCGTCGCGCTTGGGGCCAAGGCCGAGGGCGATCAACGAAAGCGAGTCGATCTTGCCGCTGGACCCGATATTCTGCGCCGCTTGGAACTTCTTGAGCGCCGCCGCCGAATTCGAGCCCCACACGCCGGTGGCGTCCTCCTGGCTGAGGAATCCTTTGGCGGCCAGCGCGTCTTGGATTTCCTTATAGCGCTCGGCGGTGGGGGCCGCCTGGCGGTTGCGCCAAGTGGTGCGGGGAGCGGCTTTCTTGGCGGATTTGGAACCCTTCTTGCCGGCGGACTTGGCGCCTGTCTTACTAGCGGCCTTGGTGGGGGCCTTGCTGACGGCTTTGCTGGGGGCCTTGCTGGCGGCTTTGCGGGATGAATTGGTTTTGGGCGCAGCCTTCGCCGGCGCCGTGGTCTTCGCGACGCCTTTCCCGGTCCCCGATTTCTTGGAAGCCTTGTGGGATGCCCTCTTCTTGGGCGCGGGCGAGGTCTTCTTCTGGTTTTCCGCGGCGCCGGCGACGCTCAGGCAGAGCACAACCCAGGCAAGGATCGACAGCCATCCAAGAAACTTCCGCATGCGTATGCTTTCCAGCTTATCAGGTGGCCGCGGCTTAGGCCGGAGGCGCCCAGGCCTGGCTGGCAATCACAGATTGCGCGCGGCGAAACGGCACATGGCCAGGCCGTCCATCACGTTGAAGGGGTACTGGCCGGTGGTGTAATGGCCGCACGGCAGGGTGAAGACCTGGTGCGGGAGCGCGAGGGTGCGAAAACTTTCGACGACTTGTTGGGAGTACACCGGCAGGAAGGTGGTGTCGTAGCGCGCCCAGATCAAGAGGCTGCGCAAATCGCGGCCACGCAGGCGGGTGAGATAGGAGGCGGGGCTGATCACCGACCAATAGCGCCGCAACTCGTCCTGGGTCACGTGGCCGCCGAACCCCTGCCTCACGTTCTGGGTGGAAAGGCCGGTCCAGACGACGTCCGAGAAGTACATGGAGACATGATTGAAGATACCCGCGCGCACGCGCCGGTCGTGGGCGGCGGCGATAAACGCGATGCAGGAGCCGAGGCTGGTGCCCAGAATGCCGATGCGGGAATAGCCGCGCTGCTCCAGCCAGTCCAGGCAGGCGCGCGCATCGACCACGGATTGGCGGCAGGCGTGGATGGTGCGGCCGACGTTGGCGGAGCAGTGGTAGTCGGCGCGCTCGAGGTGGGCGGGCTTGCGCTCGGCGTGGTAAGCCATGGTCATACGGAGAGCGCTGACGCCGAAACGGTTGAGCAACTTCGCCAGGCCGATGTGGCCTTCCCCGTCGGAGTTCCATTGCGGCAAGACCACCAAGACGCGTCCGCGGTCGTCGGGAGCGGGGAGCCAACGGGCATGGACGGTGTTGTTCTGGGGTTCGAGGGAGGGCGCGGGGCTGGTGAAGGTCAGGCGCCCATTCTGCAAGCGATAATCGCGCGCCGGAGTGTAGGAAAAGAAGCGGTCGGAATCCGCCAGGGCCTCCGCCACGAAAGCCGGCAAGCGGTCCGCGGCGTCGCCATTCGAACCGATCGGAAAGGCGGGAAAGCCGATGGCGTGCAGCCACTCGCTGCCCCAATCGAACGGGCGCACCACGCGATTCGTGTCGCGTGTGGCGAGATTGCGCTCCCACCGGTCCATCCAATGTGCGTAGAGTCTGCGCATGTGGCGAGAATCTCCAGTTTAACGAATCGTGCGGAGATCGCGGCTTCATCGTAAACTGGGGATGCATGGCAAACCAGGGACAGTACGTAGTCACCGGCGGCGCGGGATTTATCGGTTCCGCCATTGTTCGCAGCCTGTTGCGGGAAGGGGCCGCGCGGATCGTGGTGGTCGACAATCTGTTGACCGGGCGCGAATCGAACCTCGACGAGGTGCGCGCGCGCATCGATTTCCAGCGGGCCGATATTCGGAACTATGCGGAGATCGCGCCTCTGCTGCGGGGCGCGGCGGTGGTGTTCCACGAAGCCGCCATCCCGTCGGTTCCGCGGTCCATCGACGATCCGGTTCCCTCGCACGAAGTCAACATCGACGGGACGTTCAACGTGCTGCGCGCGGCGCACGATGGCGGCGCCGGACGGGTGGTGTATGCGGCCTCCTCATCGGCTTATGGCGACACGGAGGTCTTGCCCAAGGTGGAGGACATGACGCCGCGTCCGAAGTCCCCCTACTCCGTGCAGAAACTGCTGGGCGAGTACTATTGCAACGTCTTTGCCGGGGTCTTCGGCCTGGAGACGGTGGCGTTGCGGTACTTCAACGTCTACGGCCCCCGGCAGGACCCCTCGAGCCCCTACTCGGGAGTGCTGTCGCTTTTCATGCGTGCGGTTCTGGAGCGGCGTTCCCCGACGATCTTCGGGGATGGCGAACAGTCGCGCGACTTCACCTTCGTCGAGGATGTGGCCGAGTTGAACCTCAAGGCGGCCCGCGCGCCGAATGTATCCGGAAGGGTATACAACGGAGGCAACGGCGGCCGGATCACGCTGAACCAGGCCTGGGCGCTGCTCCAGGAAATCGAAGGCGTGAGCATTCCGGCCAGCTATGGTCCGCTGCGGGCCGGCGACGTGCGCGACTCGCAGGCCGACACCGTCGCCGCCGTGCGCGATTTGGGGCACGCCCCACAGTTTTCCTTCGATCAAGGGATGCGCCAGACGCTCGCATGGTACCGGCGGGATGCGGGGATGCTATAATCGTTCTGACTAGACTGGTCAGAATGGCGGTGCAAGGTGAGCAGAGCACGGAGCGCTTCTCCGCGGGTTGGGAAGGAGTGGCAACTGCAGGAGGCCAAAGCTCGCTTCAGCGAGGTATTCCGGCTGGCGCGGGAGGTCGGCCCCCAGCGTGTGACGAAGCACGGGAGAACGGCGGTGGTGGTGCTCCCGGCCGAGGAATTCGAACGCCTTTCCGGGGCTAAGGCGCGCCAAGGGAACCTGGTCCAGTTTTTCGCGGAATCCCCGCTGGCCGGTTCGGGCATTCAACTGGATCGCGATCGCGATTTTGGAAGAATGGTCGATCTATGAGCGGCTTCCTGCTCGATACCAACGTGGTGTCGGAGTTGGTGAAGCCCAAACCCGACGTCAATGTGCGCCGTTGGGTTGGCGAAACGGACGAGTCGCTCCTGTTTCTCAGCGCGATGACGCTGGGCGAGATCAGGAAGGGTATTGACAGTCTGCGGCCGGGGGCGCGCCGGGGGCGGCTGGAATCGTGGCTGCAAATGGATTTCCGAGCCCGCTTTCGAGACCGGATTCTCCCGATTGACGACGCCATCGCGGAGCGTTGGGGCGCGGTTTCCGCCATGGCGGCGGCCAGTGGAAAGCCAGTCCCGGTGGTGGACGGCCTGCTCGCCGCAACCGCCCTGCATCATAACCTTACGCTGGTTACCAGAGACAGCTCGGATGTGGCCGGAACTGGTGTTCCGACCCTGAATCCCTGGCAATAAAGGAACCGGGGGCGTGGGCGACCGCTTGACGGCGTTCGCGGCTCGGACCATGCGCGTGGCATCCGCGTTACTGTGAATGCGTGGATACTTACGGCGGTATTGAGGCGGGCGGGACCAAGTTCGTTTGCGGGGCGGGAAGCGGTCCCGACGACTTGATTCTCGAATCGTTCCCTACGGAATCGCCGGGGGCGACCATCGGCCGGGTGGCGCGGTTCTTTGGCGGGCTGAGCGTTCGGCCGAAGGGCATCGGCATCGGGTCGTTCGGACCGGTGGACCTGCACCGCGATTCTCCCACCTTCGGGTTCATCACTTCGACTCCTAAGCCGGGGTGGCGCCAATGCGATCTGGCGGGCGCGGTGGGCCGGGCGATCGGTTTGCCTGTGGCTTTCGACACCGACGTCAATGCGGCGGCCCTGGGCGAGGCGCGTTGGGGCGCGGCGCGGGGGCTGGCGGACTTTCTGTATGTGACGGTGGGCACCGGCATCGGCGGCGGGGCGGTGACGCACGGCCAGGTCGTGCATGGGCTGGTACACCCTGAGATGGGGCACATCCGGATACCGCACAACCTCTCGGAGGACCCGTATCCGGGCGGCTGTCCGTACCATGGAGATTGTCTCGAAGGACTGGCATCCGGCCCCGCCATGCAGGCGCGTTGGGGAGCGCCGGCGCAGAGTTTACCGGCCGGGCATCCGGCATGGGATCTGGAGGCGCGCTATCTGGCGCTCGGTCTGGCGACGTGGGTGTGCACGCTTTCGCCGCGGCGGATTGTGCTGGGCGGCGGCGTGATGCAGCACGAGGGGCTTTTCGCGTCGATCCGGGCGGAACTGGGGCGCAGGCTCAACGGCTATATCCAGGCAAGGGCGGTGATCGAGGAGATGGATTCCTACGTCGTGCCGCCCGCGCTTGGCAACCGCGCCGGCGTGCTGGGGGCGCTGGCGATGGCGGAGGGGGGGGAGCAGATTGCCCAAGATATTTTGTCTTAGGGCTGGCTTTCCTCGCTCATCGCGGAGAACATCTGCATGACGCGCTCCGGCGGGCCCACAAACAGGTTCGTGGGAGGCTGGCGGTATCTGCTCATCTGCTGGTAGATGAAATCCTCCTGGCTGGAGTTGATGCCCCAACCGGCCAGGTATTGAAGGCGCAGGTCTCCGTCGTGGTTGATCTCGGCGCCGGCCAGCCATGGCCCCAGGTCGGACTTCTGGCCGGAGTAGCCGGAGAACAAATCAAAGGCGGAGAACACCGAAATCTCGCGCAGCGATTGCTTCACGGGGAGATAATCCGGGCGGTCCAGGCGCGCCTGCACCGCGGCTAGATCGATCTTCAGCGGACCGTTCTGGCCCAGGAAGACCATGTCGTAGCCGCGGCCGCCGATGGTGTTGGCCCAGATGGTGCCATAGGGGAAGGCCGCGAAGAAGGTCGCGATTTCGCTTCTCACGGTGCGTTCGTCGCTCTCGTACAGGGGGACGTAGAGGGAGAACATGCCGCCCGGATTGAGGTGGCGTTTGACGGCCTCGAAGTACTCCTCGGAGTACAGCCCGGCGGTGCCTTTGACGAAGACGTCGAGCGGGTCGGAGGCGATGATGTCGAACCTATCCGTGGTGGTGAGCAGGTAGTGGCGGGCGTCGTCGTAGACCATGTGGGTGCGCGGGTTGTGCAACACGTCATAGTCCTGGGCGGCGAAATAGCGCGTGGAAGTGGGCGGAATGATCGGTTCGATCTCGCAGACGGTGATCTTGCGGATGCCGGGGTAGGTGGTAAACGTGCCCGCCGAGACGCCCGCGCCGAATCCGATGCCCAGCACCGACCGAGGATTCGGGTGCAGCATGGCGGGCAGGTGGCCGACGGTGCGCTGCAATTTCATGTCGTACGGTTCGGTGGTGGCCTCGACATGGCCGTTTACGTCCACCTCCCAGGCGCCGTCTGGCCACTGTGAGATGGCTACCGAGGAATTTCTGCCTTCGGCCGTGTAGACCACGTTCCCGGTGGAGAGGACCATCTTGCGGCCGTAGGCGATAAGCTTGCCGGGGACCGCGTCGACGCTCCAAGCCAGCAGGCCCGCGAGGAGCATGGCGGCGGCCATCAGCGGGGCGCCGAGTTTCGAGTTGCGCTGGTTGAAGTAGGGCGTCAGGGCGAACAAACCGCTGAGCGCCGAGAGGATGAGAACCAGGCGCATGGTCTGCTGGGTGCCGATCCAGGGGACCAGCACCAGGCTGGTGGCCAATGCTCCCACGATGGCGCCGAGAGTGTTGGCGGCATAGACGCCGCCGACCACTTGCCCCGGGTCCTCGCCGGGCCTGGCGGCCGCCGCGCAGGCCAGCGGGAAACTGGCGCCCCACAAGAGCGTAGGAGGCAGGATGGCCCACAGGCAGCGCACCATATCGAGTTGGAAGATGTGCCAGGGGCTGATGGTAAGCAGGGGGTTGATGGGCCAATACGGCAGCGAATCGGCGACAATCCAGGCGGTCCAGGCGATGCCGGCGGCCAGCAGCACCTGGCACCAGCCGAGCGCGGCGCGCGGAGAGGCGGCGCGCAGCAGCCAGGAGCCGCATAGGCTGCCGATGGCCAAGCCGATGAGGAAGACCGCCAGGATCACGGAAAATACGTAAACGGTAGCGCCCAGCAGCATACCCAAGAGGCGGGTCCAAACCACCTCGGCGGCGAGCGCGCCGGCGCCGGAGAGCGCGATGGTCACATAGATCGTCCAGCGGCTGCCGTCTTCGGCCGGCCTTTCGGCCGGGGCGGGATGGGCGGGGGCGGGAGCGTCCGCATCGGACCGCGCCGGAGTTCGCGCGGCCAGCCACAGGCTAACCGCGGCCACGGCCAGGTTGATGGCCACCGCCGCGAACGTGGCCATGGCCATGTTGTAGATCCGCAGGATGTAGAAGCCGGCCAGCAGACATCCGAAAACGGCGCCGGCGGTATTGCCGCCGTACAAGACGCCCCACCACGAGGCGCCCCGCGGGGTGGATTCGGTCCAGCGCGCGATGGCCGGCAAGGAGGCGCCCATGAGCACCGTGGGAGGCAGCAGGCAGATCACGCAAAAGAGACCCCGCAGCAGCATCCCCGGCAGGCCGTGGGCGGCTCCGGCCACGTAGACGCGGTCAATCAGCGGAATGGCGACGAGCACCACCAGGCCGAGGACGGCGATGCCGGCCTCGAGCGCGGCGTAGACCCGCAGCGGATGCTGCCGCAGGCGCAGGCGCGGCAAGCCCAGGCTGCCCAGGCACAGTCCGCCCATGTAAGTCGCCAGCAACACGCCGAGCGAGACGGCCGTGGAGCCGATGGCCAGTTGCAGCAACTGGAACCACACGATTTCATAAATCAGGGCGGAGCAGCCGCTGCCGGCGAACAGCAGAACAAGCAGCGGCAGATAGCGCGGCGCGCCGGCGCGGACGGGTTGGGTCTGTGTATTTTCCATTTCATGCTCCAGGGATTGGCCTTGGACGGGAAACCTCATATTACTACCGTCCACCGCGAACCCAAATGCCCGGCGCGTCCCGTTGGGAAGGCGAAACCTGGGAGGCTCGGCGGGCGTTTAACCAATTGGGGCCGCCCGCACTTAGGGTGGAGGAGCGTATAGTGTATTTAGGAGTCCCGGTCCATGAAACGTTTTAACATCGTGCCCGTGACATTGCTGGCCGCGCTGGGGCTGTTGGTGGCCGGCATGCCGGCTGCCGGCCAGGACGCCCCGGCGGCCGACCAGGCTGCCGCCGCCGCCGCCGACCCGGATGTTCCGCCCGTGGTGAATTCCGTCACGCCGGCGCAGCAGAAGGCGTTGGACAAGGAAGCCGCGGCTAAGGCCAAAAAAGAGACGGCGGAGGAGTCGGCCGCAGCCAAGAAGAAGGCCAAGAACTCGAAGAACGATACGGACGCGATAGGCTCCCGGACGGTCGACAAAGGCGCGCTTCCCAACTTCTATTCGCTCGAAAAGGAAATCGCGTTGGGAAAGCAGTTGGCGCAGGAAGTGGAGCGCGAGGCCAAGATCATCGACGACCCGATTATCGCCGAGTACGTGAACCGCATCGGTCAGAACCTGGTGCGGAACTCCGACGCGAAGGTGCCGTTCACCATCAAAGTCATAGATTCGGAAGACATTAACGCCTTCGCGCTGCCGGGCGGGTTCTTCTTCGTAAACTCCGGCATCGTTCTGAATGCCGCCAACGAAGCGGAGATGGCGGGGGTGATGGCGCACGAAATCGCCCACGTCGCGGCGCGTCACGGCACGCGCCAGGCAAGCACCGGCCAGTTCTTGCAGATTGCGACGATTCCGCTCTGGGTCATGGGCGGATGGACGGGGTACGCTATTCGGCAGGCCGCGAACATCGCCATCCCAATGGGCTACTTGCAGTTCACCAAGACGTATGAGCGGGAGGCCGATTATCTGGGCCTGCAGTACATGTACAAGGCGGGATACGACCCCACCGCGTTCGTGGACTTCTTCGAGAAGATCCAGACCTTGGAGAAGAAGAAGCCCGGATCGATGGCCAAGGTTTTCTCGACGCATCCGCCGACGGACGACCGCATCAAGGCGGCTCAAGAGGAGATCGAGAAGATCCTGGTGGCCAAGCCGGAGTACGTGTTGAACACCTCCGAGTTCAACGACGTGAAGGGCCGCCTGGAGATGCTCCACAACCGCCGCAAGGTGGCGACGCCCGACGATCCGACCAAGCCGCGCCTGCGCCGCGCGACGGGCAGCGGGACCGGGGCGGACACTAACCCGAACGGCAGTACCTCGACGGATACGGACGATCGTCCGACCTTGAAGCGACGGGATCCGTAAGGCGGGGTGGGGCGGGCCTCTTGGCCCATAAGCGCTAAGATAAAGGTTAACGAATATTAAACCTGCCGCGCCCGCACCCGGTTTGCCTCGCTAAGATCGGCGGCTATCTGGTTCCAGTTGCTCAACACTTGGGCCAGTGGGAGC